>Ga0116225_1000078_pt1 | contig 75105 bp, 46 predicted proteins | sample Sb_taG_8_FD_88968 | JGI IMG/M metagenome (GOLD analysis project Ga0116225, IMG submission 88968) | Peat soil microbial communities from Weissenstadt, Germany - Sb_50d_c_BC metaG | ecosystem: Environmental > Terrestrial > Soil > Wetlands > Peat | place: Germany: Weissenstadt | collected 2010-09-21 | reverse complement strand
TCGCCATCTCGTGCCTCCCACAGCGCTGGAGCTGTAGGCAAGCCTAAATGGCGGATCTCGGTCCTCTCAAAATGGCTGGTTTTCAGGCGCCCCTCAGTGGCTGGTTTTGGGCGCCCCCTGACAGCATATCGAGTGGTCGAATCTGACGGTTCGCATGGGCATCCGGCGCTTCACCCGGTTGACCCACGGTTTCAGCAAGCTCTGGGACAATCACGAAGCGATGATCGCTCTGTTCGTGGCCTACTACAACTTCTGCCGCGTCCACATGACGCTGAAGACCACGCCAGCGAAAGCGGCTGGGTTGACGGATCACGCTTGGAGCGTCAAGGAATTGGTGGAAAGAATCTGCGAATAGACTGGCAAGAAGCGCGCTTCCGAATCTTTACAATCTACTTTCCAAGCCATTTACAGTATGTTAACTGCTCTTTGCGGTCATCGTAAGACTCGTCTTACGCGCAACCCGCCGATTTTGTAGAATTTATTGACAGCTGCGCGCATTACAGCTCAGAAAATGCTCTGCTTGAGCTTGCTTGGCCTATCGTTTGCTCGTATAGGTGGTGTTAATCCGAACAGTCTCAATGAAGAGGCCCGGAAGAGCCGAAGAGATTTTCTGGGTAGCATGAAGCGCCTGGGGTGGGCGAAGCATGCCCAGTAAAACCTTTAGCCTTGAAGGGCACAGTAATGAAAGCATGGCTGCGATGCACGCTTTATCCAGGTCAATTCGGGTCGGAACTTGCTGTGGTAGTAAAATCATATAAGGGCCAAGTGTTCTCCTTGTTTGCATCGAAAGAAGATCTTGAATACGACGAGCCACCAACAAACAACTGTCCTGTTGACGGCTTGGTTAAGGTCCAGCTTGTAAAACGGCAGGGAAACCTTCTGCTGGTGTATTTGCCCCAATGTACCATTGAAAATGGTCAATATCTAACTGTCGCTGAAAACCAGATCGAAAGGATTCCCGTCGCGACCGCAGCCCAGAGCGCTACATGATCCTGTCGAATCTCGAATTGCACGCAGCCTTAGACTCGAAACGGCTGGTAATCACTCCCGAGCCAACTCCTCGGGAGAGAAATATTGCGGACCCAGACGAATACTGTCCCTACGACACTCACGCAGTCGATTTAACTCTTGGCTCAGAGATCATTGTCCCGGAGCCAGGCGTCTATGCGTACGACTTATTGCAGCAAACATCGCTGGCCGTGTTCATCGAAAAGAATTCAAGGAAATACCGCCTAGATGAGCATTCGCACTTCGTTTTGGAGAGACAGCAGTTCATCCTGGGCCAAACTCGCGAAAAAATCTGGCTGCCTATTAATCACGCGAAAAACAAAAGGAAGTGTTTAGCTGCACGAATCGAAGGCAAAAGCAGTAGGGCGCGAGTCGGCTTGCTCATCCACTTCACAGCCCCGACGGTCCACCCTGGGTTTAAAGGCCATTTGACACTAGAAATGATCAACTTGGGACCAGCTCGCATTCTACTGAAGCCTGGAATGCCAATTGCTCAATTGCTCGTTGAGGAGGTAAGGGGCATACCTTCGCCTAATCCAAGCCAATTCCAGGACCAAACAACGCCTTCTGGGCTAGCAACCGAGTAGATAGTTTGTCGGCTCTGCAGCGCCTTTTCGCCTGATTTCTTAAGACTAGCTAACTCAGCTGCGCGCATACCCTTCCGTAAAACAACACCGAGTGCACCCACTACCCGCACCATCCACCTGCCAATCCGACAGTCGCCCGTCTGCGCACAAGCGCAAACTTGGCAGGGCGAGCGCCATCTTCTGCGCGGGTCTTTTTTGCAATCTTCTTTGCTACAACGACTTGCGAACAACGACTATCGCGGGCACGGAACTTGCTGACCACCCGCTGGGAGTTTGTTGCTTGAGGCTCGCATTGCATGATGAGCGGAGGCGGATGCCTCCTTGGGACGAAGCCAATCTTTCACAGGACCGCCTCCGGAGGATGAACATGAAGATAAAGCCATTGGGAGACCGCATCGTCGTTCAGCGGCAGGAATCACAAGGCAAAACGATGGGCGGCATCTTTCTGCCCGATAGTGCGAAGGATAAACCCCAGCGTGGTAAAGTCCTGGCGGTAGGGCCGGGGAAAATGTTGAAAGATGGGTCGCGCCGACCTCTGCAAGTGAAGGAAGGGGACTCGATCATCTTCACGACCTGGGCCGGCGATGAATTCAAGGATCGCAAGAGTGATGTGATCTTGCTCATGCACGAAGAAGACGTTCTGGCCGTGATTGAAGGGTAGCCGAAAAAGGGGTCAGACCCCCTGGAGAATCGAGGTAATCCGCCCATTACTGAGGCGCCAGGCCAGGCAAAGTTCAAGGGGTCAGACCCCTTTTTCAGCGGTGCATATTTGGGAATGCAACAGGTATCGAATCTTTTCTAAAAGAATGATGGGAGGAAGAATGGCAGCGAAGCAAATCGCTTTTGATCAGGAGGCACGCGACGCCATGCGGCGCGGCATTGCGAAATTGGCCCGGGCCGTCAAGGTGACCCTTGGACCCAAGGGCCGCAACGTGATCCTCCAGAAGAGCTTTGGCTCTCCCACCGTCACCAAGGACGGCGTGACCGTTGCCAAGGAAATCGAGCTGGAAGACAGGTACGAGAACATGGGCGCCCGCATGGTGCGCGAAGTGGCGTCCAAGACCAGCGATGTCGCGGGCGACGGCACCACCACGGCAACCGTTCTCGCCGAGGCCATCTTCAATGAAGGCCTGCGCGCGGTCGTGTCCGGCATCAACCCGATGCTCATGAAGCGCGGCATCGAGAAAGCCGTGGAAGACGTGGTCGAGAAGCTCAAGAAGATGAGCATCCCCGTCAAGTCGAAGAAGGACATGGAGGCTGTCGCCTCGGTGGCCTCCAATAACGACACCGAAATCGGCCGCATTATCGCCGAAGCCATGGATCGCGTCGGCAAGGACGGCGTCATCACCGTCGAAGAAGGCAAAGCGCTTGAGACGACGCACGAGTTCGTCGAAGGGATGCAGTTCGATCGTGGCTACCTGTCGCCCTACTTCGTCACCGACCCCCAGAAAATGGAGGTCGAGCTCGAAGACCCCTACATCCTCATCCACGAGAAGAAGATTTCCAGCAACAAGGATCTGGTTCCCGTCCTCGAACGGGTGCTGAACACCGGCAAGCCGATCCTCATCCTCGCTGAGGAAGTGGAGGGCGAGGCCCTGGCCACGCTGGTCATCAACAAGCTACGCGGTACCTTCCGGGCCGCGGCTGTCAAGGCTCCGGGATACGGCGATCGCCGCAAGGCGATGCTGGAAGACATTGCGATCCTTACAGGCGGCAAGGCGATCTTCGAGGACCTGGGCATTCAACTCGAAAACGTCCAGCTCAAGGACCTGGGCAGGGCCAAGAAGGTCAAGATCGACAAGGACAACACGACGATCATCGAAGGCGCCGGCAAGAAAGCCGACATCCAGGGCCGCGTCCAGATGATCCAGCGCGAGCTGGACAAGTCCACCAGCGATTACGACAAGGAAAAGCTGAGCGAACGGATCGCCAAGCTATCCGGCGGCGTCGCCAAGATCAACGTAGGCGCAGCTACCGAGAGCGAGATGAAGGAGCGGAAGGCACGCGTTGAAGATGCGATGCACGCGACTCGGGCGGCCAACCAGGAGGGCATTCTCCCGGGCGGCGGCGTGGCCTTGCTGCGAGCCTCCGAAGGCCTCAAGCCCAAGGGGTTGGCACACGACGAAGAGACCGGTTACAACATTGTCGTGCGCGCCTGCAAGTCGCCGATCACACAGATCTCGGAAAACGCGGGCGTGGACGGCGCGATCGTTGCTTCCAAGGTTCTGGAGAATAGCTCGCAGAACTTTGGCTACGACGCCCGGCTCGACCGTTACTGCGACATGGTCAAGGAAGGGATCATCGATCCGACCAAGGTAGTCCGTAGCGCCTTGCAGAATGCCTCGAGCGTCGCGACCCTGCTGCTCACCAGCGATGCACTCGTTGCCGAGCTGCCCAAGGATGAAAAGAAATCCGGAGGCGGCGGCGGCGGATACGAGGACATGTATTAAGAACCGGCGTTACGCCATTCGCTAAGTGCAACCACAGGGGCGGATTCCTCCACGGGATTCGCCCCGTTTTTGTAGCACAAGCTTTAGCTTGTGCCAGTGATGCGGGTTTAATGAAGCGGTGGGAGTTTCGGCACAAGCTGACAGCTTGTGCTACAGATCTGGTTTTGGACTGCGGCGCTTTTCCGCCGCTTTGGTTTTTGCTACCTCGTCGAAAGGGCATGGATTCAGAATCCTCGGATGATGTATATTTGTACACATGACATTTGTCATGTCGAACTGCCGTGGATCCAAGATCCTGGCTGCGATGTAATCCTTTGTGGAATAGTCACTTGCAGAATCCTGTTTTTGTCAGACAAGTCGTCTGCCTACCCCCCGTTTTACATGACATAACATGACATTCTTCGTTTCTGCGATTTGCTTTGAGGTTCTCTTTGGCCTCGTGCTCGGGCCCCGAAAGTTAGCCTTGAACAAGCAATAGAGTGGTCGATGTTCGGCAGTGGCACAAGCTGTCAGCTTGTGCTACAGATCAGCCGCGGTCGGCGCTTGCCTCCAGGCGCTGTTGGACCAGATCGAGCGCTTGCTTGGACGTTGTAATCGTTCCTTCCAGCTGGGCCTCGCGCACCGCATCTAAAAGCTCTTTGAAAAGTGGTCCTGGCTGCAACCTCAGCCGCGCCAGGTCGTGGCCGGTGATGAGCGGGGGTGGATTCAGGTCGGTCTCGGTCCACTCGCGCAGGAGTTGCTCGCAGTATTCCACATGGTCCAAGGTGCGCCCGCTCGCCAGCGCATCGGCTCGGTGCAAGGCCAGCAGCTCGCGGATACCGGGATGGGCCAGCGTGACCTTCAACTTGCTGGTGCGCATCTGGCGGGCATCGGAGAGAAACTGGTGCTTTTCCACCAGCCAAAGCACGCGCTCCCGCTCCACGTTCGAGAGCTTCCAGCGCAGACAGATGTCCTCCGCCACGCGCCGGCCGACGTGCTCGTGCATGTGAAACGTATAACGATCGGGCGTGCGAACCTGGACGCGCGGCTTGCCGACATCGTGCAGCAGCGCCGCGAGTGCCAGCGGGAAGGACGTCTCCGGGCCGAGCAGGTCGAGCACGCGCATCACATGGTCCCACAAATCGCCACAAGGAGCGCTCGGCAGCCCTTGCGGGAGGCCCTTCATCGGCAACACATCGGGCAGCAGCACTGCCACCAGGCCCAGGTCATAGAGCAGATCCATGCCTCGCGCCCGGCGGGGGTAGACGAGCAGGCGGCGCAGCTCCTCGGCGATGCGCTCGGCACTGACGACCGTGATCTCGCCCGCCATATCCTGGATCGCCTCTGCCGTCGCGCCTTCGATGGCCAGATCGAAACCGGTCGCGATCCGAACGGCTCGAAGCATGCGTAGCTTGTCTTCCGCGAAGCGGGCGGCGGGATTGCCGATGGCCCGCAGCAGCCGAGCCTGCAAGTCCTCCCGGCCGCCGACGTAGTCGATCAACTTGTTCTCCAGGGGATCGAAGAACATGCCGTTGATGGTGAAATCGCGGCGCAGGGCGTCCTCCTGGGCCGAGGAAAACACGACCGAGTCAGGATGCCTGCCATCGCTCCTGCCATCGCTATCGAAGACGTCGGAGCGGAAGGTAGCCACCTCGACTTCCGGTGCTTTCTCTCCCGAACGAGGCCCGAGCACATTGATCACGCCAAAGGCCATGCCCACGGCAACCGTGTGTCGGAAGTGGCGCTGCACCTCCTCCGGCCGGGCGTCGGTGGCCACGTCGTAATCTTTGGGAGTGAGACCGAGGAACTCATCGCGCACGCAACCACCGGCCCACAGAGCCTGATAGCCGGCCTCGCGCAAGCGGCGGACGACGTCAATGGCGAATTCGCGCTCGGTCATCTTCTTCTTCGTCCGGAGTACCAGATTCCTGCATGCGTCACGCAAAAGCGCGGCTTAACTATTCGCGGTTTCCTTGACCCAGATCGACAAGCGGTTGCGGCCGTATTGTCGATTCTCCCAATGTTCGCTGTCCGGCAATTTGTCAGGCGCCAACGACTTCTCGCTTTGCAGCACCAAAACCGAGCCGGGGGCTGATTTCAGCTGTAAATCGCCCAGCATCTGCACAAGATCGCTGGTGCGCTGCGACAGGTCTGGAAAGGGAGGACCCATGAACACGGTCACAGGTTCCGGCGGCGCCTTCCAGCGCTCGACCCAGCGGTAAACGTCCGCCCGAAGCACTCTTGCCCGATCGGCGACCCCAAACGCTTGCAAATAGCGAATGATTTCCCCGGCCACGCGGATATCGCGCTCGACGAACTCGACAAAGCTGGCACCCCGGCTAATGGCCTCGAGCCCGATGATCCCCGTGCCGGCGAAGAGATCGAGGAATGGACGATCGGGTACGGCGTTGCCAAGAATGCTGAACAGGGCCTCGCGGACCATGTCCGGGGTCGGCCGCAGGTTCGGCTCAACCGTGCAAGTCAGTTTCCGGCCGCGAAGTGAGCCGGACACGATGCGAATCTGTGTGCGCATGCAAGTGGCAGCAACAGGCTTTCCATTTTGGTCCTGGTGCTTAGTTACGGACTAAAGACGCAGGATCAAGTTCCGGACCTGGTGTCATTGTGCCTTGCTGCCGCCGTTAGGACAATTGCCATCCGCGGGAGCAGAGTTGCCGGCCTGACCGAGCACGACCATGAGCTGGAGCTGGGCTTTGTCATAGCTGCGCAGTGTACTGAGATAGTTGACCTGCGCCGCGGCCACGGCCTGGAAGCTCAGGAGCACTTCTCCCAACGAGCTGCCCTCCACATGGTTTTTGAAGCGCTCGTCGGACAGTCTCTGGGCGTGGCGCGCCTCGGCAATGGCAAGCTGCGCGAGCCGGATTTGCTCGCGGCTGCTGAGAATAGTTTCGCGCGATTCCTGCACGCCGAGCGCCAGCTTGTTGCGGAGGTCCTGGTAGGCCAGATGAGCCTGGTTGGTCTTGGCCTGGATGCCACGTTCCCGTTCGCGCGCAGTAAGCCATTCGGTCAGGTTCCAGCGCGCCTGGATGCCAAAGTCCCAGCGGTTATCCCAAACCTGGCTGTCGCCCGGTCCGCTGCCATAACCTCCTTCGAGCATGCGCATTTCGAAGATCGGCAGATACTTCGTGGGCCCTTTGGCGCGTTCGATACCTTGATGGATCAGAGCGAGAAGGCTCTCCATCTCGCGAATGCCAGGGCCGTTCGCCACGGCCTGGGCCACGAGGTCGCTGGCCGGCTGCGAGGCATCGACCAGGTCCAGAGCCACGAGCTGATCATCGACGGGCACGAGGACCGAGCTGGGATCGAGACCAAGCAAATACGCTAGCTTGGCCGATGCCTGGGCCTGGTTACTGCGCAGCTCCAGGACCGTCTGTTCCCGAGCGAAGAGCTGGGCCTGAACGCCGGCCACTTCGACGCGTGCACCCCGCTCTCCCTCGGCTCTCACCCGGGCCCGCTCGAGAAGTCCCTGCAGATCCTTCTGCAAGGACAAGGCAATCGCCTCGCCGGAACGGGCGGCGAGCAAGTCGACATAGGTGCTCGCGGCCTCGAGCAATGTCTCGCTCGTCACGCGCCGCAACTCTCCCTTCTGCTGGAGGACCTGCCGCTCAGCATTGATCTTTTGAAAGACGGCGTCGCGGAGGTCGAGCCTGCTGTAGATGTCGAGCCCGCCGAACAGCGTGCTGAAGCTGGAGCGCGTCAATGTTCCATCCGGATTAGTGATGCCGCCTTCATGCCGGGTGTAAGAAGGGCCGATGTTGAAGCTCGGCAACCAGGCCTTGTCGGCCACGTCCTTGGCGGCGAAGGCTTCCTCGACGCGCGATCGAGCCAGGGCGATTTGACTGCTCTGTCCCTCGGCAAGACGCAGTACGGTATCAAGATTGATAGGCAGCGTCTTGGCGGGCACTTCTCTGGGCATGGGCGGCGAACCAGTCGCCTCAGCGGATATGCCCGGGACGGCTGGCTGGGTTACGGGTCTGGGCGACGGTAGTTGAGGAACCTCGTCGTCTCCCGAGGCGCGCGCAATGGCTGCCGGCTGCGTCACTCCCTCAGATCCCCAATGTGCGCACCCCGTCACAGAGACCGACAGGCCAGCGGAGGCAAGGGCAGTGGCTATCCCGCACGCGAGAGGAGCGAATCTTCGCGCTTTGCGAAGCCGGGGCAAAGAAGGAAAGCCAATTGGGTCCATGTCCGGTCCTCCCCGAGGGATTGGGCGGAAAGCTGCACAGGGCTTGTCACTTTCATCGGTTCACGCAGATTGGGACCTTGATCGGGAACTACCGAGAATCGGGGCCGTAATAGAATTGCTGGAGATGCGGTCGGTAAGGGATAGATGGAGAATAGAGACAATCGGGGAGGTCAGGCGAGGTCCGCCGCGTGGGTCCTGCCAGTCAAAACCCTTCAGGGGGCGGAACAGGGAAAGGAGGAAGGTTCGCGCACAATGTTCCTGTTTTCCTGGTTGCTTATAGCGTCCTTCTCTGCGCTTCCGGACCGCTGCCATCGTCGCCTGCGCTGCATCCGGCGTACGCGGTAGATCCTGCCGCCGATGTGATGGAATTCGCCGATTTTTCCTGCACATCCCGTTGCTTGCGAAGATCGCACGCCATACCGTGAAATGGGGTCGTGGTCCAGCGCGCTGTATTCTCCTGTGAAGAAGGCTGACCGCCGTTCTTCTCTGGAGCCAGCACCGATCCCTTCAACGTTGACCTTGCGCGCGATGCCAGTGCCAACTGGCTCGGCCTCGATTCGCGGTGGGTCTTTTTTGGTTCGGCGCCAGAAGGTGTATTTGCTGCGCGCCTCTTCGTTAGGGAGGAATTGCCTCATGACAGCTCGCCATTTATTTGCAGGCGCGGTATCGGCCGGCGTATTGCTGGTCGTTGGCTGCACTTCTCATCCGTTGTGCCAACGGACGCCACCCCCGGCGGTCGTCAGCTCATCGCCGGTGTGCAGCGTGCCCACTGCCCCCGCTTGCCCGGATCTTCAAGTGCCGCCGCCTGGCTCGGTTGCACCCTACGCGCCTCCGCCGCCCGCGAATATCGGAATTGGCCGCTGAGCGAGGGAGGATGACTGGTATGTACGGGTGCAGATGGCTCGGCACCGTCGCGGTCGGCATCCTCCTCTGGTCGATGGGAGGATGGGCTGCCGCCGCGCAGGTGCGGTTCCATTACGTGCCGGTCGATGCTTGCGGCAACAGCACGCTGCAGCCTTCTGGCCCTGCAGCCGGGGTCGGCGAGCGCGTACGCTGGTTCGGGATTGTCCGCGAACCATACGCCAACCAGCCTCGGCCCACGCACATGGTCACCTTCCGGCAACCGTACTCGGCACGCACGATTTCCGTACCGATCGCTTTTCCCGTGGGTACGCCGCGGGTCGCAAACCTGCGCGATCGCGTTGTCTACAGCTATGGGACTTACACCGTGGAAGCACGGTTCCTCCCCGACGGATCGGTGGATGTGATCTACGATGCCGGGTTCTTGCGCGCCTTGAGGCGGCTCTTCAGGGCCCCGGCCGGGTGAGCCACTTCTCCTCGGCCGAGCTTGGGCGCAGATAGAGTGGTTCGAAGGTCCAGAGATCGTCGCGTTCATTGGCTTGATAACGAGCCAGGCCCAAACGCAACAGACTTTCGGCTCGAGGGTCCCAATCCTCAGGCCTCGACACATTGCCATGTTGCGGGAGCCGGCTGCCATAGACATGCACGCCCGGACCCGTGACCCAGGTGTCTCGTTGCTTCTCCCCCAGCCAGTCGCTTAACGTCTTGATCGTCAAGGGTGTTTCTGCCTTCCAGGCATGTCCGGGCCCCGCCGAGACAAAGCTCTGCACGTAGACCTTATCTTGCTGTGCGTCAGCGATCACATCCACGGCGCGGGCATCCAACGGCATCTGTGCGGCGATCGCGACGAACGTCTCGATGCCCAGCAACGCGCATCCCGTGGCGTAGGCGAGCGTCTTCGCCGACATGGTGCCGACACGCAGCCCCGTATAACTGCCGGGACCCCGGCTGACGATGACCCCGTCCAGCTGCCGAGCTTGCCAACCGGCGCCTGCCAGCAGGTCGGCAACCGTAGGGGCGAGATCGCGGGCATGCCGACGCGCCTCGTCCAGGGAACGGGTGTGGAGAATGACCTCTCCCTGGGCAACGGCCACCTGCCCAACCCTGCCGGACGTCTCCAGAATCAGCAAGCGTGGTTCCATGGACACTCAGGAGTGCGAATTTGATTGCCTCATCATAGCCAATTTACCTGGAAACACAGAGCGGGCCGGCCGCGATTGACCGTCCTGGGCAGCGGTCTACAATGGCGTGACGATCACGAGGCAGCTGCGGTCATCTCTAGCGGGAGCAATGACGGATGAGCACATCGGCCGACCTCACCATCAACATCGACGGGGCTGCACGCGGAAATCCGGGGCCGGCGGCGTATGGCTACGTCATCGCCCGCGCTGGCTTGCCGCCGATCGAGGAGGCGGGATACCTGGGCCACACCACCAACAATGTTGCCGAGTACACGGCCCTGGTGAAGGCGCTCGAGCGGGCTGCGAATCTTCATGCTGAAAACCTGTTGATCCGCAGCGACAGCGAATTGCTTGTCAAGCAGATGAACGGCATCTACCGGGTCAAGAATCCGCAGCTTCAGGAGCTGCACTTTCAAGCAAGCGAACTCCGTGGCCGCTTCGCCAAGGTGTCGATTCATCACGTTCGGCGCGAAGCCAATTCCCGGGCCGATGAACTTTGTAACGAGGTTTTGGACGGCCAGAATAGTTCGTCCGGAGTCGTCCGGAGCTCGCCGAAGCCGCGCAAGACAACGACCGAGTCATCGTCGCCGGACCGGGCTCGCGAAGAAGCGCTGATCTGCCTACGCGCCGTGGCCTCCGCGTGGGCCCACGGTGATGCCGCCGCCCCCAAACCTGAAGAAATCTGGGACCAGCTCTGGAGCATTTTGGAAGAGCATGGCCTGCTTCGTGCAAGCCGATCCCGATAGGCCTCGCAAGGTCCCCAGGGGAGAGAATTCCGTCTTACCTGCTCCCATTGAATCCCTTCTGAGACAGCGTCTCCAGCGGTCCGAGTGCCAGCGTCGTGACCTGCTCTAGCGAATAGCGATCTAGCACTTCCCGGATCGACTTCAAAGTGACCGCGTCGAAGGCATTGAGCTCGTCGTCCACCGTGCGGTATTGATGCAGGTAAATCCAGGACATGCCAATTGCCTGCATGCGCCCCATGGGCCGTTCGCTGCCGCGGACCACGCGCGAGCCGATCTTACTTTTTGCTTGCTGCAATTCCTCTTCGGTGATCCCCTTGCGTTGCACCTCCCGAAGCAGCTTGTGAATGATCGCAAGGTTCTCTTGCGTTTGTCCAGGCTCGCAGCTGAAGGAAGTGTAAAAAGAGCCGGCTCCTTCGTAATCGTGAAAGCTGCAATCGGCCGAATCCGCCAGGCCGGGATCGACCAGCGCCCAGTACAACCGGCTGCCGGAATCGTCGCCAATGGCGAGCGCGAGGGTGTCCGCGGCGTAGCGCAACGGCGACTCCGCGGGCGGCCCGGGCGAGATCAGGAAAACGTGCTCCTGCGTGACTTTCCCCTTGGTGAGCACCTGGAAGGCGCCGGAACCGGGTGTTTCGCGGACGCCCTGCCGGCCCACAGGGCCTTGTTGCCAAGCGCTGCAGCGGGACTCGATCAAGTCCACGAACTTGGGCCAATCCACGTTGCCGGCCGCCACCGCGATGATGTTGGGGGCGACGTAGCGGCGATCGAAGTAGCTATACATCTGGTCGCGGGCCAGTGCCCGAATGCTGTCGGGCGTACCCAGGATGCTGTTCCCCAGAGGGTGGTCCGAGAAGTAGGCGCGCTTGGCATGATCGTACGCCGACCACATCGGCTGGTCTTCATACATGCCGATTTCTTCGATGATGACGTTCTTCTCCATGTCGAAGTCCTCGACCCGAAGGCTGGGACGGAGGATGTCGGCAAGGATGTCGACCGCCTGGGACATGTACTCCGGCAAGATGGCGGCGTAAAAAACGGTGTTTTCTTCGCTGGTGAAGGCGTTGTAGTGGGCGCCGATCCGGTCGAAGTCCCGATTGACGTCGAGTGCCGAGCGCCGCGGCGTCCCCTTGAAAACCATGTGCTCCAGGAAGTGGGTTACTCCGGAAACGTCGGGGGTTTCATCGCGGGCGCCTGTGCGGACGAAGAAGCCCAGCGCGGCCGATCGGGCCGCGGCGTTGGTTTCGCCGATGATTTGCAGGCCGTTCTTCAACGTATGGCTATGGAAAGGCAAGCTGCTCTCCTTCGTTCAGTCAGCGCGTTACTCCTTGAATTCCAGCTCCTTTGGTCCAAGAGTAACAACCGTAAAATTGCCGACGGGGTAATGGTGCAGGTACTCGACGATGCTCGTCGGGGTCAACTCGTTGACCGCCGTCTGAATCTCGTCGAAAGTGCGCACGCGCCCCAGATAGTACCAATCGGAGGACAGGGAGCCGGCCCGCGCCGAGGTCGATTCCTGCTGCATGATGAGTGAAGACTTCAGCCCGGCCTGCACGCGCTCGACCTCCTCCGGCTCCACGCCTTCCTGGAGCCGCTTCAATTCGCCGACGGTCACATCGAGCGTTTCCTGGGCGCGCTCGTTGGTGGTGCCCGCATAGCAAAGAATGCTGGCGCGGTCCTTGAAGGTTTGATAACTGGCCCAGACGGCATAGCAGAGCCCACGTTTCTCACGCACTTCCGTGAACAGGCGCGCGCTCATGCCGCCGCTCAGTACGTTGACCGCTCCCAGGGCGGCGTAGTATTCGTGATCGCCGATGGGCACGCTGGGGTAGGCCAGCGCGATTTGGGTCTGGGTCGTGTCCTTGGCAATGTGGGCGCGCTTGCTGGGCTGGGCGCCAAGGCGCAGGTCCGGTTCCGGGCCCCCTTCCCAGGCGCCGAACAGACGCTCCACCTGATCGCGCAGCGATTCCCACTCGATATTGCCGGCGACGGAAAGGATTGTCCCTCGGGGTTGGAAGAGCCGGCGGTAATGCGTGCGCGTGTCCTCCGCGGTAAGGCTTTCGATGCCCTGGATGGTGCCGCGGCGGTCCTGCCCAAGCGGAGGCGGGTAATGATGGCGGCGCAGCTCCACGAGCACCTTCTGGCGTGGCTCGTCTTCCAATCCTTGCAGGTCCTGGTAAGCGAGGGCTTTGACCGCCTCGATCTCTTCTTGCGGAAGGTGCGGCCTCAGGAGAATGTCGGCATAGATTTCCAGGGTAGCGGGCAGATTGCGAGCGAGCGTCGCCCCCCAAAAACGGGTATGCATGCTGCCCACGCTCTCATCGCGGTCAACCCCCAGGTTATCGAGGGCGAGCGTCAGGGCCCGGCTATCGCGCGCGCCCGCGCCGCGCGTGATCAGGGCCGAAAGGACCGACGCCATTCCCGGATGTTCCACTGGATCATACGCGCAACCGGCTGGCACGAGAAAGTTTAGGGCTGCCGAACGTACATCCTCCATCCGCTCGGCCAGGAGGATCATCCCGTTGGCAAGGGTATGCTGCAAAACATCCTGGGGCACGTGGGAGTCCTCTCGTGCAGTTGGCCGTTCGCCTTTGCGAACATTACGAACCACTAGCTGTCTATTAAATGGACCGGGAACGCTCTGTCGATAGCCGTTTGGCCCGGCAATCCGCGTTCGCGACTGTTCAATTATACGGGATACGGGCGCAGCCGTTTGGCATGAGGACGATCCCCCGGCGTTGACGGTATTTCACGCAAAAGATAAGCTAATCACGATCCTTGACCTGGGAGGTTTCGATGTCGCGCCGTAGCCTGCTGCTTCTGGGATTGCTTCTCAGGCCTTGAAGGCGGCCAGGCTTTGGTGCGTTTGTCTCTTGTAAGTGGAAGACGAGCCCTGGCCGCCGGCCCAGGGCTTTTTTGTTGGCTGCACGTGCAACGTCGTCGGTGTAGCGAAGGAGTTGGCCCTCATGCCCAGTTACAATCCCAAGGTGATCGAGCCCAAATGGCAGCGCTTCTGGGAAGAAGACAAGACTTTCCGTACCCCCGACCAGTCGGACAAGCCGAAGTACTACATCCTCGACATGTTCCCCTACCCAAGCGGCGCCGGTCTGCACGTCGGCCACCCGGAAGGATACACGGCCACCGATATCCTCGCCCGCTATCGCCGCATGCGCGGCTGCAACGTCCTGCACCCCATGGGCTGGGACGCCTTTGGCCTGCCTGCCGAGCAATACGCCATTGAGACCGGCACGCATCCGCGTGAGACCACCCAGCGGAACATCGCCACGTTTCGCCGTCAGATTAAGATGCTCGGGTTCAGTTACGACTGGGACCGGGAAGTCGACACCACCGATCCCAACTACTTCAAGTGGACCCAGTGGATCTTTCTGCAGTTGTTCGACACCTGGTACGACTCCGAACAGCGCCGCGGCCGGCCGATTGCCGATTTACCCATTCCGGCCAATGTGCGCGCGCAAGGTGATGATGCCGTGCGTCTCTTCCAGGACAGCAAAAGGCTGGCCTACCAGGCGGAGGTACCGGTCAACTGGTGCTCTGCCCTGGGCACTGTGCTCGCGAACGAAGAGGTCGTGGATGGCAGGTCGGAGCGGGGCAATCATCCCGTTGTGCGCATGCCGCTCCGGCAATGGTTGCTGCGCATCACCGCCTACGCCGAGCGTCTGCTGGAAGACATCGAGCACGTCGATTGGCCCGAGTCGATCAAGAAAATGCAGCGCGATTGGATCGGCCGTAGCGAAGGAGCCGAGGTCGACTTCGCGGTGGCGGAGCAAAAGGGCGAGAAGATCCGCATATTCACTACTCGGCCGGACACGTTGTTCGGTGCGACTTACATGGTGCTCGCTCCCGAGCATCCGCTCGTCGCCAGGATTACGACACCGGCGCAACAAGCTGCTGTTGCCGCCTACCAGGCCCAGGCAGCGCGCAAGAGCGACATGGAGCGGACCGAGCTGGCGAAGAAGAAGACCGGCGTCTTCACGGGTGCATTTGCCGTCAACCCGGTGAACAAGGAAGCTATTCCGGTCTGGATCGCCGATTACGTGCTGATCAGCTACGGGACCGGCGCGATCATGGCCGTCCCGGCGCACGACGAACGCGACTTCGAGTTTGCCAAGCAGTTTGGGCTGCCGATTCGTCCGGTGCTCCGGCCGCCTGCCGATTGGCTACGCGCGACGAGCGTCTACCAGGCTCTGCAAAATGAGCAGGGCGGCGACCAAGCAATTGAGCGCCTCTACTTGAACCACATCGATCGGTTTGCGGAAGTCTTTACGGGCGACGGCATGGCTGTCAACTCCGGCGACTTCGACGGCCTGAAAACGCCGGAGTTCAAGCAAAAAATCGCGGCCTGGCTGCAAGAACGCGGCCTGGGTGAGAAGAAGATCAATTACAAGCTGCGCGACTGGCTGTTCAGCCGGCAGCGTTACTGGGGCGAACCTTTTCCCATTCTGCACGAGGTAGATGACGCCGGGCAGCCCACGGGCCTGGTGCGGCCGCTGTCGCTGGACGAACTGCCGCTCAAGCTGCCCGAGCTGGCGGACTACAAGCCGTCGGGCAAGCCAGAGCCGCCGCTGGGGAAGGCGGCGGATTGGGTCTGGGTCACGCGCGCCGGCAAACGCTACAAACGCGAGACGAACACGATGCCGCAGTGGGCCGGGTCGTGCTGGTACTATCTGCGCTACCTCGATCCCGCCAATCAGCAGGTATTCTGTGCTCCGGCGAAGGAGCGCGTGTTCATGCCGGTGGACCTGTACGTGGGCGGTGCGGAACACGCAGTGTTGCATCTGCTGTACTCGCGTTTTTGGCACAAGGTCCTTTTCGACCGCGGGCACGTGCATACGCCGGAACCGTTCAAGAAGCTGATCAACCAGGGCATGATCCTGGGAGAGATGGAGTTCACCGGCTTCAAGGACGCCGGCCGGTGGGTGTCCGCAAGCCAGGTCGATCCCAATGATGCCAAGGACAAGAAAACGGCTGCGGTCTACACGCGCGTCAAGCTCGGCGAGGATGCTGTCGAAAAGCAGGGCGATGCATTCGTGCTGAAGGAGGATCCCAAGATCCGTGTGGATGCCCGCGCCTTCAAGATGTCCAAAAGCCGCGGCAACGTCATCAACCCCGACGAGGTGGTCGACCAGTACGGGGCAGACAGCATGCGACTTTACGAAATGTTCATGGGTCCGCTGGAAGCGACCAAGCCGTGGAGCATGCGCGGTGTGGAAGGGGTCTACCGCTTTTTGGGCCGGGTCTGGCGGCTGATCGTCAATGATCGAGACGAAACATTGAAATTAGCCGATGCCGTGCGCGACACGCAGGCGGGTGCTGAGACGCTGCGCAAACTGCATCAGACTATCAAGAAGGTTACCGAAGACCTCGACGGCATGCGCTTCAACACAGCCATCTCTGCGATGATGGAGTTCGCCAATCATCTAACACCCTTAGACGCCCGACCACGTTCGGTCCTGGAGCCGTTCGTGCTGCTGCTGAGCCCGTTCGCGCCGCACCTGGCGGAAGAGCTGTGGTCGGTTCTGGGCCATACAGGTACACTCGCCTACGAATCCTGGCCGGCCTTCGACGAAAGCTTGATTCGTGAGGCGATGATCGAGGTGCCGGTGCAGATCAACGGCAAGCTGCGCAGCAAGGTTACAGTTCCCGCGGACGCGGACGAGGAGACCCTGCGCAATACCGCCCTGGCGGATGAACGGATTCGCGGTCTCCTCGAAGGGAAGCAAGTGAAGAAGATCATCATTGCCGGCAAGAAGCTGGTGAACATTGTGATTGGCTGAGGGCGTTCGGTGAGGCTATAGCACAAGCTGACAGCTTGTGCCAAAACGCCGGGCGACGATAGCTCCATGGCCAGTGTGATTGACAAACAACGGGCTTGCCCCGACTTCCTTCTCTGACTCCTACGAATCATGTCTCAGACGACGGATCAAGCGCAGGCCTGGAGCAAAGCCGCAAAGTCTTATGAACAGGACTTTGTCGATCCCTATCGCCCGAGTGTGCGCAGCCCGCTCCTTCAATCATTGCGGAACGTGTCCGACGCGCAACACAAAGTTGCCGCCGATCTGGGCTGTGGCATTGGTCCACTCCTGCCTTTTCTTGCCAAGCACTTCCAGCATGTCCTTGCAGTTGATTTCGCCCAGGGGATGTTGGAGCGCGCCCGCGAGCGCGCCCACGGACTCGGCAACGTCGAGTTCCTTCAGAGACCGATGACGGACTTGAGCCCATTGATTGGCCGGGTTGATGTTGCTATCGCGGTAAACAGCCTGGTCATGCCGACGGTTGTCGAGCAGGAGGCGAGCTTGAGACAAATTCACGCGACGCTGCGCTCGGGCGGCAGGTTCCTCGGCATCATGCCGGCAATGGATGCCGTGCATTATTACACGATGCTGCTCGTTGACCGGGCACTTGCGGCCGGCAAACCGCTGGATGCGGCACTCAAGAACGCTGCCCATTTCAACGAGCACGCGCTCTACGACTTTGCATTCGGGCAGTTTCGATACGAGGGCATCGAACAACATTTCTGGCAGCCGTTTGAAGTACGCTATCGGCTAAGACGCGCGGGGTTTCGACGCGTTCGACTTGCGCGCGTGTACCTGGACTGGGAGCAGTTTGCCTGCGGAGATGACTTCAAGGGGCAAACTCCGCCGTGGGATTGGTTTTTTGAGGCGGAGCCGGCGCGGGCGCGCCGATAGAGACGTGTCGGTGGCCCCGAATCGTAAACGTTAGAGATCTTTCCCCCAGTCCAGCGTCAGGGTAAGCAGTTCCCCGAGCGCTTTGCTCAATTGATCCGCGGCGTATCGAGTCTGCTGGGAAAGCCGCCAGAGCTGACCGGTCAGACCCGGTGAGCGCACGAGCGCGAGCACGAGCCGGGGGATGGAAACTCGTCCGGCCGAGAGAAGGCTGAGCAGCAACGGGGAAAGAGGAGTCGATAACTCATCGGAAATGACGCGCACGCAGCCGAACGGGACACCGCGTTTCGTGCAGGCACGTGCGATGGCGGCCGACTCCATGTCCACGGCGAGCGCCTCGTGCTGCTTGCCGAGCGATTCCTTCTCCCGAGGTGAAGCGAGGCCGGGAGCTGTGACAATGCGCCCTCGGTGCAACGGCGGCCGCCACTCGCCTGCCGGCAGCTCAGCCGGCCAGGTTGCCGGCCAACGGTTGCCACTTACGTCTGCCACCTCCGTGGCCAGGATCACGTCTCCAACCTTGCGCTCCTTGTCGAGCGCCCCGGAGAAGCCGGCCGAGATCACGACTCTTGGTCGATAGGGGACATTCCCCATGCTCGGCCCGTCAAGCAGCCAATCAAGCGCTGGCCCCGCGCGGCCCTGGCCCACGCCCGTCTCCAACAGGAGAACGGTCAACCAGGCCGGCCCGCAAAACCGGGCCCGGCAAGGCGCGCCCGGAAAGCGTTGGTTGGGCCGAAATTCGCGCAAAAACGGCTGGCACTCGCGCCGCAGAGCGAAGATTATACAGGGATCAGTGAAGGCGATTTCAGTCACGGCGGGACCAGGGAAAAAGTGAAGAGCAAGAAAAACGGGCCCATGGGTGCGATCTCCAACATCCTAGAAGTTGTCGCGCAATAGCGAGTGCTTTCGGGTGCATTCCCGTTACTGCAGCGCCCGAAAAATCGTTTAACCGCGAGCCAGCGGCGAGCGCGTGAACAGACAGAATCCAGTCGCCTTGTGTTCACGCGCTCGCCGCTGGCTCGCGGTTAAACGAAAAACTTACCGACAAAAGCGGCAATGCACCCAGTCCTTTCTCTGTTTTCCTTTTGGCTTCTTACTTTGCCTTTAATTCCCTCCCTGTCAGCTTTTCGTAGGCTTCCAGGTATTTGGCGCGCGTGCGGGCCACGACGTCGGCGGGCAGTTCCGGCGGCGGGCTGTTCTTGTCCCAGCCGGTTGTTTCGAGCCAATCGCGCACGAATTGCTTGTCGAAGGACGGCGGGCTCTTGCCTGGTTGCACCTGATCCAGTGGCCAGAAGCGTGAACTATCGGGCGTCAGCACCTCGTCGATCAAAATCAGCTCGCCGTTGGGCAGCTTGCCCCACTCGAACTTGGTGTCCGCGATGACGATGCCCTTGATTCGCGCGTAATCCGCCGCCCGGCGGTAAATGTCGATGCTGCGCCGGCGCAGCTCCTCGCCCACAGCGGGGCCGGTAACCTGCACCATCTGTTGCCAGGTGATGTTCTGATCGTGACCGGTCTCTTCCTTGGTGGATGGCGTGAAAATCGGCTCCGGCAGCTGTTGACTCTCATGCAAGCCGGCCGGCAAGGGAATGCCGCACACCTTGCTGCTCTGGCGGTATTCCTTCCAGCCCGAACCGGCCAGGCAACCACGCACCACGCACTCGATCGGAACAACTCGGGCCTTACGCACGAGCATCGTCCGGCCTTCCAGCACATCCGCCTGAGCGGCGAACGGCGCCGGCATCTGCTGCAAATCGGTCGTAAGGAGGTGGTTGGCAACGTTGAGTTGCTTGAGCCAGAACAATGTCAGCCCGGTCAAAATCCTCCCCTTGTCCGGGATGCCTGTCGGCAAGACCCAGTCGAAAGCGCTAATCCTGTCGGTGGCGACGATGACAAGACAGTCGCTGAGATCGTAAACGTCGCGAACCTTGCCGCGGCGGCATGGATAACCAGGAACCTGGCTCTGGAGCAGGGGGAGCGCAGTCATGCATTGTCCTTTTTTGAGTTGCTTATCCTTCGCATGCGACGTTGGTATTCTAATGAGAAACGGACCCAACGGACAATCGGGCGCAAACCTTGCAAGCATCACAAGCCTGCTGCCGGGAAACTCCAAGCAAGAAGCGCTGCCCGCGTAATCTTGGGCATCTGACCCAAGCCCTACGGCTGATGAATTCCGGATGAAATGACGGATCCAAGCAATCTCCGCATGTTGTCCGATAAGGGTGCGTATCCTAGAATAAACGAAGAGAAAAGGGCGCGCGCATGCCGCGTGAGAGCGGAACAGATTTCTCAGTCGGCCATCCAGTTCGGCAGGTGTCCCGCAGTTTTTGATAAATTGATTCTCGGCCCGGAACTCACTCAAGTACTATTCGTGCCCAACCTGCATGTGCGAGTTCATGAGGTGATGATACGCCCGGCGGTTCTTTCCCTGCTCACCGCATGTGGCCCTTGGGGTATGTCGATAAGATTCGTAGGCCTAGCCTGGCAAGCTGGACCGGTGCCTTACGACAACGGTTGCTCGATCCGGAGGGAGGAAGAGGGCCATGGAACATCCCGGCTTCGCACCGGGGCCCCGTACACCGGCAGAGCCGCTTTGGCAACGCGTCTGGCTTGACGCCTATCCGTGTGACGTCCCGTCATCGCTTCCCTACCCGAACATTTCCGTGAGCGGCTTGATGGATCTGGCCGCGCAGCGTTTCCCCACCCGGGCCGCGTGCACGCTCTATGGCAAGGCGACCACGTACGCCCAGCTCACGGACCAGGCGCGCCGGCTCGCTACCGCGCTGGCAAACCTGGGCGCCAAGCCGGGCCGGCGCGTCGGCATGCTCTTGCCGAACATCCCGGAGTATCTGGCCGCCCTGCAGGCCACCTGGCTCACCGGCGCGACCGTCTTGCAGCTCAGCCCGTTGATGGTGGCGGAAGAGTTGAGCAAATGGCTGGAGCGGACCGGCTGCCACATCGTGGTCACTCTCGACCTGCTTGCCCCGGCGCTTATGGGCGCGCTCGAGCACGGGCCGCTGGAACACCTTGTGGTGACGTCGCTGGCGGAGCGGATGGCGCCTTGGCGAGGCTGGTTGTACCGCGTCGAGAGACTGCGCCGGAATGGTCCCTTGCGACTGCGCAACGATGCCAACGTCCACCGCTTCGATCACCTGGTACGCACCGCTCCTCGAAACCTGGCTCCGCAAATCGTTCCGGAGGAAGATGTCGCCCTGTTTGCTCCCACCGGGGGAACCACGGCTTCACCCAAGGCGGTCATGCTGACCCATCGCAACCTGGTTGCCAATGCCGTTCAGCTGCGCGCGTGGAGCAGGGGTGAGGACGGTACGGAAAATGTGCTCGGCGTGCTGCCCTTCTTCCATGCCTATGGACTGTCCGTGTGCGTCACCGCCAGCTTGGTCTCGGGTGCGACAATTCATCTCTATCCGCGCTTCGAAACCAAGGCGGTCCTCGATCTGATCGAAGAGCAGCGCATCAGCCTGATTCCCGCAGTCCCTGCCATGCTGACGGCGTTTATTCGGGAACTGCAAGAGCGGCCGCGGGACCTGTCCTTCGTCCGAGCGGTCATGTCGGGCGCCTCGGCTCTCGACCAGTCGCTCCGCCAGAAGTTCGAGAGCTACGGCGCCCATAGCGTGGTTGAAGGCTACGGCTTGTCGGAAGCGAGCCCGGTCACTCACGTCAATCCGCTGGACGAGCGCAACCGCTCCGGCACGGTCGGTCTACCTTTGCCGGACACCGAGGCGCGTATCATGGACCAGGCCGCGGGGCTGGAAGAGCTGCCCATCGGCGCCGTCGGCGAGCTGGTGGTGCGCGGCCCGCAGGTGATGAAGGGATACTTCAACAACCCTGAAGAAACGGCTCGAGCGCTGCGGGGCGGCTGGCTTTATACCGGTGACCTGGCCCGCCGCGACCGCGATGGCTATTTCACGATCGTGGATCGCAAGAAGGACATCATCAAGACGTCCGGCTTCCTGGTGTACCCGGCCGAGGTTGAGGAGGTGCTGCGCGCCTTTCCTGCCGTGGCCGAGGCCGCGGTGATCGGCGTTCCAGACCCGGAACGGGGCGAGATCATCAAGGCCTTGGTCGTGCCGCGCGAGGAGAAGGGGCTCGACCTCGCAGCTTTGGAACGTCACTGCCAGCAGCATCTAGGTAAACAAAAGCGTCCGCGGCAAATCGAAATTGTCCGGGAACTTCCCAAGAACTTTCTTGGCAAAGTGCAGCGCCGCCGGCTCCGGGAAAACGGCGGCAGCAGCCCGGCGACCGGTCCATAGCGGCAGTACAAAGCCCTTTTCATCCCAAATCGAAGGGGAAGAAGGCGGCACCACGCTGCCGCCCTTGTTAGTGCCTACTATCATAGTCTTGGGCGAGCACGCTCCAACCACTCAAGGAACCGGGGATTTCCATTCGGCGATACCGCTCCTTGAGCCTTTCCCAAGGGTGTTCCATGCTTGACATCGCGATTGTCGACGGCATTCGCACTCCGTTCGCCAAAGCATTTGGTCCGCTGGCCGCCGTCCCGGCCTATCAACTTGGCGTAGCCGTCACCCGAGGAGTTCTGGAGCGGGCGGCCGTTGCTCCCGAGCAGATCGATCAAGTTGTTTTCGGCAATGTTGCCATCCCTCCCGATGCGGCCAACATCGCGCGCGTGATCGCCTTATTCGCCGGCATCCCTCAGGACCGCACTGCGCACACCGTCCAGCGCAATTGTGCCTCCGGCATGGAAGCAATCACCACGGGCGCACAGTTGATTCAGCTTGGGGAAGCATCGACCGTGCTGGCGGGCGGCACCGAATCGATGAGCCAGATCCCGTTGCTTTACAGCTCCGAGGCGATGGACCTGTTCTTGCGCCTTGCTCGGTCCAGGACCTGGTGGCGGCGCCTGGGAACGATGCTGCGGTTTCGGCCACGGCACTTCAGGCCGGTTCCCGGGGTGAAGTTGGGCCTGACCGACCCCTTTTCCGGATTGATCATGGGAGAAACGGCGGAGGTGCTGGCCGAGGATTTTGGGATCACGCGCCGTGAACAGGACGAATTCGCCCTGGATAGCCATCGTCGGACTGTCGCGGCCCAGAATCGTTGCGTCCTGAGCGAAGAAATTTGCCCCATCGGGACCGACCTTGCGGAAGAAGAGGTGAAACAAGATGTCGGTCCGCGCGCAGAGCAGAGCCTCGAAGCGTTGGCCAAACTGAAGCCTTATTTCAAGAAAGACGGCACCGTCACGGTCGGCAATTCGTGCTCGATCACCGACGGCGCGGCGGCCGTGTTGCTGATGCCCGGCGAAAAAGCGCGAGCGGAGGGCCGAAAGCCGCTCGGCTATCTCCGCGCATATCGTTATGCTGGGTGTGATCCGAGAAGGATGGGGCTTGGGCCCGTGTTTGCGACCAGCAAGCTGTTGCAGGGCGTGGAGCTAAGCCTGAAGGACATCGATCTCATCGAGATGAACGAGGCATTCGCGGCGCAGATGATCGCGAACGAAAGAGCATTCGCATCCCGCTCCTTCGCGCAGGAGCAGCTCGGGCGCAGCGAGGCGCTGGGCACGCTCGATCGGGAGCGTCTTAATGTCAATGGCGGCGCCATTGCCCTGGGCCACCCCGTCGGCGCCACGGGGACGCGGTTGGTGATCACGCTGCTGAAGGAGCTGCGCCGCCGCGGGATGCGGCGTGGATTGGCGACGCTCTGTGTCGGCGGGGGACAGGGAGCTGCCCTATTGCTGGAGACGACCTAGCCCGCCTCATTCCAAGGAGTTCATGATCATGGCGGGTTTCCAACGTACCACTCTTCGCATCGAAGAGCGCCCAGACGGCATTGCATCGCTCCGCATCGACGTTCCCGATCGGACCATGAACGTGTTCACGAGCCAGGTGTTTGCGGACCTCGAGGACGCTCTTAGCTACGTCGAGGAGGAGAAGAAGATCCAGGTCCTCGCAGTGCGGAGCGACAAAAGCACCGGTTTCATGGCAGGGGCAGACATCAAAGCATTCACTGCGTTGCGTGGCTCCGAAGATGCCCTGGAAATCTCCGCGCGCGGGCAAGAAGCATTCAACAAGTTCGCCGCTCTGCGCGTACCCACGATCGCGCTCGTCCACGGCCCGTGCCTGGGTGGTGGTCTCGAGTTTGCCCTGGCGTGCGATTATCGGCTGGCGCTCGACCATCCCAAGACACAGCTCGGCTTGCCGGAGATCGGGCTGGGGCTTTTGCCGGGCTGGGGAGGAACACAACGTTTGCCGCGGGCCGTAGGCCTGGAACGGGCACTGCAGGTGATTTTGCAGATGCGCAGGTTGACCGCGCAGCAAGCGCTCCGCTGGGGATTGGCGGATGAGTTGGCAAAGTCGGAAGCGGAGCTGGCTGCCAAGCTGAATGTCCTGATCGACCGTGCTATTGAGCATGGCAAAAGGCCGCTCATGAGATTGCCGCTCCGCACCTGGCGGCAGCGCTTCCTGGAATCGACTCCTGCGGGGCGCTGGCTGGTGTATCGTGTCGCCGAGAGAGTAATGCAGAAACGGGTGCCCGAGGACATGCCGGCTCCCGCGGAAGCGTTGCGCGCGGTCCGCACCGGCTTGAGCGAAGGTTTAGCGGCCGGGCTGAAGGCCGAACGAGAGGCCATCGCGCGTCTGGCAATCACTCCTGCCTGCCGAAACCTGGTGAAGCTCTTTTTGCTAAGCGAAAAACCCTCCAAGTCGCCTGAGAAATCAGCAACCGGCTCCTCGGAGTCGATCCGGCGCGTTGCCTTGATTGGCGCCGGCTCCATGGGCGCGGGCATTGCGCAATTGGCGGCCGTTCGCGGTTGCGACGTCGTCGTTCAAGAAGTTAACGACGCTGCGCTCGCGGCCGGGATGCAGAAAATCAAGGCCCTGTTTGACAAGGCGGTCGCGAGTCGAGTGATGACGGAGGATGCTGCCCGCAAACAGCTCGCTGCCGTGCACGGCACGACCAAATGGGAGGGGCTGGGCGAAGTCGACTTGGTTGTTGAGGCAGTACTCGAAGACATGGAGCTGAAACGCTCCGTCTTCCGCGAACTCGAGCAGCGTGCTCGTCCATCCGCCATTCTGGCGACGAACACCTCCTCGCTGTCCGTTACTCAAATTCAGCAAGGGCTCCAGCATCCCGAACGCGTGGCCGGCCTCCATTTTTTCAACCCAGTGCACAAGATGCCGCTCGTTGAGGTGGTTCGGGCCCCGGCGACTAGCGATCAGGCGGTTGCCACCCTGGTGCAGTGGTCCACGGCCCTGGGCAAAATGCCCGTTGTCGTGCAAGATAGCCCTGGGTTCGTCGTCAACCGCATCCTGATGCCCTACCTGTTCGAGGCGGTGGTTCTGGCGGCGGAGGGCGTGCCCATCGAGAGAATGGACAAGGCGATGCGCCGATTTGGTATGCCCATGGGTCCTTTTGAAATGCTCGACCAGGTGGGACTCGACGTGGCCGCCCACGTTGGCCAGGCCGTGCAGCCGGTGTTTGCCGACCGCCTGAGTGCATCCATGGGTTTCGAGGGGATGAGGCAGCTCTTCGTGCAAATGCAGGCGAAGGGCTGGCTGGGGCAAAAGTCTGGTCAGGGTTTCTACCTGCATCGCGGCAAGAAAAAGAAGATCAATCGTGGAGTCGGGGCGTTATTGCCAAAGGATTCGGCATCGAGCGAGCGCCAATTGTTGGCCGGTCTGCCGCCGGCGGTGCAGATGCAGCAAGCACGCGAGCGAATGGTCCTGCTCATGGTCAACGAGGCCGCTGCCTGCTTGGGAGAGGGCCTGGCCGCGGACGCCGACGCGATCGACCTGGCCATGATCATGGGCACCGGCTGGGCGCCCCACCGAGGTGGGCCTCTGACCTACGGGGCGGACCGTGGATTCCCCGAGGTGGTGCATAAACTGTCGGAGCTGGCGCGGCGCCTTGGGCCGCGCTTCGAACCTTGCGCTGCGCTCAAAGATCTGGCAGGGAAGGAAACTGTCGTGCCGCAACGGTAGTCTGCGCGCGGAGAATTGATCCGTAAGGGAGTGGTCGCGCAGCCAAAGAGGGCCGTCGATGAGTGCCAGTAATTATGATGTTGTCGTCGTGGGTGCCGGGGCGGCCGGGCTGACTGCCGCCATTGGCCTGGCTCGGGCCGGGTTCGCAGTGGCTGCCATCGAAGCGGCTGCTTACCCCGGAGCCGAGAACTGGTCCGGCTGTGTGTATTTCTGCGAGAACCTGGCCCACCCCGACATTCTCGGAGCCGAGGGAGTCGAGGCGCTGGCCTGGGAGCGGCGCCTGGTTGAGCGCGGGTTCTTCGCCTGCGATGGCCACAGTCTGCTGGGCATGAAGTACCGCGACTCCAGTGCCTTTCGCAATTGCTACACCGTGCTCAGGCCGATCTTCGACCATCACCTGGCCCAGGTAGCCTTGAAACTAGGCGTGGCGCTGCTGGCCAACACCACCGTGGAAAGCCTGATCCGCGACAGGGGACAGGTCATCGGCGTCTGCACGAATCGCGGCGCGCTCTACGGCGACCTTGTATTCCTGGCCGAAGGCGACGCCTCTCACCTGGTTACCCGCGAGGGCTACGAACGCTTTACCGACCAACGCGAATCGCCCAAGTTTCTCCAGGGAATCAAGCAGATCATCGAGCTGCCCCCCGGTGCGATCGAAGACCTGTTCGACGTCGGCTCGAAGGATGGCGTCGCATACGAGATGCTGCTGCGCAACGGTACCTTGCGCGGCCAGGCGGTCCATCTGAACATGGGCGGCTTCGTTTACACGAACCGGCAAAGCCTCTCCGTGGGGCTGGTGCTGCCGGCGGACAATCTGCGCGAGCACTTCGAAGGCGATCCGAACCTGCTCATGGAGTGGTTCGAAAACCTGCCGGCTTTGCGGCCCTGGTTTCGCGAGGGCAAACGCGGCGCGTTCGGTGCCAAGATCATTCGTGGGGGCGGGGCCCGGGATATCCCGAATCTGATCGATGAGGGCCTGGCGATCGGCGGAGCGGCAAGCGCCGTTGGCATCGATTTCCCCTATCCCAATTTCACTGGCCCCGCCACCGCGATGGGTCTACTGGTGACCCAGGCGGCCCGCCGCATTCGCGCGGAAGGTGGCCAATTCTCGCGCGAGAATCTGCGCCGTCATTATCTGGAGCCGCTGCAGCGCACACACTACTGGCAAGACGTCGATCTGCTCCGCAGTTGGCCGGCCTATGTGAAGAAGACCCAGGTCTTCTTCGGACGAAACCTCGACCTGGCCTTGGGCACCGCCTATGTTTGGACCCGGCCGCGACCCTGGTTCCTGACCAAGTGGTTCAACTGGCTGCGCCTGGTGCGCGATGTTGCGGGGCCAGCCGAGTGGCGGGCCATGCGCACGGACCTGCGCCATCTTGTGCGCGCGCTGCGGTTGCGCGAAGTCGTGAGCCGGCCGGCGCTCGGCCGGCTGCTCCTGGATGGCACGATCAATGCCATGCGGGACCTGGCGCGCAGTCCACGCGCGAACCTGCCGCCCGCGGGAAAGATCAGCCTGCATTACATGGTCGATGGGGACAGCGGGCCTGCGGGAGTGCCACCCACCTGGCGGCGCTGGTTCACGCGTCTTTCTCCCGTGCTGGCGTCGGCCGCGCGCAAAGTGTACACCAACGACGATACGCCCCTATCCACGAAGCTTCCCGAAACCAGCCAGCTCCTGCTGCGGCAAATCAACATGCTCGATGTGCTGGCGGCCGGCGCGTTCCTGCTTGCCGCAGCAATCAGCGGCACGGTTTCTGCTGGGTTGGACCGCTTTCTTGGGCTATTTCGAGGTCGGCGCTCCGGTCCCCGGGGCCTTTACCCCCGTTACGCCTTCGCCGCCGGCCAGGCCGGGGATCTGACCAAGCTGCTGGCACCGGCTCAGCAGCATTGGGAAGCACGCCTGGCTCAACTTGCGTACCAGAGCGTGAAGGCATCCCATATCCACGTGCTCTGGCCCAAGTCCCTCGCCAACAAGAACTCTGTCGCGCAAAAGGGGCTCTGGCACGTCTGTCCGGCACGCGTTTACGAAGCACGGGTCAGCCCCCAGGGCCAGCTTCAGGTCGTCGTGAATTTCGAGAACTGCATCAAGTGTGAAACGTGCTGGCGGACGAGCGACCTCGTGGACTGGGGCCGCGACGGGCTGCACCGCTTCATATACCCCGTCGGCACCCCCGTCGTGACGCGCTTGCTGAACGCCGTCAATGCCTCCGGTTCCGTGCGCCCGGTCATGCCGCGGATTCTCGATCGTTGGGAATCAATCACGCGCGAATTGGGCGAACACTGGCAGTCGGCCAAGCCGATTCCTTTGAACGGCCAGGACACAGCCGAAATCGGCGAGCTGACCGCACTTTTGGAGAAACTGGACGGCAAGCTGGCGGAGTTCGACGCGGCGCTGGCCCGCGAGCCGCGCACGGTCGATCGCGCTCGTGCCGAATATCTGGAGATGTTGGCCCGTTACGCCCAGCAGGTGGCGCTGCGCATTCTCGAAGTCGTGCGCGGCAGCACGCTGGGTGATCGCCCGGAAGCCGGTTTCGCAACGGTTTATCGGCTGATCTCGGAACTCGCCGGAGCGCTGGTCGCCAAGGCCGAGGAGCGCGCCCGTCGGACGTGGGACCAACGCTTCGCCTGGGCCGCAGCCGACGGGCGGCAGTTGCGGCAATATCACCTGACGGGATTGCGCCGGCTTCTACATTTGCTGACACAATTCGTGCCTGTCGCACCTCTGGAGCCTGACCGATCCCGTTTCTGGCTCCAGGCCGAGGACGATGCAGCCGGCCTTGCCGGCAAGATGGGCGAGTGGCTAGCCCGACTCGATGCAGTGTTTCCGCCAGGCGCTTGGCGCGACATCGACCGCCAGGTGCCTCTCACGACTGCGCAGGACGCGGCATTGCGCGACCTGATCAGCCAGGTGCCGGTGGTGGATGCCGGCGAGCTCACGCGTACGATGCACCCGCCGCTGCGGAAGGCCCTCTTGGCGGAACTGGGCCGGCGTGATCCGTCGCTGGCGTTTCGGGTTGCGTCCCACCTATGGGCCCGCGACCTGGCGCGCTTGCACACGACTGCCCCGTCCTTCGTGGAAGCGGCCGACCGGTGGACGCGGGGAGCCGAGTGGACCTGTTTTGCCGCCATCGAGGCAGCGCAGATGCAGGGGGCCGGATGGAAGGGCGAAGCCTTATTTGTGCCTGCTGGCAATGTAAAAGCGCTTCTCTTGCTTGTGGGCAACCAGCTTGTCATCGTCCCATCCGGCACTCGGGGGCTGCGGCTGGAAGCGTTGCCAAGCCTCGGTCTCCGCGGGGCAGGGCTCGAGCGCGTCTACCTGGACAACATGGTCCTGCCTGAGACGAAAGCAGGGGCCGATTACGATCGCGTCGGGCGCGTGTGGAAGGTCCTGAGCGCCGCGGACCTGACTTCCATCGCCTTTGGGATGGCCGATCAGCTTTGCCAGCGGGCCATTGCTCATGCCACAGGCCGGGTACAATTCCCCGGTCTCTTCCATGATGAAGAGTCTCGCGACCCCATCGGCAAGTTCGGCGCCGTCAAGAAGATGGTTGCCCAGATGTCCGCCCGCCGCTACCTTATTGAAACGCTCGATCATGCCTTGTCGCCCACCGATTTCTCGTCGTCCTCGGTTGAGCGCGCCGGCCTGGTGAAGGCTGTGGCAGCCGAGGCATTGGGCTCAGCTCCTGGCAGCCTGTCTTACAACGCAGGGCAAGTATTCGGCGGCACAGGCTATTCCGAAGACGACATCCTCGCAAAGTTCTACCGTGACGCCGCTGCCTGGCGTTTTCTCGGGCCCACCAATGTCGATGCCTACTGCCAGCATGGCGAGCAACTGGTACGCAGCTGGCATCCGGACGGCCGGCGCCTGGCCAGCTTCAATCACGAGGCGCAGCTCTTCGACCAACTAGCACAGCGGAAAGCGCTGCAAGCAGAACTGGATGAGGTGCGGGTACTGCGCTCGCGGCTGCGAAGTTTGGTGAATGATTGGCAGAACGCCCGGAAAGAACGAACCACAAGCCCTTTCGGCAACGACGACGGCGCCTCTCTTGGCCCGGTCGGCCTGGCCGAGATCACCGAGCACGTGGCGCGGCAGAACGCGCACCTGCTGGCAGCGAAGGCGTTGATCCTGCGCACGCATGCGCGGTTGGAGCATAGCCTCGATGCCGAAACGGAAATGGCCCTGGTCCGCGTGTGGCTGGAAGAGGCCGCGGTGGCTCTCGAGGATTTCGAGAGCATGGTGCGCCAGCGCCTGATCCCCTTCGTGGGGCGCAGCGGCCAGCCTCTCGTCAATCCCAGTGCCGGTCCTGCCATCACGAAGTACGACGACTACCTTGCGGCCCCGTGTCCGTATGATTCGGGAGACTTCCTGGGCGTGCCGACCGACCTCGCGCAACCGCGCTTCGTACCGGAAATGATTGAGGCCGACCCTGAGCTGGCGGCACGCGACCAGAAGATCCGCGAGCTGCTCACGGGCCACTTCGGCAAACCTCGGGGGGACGGGCTGCTCTACGAGCGCCATATCGAACGGCAGCACCGTCCGGACGCGGAAGACCTGGACTTTTGCCGCAAGCACGGTTTCTTCCGCATGCCCATTCCCAAGGAGCTGGGCGGTGAGGGCGAACGCAAGATCGATTACTATCTCTTGATCACAAACGCACAGCGGTTGGTCGATGTCGGCGTTTCCCTCACAATCCAGGCGAGCACGAGTATTGGAACGACGCCGATCTTGCTGGCCCGCGACAAAGACTTGCCCAAGGCCCAAAAGGACCTCGCTCCCTTCCTCGGGGATCCAAGCCTTCAGCGCGATGTCCGCAAGCGCCTGGAGAAGCTTGTGGAGATGCTCCCCGCCAGCCCCAAGCGCGCAGAGCCGGCCTACAAGGAGCTAAACAAGCGGTTGGAACAGAGCGTGCTAGCGCAAACCGTCCTGCGCACTTTGTTCCACAGGTTCGTGCTTTCCTGGCAGCAGGCGGGACGCGCCCGGCGGCAGTTTGATCCGGCGGGTATGGGCACCCATCTGCGAGAAGCGCTCACGCATTGGACAGAGGCTTGCGCCCGTGCGGAGGAAATGCACGCAGAACTGGGCAGGCGGCGTGAAGCGTGTGACGTGTACCTGCGCTGGATTGCCAGCGGCCAGATTTCCGCATTCGCGCTGACGGAGCCGTCGGCTGGGTCGGACACTGCCCGCGTGGCTACCCGCGCACGCCTTTGCTCGGTAGCCGTTGAGAAAGAATCCGACGGCGTCCTGCGCTTCGTGCCGGCCGGGAGCGACCAACCTCGTTATCTGATCGATGCTCGCCGGCTGGAATTTCGGCCGGCCGGTGTCTTTTACCGCTGGTCGGAGTCCGCGGACGCTGCGCCCATTCACTTTGACGAGTACGACTACGAAACCGACGACCCCAGCCGCACCCGCTCTTACGAGCACGGCAAACGCCGCGTTCATTTCACCGATATCGCCCAGCTCCGCGAGCGCGAAGGGAAGCTCTCGTACGACTACTGGGAGATGAACGGCGCCAAGATGTGGATCACCAATGGCAGGATGGCCGGAGTGATGAGCCTGTACGCCAAAACGGAGGAAGGCGTCACCGGGTTCATGGTAGACCGACATGCGGAAGGATTCCTGGTCGGCAAAGACGAGGCCAAACTCGGCCAACTTGGCTCGCCGACGAATGAGTTGGCACTCCAGGCAGTGCGTGTCCCGCGCGAAAATGTCCTGGGACTCGAGGGGCGCGGCCAGGTCAATGCGCTGGAAACACTGAATGTCGGCCGGGCCGGGCTGGCCATGACGGCGGTGGCGCAGATGGCAGGGCTGATCGAGCGGAGCCGGGCCTTCGCTCAGGCAGTCTACGGCGAGATCCCTCACTGGGCTGCCTGGCGGCTGCAGAGGATGGAAGAAGATCAGTTCAGCGCCGAGGCGCTAGCCCACGAGGTCATCGGCCGCTTCGAGCATCCCCAGACCAAGTCGGTGCGCATGGAGTCGGCCATTTCCAAGATGCTGGCCAGCGAGCTGCTGCATCGAGTCATTGAATTCGCCGAGGACATTCACGGCATCGCGGGGCAGACGCAGCTGCATTTGGTGGAAAAACGCAAGCGCGACGCCCGCATCCTCAACATCTACGAAGGCACGAACGAGATTCAACGATTCTTCATCCTGAAGGACCTCGCATCGGAAGTCGCACCGCGCTGGTCGCGAAAGAGCGTCGCGTGTTTGCCGGATTTCCTGGGCCGCGAGGCCCTGGAGATGGAAGCCCTCAAGGGCGACGTACGGCAACGCATCAGTGCGGCGCTGGAGACATTCGGTCAGGAGCTTTGGCAGAACCCAAACCTGCAAGCGAATTGCTTCCTCCTGGCGGAATCGGCCGCCTGGCTCAAGGCGGCAGACAGCACACTGGGCCGACTCGCCTGGCTGGAACGCCAGGCTCAGGCGGACGAAAGCGCCGAGCCGTCGCCGAAATTGGATCTTGCCTCGCGGGCGCTGGCACGCTGCAACAACGAGGTTCGGCATCGGCTGCACCGATTTGACGAAGAGCTGGCTCACCTGCGCCGCGGTTATTACGCGCCGGAAGTGCGTGCCGCATCTCTTCTGTTCGACCGCCGCGAGACAGCCTTACGGGCCCCTCGGGTATCGAGCCACATTGAGCTGCCGCTCTCGATCCTCGTGGTGGTGGAACCGACGATTACCGCCCCGCATCCGCAAGTGGTGGGCGGCAGGCTTCTCGAATCACACTGGACACTTAGCGATGCAGATCGCTCCGCGCTAGAGACTGCGCTGCGTTTACGCGACCAAGCCGCGGCTCCGGTGACGATGCAAGTCATGGCTGTCGGCCCAAGAGGCCATGCCCAAGTGCTCCGCGAAGCACTGAGCCTTGGCGCGGACCGCGTTCGTCTGGTGGTCTCCGATGGCGAGGGCTTGACGCCGGACAGCGCTGCCGCGGCCTTGGCGGCGGTGCAGGACGCGGCAAACTCGTTTGACGTGATCCTGGGCGGCATCGGCAGCGCCGACGGCGAGGAGGGACTGTTGGTCCAGCTCACCGCGGCCGCGCTGGGCACTTCCTACGCCGGCAGAGCCGAGCACGTTACCGTAAGAAAGACCAAGACAGAGCAAGACGCCTATCTGGTCGATGTTTCCGGCCGCAGGCAAAAGGTTCGCGCGTTGCCTCTGGCGGTCGCGATCGAGGCGGGCCTGCCGCTGCGACCCTTCACGATTGACGGTTACCTGTCTGGACTGGCCGGGGCTGTGGAAATGGAGCGTTGGCCGAGGAGAGTTTCTCCCCAAATCGTCTTCTTCCAGAATGCCTCCCAGGCAGATCGCACTGGCCCAGCGGAGGAGCAGCCGCACCCCCTATCGCCGCAAGGAGCAGCTCAATTTGCCCTGGGCCGGATTGGCTTGGCAGGGACTCTGTCGGCAACTGCCGAAGATTTTTCTGGCGACATCGAGCAGGTTGCTCATCCCAGTTTGCTTGATAAGCGCGTCGTTGCCGTGCTGGCCGCGGACCAGGAGGGCCGACTCCAGCCGGCCGCCGCCAACACCTTGAGGGCAGCGGGCCTGATCGCCGGCGTAGAAAGAGCCGAGCTGACAGCGCTATTGATTGTACCCCGCGCCGAGGAAAGCCAGCGGCGCGCAGTGGGGCAAATCCTGGCGCTGGAATGTCCCAATGTAGTGCTGCTTCCGGCCGAGAATGGAGAGTCAGCGGCCGAGGTGAACAGCCGGCTGCTTAAAGAATGTTGGCCGATCCTCGAGGCTCAACCGCGTGCAGTAATAGGCGAACCCTGGACAGAGGAAGCCTTTGCAGTTCTCCATGTCCAGGAAGGCGAGGCCAGCCGCGCCGCCCTGCGCATCCGCCGGGTCTTTATGGAGAAGGACCAGGTCCTTATTGAATCCGCACAGGCCGGCGGCAGACTGCGCGCACGCGAAGCCCTCTCCTGGGCATCGGATGGGACCTGGTACATCTCCCTGACCAGCACCGCGGAAGTCCCTGGCGAGCGCGTTCCAGTCACTACTGCCGCGCCACGGGTCGAGCGCTGGACGCCACGTCTGGAACGCTTTTACGCCCGGGGCGATATCCAGCGCCTTCTCGACGAACTCAAGCTTGATACGGGACTGGTAAGCCTGACCGATGCCGACTTTATCATTGATGTCGGTTTTGGGGTCGGCAATCGCGACGGCCATGAAGCAGTCATCGAGCCCCTGGAGCAAGCGCTACGCCAGCTAGGAGTCCGCGGCCTGGTCGTGGGCGGCTCTCGCAAAGTGACCGAGGAGCTGCACTTGCTGCCTGCAGACCGGCAGATCGGGCAGTCCGGCGTGAGCGTCAACCCGCAGCTCTTGCTGGCTATCGGCGTCAGCGGCGCTCCTCAGCACCTGAATTACATAGGCTCCCGGGCGAGAATCCTCGCCTTCAATCGGGACCCTGATGCCCCCCTCATGACCCTCAACCAACGCCAGCCAAAACCGCGCGTTTATCCGGTTATCGGTGATCTTTTCGATACAGTCCCTGCCTTTATTGCAGCCCTGCGCCAGGAGGCTCCGGGGAAAGCTCCGGCGCCCGACCAGTCCGAAGTCATAACTACGGCATAAGTTTCGTGCGTCCGCCAACAATGGAAGGCGACGGCTCCCACCTTGGCGCGCCAGTTGCACTTGCGCTTGGTGTGGTTTCCGCGCCGCTCTCTTGCCGATGAACAGAGTGGCAAAGCGGAGCCTATAATAGTGACGGGGAACGAGAGAAAAGAGGTCAACGATGACTCCACTCGGATTCGTAGAATCCGGGGTGCCGACTCCGGTGCCAACGCCAGCCGCCGGCCAGTTACAACTGGAGGTCGGCGACACCTTGGCCTCCGCCCGCCGCATCTGGGTGCGGGGCCGACTTATGGAGCCCCAGGCCGCTTCCACGAATGATGCCGACCAGCATTGGTGGCAATCGTGGCGGCGCAAGAGCGAGCCGTCGGCTCCGGCCAGCGCGCATTTCGAGACCCGAATCAGTGGCCAGGTCTTCTCGGCAGATGTTCCTCTTCAAGCAGATGGTCGTTTCGAGGCGACCTTCAGCGCCGAACTGCCCGCTGTCCGGCGCGGCTGGCGCCTTGCGCGCACGATCGTCACGCAAGAACATCGTGTCGTCGAAAAATGCGGCGTCGTGCTCATGCCGCCGGCCAATGCCCGCGGCGTCGTTGTCGTCCTGCTGCCCGAGGCGTGCACGTCATCGTCGGCAGGACCGCAGCTCTTGGCCGATTCGGAAGCGGCGGCCCGGCTTACGCCCGTGTTGCGCCGGCTCCAGGAAACCTCAGGCAGCGCCTACGCCCTGTATTATCTCGCCGCAGTACCGGCAAGCAAAAAGACTCGTCAGGCCGAGCTGGCCCTGGCGACCACGGCCCTTGGCTGGCCAAGTGGAACCTTTTTGCTGCTTCCATCGGAAAGCGGCGCTTTCGATAAAGCGATCGCCGCCGGGCTCGATCGTCTCCGCTGGTTGTTCGCCGGCAGCCTGGATATGCTCGTCCTGAATCTCGAACCGTCTCTCGCTGCTGCACTACCCGCTCTGCTCCAACCTCAGGAAGACCGGGCAGTCGTCCGCGAACTGCTCAATCCGGACGAGAACCCCGCCAAAATTGTCGATGTCCAGCCGGATGCGATCGTAAAGCAAAACGAATCCTTGCGGCCAACGCGGGCCGGCCTCGTGCCGCGCTACCCGGTCGTCTTTTGCCACGGCATGCTGGCGTTCGGTACGCTGAGCCTGCAGCTGCCGAAAGACCCCAATTGCTTCAGTCCATTGCGGCAGTTCCTACGCGAGCGCGGCTTCCGCGCCTTGTATCCCTTAGTAATACCCACCGGCGGCGTCGTAGACCGCGCCAAGCAATTACGCGACCAGATCTGCGGCTGGACAGATCAACCGGTCAACGTCATAGCCCACAGTATGGGAGGGCTCGATGTCCGGTACATGATCACGCACCTTGGCATGGAAAATCGCGTACGCAGCTTGACGACTATCGCCACGCCCCACCGGGGGACGTACCTCGTGCAGTGGTTCATCGAGAACTTCCGGCAACGGGTCCCCCTTCTCCTGGCCATGGAGGCCATGGGAGTAAACGTCGACGGCTTCCGGGATTGTCAACCAGAGGTCTGCCGGGAGTTCAATGCGAATACACCCGATCGGCCGGAAGTGAGCTATTTCTCCTACGGCGGGGCCGTGTCGGCAGCGCGCGTCACGCCGCTCCTACGCCGGGCCTGGAACCTGCTGAATGCCGTGGAAGGACCCAATGACGGCATGGTGTCGGAAAAATCTGCCCGCTGGGGAGAATACCTCGGCACCATCCATGCCGACCATTTTGCTCAGACGCCCGACATGGTCTTCGTTCATCCAAACGAAGACTTCGATGTTCTCGGCTTCTATTTCCGCATGCTCGAAGACCTGGCTCGCCGCGGCTTCTGATAATTCTCGCGCGCGTTCGATCGGTCGCGCGTTCCGAAATTCCCCAACATTATTCAAGGGTCCAGAGGCATCCAATCCAGAATATCGAAACGCGCGTGCGGCGACGAGAGCGGCACGCGGGCTGTCTCCTCGTAGGCGGCCAGGCAGGGCTTGAGCAACGGCTGCAAGTCTTCGCTCGTCAGATAGCCTTGCTCGCGGCAAAACATCAGGTGAGCCTGGCCAGGGACGCGCACGAGCTGCAGTTCGGGCTTGGCCTGTCGGGCTAGCTCGCCGAACGTCTTGCCCGCATCGCTCGCGGGAACCAGCAGATAGGCAGTGTTGCCGCTGTCGGTCTTCCCGGAAATGAGCGGCGTGGCCCGGGCAAATGATTCGTGGATTTGCACGGCAAGATCCTCCTTTCGGCCTTCCGCTTCCATCAATTCCACCTGGGCCACGTCGGTGATCGGCAGCAGCTCGCTGAGGAAGCTGGCTGCCTCGTCGAGGAGAGGCAGCGCGAGCGAGCGCACCAGGTCGGTGCCACTGGCGCAGGCAGCGTGCAGCCCGCCGCGCGGCGCCAGGACGCGGTCTTGCAGCACTTGATCGAGTTGTGCCTTCTGCATCGGGCCCAGTGTGCCGGCGAAGCGAAGAGCCGCCTGCTCCAGGTCGGTTTCTCCCTCAGGCAGCACCACCCGATTCGTCGCCGACTGTCGGATCGACTCCCAAAAAGTCTCGGGCGACGGCAGCGGCGAATGCGAAGGCGTCAGCTCCATCCGCGGGTGCCTGAGAGCCGGGTCCTCATCCTCCCTGAGCACGCCTTCCAGGTTTTCCTGCAAGTGCTTGAGCCGCTGCCGGCAGAAGGTGACCTCGCGAAGACGGTCATTGATCCGTCCGTGCAAGATTGAAAAGAACAATTGGCCGGAATTGATGATCTCCTCAGCGAGACACTGGCGCGCGAACGCGGACAGGTGATCCATGAAGACGCGGAGCAAACGGCGTGCGCGATTGCCGAAGAGGAGGAACGCGGGCAACGACCGGGCGCCGCTGTGGGACTCGGCCAGGCAACCCTCCAGGGCGGCCTCGACATTCTGCCAGGCCTTAAGTGTGCGCAGGGCCTGTTGCTGGGCGCGCACACGCTGTGCGGCCACCGATTCTTCACAAAAGCGCCCAAGGCGGAAAAGGGCCGCCTCCGCTGCCGCCACGCGCCGGCCCTGGTGCTCCATCAGGCCGAACGCTGCTTTGGCGAGGTGCGCATCCCATTTCTGGGCGAGGGCTTCCGCGGCTGCGGTGAGGGCCCTGCTCAATCGGCTCTTGCGCCACTCCGACCCTACGGCGGACAACGGTTGGCTGCTGAAATCGTCGGCGGGGGCTGTCGCGCCCCACTCAAGAACACGGCCCAGGGCCTGCCGCGACCAGTTTCCCAGGTCTTCCTGGGCCACAGGTTGTTGCGATTGCTCTTCGAGAACAGCCAGCAGGTGGGTGAGCGCTTCGGCCGGTGGGCCGCCTAACTGCGCGCGCGCCTCTTCCTCCATACGCGCACCGAGAACTTCCGGGCGCAATTCCGAGTCCGCCAATGCGCGCGCGCATGCTGCCTCAACCTCCGCCAGCGCCGTCGGTTCGCCGGTGGCCTGCCATTCCTCGATGAGTTGCTGGCAACTCTGCCGGGCTGCCAGCCGTAACAGCAGACCGCGCGGAAACCACACCGCGTACGTGCCGAAGCTGCGGAAGCTCAAGCCTCCCACCGGCAGCGGGAGGTGACGATCGCGATCGAGGTGCAGGCCCAGCGGGGTCGTCAATTCGTGGAACAGGTAACTGCCCAGGTGAGCGAGGGCGTCGCGGAGCGCTGTCGGACTACGGTGCGCCAGCTGAAATAGATACGTCGAAGTAAACGCCTGGCCCTGGTCCACGGTGCGCGGTCCGTCCGCACCATACTGGGCGGCAAAGGGGACCGTCGGCTCGGCGAAGTGGTTCAGTTCGGTCAGAGTGGCGTAGACGTTGGCAAGCTCGGCCGGCGGCGAAGCCGGGTCCAGCGGAGCCCCGCAGAACAAGAACAGCGAAGCTTCGGCATCTTGGTAGTGAAGCTGCTGCAAGAGCCGGCGCAAGGCATAGCCCAGGTCCACCAGGAAGCCGCTGCTGCCTCCCCCCGCGGCGGCGATCACGTAGACACGCGGCACACTGTCGCGTAGAGCCAAACCCGTCTCGGTGACCGATTGGTAAATCGTGTTGGGGTGCACGGCCTGCTGAACTTCGCGGCGCAGCCGGGCCAGCAAGCGGAGGTGGTTGTCGACAAATGCCAACCGGCCAAGTGCCCGGCAGCCTTGGGTTTGCAAGGCGCGCGAGATCGAGTAAAGCTTCTCGCGGGGCAGCCACTCGCTCAGGTAATCGAGCATGCGGCGGCGGTAATGCCCGACGGGCTGCAAGGGGAGGTGGTAAACCTCGCTCCGCGAGAGCGCGACCTCCGGTGTCCCGCGGAGCGCCCCACGCGCCGCGTCAGGGTCGGTTTCCAGATAGACGAAGCGCAGCAAGGGGATCTTGTTCAAGTCGCCGAGCCGGTCGAGGAAGCGGCTGCGCAGTTCGATCAGGGCGCGCCGGCCGAGGGTCCCGACACCGATGATGAGCGTCGGCCGCAGCGCGCCCGATTGCGGCTGCGCCATGGTAATCCCCACCTGAGCGCCGTCTTCGGGTTGGTCGGGTGGGTTGGCAGAGTCGTCCCTGAGCTCTTCCATGTCCATCTCAAGCTGGATGTCCTCCAGGGTCTCGCCGACGATTTTGGAGCGGTTCTCGGCGGGCGCCGCGGCCTCAACCGCGCCCGGGCTCGACCGCGCATGCCCGTGTGCATTAAACAGAGCCCGCACGAAGGCCAGGCAACTGGGGAAACGTCCCGAGGGATCTTTGGCCAGCGCCCGCCCTACGACCGGACGTTCGCTTTCCGGAAGAGGACGCAGCTCAGGATCTTCCTGCAAATGCTGTTGGGCGAGCTGTCGGGGGTTTTTGCCAGTGAAGGGTCGCTGCCCCGTGAGCAGTTCCTGGTAGACGATCGCCAGGCTGTACTGGTCGCTGCGTTGGCTGATCTTGCCGCCAAACGTCTCCGGCGGCGCGTACAGGGGGGTGACCCCGCCCAAGAGGCCAATGCTGCCTGACCGTTCGAGGTGTTTGACCAGGCCGAAGTCGGCCACCTTCACTCGCCCGCCAATGAGAAACAGGTTTCTGGGTTTGATGTCGAGGTGCTGCAGGTTGTGCTTTTCGTTCATGTGGTCCAGGGCTTCGGCAGCGTCCCGGATGTAGCGCAGGAGCGCTTCGCGGGGGATGCCGACCAGACCGGCGGACTGGCATTCCACGAACGCATCGTGGAGGCTCTGATCCGCCAGTTCCATGACGATGGCGAGTTCACCCTCGGCCACCTCGATGCGATCAAGGGACAGCACGAAGGGATGGCGGACTTCCTTGACGCGTTGCAGGGCCTGCAGCTCCTGTTCGGCGCGGGCCCCCTCCACATCTAACGAATTGAGATTTCCGTAGACGAATTTGATGGCCTTGAACAGTCCACCCGGGGCTTCGCATTTCCAAACTTCGCCAAAGCCGCCACTGCCCAAGGGCTCGATCAGGCGGTAGCCGGGAAGTGGCTCCGCATTCGGCTCCCGCACGAAACTCATGGGATAACTCTGTCTCTGGCTCGCCCGCCCAAGACGCCTGCCGAGACCAGGAAACTGGCCGGTCTTTGATTTCCGCTCGTTGACGTTCAAAAGGAAGAGGTGGAAGGAACCGTTCGAGCTTCAATCAAGAGCCCGGTCCAAAAAGCACTATCATCTGCACCGAATCTCCGCGTAAGGTTAGTTCGCAACAGGGCAATTGTCCAATGCGCTAAAACCTACTTTTCATGCGCTGGAAGAAACTCAAGGTTGGCCCGCGGGAGCATATTTGCAGGAATTTCCTCCCTTTCCTGATGCTCGACACGATTCAAGGATGACATAAGTGCTTGTCGCGTAAAGGAGAACTGCAAAAGAAGGCATTTCAGCACCCCAAACTCAGGTTCTGCAAGCGATTGTTTACACGTATCTGATTGGGCAATAACAACTTACGTAACGAGCAAACAATCTTGGGACTTTGGGAACGAGGGGGAACTCAGCAACTCAGGTCTGTCAGATGAGCTGGCCGGAGCAAGGAACACGCACCTCGCGCTTCGCAAAAGTGGGAAGAGATAGGGAAAATGCGGCATACAGCGTGGGATAATGAAGAATGAGAGGATTGTGCTGCCCCAAGCGGTCTTCACCGGTTTTGGCCAGCGTGTTATAACCAGGGAAGGAAGGCGACCCATACAGGCAGATCAGCCTGTACCCCCGTGGATCAGATATTTTGGGAGACGGTTCATGCGTTATGTATGGTTGGCTTTGAGCGGCGTGCTGTTGGCCACCAGCACCCTGCAAGCCCAGCAGGCTTCACCAGCTCCGGCCGTAACCCTCGATCCCGCGAGAAACCCGCTCGACGCCTTGCTGGTGCAGTGGGAACAGAAAATGACGTCGATCACGGACCTCTCCGCGGAAATTGTCCGGATCAAAGAAGATAAGGTATACGGCACACGCGAGATTTTTGAGGGCCGGGCCAAATTCAAAAAGCCCGGCCTGGCGCTTCTCGACCTGCACCGAAGAGACAGGCCTGCAGTCATCGAGAAGTATATCTGTACCGGCACATTCCTCTATGAGTTCTCTCAGTCCAACAAGCAAGTGCGCGTGCACGAGTTGCCGCCGCCCAAGCCGGGTCAGATTGCCGACGACAATTTCCTCTCCTTTCTCTTTGGGATGAAGGCCGAAGAAGCCAAGAGTCGGTACGACTTGAAAGTGGTGAAAGACGATAATTTCTACATCTACCTGGAAGTGCTACCGCGCACTCCCGCGGACAAGGCTGATTTCCAAAAGGCACAGCTTGCCTTCACGCGCAGCACCATGCTGCCGCGGCTCCTGATATTCATGGAGCCCAACGGCAATCGCGTGAATTGGGACATCCCCAGCATCGACATCAACGCCAGGCTCAATCGCAACGAATTTACCTCACCAACCTTACCGCCCGGATGGAAATACGTTCGGGTGCCTCTCAATGCAGACGGGGCGGCGAACCCGGGGAACGGCAATGTCGAACCGCGGCTCTATCGTCCCAAGCAGCCATGAGGTCAGCCTTTCTCAAGAATCAGAGCCGGGGTACGGTCGCCGTGCCCCGGCTTTTGTTATTTAGAGTAGAACCGATGATCAGCCGATACATTCGGGGTCTTTCATGGTTTACACTTGAGCGAGGTCTATTCCAGCGAGTATGCTGCTGAAAAGCCGAGAACTAGAACGGCAGGAAACATCCGGGGGCGCAGGAGCGCAGGGTAAGATCGCCGCGAGGGGTCGCTTGTTGGAGAGAGGTTCATGCGCTGGGTGAGTTTGGCCGTCTTTTGGATAGGCAACGCTGCTTTCCTGGCGGCCTCTGCCGACGGTCAGCACGCCTTGCTTCGGCCGGGCGGGGGTTTTGATGGCATCGACCGGCTCCTGCAAAATGCCAGCGTGCAGAAGGAGCTGCACCTCAGCGAAGAGCAGATCCAGCGAATCAAGGAAGTGGCTCGCGAAGTCCGGCAGAAGGAACAGGGAGAACTCGCCAAGCTCCGCGAACATAAAGGTTCTGCCAAGGAGCCAAGCCTCGAAGAAGTGCGTGACAAGGTTATGGAGCTGATGAAACAGGCCTCCGAGGACACGCTGCGCGGCGTCAGCGACGTGCTCAAACCCGAGCAGATGAGGCGGCTCAAGCAGATCAAATTGCAGCAAGAAAGCCTGGCGGCATTTTCAGACCCGGACGTAATCAAGTCCCTAAAGCTCACCGATCGGCAAAAAGAGAGCATTCGGAGCGTCGCAGAGGAGCTCGCGAAGAACGCCAACGACGCATTCAAGAAGGGCTCGCAATCGAGCTTCCCTGCCGCCCTCAAGCGGGTTGCTGTCTTGCGCCGGGAATCTCTAGAGAAAGGACTCGCCGTTCTCACGCCGGAGCAGAGAAAAATTTGGAAGGAATTGGCGGGAGAGCCTTTCGAGGTAAAAATCGAAGAGCCCCTTATTCGCAAATCGGAAGGAGAGAAAAAGCCACCAGCCGAGCCGGACAAGAAGTAGTTCGCCGCGCATGCCGCGACAATGCTTGACCGCTATCCGGATAGAGTTACGATGGATAGGAGATCGGCAGGTGTGGCGTGCTTGGCAGCTTCATCGCCTCGAGAGAATCACTTCGACGAACAGAGGAGATCGCACATGGCGCAGCGCTTCCGCATTCAGGCCTTTTGCTGGGTGCTGGCATTGGCGGTAAGTGCCAATGTGGGTGCGCCTACGGTTCAGGCACAGAGTGAGGGCGGCGAGAAGGTTTATCAAAACACGTTGCGGGGCACCGTGTGGATCCTCGCGCAGCGCGGCGAGTCGACTCCCCAGGGCACACGGATGTTTGCCTCCGGCACTGGCTCTCTCCTTGACCAGACGCACCGTCTGGTCATCACGAATTACCACGTGGTCGGCGAGAACAGCCGCGTCGCAGTGCTGTTCCCCACTTTCGAGAATGGCAAGCTGGTGGTTGAGTCGGACGTCTACAGGCAGAAGATTCAGAGCGGCCGTGGGATCAACGGCGAAGTCATTGCCAGGGATCAAAAGCACGATCTCGCATTGATCAAGCTGGAATCCGTTCCGAAGGGGGCACGCGTCCTCTATCTCGCGAAGGATGGGGTTAGCCCCGGGCAGCGCGTGCATTCGATAGGCAACCCAGGGCGGAGCGGAGCCTTGTGGGTGTACACTGCGGGCACGGTGCGCACGCCTCCTTACCACAAGCAATGGCGCGTCAAGGATGGGAACAAGATCCTGAGCTTCGATGCGCATGTCGTCGAAACACAGTCTCCCACGAATCAGGGCGATAGCGGCGGACCGCTCGTCAACGATCGAGGTGAATTGGTAGCCGTCACGCAGGGTTACGCCACTGACGCCCAGCTGCTGAGTTTGTTCATCGACGTCAGCGAAGTCCGCAGTTTTTTGAAAAGCAACAACATGCTGGCAAAACTGCCCAGGGCATCGTCTGCCGGGGCGTCTTCGGTCGTCGCGGAAAAGTCCGCGGATCAACCGGCGACAGACGTAGAAAAACTCGAGCTGACCGCATCAACAAAGTTGAAACTTGCGAAGACTTTGGCCGACGCAGGTAAGCTAGAGAAAGCCAAGGACCGGTATGAGAAGATCATCGTGGACTACCCAAGCACCAAGGCGGCTGCAGAAGCGAAAACGTTGCTCGACAACATCAATAAATAAACGACAGGAGAGCGCGTGAACGACGGCGATCGTTCGTTGGCAATCTTTATTGATTTCGAGAATCTGGCACTTGGCTTTCAAGGACGACGTGATCGCTTTGATATCACCCGCGTGCTGGCACGCTTGGTGGAAAAAGGAAAGATCGTCGCCAAGAAGGCGTATGCGGACTGGAGCAGGTTCGCGAACTACACGGCTCTGCTCCACGAGGCCGCCATTGAACTGATCGAAATCCCGCGGCGCACGCAGACTGGCAAGAACTCCGCGGACATCCACCTGTGCGTGGATGCAATGGATCTTGCTTATTCGAAAGAGCACATCAATACGTTCGCCATTGTCTCGGGCGACAGTGATTTCTCACCCCTGGTCTCCAAGCTCAAAGAATTGGGCAAGCACGTCATCGGCCTGGGCATGCAGGAATCGACCTCGGAACTGCTGCGCGACAACTGCGACGAGTTCATCTATTACGAGGATCTGGGGCAAGGCCAGGCCCTCGCGCCCAATATCGATCCCCACCTGCCTGAAACCAAACGCAAGGCCTTCGCTCTGCTCATGGAATCTCTCCTCGCCCTGCGCCGCGAGAACAAGGAGGTGCTTTGGTCTTCGATGATCAAGGACACCATGAAACGGAAGAAGCCATCCTTCAATGAGGCATATCACGGTTATCGAACCTTCAGCGAACTGCTGGAAGATGCTCAGAAGGAAGGCCTCCTGGAATTGGACACCGACAAGCGGAGCCGGACGTACGTGGTGACGCGCTTCGGTTCCGAATCAAATTTGGACGTCCCGCCGCCGGTGAAGAAAAAGTCGCGCCGGCGCCGCTCCTCGGGCAAGCGCAGAACTGGACAAGGTGCCTCTCCGGAGCCTGCTTCCCAAGGAAACGCTGTGGAACCGCTGAGCAAAAATCAGCCGACCGCGGATGAATCCCCCGATCGCTCAGAATCGTTAGCGCCGTCACCACCCGAACTGGGCCCCGAGATCCCTTTCTGATTACTTCGACCTCTTGCCAAGCTCGAATGTCCTGCAGAGGCTGATGGGCATCTGTCGTACGTGATTGTTGGCTGCGGCAAGCACAAGTACTCCTACGGAAAGCTTCGGTGTCCTCAGCGCAATTTACCGGGTCCGCATAGCTAGACGAAAGCAGAAGGATCGAACTGCCTCTTGTAACCGGGGCCGCCAGCAGCGAGAATGAGGCGGGTAAGGTGTTTCTTTTCTGGCTTTCCAGACGCAGGGGTCGAGGGGAAATCCTTCAATGGCCCTTTTCCGTCATCTGTTACAGCTCCGCCGCCGGAACGGGGGCTGCCACGGGGAAGCCATACAGACATGATCGAATGCAAAACCCACGGACGACCCAGGATATTGCGCAGCCGTCGGTTGATACGTTCCTCCGGACCGTTCTCCGTAGCGGCGTGCTAGATCGCGAGCAGCTCCGAGACGCGATCCAGGGGGTCCCGCCCGAGCGGCGCGGCGATCCGGAGGAAGTTGCCGACTACCTCGTCAAATCCGGCAAGCTTTCGCGCTTTCAATCGCGCAAACTGCTCAAGGGAACGGCGCTCGGTCTCGTCCTTGGTCCTTTCCATGTCCTCGCCCCGATCGGCAGAGGGGGCATGGGAACGGTCTACCTGGCCAAGGACAGCCGCAGTCAAACGCTCGTCGCCCTGAAGGTGCTGCCTCCCAAGCGTGCTCGCGAGGAAGAACGTTTGCTGACCCGTTTCCGCCGGGAGATGGAGATGTGCCAGCGGGTCGCGCATCCGCATCTTGCCTGGACCTACGATGTGGGTGTCTGCCAGGGTGTCTATTACATTGCGCTCGAGTACATTCCCGGGCTAAGCCTGTACCGCCTGGTCAGTGAACAGGGTCCGCTGGCCGTGCCGCGGGCGGCGCGACTGTTCATGGAAGTTGCTTCAGCGCTGGACCATGCGCACAACCAGGGGCTGATTCACCGCGACCTGAAACCGTCCAACATCATGATCACGCCGCACGATCATGCCAAGGTCCTTGACCTGGGGTTGGCGCTCGTTCAGGGCGAGACGCAGGAAGAGCGCGAAGTGATCGGCGGCCGGGGCTACGTGGTCGGCACAATGGATTATCTGGCCCCGGAGCAAGCGGAAAACGCGGCCAAGGTGGATCCGCGCACCGATATTTACTCGATGGGCTGCGCAATGTACTTCGCCCTGAGCGGCCAACCCCCTTTCCCAGGCGGCACCGCCATCGAGAAGATCCAGCGGCACCGCTCGGGAGAGCCGACGCCCATCCCACAACTGAACCCATCAGTGCCGCCGGGATTCATCGGCCTGCTGCGCAAGATGATGGCCAAGAACCCGGAGCAACGCTTCCGCAGCGCGGAGGAGGTCCAGGAGGCCCTGCGGGCGTGGGCTTCTGACAGCAATGCCTTGCCCCTGGACAGACAGGGAGACAAGGAATACCAGGAAGCCGTGGCCGCGCTCGAGACGGAGGAGGCTGCTCCCGAATTCATCGCCGAGGTCATTCCCGTCGGCATCCCGGTGCCTTCGAAGCCAGGCTCCGGAAGATCTTCCATTGTGTTGGCGAAACGAGTCAAGTCGCCGCTGCAACCCAAGGTATTTTGGACACCTCGCCTGGCTCTTGTCGGGCTGCTGGCGGTGCTGTTCGTGGCCCTGGGAATGATCAATCTGCTTTTCTACTTCTTCGGCCGGTAACCTCGATTCTCAGCCAAGCCGTAAGGATCCCCGAGATTACCCCAATTCGCGCTGCTTTCGCTTTTCCGAAAGCAATTCTTCGCAAAAAGCATTGCTCTGCATCGGTCCGGTTTCTACAATCTTAGACTGACAACTTGGTGAGTATCTTATCGAGAGTGGCTGAGGGAAAGGGCCCGTTGAAGCCACAGCAACCGGTCTCCTGCAAGGGAGATGCTGGTGCTAAGTCCCCCCGGTGCGGCCGGGAGAGATAAGATCGTGCTCTGCACGCCTCTTCTTCTCTGCTTCCGGAAGAGGCTTTTTTATTGGCCTCCTTCCGGCTCCCTTCTCGACGATACCCACTTGGCTTGGTTTCGAACAAGTTAGTGCCATCCTCGCTGGCGTTCGGCTTACCGACAGCCAGGGGATGATGGATCGCGTAAGGAGGAGTGTGCTCGTGTCTATCGATTTGGTCCGCGGTCTGAAATGTCGCTTGTGTGGCAAGCACTACGGGAAGGAAGCCCTCAATTTCTGCACGGAGGATTTCGGTCCTCTGGAGGTGGACTACGATTACGCCGCCATCAAGGAGGCGCTGAATCGAACCAAGATCGAGCTGCGGCCCAACAACATGTGGCGCTTCCGGGAACTCCTTCCTCTAGACGGCGAAGCGACCGTGGGCTCCCAGGTCGGCGGTACACCTCTGGTTCGCGCCGACCGGCTGGCAGTGGCTCTTGGCGTCGAACAGCTCTGGATCAAGAACGATGCAGTGAACTTTCCGACCTTGTCGTTCAAGGATCGCGTGGTCTCGGTCGCTCTGAGCAAGGCGCGCGAGTTCGGATTTCGAACGGTCGGCTGCGCTTCAACAGGTAACCTCGCCAACAGTGTCGCGGCCAACGCGGCTGCCGCGGGCCTGGAAAGCTACATCTTCGTGCCTTCGGACCTGGAGCGGTCCAAAATCCTGGGCACCAGCGTGTACGGCGCCCACGTGATCGGCGTCGCGGGAACGTACGACGAAGTCAACAGGCTGTGTACGCAGGTGGCGTTCAAGTATGGCTGGGGGTTTGTGAATATCAACCTGCGGCCTTTTTATGCCGAGGGTTCCAAGACACTCGGCTACGAAATTGCGGAGCAGCTGGGTTGGCGGACGCCGCAACACGTGGTTGTACCCATGGCGGGCGGTAGCTTGATCGGGAAAATCCAGAAAGCGTTTCAGGAATTGGCTACTGTGGGCCTCATTGATGATCCTGCTTGCAAGATCCACGGTGCCCAGGCAACGGGCTGCAGTCCGATTACCAGTGCAGTCAAAAGCGGCGCGGAGACGCACCGGCCCGTGCGCAAGCCCAACACGATTGCAAAATCGCTGGCCATCGGCGATCCGGCCGACGGCTACTTCGCGATCAAAGTCATCCGTGGATCAGGCGGCTGGGCGGAAGATGTCAGCGATGCCGAGGTCGCCGAGGGGATGCTGCTGCTGGCTCGGACGGAGGGCATCTTTGCCGAGACCGCGGGCGGCGTAACAGTTGCCGTGGCTCGCAAGCTCATTCAACAAGGCAGGATTCCAGCCAACGAAGAAGTGGTACTATGCATTACAGGAAATGGCTTGAAGACGCAGGAAGCGGTGGCGGATTGCGTCGAGCGGCCTGCTCTGATCAAGCCCTCGCTCGAGGAGTTCGAGATTCTGGTCGAAGAAGCACGCGAAACGGCCTTTGCCTGAAAGCACACGCTGAAGAAGACAATCGCCAACGGAATAGTACAGACTGCGAGGAGTGTTCATGGCCATCCGTATTCATATTCCCACACCAATGCGGCAACACACGGAGAACCAGGCGGTGGTTGACGTGGGCGGCACGACGGTGCAGGGCGCGCTCGAAGACCTGGGCCGGAAGTTTCCTGCCGTCACGCAACGGATCTTCGAGAACGGGCAAGTGCGCCGCTTCGTCAATGTTTACCTCAACGACGAGGATATTCGTTACCTGGAGAACCTGGCCACGGCAGTCAAGGACGGCGACGAGTTGAGCATCATCCCGGCTGTAGCCGGAGGATGAAATGGACGGCGAGCCCGAGCGCGAAATACCCGAAGGCGCGGCCGTCTTTCCGCAGATTCCGCCGGAGCTCGGAGTGAATCCCATCCTGTTGGCCGTGATCCACGCCACCGTTTTCTTGACGGGCTCCGATTCGTCCATCGTTCATCCGCAGGCGGCCGATGAAGTGGTGGAATACATGGCTGCCTACCTGGGCAGACTGAAAGGGCAGCCTCTCGAACAGGTGCGCGAGGACATGACTTGCCTGATCGGGTACGCCCGGCACGAGAAGTGGCCCAAACAGGTCATTCGGTCCTTGCAGACTTTCCTTGAAGACTACGGCATCGGAGAAGAAGGCGACTCCTAGCAAATGGATGAATCTCTGGACAGATACAGCAGGCAGATGCGCTTCCCCGGCGTCGGCGAGCAGGGGCAGCGCCGGCTGCTGGAGAGCCATGTGACCCTGTGCGGCTGCGGCGCGCTGGGCACGGTCCTGGCCAACTCATTGGTGCGCGGCGGCGTGGGCCATCTGCGTTTGGTCGACCGCGATTTCATCGAGACCAACAACTTGCAAAGGCAAGTCCTCTTCGATGAACATGACGTGGCCGAGAATCTGCCCAAGGCCGAAGCAGCCGCTCGGAAACTAGGCGCGATTAACTCCTCGGTATACGTCGAACCCGTGGTCACCGACATCGACCGCACCAACATCCTCGACCTGGTGCGGGACGCCGACTTGATCCTCGACGGCACGGATAACTTCGAGATCCGCTATCTGATCAACGACATCGCAGTGAAACTGGGCAAGCCCTGGGTCTATGGCGGCTGTATCGGCAGCCACGGGCAAACGATGACCATCCTGCCCGGCGAAACTCCCTGCCTGCGCTGCGTCTTCGAAGCGGCGCCTGCACCCGGTGAAGCCGGCACGTGCGAGACAGCGGGCGTCCTCGCGCCGATCGTCAACATCGTGGCCAGCTTCCAGGTCGCGGAGGCGTTCAAAGTCCTCACCGGCCATCGGCAATTGATTAATCGAGAGCTTATTTACATCGACGTCTGGGAGAACATTCAACGGCGCATCAAGATTGCCCCGCTGCTTGGCAAAGTCGATTGTCCTTGCTGTCAGCACCGCCGTTTCGAATGGTTGGAAGGCGAACAAGGCTCGCACACGACCAGCCTGTGCGGCCGCAATGCCGTGCAGGTGGCCCAGCGCACTGCCAGCCGATTGAATTTCGAGGAATTGGCTCATCACCTCGAAATCCTGGGCGAGGTTAGCTACAACCGCTTCCTGCTCAAGTTCGACGCGGAAGGCTATCAGTTCACCGTCTTTCCCGACGGCCGGGCGATCATCAAGGGGACGAGCGACGTGGATAAGGCGCGGACGTTGTACGCCAAGTACATTGGGCACTAACCGATAACCTTGATCCCTGCCCAGCCTCGTAGGAACGGTCTTGCCATCGTGGTAGGATGGAGTTAAAGGAGGGGCACTAAATGGCCGATCTGGTATTGAACGACGAACAGACAAATCTAGTCGTGAGCACTCTTCGTCCCCTGCAGGTACGCGACAGTCGAGGGAACGTCCTGGGCGTGATTTCGCCAATTTGGACGGAGAACGATATTGCAGAAGCAAAGCGCCGCATTAACTCGGACGAGCCTCGATACACCACGGCACAGGTTCTCGAGTACTTAAGCTCGCTGGATCGGAAATGATTCGATACACCGTGACGTGGCTCGAGGGGGCTCAAAACTCCCTGGCGCAAATCTGGATGGATGCGCAGGTGCGTAGGGAAGTTGCCAGTGCGGCCGATTCGATCGATCGAGAGCTTGCGAAGGATCCTGCCAACAAGGGAACAGCTCTATCAGAAGGATTGCGTAGTCTCTGCGTCCCTCCTCTACACGTGCTGTTCTCGGTCAGTGAACCAGATCGCGTAGTCGAAGTGGCATCCGTGCGGATAAATATTCCGCCGCCGAAATCGGATGAAGAGGGGAACGGCCTAGCAACCGACTGACAACCATGATCTACCTCGATAACGCGGCCACCAGTTTTCCCAAGCCCGAAACCGTCTATCAAACAATGGACCGCTTCGCGCGTCAGGACCTCGCCAACCCCGGACGTGCTGGTCACAAGATGGCCTTGGCCGCCGAACGGGCGCTGGATGATGCGCGGCACCTCCTCAATCAGTTTTTTCACGGTCAGGGACCCGAACGGTTCATTTTCACACTCAATGGAACCGATGCGCTGAACATGGCGTTCAAGGGCGTGTTAGTGGAAGGCGATCACGTCGTCACTACGGACCTGGAACACAACAGCGTGAGCCGGCCGCTACGCGCGATGGAATTGGCAGGCAAGATCGCCATAACTCGCGTCCACGCGGATTCGGGCGGGACCATTGACCCGGACGACATTCGCAAAGCGATCATCCCGCGGACGCGCCTGGTCGCCATGACCCATGCAAGCAACGTCCTGGGCACAGTTCAGCCGATTCGCGCGGTGAGTCAGATCGTTCGCGAGCGGGAGCTGCTTTTCTTGGTGGACGCCGCCCAAACGGCTGGGGTCGTCCCCATCGACGTGCAGTCACTGCAGATCGATCTGTTGGCTTTTCCCGGGCACAAGTCGCTCTTGGGACCGACCGGAACAGGTGCTCTTTACGTGGGACCGCGGGCTAAACTGCGCGCCTGGCGCGAAGGAGGCACGGGTGGAGATTCATCGAATGAAGTGCAGCCCCGCGAATTTCCTTACTTTCTGGAAGGCGGCACCCCGAACGTTCTTGGAGTGGCTGGTCTTGCGAGCGGCTTGAAATATATCCAGGAACAAGGCATCGATCGCATCCGAAAGCACGAGGTGGCGCTCACGGAACGTCTCTGGCAGCGTCTGGAAGACCTCGGCGGTTATGAATTATTCGGCCACCGCGACCTCGAGAGACGGGTCGGCACCATCAGCCTGACTAGTGAAGCTATCCCAGCCACAGAGATTGGCGGCATCCTGGACCAAGCCTTTGACATCGCGATTCGACCAGGCTTGCATTGTGCCCCTTACATCCATCGTTCACTCGGTACATTTCCAGAAGGGACGGTACGCGTCAGCCCGGGACCCTTCAGCACGGAAGATGACATCGACCATCTGGCTCGGGCATTGGCTGAAATTGCTGCATGATCCATGCCGGGGATGTCGCGTATACCGCGCTCGGCAGCTACAAATAGATCGAACCCAGCGTGCCCACCGACTCGGATTCCATCTCCTCTCTCGTCAGGCTCATGAATTCTTTTTCCCTCATGACCAGTACGGGGAGGGCGATCTCCGCAGGGTTGGGGAGTGTTTGTTCATGGCGCAACTCCAGATCGAATTCCAGAGGGTATACCGGAACCTGAGGTTCAGATTGTTGGCTAGTGATCTCCACTCCGATAAGGTATCGTTCTTCAACCCTGGGCATGCTGTTGAAATTATGTGTCCTGAGCATGCTGTTGACCGTACCTGCGTTGAGATCCTGAAGTGGAGGGGCGCTGCATATCCAGCCCAAAGAAGAAGGATGGCTGGAAAGAATTCTTGCATGCGCCGCTTGCGCCATGGAATCCACACGACCAAGCATCAGGAAGCCCAACCGGTCGGCAAAGTCCCAAAGAGCGGAGCTGTCCGGGTCGACAGAAGCCAATAAGGTGTTGCACCCGGCTTGATGCAACCGTAGCGCTTCTTCTTCGGTACAACGGTCGCGAACGACACCACGCAGCATCACGGGCCGGCCATTCCACCGCAGTCCCTGATTACCGAGTTCAAAGGTGCACAAGCCTTTGCTGAACGACGCCTCGTCACAGAGTTCCTTTCCTTGCCACAGCTCGACTCGCCCTTGATAGAGATGTGGGCTTTCGGCATCCCAAAAACTGGGCTCTGGAATGATTGCATGTAGCGTAAGGAAGTCCCTCTGCTCTTCATTCCTTGGACCGCCATCGCGCATCGGGTAGGCGACCTCTACCGTGGAGGCATAGCGACAGCGCGGCCCCACCAGTTTGCCGCGTACCTCCGTGTCTGCAGTAAGTTGTTCGGGATACACGAGCACCCTGATCTCCGCTTCCATGGGAGTCAGTCTGGCAACGTAATTTTGGATTCCGCGAATTCGGTTAGTCATGTGCTTACACGATCAGCATCGCATCTCCGTAACTATAGAAGCGATAAGAGCACTCAAGCGCTGTCTTATAGGCTTGACGGGTCAAATCAATTCCTGCGAATGCGCTGACCAGCACGAGCAAACTGGTCCGCGGCAAATGAAAGTTCGTAATCAGCGCATCAACGACGCGAAACTGATAGGGCGGATAGATGTACAGGTCTGTCTCGCCGGACCAGGGCCGAATGGGTCCTGATGCGGCGACCGTTTCCAGCAGACGGACGGTGGTTGTTCCGACGGCGACCACTCGACCGCCCCGTCGACGGCAGTTTGCGATGTCCGCGGCTGCCGTGGACGAGATTTCGCCCCACTCCTGGTGCATCGTATGTTCCCTGACATCCTCCACGTGAATCGGCTGAAACGTGCCGAGTCCTACGTGCAGGGTGACAAAGGTATGGCCGATGCCGTGCTGCTCTAACCGGACCAGGAGTTCCGGGGTGAAATGCAGGCCCGCCGTCGGTGCCGCCACCGCACCCGCTCGCTGCGCGTAGACCGTCTGATAGTTATCCCGGTCGGCCGCGAGCGAACGCCCTTTGCGGATGTAGGGTGGCAGCGGCATCTGGCCGTGGACTGCCAGCAGCTCGAGAGGCGAGCCGGTCGCACTCGGCTGGACCAACCAATGCCCCTCGGTCGTCTTGCTCACAAGCCTGAGGCTTAGCGGTCCCGGCTGCACAACAATGGTTTCGCCCACGATCAGTCGGCCGCGGGTCTGCGACAAAAGTTCCCAGAGTCCGTCGGCAGTCTCACGGAGGAATAGGCCTTCCCACTTGCCGCCGGTTCGTGCCCGGCAGCCCACGAGCCGTGCTTGTAGAACGCGAGTATCATTGAGGACCAGCAAGTCGCCCGGAGCAAGTAGTCTGGGTAGTTCTTGAAAAACATGATGAGCGCTAGTTGCTTCGGATCGCCTCACGACCAGAAGCCTGCACTGGTCGCGCTGGGCGCAGGGCTCCTGGGCGATGAGCTTGGAAGGCAACTCATAATCGAATTGATCGCTCTGCATCCTGGCTACCGGACCTCGCTAGTCCGCGAGGCAACGGGTGCTCGCTGCCGCAGTGTCATGATTTGAAACCTTTGATCCACCCATCGAAGCCCTTCTTGTAATGTTCGACAATGTGGGCAGGGCCGACGAGACGGATGAAGTATGGGCCGTTCTTGGCTTCGAACATTACGGATAGCATGCGATAATCCGGTCGCCGAGCCGTTTCGGAATCCGGAGCTGCCGGGCTGGGCTTGTAGAGAAAGTTTCCCTGCAAATCCACATAGGTAGCGTTCACGCCGCTGACTTTCATCTTTTCAACCTTGGTCACTTCATCGATTGTCTTGCCCTGAGGAGGCACAAACATGCGTTTCCAACGTTTGATGTTGTCCTCAGCAGAGCCGCCGACTCCGGCGCCAAAATGGAAAATGATGAGTTCGGCATTTTCCTTGTCGTCATTGATCGGCTCGAGCCGGTATTGCTTAAGGCGAAACTGCTTGGTCACGTCCTCTTCCACCCAATCCGCCGGCACCCGTGACTCCAGGCCGCCCAGGGAGACGGCCTTTCCTTTGCGGTCTTCTTGTCGATTTGACGGGTTCGTCTCGGCCAGGCCAAGCCTCGTCAGCGCGAGCAGCGCACATAGGCCGATGAACAGAAAAGACAGAGTAGTTCTCATAGCCGACTCCTCTTCGCGGAGAAGTACAAGGAACGATGCGATCCGAATGGGATCTCTCATGCCACGTAGGTTAGTTAAGGCACCCGATTCAAGGATTGCAAGGGGAAATGCTTCTTGGTGAAAGAGCAAGGGTGGGCGCTGATTGGCCCGGACCTCAGAGCGTGCTGAAAAAGGGGTCTGACCCCCTACGAAGCTTCACTAATTTCCCGCTTTCTTGGGAATCTGTCGCCATTCGTGGAAGGGGTCAGACCCCTTTTTCAGCACGCTCCCTCAAGCTGGGCATACGGAATTCAGAGTTTTGGCCAGCGTGCTGAGCGTGACCGGTTTGCCTATCACGCACGTCACCCCCTCCAGCGGCAGAGCTTCCTCCTTCAACTGGTTCGACCAGCCTGTCAGCAGGATGACCGGGGTCTGCGGCGATTGGCGAGCCACCGTCCGCGCCACTTCTTCGCCGTTAAGGCCGGGAAGACCAAGATCGGTGAGGACCACGTCGAAACTTTCCTCGGCCAGGGCCTGGATGCCTTCGTTGGCGTCGGCAGTCAAACGGGGACGATGCCCAAGATGGGTCAAGCTCGTGGCGAGGAAGCGGCGAATGGGCTCTTCGTCTTCCACCACCAAGATCCTCAGGCTCCTGGAGGCACTGGGCACTGCCTTCGGCGCCGGAACCGATGGTTGAGGCTTCACGGGAGCGGCGCGCGGATCCGGTCTCGCGATCGCTCCTTTGGAGGTCTTGGCAACTGACACGGGCTCATGCGCGGAGAGCAACGGAAGACGTACTGTGAATGTTGAGCCTTTGCCAACCCGAGAGTCGACGGCGATCTCGCCCTGGTAGCGCTGAATGATGCCAAAGGTGACGCTCAAGCCCAGGCCGTTGCCCCGTTCGCCCTTGGTAGTGAAAAACGGCTCGAACAAACGCTGGCGCACGGCCTCGCTCATGCCGATCCCGGTGTCCTGGACGGCAAGGAAGACGTCGCGCTCGGTGCTCCAGGTGCGTACGGTGAGCTTTCCCCCGTTGGGCATGGCGTCGACCGCATTGAACACCAGGTTCGTAAGAACCTCGCGCAGCTCCGCTGCACTGGCAGATATCCAGGCAGTGGATTCCGTCAGCACTTCAACGGAGATAGGAGCGCCGCGGGCCTGGGTAAGGCTTTCCCACTTGGGCCGAGTCAATTCAATCGTCTGCCGGACCAACTCGTTGAGGTCCAAGAGCTGGACGGAAAGTTCGTTGCGCTCCCAGCGCGCAAAGCTTTGCACGCGGCGGACCGTCTGTGCGGCGTCCAGCGTGCAGGTGCGGGCCGATTCCAGGTAGCCTCGGCCCGCGGGACCAAGATCCTTATCGGCCAAAGCTAGCTCGAGGAAGCCAAGCACGCCGCACAGGGAATTATTGAAATCATGAGCCATGCCGCCGGCCAGCTCGCCGAGAGCGCGCATCTTCTCGGCCTGGATGAGTTGATCCTGCGTGAGACGTAGCTCTTCGTAAGCGCCCCGCAACCGGCCGAAAAGTTGGCAGTTCGAAATTGCCGGGCCGAGCAGGTCGGCGATCAGGTAGAGGAGCTGCACCTGCTCGTTGGTGAAACCATTCGGTCGCAGGCAGACGCTCTGCAAAATCCCGACAGTGCGTTCGCCGGAATGCAACGGCACGGCACACGTGGAGTTTGCGCCGCGGTTCGCCAATTCATTTGCCAGAACACTGATTCGTTCCTCGGGACGACTGAGGTCGAGGTAGAGCGCCTGGCCATTCCGCAGGCAGACTTCGAATGGTGTTTTGTCCATTTCCATTCGCAGGCCGGGTTTCAGGCCGAGTTGTTCGGCCTTGTCATCGTAAACCGTGCGAATGTCCGCAATTTTCAGACAAGGAGGTGTGTTCGAGTTTTTGCTGTTGTCGGCACGAGAGGCCGGCATTCCCCGGCTCCTTCTTGGGCCCTTGTGCGTGGACGGTGGTTGTTCCAGGAGCCAAACGGCCGAGACGTGAAACGGCAGATGCTTATCCAGTTCACGCATCGCCACTGCAAGAATCGGCGCCAAGTCAAGGCTGCCGGCTGCCGCTTGCGCGACTTGCGTGAGCATGCGTAGCTGAGCGAGCAGGCGAGCTTCCTCAAAGAGGCTCCCCTGCTCCAACCAGGCGTGGATTGGCAATACCGTTTCTTCATCTTGGCAATTGAATGGCGGTGCGCCCTGTGGCCGGGCCAGGTACAATGCGCCCCGATTGCGGCCGTGGCAAGTCAGTGGGATTCCCAGGAATGGCCCGATCAAGGGCAGCCCGGGTGCCATTCCCAGATGTGGATACGCGCGCCCGAGGTCTTCGATATTTGCAGGCCCAGGTTGTTGCAGAACGAAGCGGGTCAACTCTTCGCTCCAGGGCGACTGCCAGAGCTGGGCCGCAACGCTGTCGAGCAATCCGTAGGTGATATGCTCGACCAGCTCGCCATCGCCCGATAGAAGGCCGATGCCGCCCTGGCTGGCTCCGACCACCTTGCAAGCCAGCTCGAGCAAGTGCTTGGGCCGGCTCAGCGTGGATTTCTGATGGAAAAGCTTCGCTTCAACCGTGGGGCCGGTGATAGGCTCCTGCGCAATTTCCTCGTGCGGCGCTGGCGGGCACTCGGCGATAGTTTCCTGCGGACCGGGCACAGTGCCTCCTCGACTACCGAAAAAACGAAGCACTAAAGATCGTGCGGATCAGGCGAGAACGAGCAGGGTGCAGAAACCATTCCCACCTTCAGTTTGGTGAAACTGCGTCCTCTGATCCCACAGGGTCAATTACTCTCTCAGGTTTCGCCCCTTGGCATTCCGTCACCACGAGGCTCGCCAACGGCGGCCGATTTGCACTGGCGCGCAAAGAACCACATTCGCTGCGTAAAGCGCCGTCAATAGCTTGGCGAAGCGAATCGCCTACTCCACGCTGGCGGATGATGTGGATCCGTTGCCGGCAGCGCAAAAATGCATCGACGACCTGTTTGTCCCATTGCGTGCCTGCCCCTTTCACCAGGATTTCCTCGACGCGTTTGTAGGGCATGGAGTCGCGGTACGGCCGCTGGTGGCTCATGGCGTCGTAGGCGTCCGCAACCGCCAGGATGCGCGCCAATCTGGGGATGTTTTCGCCTACCAGTCCATCCGGATAGCCCGTACCGTCGTAACGTTCGTGGTGGTAGAGCACGCCTGGTAGAAGGTTGCGGATCTGCTTCAACTCGGCCAAAATCCAGTAACCGATGGTAACGTGTTGCTGGATATGTTCCTGTTCTTCCGGCGTCAGGGGGCCTGGTTTGTGTAATACCGTATCCTTGATGCCGATCTTTCCCACGTCGTGAAGCAATCCCGCCAGGTAGAGGTCACCGAGTTCGTCTCCTTCCAGACCCAACTCGCGGCCCAGCTCAACGGCGATGCGCGCCACGCGCTCGCTGTGGCCGTAGGTGTAAGTATCCTTGGCATCGAGCGCCGTGGTCAGCGAGCGCGTCAGGCCGACCAGTAGATCCTTGAGATCTTGGTAGCGGTGCGACCAGCGAATGTGCAACTCCAGCAAGGCCGCGAAAGGCAAAAGCAGAGCGGCGTCGCTGCGCCGGAACGTCGTGCTTCCCTTCTTGTTGATGGCGATTAACCAGCCGACCTGCCCCTGGTCGGTGAGCTGGAAGGCCATGAGGCTGTCGACCGCTGGGAAGCGTGGACCCCAGAAAGTGGTCTGCACTTGGTTGCACACCACTGGCGCGGGCGGTCTATACTCGGGGCACTGCGCTAGAGCTGCAACCAGTTGCCGGCCTTCATCCTGCGAGAGACAGGGCTCGCCCTGGAGCAGCACCGGTTGATCGGACTCCATGGGCACCCAGGCCAACGACCGGACCGGCAGAGAGGCCGCGGCTGTTTCGAGGATGCGCTGCTGGTTTCGCACTCCGTCTCGATGCACGCGCAAGCGGCGGGTGACTTGATCGAGCGCGAGCAAGGCTTCCCAGGCGCTTGCGACCTGGGCTTGCTGGGTTTCTTCCGCATGACGGCGGCTGACGAGTTGATCGCCGAGGCGCAATCGGTCACTGACTGCCTGCGCCCAATGTTGCAAACGCGCTTGTTCGCGCGCCCGGGCGCTCGAACCCGGCTCGGCGTTTGTAAGAGACTCGATTTCTCCCACGGCGACCAACGCGGGCTGTCGCGCTGTATAGAGAAGCAGACTAAGCTGGATGCGATCATCGGCCCGCACAGCCGCCCGCGCCCGTCCGTCCTTCGCGAGCGCGCGCACCGCCTCGGCTTCCAGGTAGGTGCGCGGCTGCGCCGGCGGTTCCAACGCGTTTTCGTGCTGGCGCACCGCCTCCCCGGTCGCTGCATTGTAGAAGGCGAACGGAACGCCAAATTCCTCGAAGAGAACTACGGCAAGAGCCTTCGCATGTTCTACGAGGCATGATTGGCGTCCGTCGGCTTTCTCGGTAAGCTCTTGAGGCACGTTCTTTCTCCTTAAAGCGTCTTAAATCGGAGTCCCACCCCGTGGGGGGATTTAGAAGCTTCGCCCATTCCTGTGGCTCCTACCGATGGAGAAAACAGGGGTTCGAGTCGCTTCTTCAATTGGGTCTCAAGCCTGGTCCTTGGGCTTGGACGCCTGGTTCAAGAGCTGGCGAAAGCGCTCGTCCTTGCGAAGGCTTGCCAGGTCGGGATCGTCGGCCGCAATCGCTTGCCCATAGCCGCGGTCGAACGCTTCCCGGAGAAGATCGAGAGCCCGGTTAGCCAAGGGGACTCTTATCTTTTCTGGAGCTTTGCCGGCCATCAGCGCATACACGCAGGCGGCCTGATAGAGTGTCGGACCCGTGGGCTGGAGCTTCACGCAGAGATCGATATCCTGCGAAGCCCCTATCCAGTCGCCCCGATGCGCAAGAACATTGGCTCGTCCCTCCCGTGCGCTGATGAAGGAAGGATCTACCTGCAAAGCCAACGAAAACAACGTCAGGGCTTCTTCTGACTGCCGCGATTGCCGCGCTAAAAGCATAGCATATCCGTACAGGGCCATCGGGTTGTGCGAGTCTTTATCGAGGACCTTGATAAATGCCTTTCGGGACTCTTTGGGAAGACGATTGCAGACGGCGAAAGCGTAGCCCAAAAGCATATTCAGGTCGTCGGAGGAGTCTATTCCGGCCTGGCCAAAAACTTCATCTGCCTCCATAAAACGGCCCAATCTTTCGAGGGCAATCCCTCGGCCAGCCGCCACTTTGACCGGAGTGCGTCCCAGGAGAGCGGTCGCTGCATCGAAATCGGCCAGGGCTTTCGACGGATCGAGCGTCCCTTGTTCCAGGTAGAGAGCGCCGCGGTTGATGAAGGCTTCCGCGAAGTTGGGATCGCGGCGCAGGGCAGCGTTGTAGTCTTCGAGAGCCGCGGCGTTCCACCTCAGGTGCTCGAATGCCCGACCTCGGTTGAAATGCCCCCACGCATACTCCGGCCACAAGGCGACGCACGCGGAGAACTCGCAGAGTGCCAGATCATACTGGTGAAGCTCGTCGTAGCATGTTCCTAGCAGTAATCGCGACCAATAGTGCTTGGGATTGATTGCGACAGCTTGTTTGAATTCCGGAACTGCGTCGGCGAATTGGCCCTTACGGATGCAAGAGATGGCAAGCAAATAGTGGTCGCGGGCACTACGCGGAGGAATCTTCCGGGCCCTGGTACGCGCGGCATCCGCTCCATCCCGATCACCGAGTTCATCGAGGTAAGAAGCGCGTTCTTCGAACAAAGCGGCCGAAGGCTCGAGGCCAGGAATCGCTTGTGCTCGGTCCAGCATGGCGACGGCCTGCGCCAGGGCGGCGCAGCGGAGTCGCTCGGACTTCGCTGAACCGGAGGGCGCATCCTGGCCCATGGCTGCAAGCCAGGACAGAACATTCAGCGGCTGCAACCCGGCTACCGCAGGCATCACCACGCGCGCTGCAGCACCGGAAAATTCCGGCCGCGCCTCAACGGCAGCCGATTTTACGCGCGCTTGCGCGAGCAGGAGCAACATCTCGCGCACATCATTGGCAAGCTGATCGCGTTCCTCCGTTTCCAGTCGCTGCCAGCCCGCCTGCTGTTGCCAGTCATCGCTGCCAAGGACATCGTAATAGCCCAGGGCCTTCTCGCAAGCCGCCATACCTTCAGGCAAGTTCTCCCTCAGGTCTGTTTTCGTATCGATCAGACAGCGCGCCCGCTCCGCGCTGGTCTGGAAGTCGCGCAGCTTTTCGCGGGCTTCGGCTCCCCCTGCTTCGTAGATCCGCTGTCGCGCCGATTTAAGCTGCTCACTCTTGATAAAGACGATCGTCCCCACGACGGCGAGCAGCAGCGCAGCGACTGTGGTGATACCCGCAACGGGCGTTAAGCGCGGATGCCTGCGCGTCCACTTGGCGGCTCGTTCTCGCCAACTTAGCTCCGGTGCATACTTCAGCGGCCGATCTTCAAGGAAACGCCGCAGGTCTTCTGCCAGCTGTTCGACATGCTGGTAGCGGTTCGCTGGGTCGGGGGCGAGGCACTTGCGGGCGATGCTTTCCAGACTCCAGGGCACATCCGACCGGCGCTCGCGCAGCGAGGGAACATTGCGACCCCGTTCCACGGCCATGGCTTCGATGAGTGCCGGGATCGGTGAATAGCTGCCGCTCTGATCGAACGGCCTGCGTCCGGTCAGCATCTCATAGAGGACCATCCCCAGGCCGTAAATGTCGGCGCGGTGATCGACTTGACGTACCAGCGCCGGATCGCGCACCGCGAGGGCGCGCAGGTGTTCGGGCGCCATGTACGCGACCGTGCCGCCCAAAGTAGCCAGTGCCTGGGCCCGTGCTCCCTGGACGTTCTGAGCCAGGTTGAAATCCAGGAGCATGGGTTCACCGTCCGCGCTCAAGAGGATGTTGGACGGCTTGATGTCGCGATGGAGTACGCCACGCTGATGCGCATGCTGCAACGCCTCCGCGAGTCGGGCCGTGACCCATGCACAGGCTCGAACCAGCGACAGGCCGGACAGAATCGCCAAGGGACTGTTTTTGCGATCGTCCTTCTCGCGGCTTCCGGTCTCTGACGAACCGTTGGCAAGGCGGGCCGAATCTTCGGGATTCTCAGACTCGGAAGCAGAGACGAGTGCCAAAGACTGGACCAGTTGCTCGCCACTCGTCGGCTCGTCGTCGGCCCAGAGGAATTGCAAGACGCGGGAGAGGCTGGCCCCACCAAAGTAAGGCATGCATACGACCCGCAATCCGGCCGCTTCATCCTCGTGGACCGAGTAGATGGGCACGATGTTCGTGTGCTGCATTTGCGCCAGCATCTGTGGCTCGTCACCGTCGATCGCCGAAATCTTGACGACGACGGGCCGCCCGGCGAGACCCGTTTGCTCGGCAAGGAAGACGCGCGCGAACGAGCCACGACCTAGCTCCCTGCGGAGACGGAAGCCGAAGACTTCGTCACCGACTGCAGGGAGTGCGAGCGTGAGAGTGCTTCCGGATTTTGGCCCCCCGAGGGAACGCAAGAAATCCTGCTGGCGCGAAACGTCAGCCAGGTTCCTCTGCTGGCTCGGGAATCGTTCGCCGTATTCTTGCTGACTGGGTTGTTGACCGCGTTCGTGGCGCTGGCAATAGTCCTCGAAGAGCAGACTGGCCACATCCGGATCAGTCTGGGGATTTGCGGGCCAGCGGATTAACAGGTCTTCAGGCCGGACGGGTTGACCCTCTTCCCAGCCGGCCTGCAGCTCTGCAAGAAGCTCGCGCTTGACGCTTCGGGCCAGGGCGAAATCGACCGATGGCGGAGCCTCGGCGCCAGCAGCGGCAAGGTCCGGCACGGGTTCGGAGTCGTCGGGCCGTCGGGTCATGGAATGGCCGCTCTTAGTTCAGGCGTCCCTCAACTTTTGCGCGTTGATCCGACGGGCGACAGCGCGGCGCTCTTTCGGGTCTATTCTTGGCGTGACCAGTGCAAAGGCAGCAGCAACCGCAAGCGCGCGCGTTCCCAGCGATTCATCAAACCAGGAGTCGTTTGGTTGATCTTGCAGGCAGGCTGAGAGTTCGACATCGACCTGCTCTTGCGAGGAATCGGGCTCCGGATCGCTGCGATCGTCGATTTCCGGGGCGCGCGCGCCATCATCCGGCTCAAGCTCGCGATGCAAGAACTCCACAGCCCCTCGCCAGGAGACGTTGCTGAGCGCCCGCATCATCGATTCAATCAGTGCTGCGAATTCGCTCGGCACTCCGCTGCCTTGACTGGATCCCGATTCGGGAAGCTGCGTGAGAACCGATAAGCGCGTAGCGATTGCCGTGAAGGATAATCCAGGGCCCTGGGCCAAGACACGGTCATAGACGTCGCTTGCCACGGTTGCATCGGACACAGGAGACGTTGAGATCCCGCTAAGTGGGCCGCTGCCCAGGGCGAGGAGCACGCTGAAAGGCACGAATTCCTGCGAGCTGCTGCTCGAGCTGCCGGCGCCGCCAAGAGCCGGCAAGTTGGAACCGGTGCGCGAGCCCACCGTGCTGACGATTATGGTCGAGACAATGGGATAACCGGTCGTCTCCAATCCGGGAGGACTGCCGGTCGAACCCGAGCCGCTTGATCCGCCGGCGTTTCCGCCTGGAGGTGGTGAACTCGGCGGCGGTGGATTGGCTGGCGACCCGCCGCCGGGATTTCCGACGGGCGGTAACACGTTGGCGACGAACTGGAAGCGAATCCCCGGTCCCGGGCCGAGCGTCAAAGGCGGGGGCGGCTCTGGAGCCGTGATGAGCGAGATGGCTAGCTGATATCCCACGTTCGAGGCACCTGACGCCCAGCTCACTACCACGGTATAAGTTCCGGAGGCAAGGACAGCTTGAAGTTGGCTTCCAGTCGTGGATAAATCGGTCGGTCCCTGCACACTAATTTGAAGTCCGGCGGGGAGGTTTGCACCGGTTACAATGAAGTAATAATCTTTCGTCTCCAAAAGCTGAATTTGGTAATAGTCGGCATTTTGGTTCGGCGTAGTGGTCGGCGCACGCGTCACCGTCACCTGCGCCTGCGATCCAAGCTCGTCAGGGAACAGAGGCCCAATCACCTGGGGATTTGTCGGGCCGCCGTTAGGTTCCTGAGCGGTCCAGGCTTGAGGGTTTCCCCCGGTGCCGCGCGCCGGGCCTGTAACGGTGAAGGGAATCACATAATCGCCGCTCGGGTCGTTGGCAGGCAGGGCGTTGCCGGCCAAATCAGTGAGGCCGACGATAGTCGAGGGATTACCCAGGACATCGGGAAGGTCGGCCTGCGCGGAGAAATGAAGTTCGTACGAACCGTTGGGCAGGGCGTCGTACATGACAAAGGTGACGGAGTTCCCTTGGCTGTTGTAGCTTTCGAAGTTCCCTTGGATGTCGTAGCCTTTGAAATGTGGATAAGTAATGCCTGATGGGCCTACGATAAAAACCTGTCCCAGCGCATTCTCACTGGTCTCGATAAAAGAATCCAAGGCGAGCTGCGGAATGTCCATCGGCTCGCTGAACTGAACGGTGAAGCCCGTGAGTGGACCATTCAGGGTCGTTCCGGCCTTAAGCGCGGTGCCGTCCGTCAGCGTTATCGAGGTGATCTTGGGGGCGACATTATCCGATCGCACCATGAGATTGAGGACATAGTTTCCGGTAGAATCGCCGCCCTGCCCACTATGCGAAATGTTGGGATCAAAGATGCCGTCCATCCCCGGCAGGGCGCCTTGCTCGGGCACGGGCACGTTGCCGTCGCTCGAGACGGCGATGTAATAATCCCCCGCTGTCAGTCCACCATCGAGCACCGAGTCGGTTTCCAACGGGAAGCTGTTGTTAAAGCTGACCTGCGTATCATTCTCGCTACCGTCGTCCGCATCCACGAGCAGGAGCTGCTGACTGACAGGGTCGTAGCGGAAGAGGCTGAGGGCAGTAAGGAGTGGAGACCCGATGCGCCCGGCGAATACTTCGCTCTGGAACGAATAGTTACCTGAACCAGAAATTTGGAAGTGATAGAGGTTTACCGAGGACGGGTCGAACGGAATGGGGTCCGTGGGGTCGACGCCGATTGCTCCTGCCAACTGGACCAGCCCCGCACCAGTGATGTTGCCGAGTTGGTAAGCGGTCGGGGCGGTATCGTCCGCGCTGGCAACACTCCCGGCAATGCCCTCCGAGCCCGTAATGTGGAAGGCGATCGTGTAATTCTGGCCCTGCGGACTGAGCGTGCTTTGACCGAGAAACCGGCCGGCTGTATCTGTCAAAACCGGCACGCCGGCGCTCTCGTTCCCGTTCAGGATCAGGCGATAGTAACCCGGAGCGAGCGGTGCGGCAGGCGTCAATTGGAGTTCGTCTAGCGCCGCACTGAAGTTCGATCCGGCGAGCGGGACAGTTCGGTCCGAGCCGTCGCCAAAGGTTCCATTCGCATTCCAGATGAGCTGAACGTCCTGTCCCGGCTGTATGCTGGAAGGAGCTAGCGCCGAGCTGAAATCGACCCGAAGCACAAATGGCGATATTGGCTGAGCGGAGCCCGAGGCAGGATTGGCGGCCAGGACAAACGGCCCCGCGTTTGGGGCCAATCTTAAGCTGGTCGCGGTGAGGAGCAGCCCGTACTGGCCCGCGCTGGCAGAATAGCCGCTGTCCGCGATGACGGGACTGAAATAGCGATTTCCCGATCCGCTGACCCCAACGTAGTAAGTGCCGGCCACCAGGAGAGTGCCGATTTGTGCATCCCCTCCGTTGCTGGCGCCGTCATTTTGGGCCAATAGGCGATGTCCGGTTGGATCATAGAAATCGGCCGAGTCTCCGGGATCGGAATTGTAGAGACTCAACAGGCTGACGAACGTAGTATGGCCCTGGTCGAGGGTCTCGATCCGGACGCTGGCTGGACTGTCGAGGGTGAAGCTGTACCACTGAATGTCACCGCCACCGGTGGCGGGGTTGGTAATTGTGCCGATGGCCGCGCCGCTTCCCAGGGTGGTCAGATCACCCAAATTGATTGCCTGGTCCAGGGTAGCATTGGCTCCGGTGTGGGTGACGGGGTTGGTCAACCCGGGCCACGTGTTCGCGGAAGGCAAAGTGCGCGACTCGAGAACCTCGACGTAAAGACGCTGATAAACGGCAGAGCGATCACGGCGCCTTCGCCAAGGGCTCGGCTGACATGCGAGCACGTTATCGATCCTCCAAGGTAGCCATACTGCAGGCGACTGAGGGGAGGAAGGACCTCCGGGTCCCAAAGGGCGTCGGTCCTTTTCTCGCGAATCCGGGGGATAGCAGCCTCGGAGGGGACGCTCCGGAACTTCAGGGCCTATTTAAACCGACCCTCGCGTAGCTTTCAGGAGAAATGTAGCTTAGTTTTCGCATTTTACCCAGAGTAGCGCTTGCTTTCTCGGAGCGATTTGAACAAACAGCATGCGCGCAACTACGCAACCCTCTTTCCGGAAGGAATTCTGAGCATGTGGACCGAAATCGCCGCCTACTGGCCGCCATCTGCACGAGGTCCCTAGAGGGTGCAATCCCAACCTCAGCTGGCGCGGACCTTGAGAATGATCTTGCGTGCGGCAGTACAGCTGCGCGCGGCTAAAAAGCAAGACTGACAACCGGTGCAAGCCCCGCTGCTGTATTAAGATTGCGGCAGGAAAATTCACGTGCGAGCGCCAACGCAACGTCATCGCCGGCATAGATTAACACAGCGTGCGCACTTTCTTTCGGATTTTAGCTAATTCATGTCTTGACGATTGTTCTCAATCTGCCAATTATCACTCTATCTGCGTAAAGTTCAGCTTACGGTGGAACTGTGTGAAGGGAACGCGGTAGCCCGAATAGTGGGCGGCTATCACGGGCCGGGATGGTTTCGCAGCTTTGCGCGCGCCAGCGCGGACATTCTTTGTGGCTTTGGGGGAGGATGCAGCAAATGAATCTCTTCAAGAAATGGGTACGTCATACGCCCCACGCTCCTTTTAGAGCCCGAGCTTGTCTCAGGGTGGAAGTTTTGGAATCGCGGGTCGTGCCCTATGCCCTATCTGGTGGGGCTTGGCCGCATCCCCAGCTCATTACCATCAGCTTTGTGCCCGATGGCACGGATATCGGTGGTTTGAGCAGCAATCTGTTTGCCACGTTCAACGCCAGATGGTCTACGCAAACGTGGGAGAATGTAATCCTCAAGGCGGCGCAGCAATGGGCCGCCGCCACGAACATTAATTTCCAATTGGTCCCCGACGATGGGGTGATCTCCGGCGGCGGTCTCTACGAGCAGGGCGACCCCGGCATGGGGGACATCCGGATCGGGGGCTACAACTTTGGCACCATGGATTTGGCAGGTACCGCCTATCCACCTCAGGTCAACAATTTCTCCATCGCTGGTGACATGGATTTCAACACAGCTATCTCCTTTAACATTGGCACGACCTACGACCTTTTCTCCGTGGCCATGCACGAATTCGGCCACGCCGTGGGATTGGAAGAGAGCAACGTTTACGGCTCTGTGATGAACGCTGCCTACCACATACGCACGGGATTGGGGACTGACGATATCGCCGGCGCTCGCGCAATTTACAGTGCCGGCCTTCCCCGATCGACGGATGCTTACTCGGGGCTAAATAACAGCTTTCTGACCGCCACGCCCGTTGCCCTTGGGGGAACAACGGGGCAAGTCGACAATCTCAACCTTGCTACGGCAGGGCAGGCAGAATACTTCTCCGTAGTCGCTCCCGCGAGCACGAACGGTACCCTCACCGTAAACGTGCAAAGCGCCGGCCTCAGCTTGTTGGCCCCCACGGTAACTCTGTACAACGCCAATGATGTTCAGATTGGCAACGCTTCGGGTGCCGGTCAGTATGGGACGACTCTTTCTGTCACGACCACTGGCGTTTCGCCTTCGCAGCTCTTCTACGTGAAAGTGACCGGTGCAGACACTTCAGCCTTCAGCACGGGAGCCTACGCGGTCACTTTTAACTTCGGCTCCGGCTCGTCGCCCGTGGTTCCGCTGCCAGACACGGAGACCCCTAACGGCAGTCCGCTGCATGCCGGTGGCGGCTCTCCGCAGCTTATCGAACCAACCACTGCCAATGTCAATTTTTCAATCCCGTTCGATCCGAACCATGTGAATGGGATTTCGCAAGTGGTTGCTGCTGGCGGCGTCGTGCGCATGCTCAACTCCGCCTCGACTCAGAACACCATCCTGCTTCAAGCGACCGCGCAGAACTCGGCCGGCCAGGCGGGACCATTTGCTGACCTCACCGCGAACTCCGGCACCGCATCGACTCCGTTATTGCCGTCGACTATAGGGACTGGTCGCATCGAGAGTGGCGGAGGCCAGGCGGCGACGACGCAGGGGGGCTTGCAGCCTGCCGAGTTACTTCTGGCTCCAGGGTCCGACAGGACGTCGCCAGTGCCCGCAACCCGGAGCGATGATGAGCCCGAAACGGCTACCAGTACTATGGAATGGCGCGATGCTTCCACAGCCTGGTTCGCAGACGGCGCCGTCGCGGGCCAGTCCCTTGACGACGTGCCTGGTCTGGCGGGCGATGTCGGGGCTGGCTTTGATTCGGCCGCCACGCTGCTAGGGTCCGCTGTCCTCTTGGGTGCATACTGGGGAGGGCAGCCTGATGAAATTCCTGAAAACAAGAGCCGCAAAGCACGCCTGCCTTGAGCGGAATCACAACGCGAGGCACGTGCAGCCAACGGGCTGAGATGGGCCGCGGGTAAACACCGATTTGGCGGATGAGCGCTGATTAAATCTGCGCATGTCCCTGAATCCGTGTTCATCCGCGGCTTTTGTACTTTCTGGCTCGTTCGAATCTGCTTGATTTCTGGCCGCTCCTGTACATGCGCGGCTTGAATCGTCCTTGGTAGCTGAACGATTTGCCAGTAGGCGCGCTTGACGTAGGCCGGATAATGGTTTATACAACTAATTGCTTATGGATTTATTGCGACGCACATTCGTGACTTGTCTTGTCTGGCTCACCGCAGCCATGTCGGTGATTGCCGGCGTGCCGCATTTCACGTGCGTTTGTACCGCCACGAGTCAAAAGCCGCTTCGCCCCCACCATTCACCCACCGAAAGTTGCTGCTGCGGCAACGCCTGTTGCCAGGCCGAACATCGTTCCAACGCTGCGTGCTGCCAACACCGGAATACGCAATCTGTTCGATCCGAGCGGGGAATACCGCGCATTGAAGGGACCGGTTGCGCCCGTGCGTTGGTTCCGACGCAGGTTGTTGCTTCTCTATCGACGCGATCTGCAGCTCCTGTGATCTCGTTGGGCGGGCTATCCGCTCCCCTGCTCGCTGGTTCAGCAAATCCAATGTCGGCCATGCCGGCCAAGGCCTTTTGGCAGCTGCATTGGTGTTCTCCGCCAGCCGATCTCATCACGACGCTTCAGCAACTTCTCATCTAGGCCAGAGTCCGCTTCCGTCTTCCCGTTCGCGCTGGTACGCGCGCGTCAAATTGCGCCGCGCCCTGAGCGTGGTCGCAATTCAGCCATCACCCACTGCCTTGTTGCCCTTCTCTCCAACCGGGAGGAATCATGAGCCGCTTGATGCGGAACTGCTGGTTTGTGTTGAAGACGCTGCAAGCACGATTGCGGTTCGTTGTCATTTTGATCGCGATCGGCGGGGTGATTGCCTACTGGGACACTTTCAAGGCCTATTACGACAAGTGGACGCGCCTGAGCGTGGAAGAGGTTGCCGCCAGCCCGGAAATCGAATACTTCTGCCCGATGCATCCCCTGGTCATTCGAGACCACCCCGATAAGTGCCCTATTTGCTTCATGCCGCTGTCGAGACGCAAGAAGGGAGACGAACCACTGCCATTGCCTGCGGGAACCGTTAGCCGGGTCCAGCTCTCCCCCTATCGCGTGGCTCTTGCCGGTACGCAGACCACCGAGGTGGCTTATCGGTCCCTGAACAAGGAAATTCGCACCGTTGGCTTCGTCGAATTTGACGAACGCAAGCTCGCGCGCATATCCGCACGCCTCTCGGGGCGCAGCCGAATCGACAAGCTTTACGTCAATGTCACCGGCCAAACGGTAGGCAAGGGGGACAAACTGGCCCTCCTCTACAGCCCCGACCTGGTTGTCACGGTTCAAAACCTGCTCGACGCCCGGCGCGGCGGCAACGCCGAGCTGGAGCGCATCGCCAGCGACCGGCTGCTGCTCTGGGGCATTGACCAGGATCAGATCGGCGCCATCCTCAAGAGCGGCAAAGCGATCACGCACCTGACCATTCGTTCGCCCATCACGGGCCACGTCATTCGCAAATATCAAGTCGAGGGAGAATACGTGGAAGAAGGTGCCCGGCTCTATGACGTCGCAGACCTCTCCACGGTCTGGATCGAGGCGCAGGTTTATGAAGAAGACCTGGCCCTTCTCAGGGAAGGAATGTTTGTAGGTGCTACAACCCTGGCCTTCCCCAATCGTGAATTCGGAGGAAAGGTCGCCTTCATTCACCCCCATCTGGACCAGAACACGCGAACGCTGACCGTTCGGCTCAACGTCGAGAATCCCAACCATGAGCTGCGGCCGGGCATGGTCGCCTCCGTCAAGCTCAAGGTGCCCGCCCGTCAACTGGATCTCCTCGCATCGGGTGCAACGGAAAAGCAGCAGCAAGCATTGCAAGAAGATCGGGTGCTTGCGGTACCGGAAAGTTCCGTGATTGACACCGGCACACGAAAAATCGTTTACCGCCAGGCAGAACTGGGTGTCTTCGAGGGCGTTGAAGTGGTCCTGGGCCCGCGCATGATCGATTCCGCGGGCGTGACGTTTTACCCGGTGATCCAAGGGCTGCAGAGTGGCGACCGGGTGGTCACGGCAGGCTCGTTCCTTATTGACGCCGAGACTCGGCTCAACCCGGCTGCCGGGTCCATTTATCTCGGAGGCAGCAGCGCCAAGGATGCCGTGAACGCAAGCAGGATCATCAGGCCTTCCACGCCCGTAGACGAGGACGCCGAGATCGAGGCCGCCCTGAGCAAGCTGGCTCCAGATGATCAACGCCTCGCCCAGGCGCAGAGGTATTGTCCCGTGCAATCCGACAATCGGCTCGGCGCCATGGGAGCACCGTTCAAGGTGATGATTCAGGATCGACCGGTGTTCTTGTGCTGCAAAGGTTGCACAAAAGAGGCCCAGGCGAATCCGCGCGAAACACTGGCCCGTGTGGACGCGCTGAAGGCAGAAACGAGCAAGAAGAAGCGATGATCGAACGGGTGATCGAATACTCCATCCGCAATCGGTTCTTGGTGCTGGCCGTGGCCGCGGGGCTGACGGCCTGGGGCATCTATGCCGTCCTGCGCACTCCGGTCGACGCCATTCCCGACCTCAGCGAGAATCAAGTCATCGTCTTCACCGATTGGATGGGCCGGAGTCCGCGCGAGATCGAGGACCAGATTACCTATCCCCTCTCCCTGAAACTTCAGGGGTTGGCCGGCGTCAAGACGGTCCGTTCGTCCTCGGAATTCAACTTCTCGATGATCACGATCATCTTCGAAGATGACGTCGATTTCTATTTTGCCCGGCAGCGCGTTCTCGAGAAGCTCACGCTAGCGATGACTTTCTTGCCTTCCGGGGTGACGCCCTATCTTGCGCCTGACGCTACCGCGCTGGGCCAGATCTTCTGGTACACCGTGGAGGGCGGAGGGTTGGATTCAGCCCGACTGTGGGCGCTCAACAAGTACTACATCGCTCCGCAACTCAACTCGGCCGCCGGCGTGGCCGAGGTCGCCACAGTCGGCGGCGCCCCACTGGAATATCAAGTCGATGTCCGACCCGAGGCCTTGCGTGCCTACGGATTGACTTTGGGCGAGTTCTACGAGGCCGTGGCCAGAAGCAACCTGGCGGTCGGCGGCCGGGTCATCCAAAAGAACAACGCCGAGTACCTGGTGCGCGGGGTCGGCTGGATTAAAGACAAGACCGACATCGAGAACACCGTCATCCGCGCGAATGAAGGAACGCCTGTCTATGTGAAGAACTTGGCGGTCGTGCAGCTTGGCACCCAATTCCGCCGGAGCGTTTTCGAGAAGGACGGCAACGAGGTCGCCGGCGGCGTGGTCATGATGCGCTATGGCGGTAACCCGCTCGAAGTCACCCGGCGTGTCCGCGAGAAGATCCAAGAGCTACAACCCGGGCTGCCCGCGGGCGTGCGCATCCTCCCGGCCTACGACCGCACCCGCCTCGTATCAGGAGCGATCAATACTCTGCGCCGGGCCATGCTCGAGGAAATGATCATCGCCGCGGTCGCCGTCTTCCTCATTCTTTGGCATGTGCGCAGCGCCTTCGTCATCTGCGTGACATTGCCCCTGGCCGTGCTCTTCTCCTTTTTGCTCATGTGGCTGCTGCGCCGCCTCGGTGTCGTCGACATTCAGGCCAACATCATGTCCCTGGCGGGGATCACGATCTCGATCGGCATCCTCGTGGACCAGGCCATCGTGATGACCGAAAATGCCACGCATCACCTCAAAGAGCATTTCAAGGATCGCAAAGTTACCGGCGACATTCGCGAGCTGGTCATCCCGGCTTGCCGTACGGTTGGCCGGCCGATTTTCTTTTCCGTCATGATCATGCTCATTTCGTTTATTCCTGTATTTGCACTCAGCGGCCGGGAGGGCAAGCTGTTCCATCCGCTCGCCTTTACCAAGAGTTTTGCCCTGATCGGAGTTGCTCTCCTGTCGGTGACGGTCGTGCCCGCCATGATCCCGACGTTTATCAAGGGCCGCCTGCGCAGCGAGGAGGAGAACTGGATCGTGCGCAGCTTCATCCGGATCTACAAGCCTGTGCTCACATGGGCGCTGCCACGGCGCAATCTGGTGATGTGGTTCTTCGCAGCGCTGCTGATACTGGCGGCGGGCATTTTCCCGTTTCAGGCCCTTCTGGGACAGGGTGCATCGCAAACGAGTTGGCAACACCTTTTTCTCTTTATCTTTGCAGTCGTGACGTTCTTGACGGTTTTTCTCATTCGCGGCTTGCACTGGCAGGCTCTGGCATTTGCCAGTCTCGTCATGCTGGGCTTATGGGCTTACCATTTTCCGAAAATCGGTGTGGCGTTCATGCCGCCGCTGGACGAAGGAAGCATCCTGGACATGCCTGTGACGGTGCCGCGCGTCAGCCTCACCCAGGCAGCGGACGATCTGAAGGCGCGCGACGCTCTCTTGCGATCTTTTCCAGAAGTGGAGTCGGTCATCGGCAAGGCGGGCCGAGCGGACACGGCCACCGACCCGGCCCCGCTCGACATGGTAGAAACATTTGTGAATTTCCGCTCGAAGGATCTTTGGCCAAGACGCGTTCTTGTCTTTGGCGACGCCGTTTGGCAGACGCGGGCCGTGCTGTGCGCCCTGGAAGATCGTGGCTACCTGAAAGCCGGCCCGCGCGTCGATGCCCGCGACGAGATCATCAACGATGTTACACAGAAGGCCCTGGAACGGTTTGACGAGACCATGCGCGCGCTGGCCCTTCGCCGTTATGAGGAAGTCGAAGGCGCCCTGGGGCCGCGGTTGACACGCTTCGCTGTGGAGGACGTGATCGATCGATTTCGCCATGCAGGAAGCCTCCACTGGCCAGAGGAAACCGACGCCACGAAGCAAGTAGATCAACTCGTAGACCAACTGATCCCGGAGTACGGTCGTTGGCTCGCCAAGATTCCTGCCCTGGAAGACACGACCCGCCTGAGCCGAGAGGTGGCACGGCGGCTGACGGAATGGCAGGCGCTGACGGACCCCGCCGAAGCCATGGCTGTCAAGAAGAACTTGCTACCCCGCACGGTCGATGCGGTCAAGGAGTTCGTAGGGATTGAACGTGAAACGTTTGCCGACGAGGTGCTGCGCTCGGTAAGAAGTGAGCGGCGGCGGCTTTGGCGGGCGGAGGTCCAGAAGATCAACTGGGAACTCTTCGATCGCGGCGTACAGGCTTTCACCTGGTTGGCCATGGAGGAGCTGGCCAAGAGCGCGCACGCGAACGGTCTCTTGAACGGCGCTCCGCGAAGCAAGGAGTTGGCTCGCTTTGCCGAAGAGGCGGCCCGAGCGCAGGTCGGCCGAGAACCAGATGAGAGCGCATTCGAGCCGTTTGCACAGTTGCGACCAGCCCTGGAAGCACCGTTTGCGAAGCGCGTACTCTTCTGGCCGCGACAATCGGGTCCCAAGGGAGACCTCGTCGATGACGAAATGCACCGGGTTCTGCAGGTGCCGGGTTGGAGCAACATCTTTACGCAGCCAATCGTGAATCGCATCGAGATGCTGTCGACCGGCGTGCGTACCGACATTGGCGTCAAGGTCTTCGGGCCGGATCTGACGACGATCGATCGGATTTGCAAAGACATCGAGGCAGCTCTCAAGCCTGTGAATGGAGCGCGCGACGTCCTGGCTGCGCCTGTGATGGGCAAGGGATATCTGGAAATCAATATCGATCGCGAGAAAGCGGCCCGCTATGGAATAAGCGTTGCCGACATTCAAGACACCATCGAGGTTGCGCTGGGTGGCCGGCTGGCCACGCAGACCGTCGAGGGCCGAGAGCGCTTTCCCGTCCGCATTCGCTATGCGCGCGCGGAGCGTGAAGACGAAGAGGCGGTCCGGCGTCTACTAGTAAGCGGCGGGGCTCGCTCGGAGAGACCGCTGATGGGAAATCTTGCGAATGCCATGCCGACGCCGGCTGGGGCTGCCGTGTCTACAACGCTCCTAAGCGCCTCGTCCTCTCATCAAGCGGCTCCCGAGCACGGCGCTGGCGGCCGACTGCCCATGCAAGTACCCTTGGGCGCCGTGGCCGACGTGCGGATCACCGAAGGGCCGGCCATGATCAAGAGCGAGAACGGCCGGCTGGTGAACTATGTTACCCTGATGGTGCGCGGACGCGATATCGTCGGCTTCGTCGAGGAGGCCCGGCGGATCGTGTCGGAGAAGGTGCCTCTGCCGGAAGGAGTTACCATCGCCTGGAGCGGGGAATTCGAGCACCAAATCCGTGCTGCCAGAACGTTGAGGTTCGTCCTGCCTGCGGTCGTCATTTTGATCTTTTTGATCCTCTACCTCACGTACAACGATTTGGCAGATGCCGGGTTGATGATGCTGGCCGTTCCCGAAGCGCTTGCCGGTGGCGCTTTCTTCCAGTTCCTGTTCCCGAAAATCATGCACGGCTGGGATGCACCGCCCTTGGATTTCACCGTGGCCGTGCAGGTCGGCTACATCGCGTGCCTCGGCATGGCAACGGAGACCAGCATCATCATGCTGGTGTATTTGCGTGAGGCGATCGAGAAACGCGGCGGGCTGGGAAAGATTCAATCTCTTGAAGCGTTACGGGAAGCCGTCATTGAGGGAGCGGTGCACCGGCTCCGGCCGAAGTTATTAACGGAGGGCGTGGCGATCATTGCCCTCGCGCCCATGCTCTGGGCGACGGGCGTGGGCGCCGAGGTCATCGCGCCCATGGCAGTGCCGGTGCTCGGCGGCCTGTTGATATCCGACGAGGTTGTCGATCTATTTCTGCCTGTGCGTTTTTATTGGATTCGGCGCTCCCGATGGCTCAAGCTCCACCCAGACGCTACTACCCGGGAGAAGGTAGAGATATCCGCGCAGGTCCGGCCAGAGTTGACTGCTGTAACTTAGCGACAGGGCTGGCATGTTGCCCACAGCATGCCGGCTATCCATAAGGTAAGCGAAGTTCACCAAGGAGACTGGCTGCTGATAGTGGGATCAGTCGTGCCATCTCAAGTTCCTGTAAAGGGAGGTTAGTGTGATGAAGGCAGCATGCTCGATGGTGCTGGCGCTGGCGGTTTGCTGCGTGTTTGCGCTCAACGCACATGCAGCGGCCAAGGAAGTCACCCTCAAGGGTCAAATCATGTGCGCCAAATGCGAGCTGAAGGAAGGCTCCAAGTGCGCCACCGTCATTCGCGTCAAGGAAGACGGCAAGGACGTGACCTATTACTTCAAGGATAAGGGGTCCAAGGAAGAGTACCATGAATCGGTGTGCGGGGGAGGTACCAAGGAAGGCACGGTGATCGGCACAGTCACCGAAAAGAACGGCAAGAAATGGATCACTCCTTCGAAGGTCGATTATACGGCCAAGAAGTAAGGGCTGGGTCCATCATCGCAAAACCAACATCGCCACTCGACGCAGTGGCGATGTTGGTATCTGAGTTCCGGAAAACCCAAACCACTCCGTGACTAAATCAGTGTGCGTGAATTAGCAGCAGGAGATTGAATTTGGGCCATGCTTTCGTGGCCCAAGCCAGGACCGAACCCATCTGCACTTGTCTGCCGGGGCCACGAAAGCACCTATAAGAAGTAAGAAGTCAAGACACCTTCTTCGGGAACGCCCAAAAACCTCTTGAATTCTTGAGGGGCATCCTTCACCCACCGACAACCCGCGCGTCCTGACAGGGTTTGCTTGACGTTGGTCAACGCAGCCG
>Ga0116225_1000075_pt1 | contig 76795 bp, 88 predicted proteins | sample Sb_taG_8_FD_88968 | JGI IMG/M metagenome (GOLD analysis project Ga0116225, IMG submission 88968) | Peat soil microbial communities from Weissenstadt, Germany - Sb_50d_c_BC metaG | ecosystem: Environmental > Terrestrial > Soil > Wetlands > Peat | place: Germany: Weissenstadt | collected 2010-09-21 | reverse complement strand
AGTGTTCCCAAGCGGCCATGCTCCCTAGCTGGCCTCCCGCGCCCATTAGCTCCAGGCGCCTAGACGGACAAAGATCATTCACGGATGAACTCCAACCGCATTGGGTTTCCACGCACGCTCGGTGCATGTGCGCGAGGTGAGGCACGACCCAGAGCGCGGTTGTACCAAGGCACCAAAACATAGTCCTCCTTCGGGTGGGCTGAAACGCAAGACTACACAGAGAGAAACAATATGAATGTTGGACCCGGAAATCCCTCCGGAGGCGGAGGGAGAAGCAGACGGCGGCGGGGACGTCGTCCCTCGAATCGCTCGGGGCCGCTCGGCGGCCGCGATCGCCAGCAACACAGCGGGATCTACACCGCTCCCATGGACCACAACTATCGCAGCGCGGCCAGCGGCGACAAAGGGCAGCGCGGTCGAGGCGGCCGTCCCGGCTTCGCTCCGTCTTATGCTCCCGCTGAACCCGAGCCGCTCCCGCCCAACGAGGATGCCAATTCGCGCATCTTCGCTTTCGTGGATGATTTATTCTTCCAAGCCAAGATTCAAGAGACGGCGCGGAAGCTCAATGTCAAAGTTGAGTTCGTCAAGAACGAAAAAGAAATGCTCGAGCGGATTAAGCAGAACGGCGAGGAAAAGCCTTCGCTGGTCATCTTCGACATGAACAACACGAATGCCAAGCCGCTGACTCTGATTCCCAAGCTGAAGACTAAGCTGAAGAAGACTTCGATTATCGGCTTCCTGTCCCACGTGCAGGGCGACTTGAAGCAGAAGGCGCATGAGGTGGGATGCGACATGGTATTGCCGCGTTCGGCCTTCTCGCAAAACCTGCCGCAGTTGCTGCGCCGCCACGGCGCCCCGGAAGACGAAGCCACGGCAGAGTGAACTCAGAGAACGCTCCGCAGCGCTTGCGCTGTTGCGAAGATTCGTGGAAGGGCATGGCTTCAGCCGTGCCGCCCAGGCCTGAGATTCGATTCACGCCCCGCAGGGAATCAAGGCTCTTATTCAGCAGCCTAGGCAGTGGTGCGGTTCAAAGTGCAGCGCTACCGCCTTTTGCCAATCCTTGACCTTGGTCTTCTCACCGCGATATTATATGTCAGTAAATGTTAGCTCCTTGACAATCAAAGAATTCCAGACCACTCCTCCGCAACAAGCTGTTTCTACCCAGGGGGCCAGTGCAAGTTTCGCCCTCCCAGCAGGTGCACGTGCAGGTGAAAAACCGACTGCCCGGCACGCGGGCCGACGTTGAGCACGGTGCGGTAGCCATCTTCGATGCTGCGCTGGCGCGCGATATTGGCGGCTGCGAGCTGGCAGTGGCCTATTAGCTCGGCATCCTCAGCCATGGCCTCCTTCAGTCCGCGGACGTGCTTTTTGGGAACGACCAGCACATGGGTTGGGGCTTGCGGATTGATATCGTCGAAGGCATATATGTGCTCGTCCTCGTAGACTTTCTTGGAGGGTATTTCCCCGCGAATGATGCGGCAGAATAGGCAGTCGTTCATAGCACGTCCAGAGCTCGGGATTGGAGACCCAGCCGCAATAGCGGGGCCTCCTCGACGGGGGGAGCGCCCCCTACTATACCCGAACGGGGCAGGCTTTTGGAGTGCGGTTCCTGGTGCTCAACCGTTTGGTTCGAATTCGGTTTTGTTGGCGACGGGAATCAGCTGTCCCTTTCATCACGCGAAATTACGACGGCATAGTCAGAACCACCCGAAATTGCGCTTTCCCGCTGATCATTCGATCGTAGGCTTCGTTGACCTGGGAAAGTGGATATTTCTCGATCATGGGGCGAACCCCGCTCAACTCGGCGAACCGCAAGGTGTCCTCGGAGTCGGTTGGGATTCCCGAAGCCCATCCCTGAACATGCCTCCTGCCCACAATCAACTGGATCGGAGTAACCTCAATCGCCTCGGGAGCTGCTCCCACGACCAGCATCGTTCCGTTGGCTCCAAGGCCGTCGATCAAAGCGGACATGGATTTGGCATTGGGCGCTGTGGTCAGAATCACGCGAGCCCCACCCATTTTGGTGAGCTCTTCGGCCGGGTTGAGCGCCTTGCTGTCGAGGTAGCGATGGGCGCCAAGCTTGGCTGCCAGATCCGCATTCTCCGCTCCTCGTCCAATCGCGACCACATGAAATCCGAACTTGCGGGCAAACTGAATCCCGAGATGCCCGAGTCCGCCCACACCCTGCACCGCAACCAAATCTCCAGGCATGGCGCCGCTGTGGCGCAATGCGTTGAAAGTGGTGATGCCAGCGCACAGAAGTGGCGCCGCATCCTCCGCAGAAAGCTCATCCGGCATGAGTGCCAACGCTTCGACCGGTGCGATCATGTACTCCTGGTAACCACCGTCGTAGCTGATTCCGGTTACTTTTAACCGAATGCAACCGGTAAAGTCGCCCCTGCGGCAGGGAAGGCAGCGGCCACATTGCCCGCCATGCCATCCGATCCCGACCCGCTGCCCTGGCTGCCAATCGATCACCTCTGGACTGATCTCATCAATCACTCCAGCAACCTCATGACCGGGCACGCGCGGGTATTGAATCCCCGGCCATTGATTGTCTTTTACCAGCGCATCGCTGTGGCAGATTCCACAGGCCAAAACCCTTACGCGCACCTGTCCTCGGCCGGGCTCCAGTATTTCGCGCTCGACCAATTCGAAAGCACTGCCTGGTTTGCTGACTTGCGCAGCCATCATCTTCTTCATGCGGAGTCTCCTGGGGGAATGTGAGCGGCTAGAGCAACCACCGCTCAGGAAGATTCGATGACCGAGGTTCCGATTCAGATTCGAGCGTGTTGTTAGTCGAGTCTCACGAGAAAGATAGAACCCTGCGGAGTCTGGGTGTTACGGACGACGTCTTCGGCCAGTTTACGATCGTCATCCTGTACGCGGACTCGCACCCACCAGTCGCCGACCGGGCTGCTGAAACAGAGTACCTTGGCGGTGTGATAGCGATGGGACAGATGGTCGGCTAACTTATCCGCGGCGTGCTCTTTCTCGAAAGCGCCGATCTGCACAGCCCATCTCCCACCTGTTTCCAAGGGAGCCGGCGTGCGCAACACTTCAATGCGGACCATGCCTACGCCAGCCTGCCAGATGTCTATTTTCCTGGCGGCCGCCTGCGAGAGATCCAGGACACGGCCCTCCACAAAGGGTCCACGGTCCGTGATTCGCACCAAGGCGGAGCGTTCGGTCTTCACATTCGTGACGCGCACAATGGAGCCCAAGGGAAGTGTCCGATGGGCAGCGGTCATGGCGTGCATATTATAGATTTCGCCGTTGGAGCCGCGGCGATTGTGATACGGGCCTCCGTACCAACTTGCCAGGCCAGTCTCCACCAAAATGGGTTTCGCATCGGCAGGAATTTGGAGCGCATCTTCGCCTGGTTGTGCGGGTATGGTCGTCTTAGCCGGAGGCTCGCTGCTCACAGAACTAGTCTGTGAATCGGGTTCGCTCCGCGGCGGCGGAGGCGGAACATTGACCCGCGCTTGCTTGTGTTCCCCACAGCCCACCAAAAGAAACGAGAGGAGAAGAAGGGCAAGAGTGATCGGGACGGAACCGCTGGGACTGTCACCAACGCCGCCCGCGTCGCGCTGGGGATGCCCAAGCAATGAACTGCTCACTTGCGAGGCGGCTGATTTTTTTCCATGTAATCCGCGAAGTGAGTCAGTTTCTCCGCCGCGATTCGCAACGCCTTGGTGGAGTTCTGGCGAACCGCCGGCACCACTTCGTCGTTCAGATAGGCGAGCAACTCCGCCGCTTCTTTCTCCACCGTCGTCGCGGCCTCGGCCACCGATTTGTTGATGCGCGCGGATGCTTCCTCCACCTTGCGGTTGAAGTCGTTCATCGATCTCCCTCGATTTCGTGAGCGCGTCAACGGGCACTCGTAGATTGCGGATACCAGGCTCAGCTATTATTCCGCGCCTGGAAACGAAGGTCAACAGGGAGGCATCCTGGGTCATACTCCCGCGTGGGAGGAAAGACGCGCGACCAACTACTTCCGACCGTTCAGGCGCTTTGCAGTAGAATCGCGCCATGCGAAATCGTCCGGCGGTAACCCATAGTTTGTGGTATTAGAGTGCGCGAGGGTTGTACGGCCTGGATAGATGCCTTTAGAACAAGACACTTCGGAAAGAGAGGACGCGACGCGGAGGCAACATTTTCAGCAGCGCCTGCTCGGATGGTTTGACCGGCACAAGCGCGATTTGCCGTGGCGCCAGGATTGCGATCCTTATCGCGTCTGGCTTTCGGAAATCATGCTGCAGCAGACTAGGGTGGCTGCCGTCATCGACCACTATCAGAGATTCCTGCAGCACTTTCCTACAATCACAAAGCTGGCTTCAGCACGCGAGTCGTCCGTATTGGCGGCCTGGAGCGGGCTCGGCTATTACCGGCGTGCCCGCATGCTGCATGCTGCGGCAAAGAAGATTGTGAAGGAACATGGAGGAAAGTTTCCAGGGACTTTGGGAGATTTACGTGCTCTTCCGGGGATTGGTCGCTACACTGCGGCGGCAATCGCGAGCATCGCTTTCGACCATCCAGTCGCGGTGGTAGATGGAAACGTGGAACGCGTTTTGCAGCGCGTGCAAGGGAAAAATCTTGCCGGCGAGGGTTTGTGGCGCGCTGCGGAAGACATCCTGCATCGCAGGCGTCCGGGTGACTTCAATCAGGCCATGATGGAGTTAGGCGCAACCATATGCCTGCCGCGACAGCCCCAGTGTTTGTTGTGCCCCGTGTCCGATCTGTGCGCAACGCGTGGAGAACTGCCTAGACCGGAGAATCGAACGCGCCAAACGAAACGAGAGATCCATTACGCGCTCGCTTGCCGGGATGGTGCCATATTCATGATCCAGCGTCCGAAGACGGCCACACTGATGCCCGGTATGTGGGAGTTGCCAGAAACTAGCAGCACCAACGGGGCAACCGAGGCGTGGCTTACTCTCCGGCATTCCATCACCGTGACCGACTATGTGGTCCGAGTGATGCAAAGCTCGGTTCCGAAGGCCTTGGACGGGCGTTGGGTGCAGAAATCCAAGGTCACGACTCTGCCTTTGACTGGGCTGGCGCGAAAAATCCTGCGCGCGGCGAAGATGATGTAAATTCATACATGTCCCAAGTGTGGCGGTGGCGCCTAGCGCCTCGCTTAGGGTAGTTCAGCATCCGCGCCAAGCACTGCGAATACCCTAGTTTCTGGGTGGTAGATCAGGTTGAACCGATTCAGCGAAAGCTTTGCTGTGCCAGTCTGACTTCGCTTCAGGGAGACCAACATGACGATTGCCGTATCTTCATCACCGGCGATGCGCCCTCGGCTTTGGGCGATTACTCTACTCATCGTCGGGCTTTGCCCGGCCCAAGCTCAGTCGGACAAGCCTGAGAAAGCGATTCATATTCCGAGTTCTGGCGGCGAAGTGCTGATCGCAACCGCGGCGGAAAAAACGTCAGCTTACGACCAGTTCCACTATTCGCCGGCCCGTAGGGTGGGCGACACACTTTATGTCTCAGGGGTCGTAGCGGGCCGGCGAGAGGGTGAAGGGAAGGATGTCGCTGCCTTCAAAGCCCAGGTACGCCGTGCGTTTCAACGCATTCAGGCTACCCTGAACGCCGCTGGCGCGAACTTCGACGATGTCGTCATGCTCAACACTTTCCATGTCTGGCAGGGACCAAATTTTGAAGGAGACCGGGCTGCACAATTCGAGGCCTTCAGCGCCGTGAAAGACGAATTCATGAAGGCGCCTTACCCGGCTTGGACGGCCGTGGGAACGACCGCATTGATCCCAGACACCGGGATTGTAGAGATTCAAGCTATTGTCCACCTCAACAAGTAGAGCGGAAGGAACCCTTTCTCTTATAAGTCAGCGGGTGCGAAGCAATCTCCCATTCGAGGCTTCGCATCCGGGAGGTTCCAGTTAAAATAGCGTTACGGGTGAAGTGGTTTCGTAGCATCTTCGGAGGACGTAACATGGCTGCTCTGACTGCGGGAACCTCCGCGCCGGATTTCAAACTGCAAACGATGGATGGAAAGCGGTTCTCCTTGCACGAGGCGCTCACGCGCGGCCCTGCGGTCGCAGCGTTCTTCAAAGTCTCCTGCCCGGTGTGTCAATATGCTTTCCCGTTCCTTGAGCGGATTTACAAAGCCTATGGCGGGAAAAATGTGACCATTGTCGGTGTCTCCCAGAACGAGAAGAAAGACACGGCCGCGTTTGTGAAGGAATACGGCGTGACTTTCCCGATTCTGTTGGACGACACGAGCACGTATCCCGTGTCGAACGCCTACGGCCTGACCAACGTGCCCACCATCTTCTGGATCGCGGAGGATGGAGAGATTGAAATCTGCAGCGTAGGGTGGGAACGGACGGAGATCGAGGAAATCAACCGCAAGGCGGCTAAACTCAGCGGCCACGGGTCAAAACCCGTGTTCCGGAGCGATGAGGAAGTGCCCGACTACCGCCCGGGTTGAGGGTCGAAGAACTAGCCCGCGGTCGCGGGCCAAACTGAAAGCCACTAGGATCTGCTGACATCCTTTGGTAGCGCCGGCATCTTGCCGGCTGTCGCGAGGGCATCTTGCCCTCGCGGGTGGGGGCGAGACGCCCCCACGACAGCCGCCGGGACGGCGGCGCTACGCCCTTCATAGCGGATCAGGCCCTGATCCGAACCGAAGGGTCTCTCCACTGGTAACGCCGCTTTTTCTGCCGCATTCCCGTACAATAAAAATCTTAGCCGACAATCGTTTTTTCTCCAGGAGCCTCTAAGGATGCGCACCAGCGTTATTGTGCTTCTCTTATCTCTTTTGTTCTCGAACATTTCCATGGCGCAGGGATCGCACAAACGCATCAGGTCAAGGACTGATTCGGCGCGACTGCCAGGTGCTGCTTTCGCGGCCATGCAGAAGATCGATCCGGAGCGCATCCGGGCGCACGTCCGCTTTCTGTCTCACGACTTGCTCGAGGGTCGCGGTACGGGGCAGCGTGGTGGTGACATTGCGGCAGAGTACTTCGGAACTCAATTTGCCCTCTATGGTTTGAAGCCTGCGGGGGACAGCGGCAGCTACTTGCAAAAAGTTCCGATGGTGGGCATCACGCCGGCGCCTGAAACCACATTTTCGCTGGCCTCATCCAAGGGTGCGGCTGTAGATTTGAAGCCGCTCGAGCAATATGTCGCCTATGACCAGACGCAACAGCCGCAGTCGGAGGTAGATTCTGAAATCGTTTATGTGGGTTATGGAATCGAAGCTCCCGAATATAAATGGGACGACTACAAGGGCACCGATGTGCGCGGCAAGGTTCTGCTGATGCTGGTCAACGAACCGCCCTCCGACGACGTGAACTTCTTCAAGGGGAAAGCCCTCACTTATTACGGACGTTGGACCTATAAGTACGAAGAAGCCGCGCGCCGTGGCGCCGTGGGCGCGATTCTCATCCATCAGACCGCGATGGCGAGCTACCCCTGGGAGGTCGTCCGCAACTCGAATTCCGGAGAAAAATCGTACCTCAAACTGGACGGCACACCGAAGCTGAAAGTCGCGTCATGGGTTCAGCTCGACGTGGCAAAACAAATGGCCGCCACCGCTGGCATGGACCTCGACAAGATGATGGCGGATGCGCGCGCTCTCGATTTTCATCCGGTAACACTGCCGGTGAAATTGAAGGCGCACATGGTGAGCAAGATCCGTCCATTTGAGTCGAATAACGTTCTTGCCATGCTGCCGGGGTCGGATCGCAAGCTCAAGAGCGAAGCTGTGATGTATACCGCCCACTACGATCATCTCGGCATCCGCCCGGATATGCCGGGCGACAACATCTACAACGGCGCCAACGATAACGCGACCGGTTGCGGCATTTTGTTGGAACTGGCGCGCGCCTACTCGGAAGCGGTGTCGAGGCCGCGACGCTCCATTCTGTTCGCGTCGGTGACGGCGGAAGAGCAGGGCTTGCTCGGCTCAGAGTACCTGGGCAAGCATCCGCCGGTTCCGGCAGGCAAGATCAGCGTCGATCTGAACTATGACGACGTGCCGCCGCTTGGCTCGCCTGAAGAAGTGGAAGTTTCAGGATCGGAGCGCACTACCTTCTATCCGTTGATCGAGGCGATGGCGAAAAACTTTCGCTTGAAGATTCGGCCGGATGCACGTCCTGAGGCCGGACACTACTACCGCTCCGACCACTTCAGCCTGGCGCGCGTCGGCATTCCAGCGTTCTCGGTGAACGAAGGCACGAAATATAAGGGACACGATGCCGCTTGGGGCTTGCAGCAGGCCGAAGAATATACTTCAAAGCACTATCATCAGCCCAGCGATGAATACCATCCGAGCATGGATTTTACCGGCGATGCGGCGATGGCACGATTCGGATTTGCGCTGGGATGGGCAGCCGCGTCCCAAAGCAAATTGGTGGGCTGGCAGAAAGGCGATGAGTTTGAGGCGGCACGAATGAAAAGCTTCGTTGGCTCCGACTAGGGGGCGGCGACGATCAGGTCAGTTTGCCATTGTTTTGAGATTCGGGCTGAGAATTAATTTAGCTTCAGTGACGCGCTGAACGTCATCCGCAGTCAGGCCGGGCGCGACCTCTTCCAGTTGCAGTCCCTTCGGCGTCACTTGAATAACCGCCATCTCTGTGACAATCGTATTCACCACTCTGACGCCAGTCAGGGGCAGCGTACATTTCTTCAGGATCTTCGGTTGAAGGTCTTTGGTGGTGTGTTCCATGGCGATAATCACACGCCGCGCGCCCGCCACCAGGTCCATCGCTCCGCCCATGCCTTTCACCATTTTTCCGGGGATCATCCAGTTGGCCAGATTGCCTTCCTCATCCACTTCCATGGCGCCCAGGACGCTTAGATCAATGTGACCGCCGCGGATCATGGCGAAGGAATCAGCGCTCGAAAAATAAGCCGTGCCCGTCATTTCGCTGACGGTTTCCTTGCCCGCGTTGATGAGGTCGGAATCCTCTTGCCCTTCGATCGGAAAAGGCCCGATGCCGAGCATGCCATTTTCACTTTGCAGGACCACGTCTATGCCGGCAGGAACGTAATTGGCTACGAGTGTGGGCATGCCGATTCCAAGATTGACGTAGAAGCCGTCACGCAGTTCCTGTGCGATGCGTTTCACGATGCGTTCGCGTTTGTCGACATCCTTGCCGGGCTTGGGGATGGTTGCCATAGTTAGCGAGTTAACTTGCCTTCCTTGTCGTTCTTCTCTCGATTCGCTTCTCGTACAACTCGCCCTGGAAGATACGATTCACATAGACGCTAGGCGTGTGAATCAAGTCGGCTTCCAACTCACCTGCTTCCACCAAGTGCTCGACTTCTGCGATGGTTTCTTTGGCGGCAGTTGCCATCATCGGATTGAAGTTGCGGGCCGTCTTTCGATACACGAGATTGCCCCACTTGTCGCCCTTCCAGGCTTTCACCAATGCGAAGTCGGCTTTCAGCGCGTGTTCCATGACATACATGCGTCCGTCGAATTCGCGGGTCTCCTTGTTCTCGGCGACGATCGTGCCGACGCCCGTCGGCGTGAAGAATGCAGGGATCCCCGCGCCACCCGCGCGTATGCGCTCGGAAAATGTTCCTTGCGGCACCAGGTCCAGCTCAACCTTGCCTTGGAGAACCATCTGCTCCAACAGCTTATTTTCGCCGACATAAGTTCCAATGTGCTTGCGAATTTGTCCGGCTGCGAGCAGCAGGCCTATGCCAAAGCCGTCCACGCCGGCGTTGTTGCTGATGGTCGTTAAGTTCTTCACACCCTTGCGCACGAGCGCGCGGATCAAGTTCTCTGGATTACCACAAAGCCCGAAGCCGCCGACCATGACGGTGGCGCCGTCGGAGATATCGCGGATTGCTTCGTCGGCATTGGCAACGACCTTGTTCATGAGAAACAGATTCTAAATGAGAATGGGGTCAATGATCCATGGTGACTCATTAGAATCAATGAATCAATTCTCAATCCAGCTGTTTCTGCTTTGCCAACGCGATTTTTTTCAACTGGTGGGCCCGCTCGAATTCCATCGCTAACTCACGCGTATCGAGATTTTCGCGGATGTGGGCCAGATGCTGCTCCAGTCTTAGAAGCGCGGTTCGAATATTTGTCTTATTCGTGAGAGCGACATCGCGCCACATGGAATAAGGGCTGCTTGAAATGCGGGTCATCTCACGCAAGGCGCGGCCTCCGGCCTCGAGCAGTGGCGCATCTGCGCCGTATTCATCAACCAACGAGGCGGCGAGCGCGGTTGAAATCATTTGCGGCAAGTGACTGATCCAGGCGCAGAGTTGGTCATGCTCCTTGGCCTCCATGCTGGCGATGCGCGCCCCAATCCTTTCCACCCACTCCAAATACTCTCCGCTCAGGCCGTCATAGACCTTCTGCCCTGGAACCGGGGTCACAAACCAGGCAGCGCCCTGAAACAGATCGGGGTCGGCAAATTCGACGCCGGACTGTTCCTTGCCGGCCATGGGATGCCCAGCAAGAAAGCGAATGCCAGTATTCTTCTGGAAGACTGTTTTTGCACGGTCCAGAATTTCTGCCTTGGTGCTGCCGACATCCGTAAGTAGAGTCTTCGGAGGGAGCGCGGGGCCGAGCCGGTCGATCAAGTCGATGATCCCACTGACGGGCGTTGCAAGAACGATAACCTGGCTGCCGCGAACCGCGTCGGCCGGATTGGTATGGCCAGCGTCAATCGCAGCCTTATTGCGCGCACGCTCGAGAACGGGTGCGCGATCACAGCCGATAATTCGTCCTGCGAACCGGTGCTTCTTCAGAGCCAGCGCGAACGAACCGCCTATCAGGCCGGTGCCGATGATCGTGATTTGGCGAATAGGCATCAGCTATTGCTCGAGATGAAATCATGCGATCTTGCGGCCGACGGCGGGCGCAATCATTCGCAACTGATCCATCAGCTCTGAAAATTGATCGGGATAGAGCGACTGAGCGCCATCCGACAAGGCCTTATCAGGATCATGATGCACCTCGATCAAGAGCACGTCTGCGCCAGCCGCCACCGACGCCCGCGCCATGGGAGCCACTTTGTCACGAAGCCCGGTGCCGTGCGACGGGTCAGAAGCCATGGGCAAGTGCGAAAGCTTATGAATGATCGGGATGGCCGAAATGTCCAGGGTGTTGCGAGTGTAAGTCTCGAAGGTGCGAATGCCGCGCTCACACAGAATTACGTCGTAGTTACCGCCCGCCATGATGTACTCGGCGGAGAGCAGCAACTCCTCCAACGTCGCAGCGATGCCGCGCTTGAGCAGAACCGGCTTCTTGACTTTGCCCAACTCGCGCAGCAAATTGAAATTCTGCATGTTGCGCGCGCCCACCTGAAAGATATCGACGAAGGGCAGCATGAGGGCGATTTGCGAGATCTCCATGACCTCGCTGATCACAAGCAGGCCGAAGCGGTCGCCTGCCTCACGCAAGAGTTTCAACGCTTCCAGACCCAGTCCCTGGAAAGAATAAGGAGAGGAGCGCGGCTTAAATGCGCCGCCACGCAGCGCGCGCGCTCCCGCTTTGGCCACGCATTCAGCCGTGGCAAAAAGCTGGTCGCGCGATTCCACCGAGCACGGGCCTGCGATCACAACCACCTGCTCGCCGCCGATTTTCAATCCATTGCTAAACTGGACCACGGTCCCTTGCGGCCGGAAACTTCGTCCCGCCAACTTGTAAGGCGCACTGATACGGTGAACGTGTTCGACTCCGGCCAGAACTTCAAGGTTGCGGATATCAAAATCGACTCGCGCCCCCACGGCAGCCACCACGGTCTGCCGTGCTCCGGTGGAGCGATGCACGGAGAAACCCCTCTCCACCAGGTGTTCCACTACATGCTGGATCTGCTCCTCGGTTGCCGATTCTTGCATTGCGACAATCATAAAAGCTTCTAGCTTCTAGCTGCTAGCTCTTAGCTAGAAGCTAGGAGCTAGAAGCTGTTTTTCTCAGTCATTCACCTCAGAATCCAATTCTGTATCACCAGCCCCTCGCGTCTCCGCCGGCTTGGGCGCCATCTCCTCCTGCTGAATCTGGCGCATGATGTCCATGATGCGCTCGTAGATGCAGAGCAGATCACGATCGGGCAACGGTCCCGGATTAATGCCTCGCACGTTGTCGAATACTGCGCGCTCACGATCTGGCTCGTAGATAGGCATTCCAACGCCCCGTTTCAATTTACCGATCTCGTGGGCTGCTTGAGCTCGTTGGCTCAGCAACTCCACCAGTTTGCGGTCAAGCTCATCGATTTTCTTGCGCCAGTCGGAAATATCCATAGAAACTCTTCGCTCTTACCCGTCAGCGATCAGCTCAACTCGTAAGCCGAGAATGGGAACATCAGCCTTCCAGCGACTCGAAATGCAGGAATCATTGGTGTTGCGCTGAAAGCTGAGGGCTGATGGCTGAGAGCTGCTTTATGAATTCTGCCACAGACGCGGCTTCTTTGCCGGGATTGCGTTCGATCGTTTCGACAATCGCGCTGCCGATCACCGCCGCGTCGGCAAATTCTCCCACCGCCGCAAATTGTTCCGCGGTGGAAATACCGAAGCCGACCGCGATGGGAAGCTTCGTGTGCTTGCGGAGGCGGCGAACCAGCTTCCGCGCGTCTTCAGGCAATTGTTGGCGGGCTCCAGTCACGCCAGTGCGCGAGACCGCGTACACAAACCCGCTCGAAGCTTCCGCGATGCGCTTCAGTCGTTCGTCGGTGCTGGTGGGCGCTGCCAGAAACACGGTCGCCAATTCGTTTCGCCGCATTTCGCGCAGGTAATCACCCGCTTCTTCCACTGGTAAATCCGTCAGCAGTGCTCCGTCAACTCCCGCATGGCGCGCCACCTTGCAGAATCTTTCCAATCCCATGCGCAGGATCGGATTCAAGTACGAGAAAATGATCAACCCGGTCGACTGCGCGTGCTGGCGCACTTCCGCCGCCAGCTTCAGCACATCGGCAAGCGTCACAGCGTGCAGGAGGGCCCGCTGGCTGGCGCGCTGAATGACCGGGCCGTCGGCCACGGGATCACTGAATGGCACGCCCAGTTCAATCACCGAGGCACCCGCTTCGATTGCAGCCAGCACGACGTCCCGCGTGGTTGCTAGATCGGGATCGCCGCAGGTGACGTATGCCACCAGGGAAGGACGGGTTTGAAAAGAAAGGGGCATGACTTGAGAAATTGCCGATTTTCGATTGACAATTGGCAATTGAAAATCGCAAACGATCTAGCCGTCGAGTTTCAGGTTCTCCCGTAGGATTCCGATATCTTTATCTCCCCGCCCGGAGACGTTCACCATTACGATATCTGATCTCTTCATCGCTGGCGCCCGCTTCATCACCTCCGCCACCGCGTGCGCCGACTCGAGTGCCGGAATGATGCCTTCAGTCCGAGCCAATAGTGTGCAAGCTTCCAGCGCCTCTGTGTCTGACGCTGAGACGTATTCCGCGCGGCCCGAATCATAAAGCGCCGCATGCTCCGGTCCGATCGAAGGATAGTCCAGCCCGGCCGATACCGAATGCGTGTTCGCCACCTGCCCGGCCGCATCCTGTAGCAAGTAGGAATAGGTTCCTTGTAAGACGCCCGGCGAACCACCTTGAAAACGCGCAGCATGTTCGCCCAGCCGGTCGCCGTGTCCGCCGGCTTCCACGCCAATGAGCTTCACTCGCTTGTCTTTAATGAACTCATGAAAAATGCCAATGGAATTAGAGCCGCCGCCAACACAGGCGATAATCGCGATGGGCAGCTTGCCCTCGGCTTTGAGGATCTGCGCGCGCGCCTCCTGTCCGATGACCTTGTGAAAATCGCGCACCATCGTGGGATAGGGGTGAGCGCCCAGCACGCTACCCAGAAGATAATGCGTGGTGCGAACGTTGGTTACCCAATCGCGCATGGCTTCATTGATGGCATCTTTCAGGGTGCGCGAGCCCGACTCCACGCCGCGCACTTCAGCTCCCAGCAGACGCATGCGAAAAACATTTAGTTCCTGGCGCCGCATGTCTTCCGTGCCCATATACACAACACATTCAAAGCCAAGCAGCGCGCAGACGGTTGCAGTGGCGACGCCGTGCTGTCCCGCCCCGGTTTCGGCGATGATGCGGCGCTTGCCCATGCGTTCGGCCAGCAGTCCCTGTCCCAGACAGTTGTTAATTTTATGCGCGCCGGTGTGGAGAAGATCTTCGCGCTTGAGATAGATCTTCGCACCGCGAAGTTTCTCGGTGAGCCGACGCGCGAAAAACAATGGCGTCGGCCGGCCGGCGTAGGTTCGCAGAAGTTCGTCTAGACGGTGCTGGAAGCTGCGATCGTGCTTCGCCTTCTCATATTCGCGCTCCAGTTCTTCCAGCGCGGCCATCAGCGTCTCGGGGACGTACCGTCCGCCATAGACACCAAAGCGTCCTTTGACCGGAGCTTTGTTCGATTTATTGCCCTTCGTGATCGTTGCTGTTGCCATGTTGCTATGCGAGCCTCTCTGCCTGGCGAACGGCAGCCACAAACGCCCGGACTTTTTCTGGATCCTTCCTGCCCGGTTTCAATTCGACGCCCGAGGAAACATCTACGCCCCAAGGCCTCAGCGTATGGATCGCCTCACTAACATTCGTGGGGTTCAGGCCGCCTGCGACCACAACCCTCACGACTTGTTTCATCTGTTCCACGATGGGTGCGGCCTTCTGCCAATCAAACACCGTGCCGGTTCCGCCAGGTTGCTGAAGACTGCCGGAATCGAGAAAAATTGTCGGGAAAAAGCTTACCAATTTATCTCCTTCTGGATGGGATCGCATAATCTCTGCGGCTCGCGCAGCTTTGGAAATAAAACTGTTCGCGCGATCTTCTGATTCGATAAACCACTCTGCCGGCATGGATAGGTAGGTCTTGAACCCCGGCGGAAAACACCCTAGACCATATGCTGTCGTCTCGTTTACTGAGCCGATGTGCGGGCCGAAGTGAAGTTGCGATCCGGTCAAGCCCAAGCCATGCAGGAGTTCGAGCCAGTTCTTGGGATTGTTGCCTACGAACACCCCAACTTTCTCGATATGCGCTGGGAGTTGGCGCACGATTTCGCGCACGTTTTCGGGCACCACGTTTCGCGGGCTTTTCTCGTAAAACACAAACCCCACCGCATCCGCGCCTGCTTCGACCGCCGTCAACGCATCCTCGATATTCGTGATTCCGCAAATCTTTACCCAGGTCATGAAACCCAGTTCTACGTCCTCGGTCTCCAATTCCGCATTTAATCGAGACTTATTTTCTGACTAGCGCCTGAGATTCGCTCAGCGCTTCTACTAGGAGCGTTTTCAGCGCCTCTCCCGGTGATTTCGCCTTCATCAACGATTCGCCGATCAAGAATGCCTGATACCCGGCCGCACGCAGGCGGGCAATATCTCCTCCACTGCGGATCCCACTCTCGGCCACACGAAGCACGGTTTCTGGAATACAGTCCGCCAGGCGCAAAGACGTTTCGAGATCAACCTTGAAGGTTCGCAAATCACGGTTGTTCACGCCAATCAGCGCGCAACCTGCGTCCACCGCACGTTGCAATTCCTCTTCGTCGTGTACTTCGCACAAAACATCGAGGTTGTATTCACTGGCTCGACGGGCCAACATCTTCAGCTCCGCCGGGGACAGCGCTGCCACAATTAACAGGACCGCGTCGGCTCCGTTGGCTCGCGCTTCCAGCAACTGGAATTCATCGACAATAAAATCCTTGCGCAGGCAAGGCAGCTTTGTGCTCGCGGATGCGCGCCGCAGGTTTTCCAGTGACCCTTGAAAGAATTCCGCGTCGGTCAACACCGATAAGGCGGTTGCGCCCGCACTCTCGAATTCTTCCGCCAGACTCGCGGGATCGAAATCAGGACGAATCAGTCCGCGCGAAGGCGAGGCCCGTTTCAGTTCCGCAATGACGGCTATGCCATTACGACTTCCTGATTCCAAGCCGCGCCGAAAGCCGCGCGGAACATGGTTTCCAGCCTGCCGATCGAGTTGGCGCAGATCGGTCGCCAGTTTGGTCTCGGAAACTGTTCGGCGGGTTGCGGCAACTATTTCATTAAGGCTGGCAGGCATGACGAATGGCAACAATTATACGGGAAGGCTGTCGGACTGCCTGTCACCAGAATGTCAAAACAAAAGGCTCAAAGATCCTTCGGTTCGGCGGATCACAGTTCAAATCCACTCAGCGTTTCTTGTGAAACACCAATTGCCGGACGTCAGGCCAAAACTCAGTAAATGCGTTCTTGCCCATGAGTCCGGCGAACCCCCAGACGGTACGCAATGCGGCGGCTCGATTCGTCGCCTCGCTGTCGGCCCGCCAGGTGTTGGAAAGGAAGTTATTTCCAGGCGTGGCAATGTACCGGGCATAGGCAGGCATGAGATGGCCGCGGCGATCGTGAGCCACGAAGGTCATGACTACCACGCGTCGTATGCGCTCTTTGAGCGGGTCGCTGGCGTTCCGGAAATTACGATAGCGAGGATCCTCCCCCCACACAGCGCCGAGTCCCGCCTCTATGACATTTCCAGTAGAGACACCCGTAAGCCGCATTCCATACCGATCCCCGAACCCTCCCCAATGGGGTCCGTATTCTTTAGGACTGTCCCGCGCGGTGCCGATGCCTGCGCTAAACAGGCCCACGGTGAGGGTTTCAGGGCCGAGTGTGTTGTCGACAACCCAGTTGACGCGCTGGTGAGCGGTGATCGGTTGGTAGGGCGCTGAGGGAAGTGCGGCGGACGACGAACTGTGAACGGCTTGTCCACGAGCCAACACGCTCCCAATAAGGAGGACACCTGCGAGTCGCAATTGAATAAGCTTCACAATGAATGTTTAGGATGCGTAGAGCGCCCGCTTCGCAGGCGCTCCTCCATGCTATTTACTACTTTCTCGGCAGCGCCGTCTTGTGGAAAACGTAGAAATATTTCAAATGCAAAGGCTTCAACATGCTGTGGCGCGACAAATTCCAGTGCACTCCCCGCGCCGAACCAAAAAGAGGGAAAAGCCTTGGTGCCATCGAAGGGACTCGAACCCCCACACCCTTGCGGGTACATGGACCTGAACCATGCGCGTCTGCCAATTCCGCCACGATGGCAAAGTGATTCGGTTACGGGGCGACCCTTGCGGACCGCCTTTCAGGAGAGAACCACAACAATATTCTACAGAGGCATCGCTGGCTGTCAAACTTGGAGTGTCCGGCTTCAGGCTTCAGGCTCCCGGCTTCAGGCTTCAGGCTCCCGGCTTCAGGCTTCAGGTCCTAAAGATTCGCATGCGAGAGTCCGAAGTTAGCGCGCCAGCTTCTACTTAAATCGCGCACTGCTGATTCAATCCGTGAGCCCGAAGCCTGCAGCCTGCAGCCCGAAGCCTCTGCTGAACCCTCATCCTTCCAGCTTGGCCGTCATCGTAATATTCGCTTTGAGCACCTTTGACACAGGGCAACCGCTCTTGGCGTTCTCCGCGGCCTTCTGAAAAGCAGCCTGATCGGCATTGGGTACTCGGCCGACCACATCCAGATGAACCGCAGTGATTGTCCAGCCAGAATCGAGTTTTTCCATAGTCAGTGTGGCCGTGGTCTCGATGCTGGATGCGGTTAGATTGGCGGCGCCCAACTGCCCGGAAAGTGCCATGGAGAAGCAGCCAGCGTGTGCCGCCGCAATCAATTCTTCGGGATTCGTGCCGGGAGTGTTTTCGAATCGCGTGCTAAAGGAATAGGGTGTGTTGTTTAGCACCCCGCTGGAGGACGATACCGCGCCCTTGCCATCCTTAAGTCCGCCCTTCCACACCGCGCTTGCCTTGCGTTGCATTTTTCTCTCCTTAAATTATGAAGTCGCATGCCCAGCCATTGTAGATGGAAGCGAGGAAGGTGTCAGGCCGTCAAAGCACCTAGTACTTGCCATTTAGCAGTTAACACTAACGATCCTTCATCTTCACGCGCAATCTTCGACGGCCAGGTGCTAAACGCCAAGTGGCAAAAGCTGGTTCGCTCAGTAGAAATCGGAACAGCTCAGATAAAAGCCGCAGCGCGGGCAACTCAGCTTGCAGCGATGCTCTTGCAGTTGCGCCGAACAATTCGGGCAGAATCGCGAAGCAGCAACCCAGTCGGAATCGCGGGCAGCCACGTCAGTAGTAGACAACTTGGAAGTAATTGGGCCAGATACCGGTTCACTCATGGTTGTCGAAATTTAGCAGCGAGAACCGGCGCAGCGCAATCGTAATTCCCGATTCGCCTCCGCCTGCAACAACGCTTCGCGCATTCGCTCCGCTAGACTCGAACGTGAGCTAAGCGACTTTTGCGTCCCCGCCAAATTTGATTTCCTGACCAACGACGGGCACGCTGCTGCTCCAGGAATCACCTACAATCCGCCACGCGCCCAGGCGATGCCAGGCCCGCAGAAACTTTCCGGCGTCGGCGACGGTTGTGTTCCCCAGTTCAATCGAAACCGTATAACGGCCCATTTCAATGGCCATGTCGCCCGAGTAGTCCACGCGCGTGGTCTCAAAACGCAAATTCTGGTATCCCGAATCGCCGTACTCCCGCAGCACCCGCTCGATCCCTTTCGCTCCCTGGGACGACTCATGGTGCGAAAGCATCAATACGCCGTCGGAAGCGAATAACGCCGCTGCTTGATCGTAGTTACCAGTGTTGAACGCCGTGCAAAAATCCTGGGTGAGTCCACGAATGGTGGACTCGACATCGAGCAACCGATTGGATCCAGCGGCACTATTACTGGGGGGCCGGTACATCACTACCTCCTGGGGAGATCAGGATACAATTCGCACAGTCGCTTGTTGGCCTCGGCTGAGAGGCAACCACCGCATCCAACTTGGATTGTAGCGCAAAATTCAATGTGGAAAAGCGCCAAGTTTTCCTCTACCAAAGGCGATTGCAAGCAAGGTTTATTCCCACACCGCTTCGGGAAGCTCGGAATCCCTGATGCGTGGGGGTATGATGATCTGGGCCGAGCCGCCTGTCATTCCCTAAAATACCAGGCGAGGTGACCATCATGTACTTCGAACAGTTTTATCTGGGTTGTTTGGCGCACGCTTCCTACATTTTGGCGTCATTGGGCGAAGCGGTCGTGGTCGATCCCCAGCGCGATGTGGACATTTACCTGAAAGCCGCCGAAGAACACGGTGTGAAGATCCTCCATATCTTTGAAACTCACTTGCACGCCGACTTTGTTTCAGGACACAAAGAGCTTGCCGCTCGTACCGGAGCCAAAATATATATGGGTGCCCGCGCCGGAGCCAAGTTCCCCCACATCGATGTGCAAGACGGCTTCGAGTTGCCAGTGGGCAACGCACTTGTCAAAGTGCTGGATACGCCCGGACACACGCCGGAAAGCATCTGCCTTCTAATCACGGATAAAGCAAAGTCGCCCCAGCCATGGGCGGTTCTTACAGGAGACACCCTGTTCTTGGGCGATGTTGGACGGCCCGATCTCTCCCGAACGCATACTCCCACAGAATTAGCGGGCATGCTCTACGACAGCTTGCATAACAAGCTGCTCACGCTCGCGGATGACGTGGCTGTCTATCCCGCCCACGGAGCAGGTTCGCTCTGCGGACGCAACATGCGCGCCGAGCGTTCCTCCACCATTGCTACCGAGCGGCTCACCAATTACGCGCTGCAAATCAAGAGCAGGGAAGAATTTATCCGGCAGTTGACTGCCAACTTGCCCACGCGCCCCGAGTACTTTCTGCTGGATGCGGAAATCAATCGCGAGGGCGCGCCCACGCTCTCGGATCTCCCCAACCTGCCCCCGATTTCAGCCCCTGAGCTGCATTCCATGCTGGGCGAGGGAGTAGTCGCACTCGACGTTCGCACCGGCGACCAGTTCGCTCGCGCGCACGTGCCCGGCTCGATCAACATTGCTTTGTCAGGACAGTTTGCCTCCTGGGCGGGAACCGTTCTGGGCTTGTCTGCCCGTCCCGTACTGATCGCCGATTCTTCCGAACAGCTATCCGAAGCGCGGCTCCGCTTGGCGCGGGTGGGCATCGAAGATGCGCGTGGATATTTGAACGGCAGTGTCGAAGCCTGGAAGCAGGCGGGATTCGTGCTCGCCGAACTGTCGCAGATCACGGTGCAAGTTTTGCGGGATCGCTTGCAAGCTCACACTTCCGAAGTGCTCGATGTACGCCGCGAACCCGAGTGGCACGCTGGACACATCGAAGCCGCGGCATGGTGGCCTCTGGATAATTTCAAGGTCTCTCCGCCAGAGATCGACCGCGACCGGCCCATCGCCGTCCACTGCAAGAGCGGATATCGCAGCATGATCGCTTGCAGCCTGCTGCAGCGAGCCGGTTTCCAAAACGTCACCAACGTGATCGGCGGCTTTGACGCCTGGCAGCAGGCCAACCTCCCGGTCCAAAACGAAACCGCAGTCGAGGCGTAGCAGCGCCTGAGACCGAGTACTCCCACAGTTCTTCATTCCATAGTTAAACCGGCTCTCGCATTGCTGTAGTGCATGGATCAAGCCGTGGGAGGGCATGGCTTCAGCCATGCCGTTTGAGCCACATAAACTTTCGGCTTCAGCCGCTGAGGGACTGCGCCTCACGCCAACTTGAGAACCGCTCTAGACGCCATCTCGAGATGCCCCCCCCAAGTTCCCATTCTCGAATCTGGGCACCGCTACTGTGCATTTACGAGAGAGCGGAAAACGTCCTGGCCCCCAAACGAAGTTCGCATCCGATGAACCCGGACTCCTCGCCCGAAATATCCGTGCTCTTCCTTGGCCAACCTTGGTCACTGTGTCAGGTGACAACGATCACAGACGAGAGGAAGGGTCGGAGGGATAATCATGGTGACGAGTGTAGGCTCGATGCCCCCAGCAGGATTCCGAATCTGCAGCCCTGCAGAGTCAGAGTCCGACGCTCCACCTCCTTGACTCGGAACCTCAGGAGCGATGGGGGCATCTTACTGAGCGCCTTGGGTGAAACTGCGATTCGTAGACTGGCACGACGACCGCCGCGATTCTTCCTTTGACCTCGCGTTCCCGCATCTAAGCCCATGAAACGAAAAGGTTGTACGAGGTTACAGAAGAACAGGACCGTGGGTCGGAAATACCGTGGGCTAGGCCTGAAGTGCCTGTGCCAACTCTTCCCACTCCGTCAAGAAGCTCTGCAGTTGTGAACGGAAATGCTTCAGCTCGTGGGTACGCCGGTTCGTCTCTTCGGCGCTGACGAAGGTTTGCAAAGCGGCTTCGCACTCGGCTATGGCGGTTTCGGCGCGAGAAATCTCGGCTTCGAGTTCCCTCACTCGCTCTTCCATCTGCTTACGTTTGATCGGATTCAGGCGTTTGGATTTGGCGTCGTCAGTAGCGGCGACCTCGTTTTTGTTGCCGTTTACAGGCTGCGTAATGATCGCCGAGCGGCTCACGGTTTCCTGCAGTTTTTCCGCGCCGCCTTCTTTTCGCCAGCGATAGTCCTCGTAGTTGCCGGGATAGACGTCCACTTTTCCATCTCCCACTTCGAAGACTCGCGTGGCCAGCTTGTCGATGAAATAACGATCATGCGAGACGAAGACAACCGTGCCGGTGTAATCCATGAGCGCCTTGAGCAGTACGTCTTTGGCGCGCATATCCAGGTGGTTCGTGGGTTCATCGAGCAGCAGAAAATTGGCGGGATGGAGCAGCATTCGCAGCAGGGCATAGCGGTTGCGCTCGCCGCCCGAGAGCACGCCGATACGTTTGAAGACGTCGTTCGCCGAGAAGAGAAAACAGCCCAGCAGGCTGCGCAGTTCGGTCTGGGTAGAACGCGGAGAGAGCTCGCCGATGTCGTCCAGGATGCGCGCGTCGGGATTGAGTTCCTTGTACTGATCCTGCGCGAAGTAATCAGGCAGCACGTTGTGGCCCAAGCGGAATTCGCCACTGCTGAGAGGTTCTGTTCCCGCGAGCAACTTAATCAAGGTTGACTTGCCTGCACCATTCACACCTACCAGCGCGATGCGGTCGCCACGCTCGATCATGAAGGTCACATCGCCAAATACTTCCTTCTCGCCATAGGATTTCGCTATACCGGTGAACTCAGCTACGATCCTGCCGCTCGGTTTCGGCTGCTGGAAAGAAAAATGGATCACCTTCTCTTCTTCGGGCAGCTCGATGCGCTCGATCTTTTCCAGCTCCTTGATGCGGCTCTGCACCTGCTTGGCTTTGGTCGCTTGGTAGCGGAAGCGATTGATGAATACCTCCAACTGCTCGATGCGCTCCCGCTGATTGCGATACGCCGCTTCGAGTTGCTCCATGCGCTGCGTCTTCGACGCCAGATACTTTTCGTAGTTGCCGGGATAAAGATGGATGCGCTTGTTCCATATTTCGGCAATCTTATTGACGGTGACGTCGAGAAAATAGCGATCGTGCGATATCAGCACAAACGCATTGGGATAGTGTGTCAGATACTCTTCCAGCCAGTTGCGCGCCTCGAGATCGAGGTGGTTGGTGGGCTCGTCCAGCAGCAACAGGTTTGGTTCCTGCAGCAGCAGCTTGGCCAACGCGATGCGCATCTGCCAGCCTCCGGAGAATTCTTCGGTCCGGCGAAGCCAATCATCCTTGCGGAAACCTAGGCCCATGAGCACGCTTCCGACCTGAGCTTCAATGGCGAATCCATCGCGGGTACGAAATTCGTGCTCGATGCGCTGATATCGTTCCGCGACCTGTTGGTATTCCGAAGACGAATGATCGAGCTCGGACATGCGTCCGGTCAGGTCTTCCATCTCCTGTTCCATTTCTCGCAGCTCGGAAAAAACCGCCATGCACTCGGCGAACACCGTGCGTCCAGAGAGCGCGAGCCCGTCCTGCGGCAGGTAGCCGGCGCTGATGCCCTTGGCCGTGCTGATGGAACCGTAGTCGAGCGTCTCGATCCCCGCGAAAATCTTCATCAGCGTGGATTTTCCGGTGCCGTTCGCGCCCACCAGGCCGATCCGGTCCCGGGGCGTAATCATCCAGTCCGCTCCCTCGAACAGGAGCTTGTGGCCGTAACGTTTTCCGGCGGACGACAACTGAATCATGGGGTCAATTCAATCGTCTCATGAGCGGGGTGGTTTTTGGGTTAGCTCTGTGAATGGACACATTTTAGTTCGGATAACGGTAGCGGGCTGGGTTGAATTTCCTAGGTGCTTCGCCAACGCTGTACGCTCTCTCTGATGAACCAGACAAAGCACACCATAAGGAAAATCTGGGGTAGTGCCCACGGCCATGCGATTGTCAATTCCACGCAAGCGGCGGCAGTATCTGATGGGCCGACAAAAAACACATAGGCGAAGCCAAGTGCAATCATTAAGAGCAGCAAAGCAATAGAAACCAACAGTCGCTTCAGCACAGCCACAGCGAATCGCTTCACGCCGCTACTCCTCCGCCTCCGATGATCTCACCAATTTTGCCTAACTCCAAATGTGATCTGTAAGTCCAACTTCCATCGCCGAATTCTCGACCTTCTTTGAACTACTGTTCCGGGCGGCCGCTTGACAGCCCATGTAATATATCATAGTATATACCATGCCTCGCATCGCCAAACTCTTCCTCAACGGACGCAGCCAAGCCGTCCGCCTGCCCGCTGACCTGCGTTTTGAAGGTTCGCAGGTTTTCATTCGCCGCGACGAGGTCACCGGGGACGTCATTCTGTCCCGGCGGCCAGAATCGTGGCAGGATTTTTTCGCCTTGGCCAGAACTGCCGATGTGCCGAAGGACTTCCTCGCCGACCGCAAAGACGCACCGCCGCAAGAGCGGGACCTGTTCTAGATGCCGGTCCGCTACCTGCTCGACACCAACACTGTCAGCTACATCATCAAGGGAAATCGCCCTCGTGTCCGAGAGCACCTGCTGCGGGTGCCCATGGCCGAGGTAGGAATCAGCGTGATCACTGAGGCCGAACTTCTCTTTGGGTTGGCCCGAAGGCCCGACGCGACGAAACTGAAGACTGTGATCGAGGAGTTCTTGCTCCGCGTGGAAGTTTTGCCCTGGGACTCCGAGGCTGCCCAACAATATGCGAGGATACGCGCAATGCTGGAGGGTGGCGGGGAGCCTATGGGCAATCTGGACTTGATGATCGGCGCACAGGCCCTCGCCTCAGGCCTGGTACTGGTGTCGAGTGATGCCGTTTTCCGGCGAGTGAAGGGTTTGAAGATTGAGGACTGGAGCAGGTAGTGAACTGCGCGCTGATCAGCATTCGAACGGCTCGACGACTAGCCTGCGGTCGCGGCCTTGGCCGCGCCCCAGTGCTCGACTGCCCGGTCGATGACCGCCTGCATCTCACGCGCGTACTTTACCTCGCGGCCTTTGGCTAGAATCTTCTTGGCGTCGTCAGAACTGAACCACGTCGGGTTGCGCTCGGCCTCATGCGATCCGTCGATCAACTCGACCTCCATCAAGAAAGCCTTGATCACAAATTCGCGCACTCCCGGAGGTTTCCAGAAGACGCCTTTGGAATGTAGATAAAGATGAAAGTGCCGCGGCTCGATGTGGCCGCGAACCCCAGCCTCTTCCCAGGCTTCGCGTTCCGCCGCCTGGCTGTGCGACATCGCCGGCTCGGGAGCACCCTTCGGAAAGGTCCACTTGCCACCGCCGTTGGTATTTACCAGCAGGAACTCGATCGATGTCCCGCTGCGGCGGTAGCACACAGCCGCCACCTGCAGCGGAAGAGCAAATCGTGAAAGTCGGGGCGACGCCACCTGCCACTCCTCGATCGAAAGTCCCACTTTGCTCATGATAGTTCGAGAATATTGCAGGAATGTTAAATTGCAGCAAAAAAGGTGCAGCGGGGAGCGTTACTAAAGTGTTACTACGGGAAACAGCCCGTTTCAGAGCCCGCTGCCGTAAACCGGGATGACCGCTCCATTCACATCTTTGCCGGCTTCGCTGGCCAGCCATACAATCAGGGACGCGACCGAAGCCGGCTGCACCCATTTCGAGGTGTCCGCGCCGGGCATGGCTTTTCGGTTGGCGGGAGTATCCATGGTCCCGGGGAGAAGGACGTTCGCGGTGATGGCGAGGTCTTTGTTCTCGAGCGCAACGGTTTGGATCAGTGAGACCAGAGCCGCCTTGGAAGCGCTGTAGGCGCCGACCCCAGGCCCAGGATCTTCGGCGGCGCGACTGCCAATGGCGACGATGCGGCCACTACCGGCGCGCCGCATGTGCGGGATCACTGCACGCAGGACATAAAACGCGCTGTTGAGGTTAAGGTCGAGCATGCGCTGAAAAGTCGCATAATCGGTTTCGGCAATCGTCTTCCCGCCGGCAAATCCGCCCACCAGATGTGCCAGAATGTCGAGCTTGCCAAAGCGAGTCGCAACTCCGTCCACTAGAGCCTTCACCTTCTCCGCATCAGAAAGATCCGCGGAGAGTGCGACAAAGGCAGGCCCATCGAAGCTCGACTGCTGAATATTTTTGGAAACGCCGATAACGGTTGCTCCGCTATCCAGCAGGGCTCGGGTCACGTGAGTTCCGAGGCCGCCATCGGCCCCGGTGACCAGCGCAATCTGGTTTTGCAAAGCCATATTCGAGCGTCTTGCGGCTAGCAGCTTATCGGCAAGCTTTCCAGCGAGCGCATGCTATTCAGAATTGTAGAGATCACATTCTCATTCCCGACCGCAGTATTGATCATCAGGTGATAGAGGCAACGGGTAGGCCAATCGGCGTTGAAATAGCGCTTCACGAACGTGATTCGATCGCGGTCGATCGTGTCCAATAACTCCTCCGCTTCTTTCTCGCTCTTGCCCACTTTCAGCAACCGGTTGCGCTTCTCCGCGTGCGGTGCATAGAGAAAAACGTGGAAGGCGTCTGCGTGCTGACGCAGAAAGTAGGGCGCACCTCGACCCACAATCACACAATTGCCGGCCTCAGCGATTTTTTCCATCACCTGCTGTCCCACGGCCACAAAGCGGTCGGTGTCAAACGGCTCCGCCCCGGGCAAGGGTATGCTGCGCTCGTAACTGCCGCGCCAAAACACTTTGACTAGACGTTGAAACGTGCCGTCCACCCGTTCCGCGCAGCGTTCGACCGTCGAACACTCCACGTTGGCCTGCTTGGCAATCTCTTCCGTCAAAGCATGATCCCACAGCGTCCAGCCCAGCCGGTTGGAAAGCTCGCAGGCAATCTCGCCGCCGCCGCTTCCGTATTCCCGTTCAATCGTCATGATGCGATACATCAACTCTCCTGACTCTCCCTGCTAACTCATTTTACCCAGACTTTGGGTTCGACCGACATCCCGGGTCGCAGCACGTGTTCTCTGGTCTCTCCGGGATCGAACGTAATCTTCACCGGGATGCGTTGCACGACTTTGACGTAGTTGCCCGTCGCATTCTCTGGAGGCAGCAGGCTGGTGATGGCGCCGCTGGCTCCAGCAATGCTCTGCACGTGTCCGTTGTAATCCTTGCCATTGGTGTCCACGTGAATCGTGACTTTTTGGCCGACTTGCATGTGCTTCAGCTGGGTCTCCTTGAAGTCCGCGGTTACCCAGATATCGTCCAGGTTGATTACTTTCATCAACTCTTGGCCGATCGAGACGTTTTGTCCAACTTCCACCGTACGGTTAGTCACAACTCCGTTCACGGGAGATGCGATGATGGTGTACTGCAGATTCAATTTCGCCTGCTCCAGTGCGGCCTTCTTTTGGTCGGCTTGCGCTTGGGCGGATTCCGCACGCGATCGAATAGTGGCGACTTGCTGCGGCCCAGTGGCGGCTGCACGAACACTGGCTTGGGCCTGTAACAGCCTGCTTTGCGCTTGGCGCACTTGGTGCTCCGCGGCCGACGCCGAAGCCCGGGCTGCATCCACCGCCGCGGCGCTCGCGTTGGCTGCGGCCACAGCTTGATCATACTGCTGTTGCGAAATTTCCTGCTTGTCTACCAATTGTTTGTAGCGCACCAGATCGCTTTGCGCCTTCACGTTGTTGGCTTGGGCCTCAACCAACTGTGCGTTGGCCGCCGCATATTGCTGGCGGGCGGCGGCGATGCCGGCGATTGCGTTCTCCACATCCGCCTGTGCACTGGAGGTTTGGCTGCTGGTGTTGACCGAAGTGATGGGTACATTCACCCGCGCGGCTTCTGCTATGGCCACGGCGTCAGCGTAGTCCGCTTGCGCTCGATCCAGTGCTACCTGATAATCCTTGGGATCAATCTCAACCAGGGGAGTTCCCGCTGCCACGTACTGGTTATCTTCGACCAGAAGCTTCAAGACATGACCCGAGACCCGGGCGCTAATCGAGTTCAGGTGGCCGTCGATCTGCGCGTCGTCCGTATCCTCATAACTGGCGAAGTAGCGCCAAAGGAAAAAGCCAACCACCAGCAGCACCACGATTCCCACAATCAGAAACACGCGGAACCGGGGATTGCGGGCTTGAAAGCTTTTCCAGCGCAGATCTCTTTCGGAAGCGGGCAAAGGACCTGGCGGATTTGCAGGCCGCTGGGCTTGAGGCTGATTGTCCCGCACCATCGTGTCGGTATCGTCTGCCATGATTTTACTTACCTTGATTCTGGAGGTATTGCTTGACACCCTCTTCGGCAACGCCCACAGCCTTCGCCAGGGATATCTTCGCTAAATTGTGGGCGTAGAGGCTGGAGATATAACTTTCGTTGGCCGATGCCAGAGCCTCTTGCGCCTGAACGACCTCCAAGTTGTCGGTAACACCCGCGGCAAAGCGGTCCCGCGCTTGCGCCAGCGTCTGGTTCGCCAGATCAACCGAACTGCGTGCCACCTCAACCTGATCCGCCGCGGCGGTAAGGTCGAGACGCGCGCTGCGGACCTCGTAGTCGATCTGGCCGCGCAGGTTCTCCAATTGCTGGCGGCTCTGGCGCAGTGTGGCTTCCGCTTCCAAAACATCAGCATGCGTTTTCCCGCCCGCAAAGATCGGGATATTCAACGTGGCTCCCACTTCAAACACGCCGTGCGAGCTGCCCGGACGGATTCCCGCCGCTCCGTAGTTTCCCGCCATGTCGAGCGTAGGATAATGCTCCGCGGTCGCAGCCCGCCGAAATTCCTCCGCCGACCGCACCTGTTGGGCTGCCGCCAGATAGTCCGGTCGCGATGCGTACGCACGCTGCAAATCCTCTTCCAGTGGCGCAGTCGCTATCGGCTCATATGGAGCCGTGGTCGTAAGGCTGAACTCCTGTCCGGGCGGCAGCCCGATAACTCGCGCCAGCGTCAGTTTCTCTTTCGCATAGTCATTGCGGGCAACGATCAACTGCTGTTGCCGGCTCTGCAGTTCCACACGCGCCCGAAGGGTATCAATTGCCGGACTCACTCCCGCCCTCTGCTGGTCCGCCGCCTTGTCATACAAGGCCTGCGCCGTCTGCACATCGGCCTGCGCCGTTCCCACTCGGGCGGCGCCGGAGAGTGCAACCAGATAGACGTTCCCGACCGCGAGCACCACCAACTCGCGAGCGTTTTTCAAGGAGTACTGCACCGCCTTCTCGTTGTAGGAAGCGCCGCGTTTGCGCTCGATGGCATGATAGTCGAACAGCGACTGCGTCAGATACGCGCCCGTTTGAAAAACCCCGATGGGGCCGACAAAGGTGGGTACCCCAGGAATGTTGAAGCGAAATCCCAAAGCCGCAAAGTCGAGTTGTTCCGCCGTCTCTGTGACCGCTGCACTGACGTGGGGAAGCAGTGCGCTGAGTTCCTTCCACTTCTCCCCCCGCGCCGTCAGAGTGCTGTCACTCTGCAGCAGGATGCCCAGATTATTTCTGAGTCCGCGATCGATTGCATCTTTGAAGGAAAGCGGCAAAACTTCCGCCGTCGCTTTGCCTTCGGGAACGCTGCCCGAAAACGGGCTCTGGCTAAGGACTGCGCCGGGGTTGTTGGACTGGCTGGAGTTGCCGGATGGATTGCTGCTATACGAAGACGAACTGGATTGAGAGGTTGGGCTTGGCGTCAGAGCCTGGCCCATCGCCGGCAGGCAGACAAGGAGAGAGTTAACAAGAACGCATGGAACCGCCAGACAAGCAAAAGATATCCTCTCGTGCCGCAATGGCTTCCTCGGGCTCAGGTCGTTCATAGATGATCAGTAAGGGCATAAGCAGCCCAGCAAATAATGTTATGTTGATTCAGGCTGCTGCACTATAGATGCAAACCATTGTAGGGTCGTGTTCCGTAATTTTGTCGCGCAAAGTCGGAGCTGTCGTCCGCAGTGCCCAAGGTGCCCATGCATTACGATTTAGTCAGAAAGTGAGTAGAATACAGGATAACCAAGCCTGTGGTCGTCAATGTTCACGCAACTTCATCCCGAAATTCCGAAACAGCAGGCCACCTTGCTAAGCGTTTCTTTGGCGGTGCATTTCGTATTTCTTGGGTGGATTCTTCACAGCCCGGCCCCAATCTTCGTAGCTCCCTCGTCCGTGGTAAGGGGAGAAGCCGGCAGCTCCCTAACCCGCATTTATTTCGGGGGCGACTCCGGAGTTTCGCAAGAGCACCCGAAGCCGCGCCTGACCTGGCAGCGTCCGCCCAAGAAAGCAAGCGCCCATCGTCTGACACCGCTTCCGGCAAAGCTGGAACTGGGTAATGAAACCGCATCCATTCGGCCCGGCGGCCCCGCAGCCGGCTCTCTTTATGGATCCCTCTCGTATGGGACGTTAACCGGCCCGGAAATTCGGCCAGCCCTGCCAATTGTGTCTCCCGATCCAGTATTCGGCTCAGACCTGGCCGGCATCGAAGGTGACGTCATCGTCGAAGTCACAATCGACGAGCAGGGATCCATCGTGCAAAAGCTGGTGCTTCACAGCCTCGGCGCCGCCGTCGATGAGAAGGTGCTCGCGGCACTCGAGAAATGGCATTTCACTCCGGCGTCCAAGAATGGGGTTCCGATTCCCTCCAAGCAGGACGTCTACTACCATTTCCCCCGATAAAAGGCGTGTGGACATTAAACCCGGAATGCGACGCGCTCCTAGTTTCTGGCTGCCGCTTGTTCTCCGGAGGCTTTCGGCATCAAACGCATGTGAACGAGAATGCTCAGATCTTCCCCAACGATGGCATTGAAATTCGACGGGCCAGGGAGATCCTCGGCATTGGCTGCGTGCGGCGCTTCGGGAAGCCCGGGAGTTTCCATGATTGTTCCCGTGCAGCGGGTGCCGCCATAGGCTTCACTCGCTTCAGGCGTTTGACAATTTTCATCTTGAACCAGGACCGGCCAAAAGGTACTGACTACAGTCCTCACCAACTGGGGAAAATCCTCGCGGAACACCCTCGTAGATCCCGACCCCTCAATACCGCCGTCTTTCTGCCCGTTCCGATTAGCGGTCGGGAAGTCGAAAACGAAAGTGGCTTCGCGGGAAACGCGATGGATCATTGGAGCGCCGTACACAGGCCCGGCATAGGCTTCACCCGGAGCCGCCTCGACGTTGCGGTCCACCCGAGTCACGGCCAGCTCGCCGGTGGTTTGCAGCCGACCGTCAGGCGTCCGGACAACCCGTTTGGAGTGGAAACACAACAGCGTGTGGTTGGAAAGGTTCTCAAGCCAACGGCTCAAGAATTTCCCATCTTCATCAATGACGGGCGCCATTGACGTAGCCGGATAGATCCTGAACTCGAAACTCGACTTTGTGGGATCGCCGTCGTCGATTCTCACTCTTCCGATGACCCGGGCGAAGCCGAGGGTTACCTTCATTTTCGTTTTCCCGAAATCCGTCGTCGCGTCGGTGGTAAGTTTCGCATTCGAATGGCGAGTGTCCACCTGCCAGGACCCGACCATAGAAGCTGGTTTATTGGTAACATCTAGGCCTAGAACGCCTAGGGCGAGAATCACAGCTACTGCGAATACAGCCGTGTGCTTAAGCATTGCCTTCACCCTTTCGCCGAATTCCGGTGTCGATGGTGGTGCTTTCTCCGCGTTCTTCACCGGAATTTCCGATTTGGACTTATTGCTCATGCGAATCGTACGCTTCTCCTGCTATCGCGACAACGGAATTTATCGCTTGGGCAGGCCCCAGCCAGAGTGGGTGTTTCGATATTTTAAATCGCCCGCACAGGAATAGAGTTCGGCATGAAAAGCCCTGAACCAGGAACCCTAATGTCTCGCTGCTTATGCGCCGGATTCCTGGTGCTTACCATCGCGTACAGCGGGACGCTCCAGGCCCAGGAGATCACCCTCGAACTCGATCCCGCAAACACCAGGATCGAGTTCACGCTGGCCGCTACTCTCCATACCGTGCACGGAACCTTCACACTCAAGAAGGGCACGATTCATTTCAACCCATCGAACGGCTCGGCAAGCGGCCTGGTTGTGGTCGACGCTACCAGCGGGGACAGTGGAAACAAGGGTCGCGACCACAAAATGCATCAGGAAATTCTGGAAAGCCAGCGCTACCCCGACATCACTTTCACGCCCACCAAGTTATCAGGCAAAGTCGAACTTCAGGGCGACTCCACGGTGCAGGTCGACGGCATCTGCAGACTGCATGGGACCGACCATCCCATGACCCTGACCATGCCCGTGCAAGCGAAGGGAAACAGTCTCAGCACCCGGACCCACATTGTTATTCCATACATCGCCTGGGGACTAAAGAATCCCAGCACGTTCATTCTTCACGTAAACGATAAGGTGGAAGTCGACATCACGGCGGTGGGCCGGGTGCTGGAGCAGGCGGGACATCCTTGAGCTTCCAGTCAGCTGTCTCGCTGGCATCTGTCCTCAAGAAAAACACGCTCTTCTGCGTCAAGAAGGAAAGCGGGCGGGCTGCGGGTCGGGTACCAAGTTGGGGAATCGCGCAACGACGGATGCGAAAGATGGCGCTGAGCATGCCATTGCCGGACGAGCTAACCACCCCTGAAGTCACATTGCCTCCCGTTACCGTTTGCCGGATTTTTGGCTCATCGACACCAATAAGGCTTTCGTGATGGGTACAGGGGCGTTTGCCAATACCGGGTTGTTCGAGCCGCAATCCACGGGACCATTCTCCGCTTGGGCTTCGGCCATTCCCGCTGCGTAGTTCCCGGAAATTGATGCGACGCCACATTTCCAGATGATGTTGGAATGTTTGATCCACAGACAGGGTCAGGTCTTCGAGAGGAACTCTACGCTTGTAGCATGGCTTGCACTTCACGCCAACAGCAGACTCTAGCTTTTACATCTCGGTGACTTAGAAATTACATTTTGCTTACAAAATCGCCGCGAGGATCGCGTAGACTCGCTGCGCTGGGAAAGACTGACAGATGGAAAGATCTCATCTCCGGCTGAAGAAACTTACCTTTGCAGTCTTTGCCATCTCTTTTTTGGCCACATCTTCACCCGCACAGGACACTCCCGCAGCTGACCTCGCGGTGAGATATTCTCCTCTTTATATTCTTAAGGGCTATACCATCTGGATGAACGGCAGCAGCGGCTCGCTCGCTTTCAACGCCAACCATTGGTTCGGCGTAGCCGGCGATTTCGGCGTCTACCATGGGTATCCCTCGGAGAGTTTGACGGGAGAGACTTATATGGTCGGCCCGCGATTTTCTTACCGCAAGCTAGACCGGCTCGTGCCCTTCGCCCAGGCGCTGTTCGGCGGATCGCATTTTTCGGCGTCGTCCGGAGGCATCACCGGCGGGGGAAACCAGTTTGCGTTTTGCCTCGGAGGCGGTGGCGACATCGGGCTCGGCAGCAGCCGGAAACTCGCTCTGCGGCTGGAAGGAGACTACTTCGGCATCCGCTCGAGCGGTTCCACCACTCCTGCGGCACGCCTCTCCGCCGGAATTGTCTACCGCATCGGCAACAAGTAGCGTGCATTAGATCGACACTTCCACGAAATCCCTGTACCTGGCTGTTTCCGTAATGCCACCGCATGCTTTTGCTGTATCATTTACCTCAAGCGGCCGTCAGACAGACCTGGGGTGTACACCCGAAACAGGGAAGAATCTATGCGTCGTATTCCGTGCGTTGTCCTCCTGACCTCTATCTGCAGCGGCTGGACCTGGGGGCAAACTCTTACTACCCGGCCCGCTGAGCCTCATCCGCCGTCATCGGATTCAGTTCCGTTACCCACACCGACGCTGCCCGAACTCTCCAACTCCATTCCCTTGACGGTGCCTGCAGGCACTCCACTGAAAGTGGCTCTGGATCAGGAAGTGCGCATCCGGGAAGTTGGGCAGCCAGTTCATGGAAAGGTGGTCGAACCGGTTTACTGCTTCGACAAAATCGTGGTCCCGGCAGGTAGTGAAGTCACTGGCAAAATCACCAGCATCGACGGCGTCTCCAAGGTGAAGCGCACAGAGGCCGCCATGAATGCGAATTTCTCTCCTTACCGGCAGGCTCACGTCGAATTTGACGAATTGGTGCTGGTCGATGGCCGCCATCTCCCCCTGCATACGGTGGTCTCGCCTGCATCCCAGGGAGTCTTGCAGTTCGTCCCCGCCAACGCCAAAGAAAATACGGGAGCAGCCGCCGAAGCCAAGCACGCTGCCTCGCGAAAAATCAGCGAGGTTCGCCAGGAAGCCCGGCGACAATGGGATGCCGCCAAGCAGCAACTGCATGAACCAGGAAAGATGCACCGCCTGAAAAGACTCGGCGTAGCCCAACTTCCCTATCATCCGCAGTATATGGATGCCGGCACCAGCTTCAACGCCGACCTGCAGACGCCTCTCGATTTCGGAGCCGAACCGCTTAAACCCGAAACCCTATCCGTCATCGGAAATCCGCCTCCGTCGGGCAGCGTCGTCCATGCCCTGCTGGTCACGCCACTGAATTCTGCGACCGCGAAAAAGGGTGAGCCAGTCGAGGCCGTCATCAGCCAGCCTCTGGTCGTTTCCAATCAGTTGTTTCTTCCCCAGGGAAGCCATATCAAAGGCTCGGTGCTGCAAGTGCGCCCGGCCCGCCGGCTGAATCGCAACGGCCAACTCCGAATTGTTTTTCACCAGGTAGTGCCCCCTGACGGAATCGAACAGAAAATCGAGGCCAGCCTGGAAGGCGTCGAAGTGGCCAAGGGCGAACATCTCAGCCTCGATGCCGAGGGCGGCGCCCAGGTCACCGCTCCCAGAACGCGGTATTTGACTACGGGCATTGCCGTGGCCCTGGCCGCTTCTTCCATGTCTCCCGATCGCGACGCTCGCTTCCACGGTGGAGAAGGTGGCGGCGACGCGGGCGCCGGGGCCGCCAATGGCGCCTCCGGTTTTGGTGTCTTAGGCACCATCGTGGGTGCGCTTGCCCATTCGAGAGTCGTGGCCTCAGGATTCGGTATTTATGGCGCAGCCATGTCGATCTACTCACACTTCCTGGCCCGAGGACGCGATGTGGTGTATCCCAAAGATATGTCCATGGTGATCGGCCTGGGAACTCGCGAGGCGCGACCAGTTGCTCCCGCACCGTCCGCACATTTGGTTCCGCCTTCCACCAGTTCCCACTAATGCTGGATAGTGGTGCAGTTAAACTGCACCGTTACCCGCTTTCCTCATTGACTGCACTTCGCCAATCGGATAATCTTTACCAAGAAACATTATCTATTGGATAATGGCGATCTTTGACAACTTCACCCGTATGCCCAACATTAGAGTAGCCCCGTGACACGTGGCAAGTACCGAAAACGGAAGCAGCATCAGCGCGAAACCAATCTTGCGAGGAACTCTGTCATGAATTCCACAAGCCAAATACCAAATCCATCCGGAGTGCCCGATCCACGAAAGGAAACACCAAGTAATTCCCAACCGAAACGACCGCCTTCTACTGTCGGCGAAATTGTCATGGCCGTTTTTGTCGGCGCTACGGTAATTATCTACATCGTTCTCACCTGTGTTTCCGTTCAAAATATGCATGTTGACCAGAGGGCGTGGATCTCCGCTAAACAGCCCCACATTGTCGCTTTTTCGGAGGGAAATCCATTTCAACTTACTGTGCCATTTTTGAACACAGGTAAGACTCCAGCGCTTAACGTCGAAGAAGCTATCAGTTGGGAAGTGCCGGATAAAAGTAAGACTATGAGCAAACCGACAAAAGAGATGATATCTGCTTTGGCTTTCGTGTTCTACGGTGCTCTTGGACCGCAAGATCGAGCACAAATGCAGGTCGTCAACAACGATGTCACAAAATTCTACAGTGCTGTTCAATCTCGGCAGGCGTTCCTGTATTTCTATGGCGAAGTGAGATATGGGGATATTTTCGGGGGGAAGCATTCCACCACTTTTTGTGTCCTTTACGTCCCTGCCAACATAATCGCCAGCCACGAGGCTGAGATGACTCCATGCGAATCCGGCAACGATATGAACTGAAAGTAGCCCCGTCACGGCAATTAGCAGTGTGGCAGAGAACGCGTGCCATGTATATAATCGCCCAAAATTGATCCCTTTGTTTTCTAGATTTTGCACACAAAGGGGGGAGGGGGATGGGGCCCCGGTACTAAACAGTAAACCCGTCCCAATATGGGAAAGAGGCGAGGTTAGGACGTAACAGATCCGGCGACCAAATTGGCTGTCAAGATGGAAGGGATTGCATGAAGCCGCGAGCCATCGCATCGATGCCCATGACGATCACGGTGGCATCGAACACGGTCAGCAAGCAGCGGGGTCTGGAAGCAGCCTGCGTCTTAGAAATCAGCCGTCTAGGCTGCTACCAACGTGGTTCGCGAGGCTGGCGGGCATGGCCCTGGTAGTCGTCGCGTCCACCACCGCCACCGCCCGAACGTCCACCCCCACCGCCGGGACGGCCACCGCCGCCGCGGGGTCCGCCGGGACCGCGGTCGGTCTTGGGACGCGCTTCGTTGATATTCAATGCGCGGCCGCCAAGCTCTTTTCCATTCAGAGCCGCGATGGCTTTCTCGGCTTCTGCGGCATCGGACATTTCTACGAAGGCGAATCCGCGAGAACGGCCGGTGTCACGGTCGGTGACCAGGCTGACTTGATCGACTTTGCCATGAGGCTCAAACAAGGTCCGCAGTTCCGCTTCCGTGGTGCTGTGAGGGAGATTGCCAACAAACAGTTTCTTCATGGATTTCCTTTTCCGGTGAGCCAACGCAAGGCGTCAGGTTTCTCGTCGGCGGGTTTTGTTGATGTCGCGTCAGGATACAAAGCACGCGGTCAATCGAAAGCGTGTTTCCTCGCAGCTCAAATTGAGCCAGTTGGTTCTCCCAGTCGCGAAGGCACAGGCAAATTGCTTGGGCGATGATTTAGCGGCTGAGGTCCGGACTGAATTATACCTGCTTGCCCTTGATTGCAAGGAGAAATATGCAATGCGCGCGTTAGGCGGATTCAGGGAACACGACCCGTTTCGGGGTTGCCTCGGCAGCATTTCAAACGCGGCGTTACCTTGGACACCAATCTCCTATCGGCTAAAGTTGACTGATCTGCTATACTGTAATTGCGTTTGAACGAAATCGGTTGTCGAGCAGCTTCTTGCATACCAGCTAGTCCTGCCCTCAGTACCTCCGACTCGCACCAACGTAAACTAATCTGAAAAGGATACAAGCAACAAAATGGCAGAACAAGGAACAGTAAAGTGGTTTAACGACGCCAAGGGCTACGGCTTTATCAGCCGGCAGACTGGCGAGGATGTATTTGTGCATTTCTCGGCCATCCAGGCGGGCGGCTTCCGTAGCCTGCAGGAGGGCCAGAGCGTAGAGTTCGAGGTCACCAAAGGACCAAAGGGCTGGCAAGCTGAAAACGTTCGCCCTCTGTAAGTCGGCGACGTACAACTGAGAATTCGTGCCCGCTAACCGCAACAAGGGGCGGGCACGTTCCATAGAGCTAAAATCCGTGCTCCGGGATGGAGTCGTCAGAATGCAGTCTGAAGCAAAGAGCTCGTTCGCCGTTATCCGCTACAACTTGCGCACCTACGAGTCCGGTGGTGTCATGGCCGTGATTAAAGGTAAAGAAAGCGCCGAAGCAATCCTCAAGCAGTTTGAACAAAGCCAAAGCTCCGAGGACCGCCACATCGGGTGGCGCTACTTCCTCGAGAAGACCGACTTGAAAGCGGGAATGGATCCCGTCGAGGCCACCAACCTCCGCCAGTCGCGTCTCGAAATCCGCGAAGCCGAAGCCTAAAAGTAGTGCGCTTCTCCGCAATCTTTTCGTGTATAACTCCCGCTCGGCGGCGGACGGTTCAGTCTTCATCATCGTTCCCTGAGAGATGTCTCGTTTTCTGGAGGCAGCCATGAAGTTGAGCAAGCTCCTGACGGTAGCGCTGGTAGCCGGAATTCTATCGTTGAACGCCCAAGCTCAGAACGCCGGCCCTTTCTTGTGGACCGGCTATATCGACACGATCGGAAACTATGTGCGAAGCTATTCGGAGGCTCCTGTTGTCAGTAGGTTTACCCCTGGCGTTGCTATCACCGTGACTCGCGTGCAGTTGCAAGCTGCGTACGGATCCACTATCGAAGGTCATCCCCACGACACTAAATGCAACCCGGTACCTCGCATAAGAGTGACCGATGGCACAACCAAGTACGCGATTGGAATACCTAACGCGCGGGAAAGCGGGCCTCAGCCTCTCAGCGTCCACGCCGACAGCGGGCCAATTGCAGTGCGCTTTCCGGCAAATGCGAACCTCGCCTTAAGAGTTGTTCCTGGCGAGACCGGATGTTACGCCAGTTCGATCAACGTCAACGTTCAGTACAGCGTCGATTGAGCGGATGCCCAGCCCGATTAGCGTCGACGCTCCGTCTCCCGCAGGATGGTGGCGAAATTACGCCCCCCGAACGCGAACCCTTGCTCGATAACTCCGGTCACCGCTAGTTTCGCGCCGCTGCCCGGGACGCCGTATCGTTTGCTAAAGACCCACATGGTTCCGGTGCCGTCGTCGAGTTGAAAAACACCGGTTCCCATCGCGCCAAAGGAATCGGTAACCCGCCCGGCGATAGAAATCTCTTTGCCGGCGAATCGGCCCGGATCCTGGTTAATCTTGGCTATGCTCTCGCGCGGAGGGCAACCCGCCAACAACAGCCCACCTAGACAGAGCAGCAACAGGGAAAGGACTCGGGTACGCATTCTGATCACACCATTCTCCTGAGACAGTAGAACACGACGGCTGCAAACTATAAACCCGAACCTACGTTGGAAGTTGTCCGGTCGGCCCAGGTTGCCCGCCGATTTGCCGAAGTGTAGATGCCGACGTAGAGTATTGGTTCGGAGCAGCAAGACAGCAGAGCAATCCATGACCATGCTCGAACATATCAGACGCCTTTTTGCGTACGACGACTGGGCTAACCGCGAAGTCTTAAGTGCGCTGCAAGCCATCGACACCCCGCCCACACGCTCGATAAGCCTGCTGGCGCACATCGTTTCTGCCGAAAGGTTGTGGCTTGAACGGTTGCTGGTCCAGAAGCAGACTCTGCCAGTCTGGCCGCTCTTCACCCTCGAACAATGCAAACTGGAAGTCGACCAACTGCCGGGCCTTTGGAAGAGCTATCTGACTTCGCTGAGCGAGGCAGGCCTTTCCCGTTCGCTGGCCTACCGAAACAGCAAGGGTGAAAAGTTTACCAGCCAGAAGCAAGATATCGTGCTGCACGTGGTCATGCATTCGGCATATCATCGCGGCCAGATTGCCGCGGATATGCGCGCCGCCGGATTCACCCCGGCCTATACCGATTTCATTCATGCCGTCCGGCAGGGGTTGGTGGAATAGACCGGCGAGTGGAGTTGGGACCGCTTGCATCTCCAAAGCTGGGATAAGTTTCTGAATTAGCAGATCGCGTGATATTTTTGTCATAGCGCTTACCGCTCATTTGCAATCATGAAAAAACTTTGCGCGTCCTTTTTATTGTTTTTTTTCAGCGGTTTTTTGTTAGCTCAGTCCACAGTTGAACCGCTCCCGGATCCCGTCTCCAACAATGCCGTCGCCATGCTCAAGGTTCATGGGCAGCTTTTGCTCTTTTCTTTCATGGGAATCGGCTCGAAGAAGACCGCCGAAGCAATCACCAACACGGCCTTTTCCCTGGATGCGAAGAACGGAACCTGGTCCGCGATCCATGCTGTTCCGGGAACCGTAGGTCGCATCGGTGCCATGGCTGCCGCCGCCCGCGATCAGTTGTTCCTTTTCGGCGGCTATGTGGTGGATGCGCAAGGCCGAGGAGTAACCATCCCCGACGTCGGCCTGTACGAACCTGAAAGGGACCGCTGGCTCCGGGAAGCTGATCTTCCCCTACCCTTGGGTGACTCGGTGGCTGGGGTTTATCACGATCGCTATGTTTATCTGATCAGCGGCCGCTCGAACGGGGACGTGGTCAGCAACGTCCAAGTGTTCGATGTGGACAAGAACAAGTGGTCGCAAGCCACGCCGATTCCGGGGCCGCCCGTGTTCGGCCATGCCGGCGCACTGGTCGGCGAGACAATTATTTACGTCGATGGAGCTCGCAAGAATCCCGTCAACACGCCGAGGTACGTTGCGTCGGACGAATGCTGGATGGGCAAAATCGACCATCACGATCCGAGCAAAATTCAATGGACCAAGTTGCCCAATCATCCTGGTGCCGCGCGTTACCGCATTGCGGCCGGTGGTTCGGAAAAAGATCAGAGGATTTATTTCGCGGGAGGAACCGACAATCCTTACGACTACGCCGGCGTCGGCTACGACGGCAAACCTTCCGAGCCGTCTCCCGTGACCTTCGACTTCAACCTGCACACGAGAAAATGGGAAACTATCAACGAGAACACCCCTGATCCAACCATGGATCATCGGGGATTGCTGGTAACGCATGAGGGTCTGGTTCTCATCGGAGGCATGGAGAAGGGACAGAAAGTCACCGCGCGGGTGACGCTTTTGTCGAAGGAACCGAAGGCAAAGTAGGCGGAAAAACGCCGAAGCGAATTAGCCAAAGCTCCGACAAGTGGCTCCAGTCGGCCCGCTCAGCCTGCCCTTCATAAAGGCAGGGAATCAACAAACCTAACCTCGTCTTCGTTATCTTGTTGTAAACTGCCGACAAAGGCATTCTCAGGCGGTCACGCGAGCTGCCCCCACAGCCGGTCGAGGACGCGCGGACTTTTATGCAAAAAGACGCTAACGCTGACCAGAAGAACGCAAGCGATAACCGTCGTCGGGGCAAGAAGCCGTATCAGAAACCTGAATTCCGCTACGAGCGGGTTTTCGAGACCATGGCGTTATCCTGCGGCAAGGTCAGCCCGACAGAATTTCAGTGCCGCTTCAATCGGAAGAGTTCGTAGTTTTCGGTCGCCCATGGCAATCATGACAGAGGCGCACGAGGGTCATAAGCTTGAGCTTGCGGCCAAAGTTCTCAGCTCGGGCGGCGCCATACGCCTGCAGGCACTCGGAACTAGCATGCTTCCGTCGATCTGGCCTGGTGATGTTCTCAGCATAGAGCACAAGCCCGGCCAGGAGATCGTTCCTGGCGACATCGTGTTGGTGGCGAGGAACAGCCGGTTTTTCATCCATCGTTTGATCGAGAAACATAACTCCCAGTGGATCACACGCGGCGATTCTCTTCCCCAGAATGACTCCCCGGTTCTGAGGGCTCAGGTGCTGGGCAAGGTTTCCCGAATTCATCGGAAGACCGTGGACATCGTTCCAAACTCGCGAGTCTCGGTGTTTGATCGCACGCTTGCTTGGATGCTTTGCCACTGGGACTCACTCCGAAGCTTTGCCCTGCGCATTCATTCGTTGTGGCAAGGCAGGTCAGAGTAGCGGCGGTGACGTTGTTGTAGCGCCGGCATCCCTCGGCTTCGCTCGGGGCAAGCTCTGCCGGCGCTACATTGTGTTATTGACCACGACACCAGTGACCCTTACCTCTCAGCTCGGGGCCAGTGAACCGGTTGCCATCGAGATCGGCGGGATGGCGATCGCGCTGCACACCCAAGACCCGCCGTTTCGCCAACTGCTGGAGAATCGTTACGCGGGATTCATTCAGTTCCCTCCTGCTCCGCATCCGCAATTCGAGTTCGACATTGATCTGGTCGGCGCCGATCTACGCGACAACGACCGGTTCGAGCTTTCGGAAACAACTCAGCCTGACGAAGATGTGCAGGTAAGATTGAAGGATGGCGAGTGGTTCCTTAAGCGCGGCGACTTCCGCGCCCGGTGGGATTCAAGAGCCGGTCGCGGCCACATTCGGCAGTCACGCAACCCGTACGCCATCGACTCCGTGCTGCGCATCATTCACTCCCTGATTTTGGCGAAGCAGGGCGGATTCCTGGTCCACGCGGCCAGCGTCATTCGCGGTGGACGCGCCTTTTTGTTCGCGGGCGTCTCGGGTGCGGGCAAGACCACGATCTCCCGATTGGCACCATCGGATGCCATATTGCTCACCGACGAAATTTCCTATGTGCGACATGAAGGGAACGAGTACCGAGCCTGTGGCACGCCTTTCGCGGGGGAACTGGCCAGGCTGGGCGAAAACCAGTCGGCCCCGTTGAGCACACTTTTTCTGCTGGAGAAAGGACGGGAAAACCGGATCGAACCGGTTGCCACGTCCGAGGCAATCCGGTTGCTGTTAAGAAACATTCTGTTTTTCGCCGAGGACGCAGAACTGGTGACGCTAGTCTTCCAGTCAGCGTGCGAGTTTGTAGAACAGGTACCTGTACGCCGCCTGATATTTGTTCCAGATGAACGAGTCTGGGAAATGATAAGCTAACCGCTGGAGACGCGTCATAGCCGAGAAATACATCGCGAGAAGTTCCGCCATTGCCGCCCGCCTCGTGGGCGGCGAGATGATGATCATGTCGGCGGTGGACTCGACTTTTTTCACCCTCAACGAAGTCGCTACGTTGATATGGCAGGCAGCGGACGGCCGCACCCCGTTGTCAGATATCGTAGCCAACAAAATCTGCCCGGAGTTTGATGTCAATCCGGAACAAGCCGGGCGCGATGTCGAGCAGTTCGTAAACGATCTCTCCCAACACGGCGTCCTCCTGGTATCAGAACAGCCCATTGCAAACACCACGGCCTCGCCACCGGAGGCGCAATGAGTCTTCTGGCGGAGATGAATCAGAAGGCGCTGGCGCTCGGCATTCCTATCAGCGTGCATCTCGACATCACCTATCGTTGCAACGAACGTTGCGTTCACTGCTATCTGGATCACGACGACCATGGCGAGATGACGACGGCCGAGATCAAAGATGTTCTGAACCAACTCTCCGATGCGGGAGTCTTCTTCCTTACTCTTAGCGGTGGAGAAGTCCTCATGCGCCGCGACTTCTTCGAAATCGTGGAACACGCGCGGCGGTTGCTGTTCAATGTCAAGCTGAAGACCAACGGAGTCATGATCCGTGAGGCCGAGGCCAGGCGAATTCGCGAGCTGGGCGTAGAGCAGGTGCAGATCAGCGTCTACTCGCACCGTCCCGAGGTTCACGACGCGATCACCAAGTTACCTGGATCCCTGAAGCGAACGATCGCAGCCATCCGATTTCTCAAGTCTCAAGGTCTCAAGGTCGTGATCGCTAACGTGCTCATGGCCAGCAATCTGTTCGATAACGCGGGAGTGATGGCGCTAGCGAAGGAGCTAGGAGTTTCCTACACGCTCGATCCCACCATCACGCCGAAAATGGACGGGGACACTGCAATCCTCGCCCTGCGCATTCCGGGGTCTGAGCTGCAGCAGGTTTTCCGCAGTAAGCAACTCGTGGGCAACGTCGAAGAATTCTGCGCCCCTCCGCCTCCACCGGGCGAAGACATCATGGACGGTTACCCGTGCAGCGCCGGTCACACCGCTTGCTACATTACTCCTTACGGCGACGTTTTTCCCTGTGTCCAGTTCCCTCTTCCCAGCGGAAATCTGCGGCGGCAGAAGTTCGCCGAAATCTGGCGAAACTCGCCGCAATTGAACGAAATTCGCTCTATTCGCGCCCGCGATCTCCCAACTTGTTCGACTTGCGCCCACGTTGGGACGTGTACCCGTTGTCCCGGCCTGGCGTATATGGAAGGGAATATGCGCGGGCCATCCACCGCCGATTGTGAAAAGTCGTTTCAGCGGACGGGCATCCCCTCGGCGAACATGTTGCTACGAACACGAGCCCGTTCTGGGGTTCCGTTGATTCAAATCCAGGCAGCATCGTTTTCGTAGTCCGGACTCCGTTAGGTTTGTTTCCGCGATGCCACGGGCTGCACACATTTCGGTGCAGAATATCCCTCAAAAAAGACGCTCTGTTTTGCGCAAAATCTAGAAAACAAAGGATCGGAATTTTCCTTGCCTTCTAGATCTATGGTTCTAAAGATAGTTGCAGGCAAAATATTCAAAACATTGGAGTTATCGCGGTTGCTGACTGCCTGCGGTTTCATTACGGTCGGACTCAGCCCCCTTGAAGCGCCGCCTATACAGGTTGTCAAAGATCGAAGATTATCTTGTAGATAACCTACACGTTGTTATATTATCGTAAGTGAAGGGATGAGTTCAAGAAGAAAATGGGCGGGCTGCGGACCCGGTTCCAAATTGGGAATCAGGCACCTATCGCTTACAAGCCCGTCGGTGGTCTGGACCCCGCCGTCTCTATAGGCGTGTTCGTTCTGGATGTTTACCGGCACCCAAACCCAACTTATTAAGGCCATCGTAAAGGATGGGCCACGCCGCCGTAAGAATTTACAGGTGTCTCCCCTCGTGGCATAGTGAACCCAGGTTAGCGCCCAAAGAACGGGCGCGAACCTGGGGCACCGGGCTGAAGATGACTTTAGGAATAGAATGGAAGCAGGGGCAACACCAGCAGGATTTACCCTCGAGGCCCCGCTGGTAGAGTTCCGTCTTAGGCCAACCGGAGGCCGATTTTATCCAGGCCAGCCTACACAAGAGTTAGGCTCCAATTTGGGGTGGCGCAACCATGAAAATCTTTCTTTCGCATGGCAGTCGAGACAAAGCGCTGATCCGCGAGTTCAAGGGGAAGCTTCCCAGCTTTCTCAACACTTGGCTTGACGAGGACAGCCTCAATTGGGGGGAGTCTTTCCCGGCGGAACTAAAGTCGACGATTCAGTCGGGCATCGATTTCCTGCTCATCTTCTTGGACAGGGATGCGCTCAGCTCGAAGTGGGTTATGCAGGAACTCGAGTGGGCGATGCAGCGCGAGCGGGAGCTCAAAAGAACGTTCGTACTGCCGATACTACTTGGGGTGGTCGCTTCTGAAGATCTGCCAGCCGGATTGTCCGAACGGTTATTCCTTCGATTAAACGATTATGAGGGTTCATCGATTGAAGACTTGGCAAAAAGAGCCACGATGAAGCTCTTCCAATTGGTAGTTGAGAGTTACTCATCTCTCCAGTTGGAAGTGCCGAGCCGTAAGTCTCTCATTGCGCTTCGCGACGAACTCACCGCTGGGCAGGCCAAACTGCTGGGCTATCTGGTCGAGAAGGGAAAGAATGGAAGCGAGGTCACGCAACGACAGGCTGAGCAGGGGACGGGGCACCCGCACGCATCTGCCGAACTGTATTACCGGCTGGAGTCGTTAATCCAGCAGGGTTTCGTTCGCAAACGTCGGATATCTACCGATGGCCAATTTTCATATGCCCTAACTGAGGAGTTTCGCAGCCAGATGGAAAAAGCTTAACCCCGTGCTGTAGCCGACGCCTACAGCCTCCGCTCATTCTTCGCTCCGGCTTCGGGGCGCGGCTTACCGCCAGCGTTAGTTAGGCTCCGAATTGAGGACCGGCTTTGCGGAGCGGAGCCCACAGTGATCACATAGTTGTTGCAAAATCCTGTCGTTCGCCAAAACTGATCGGCCAAACCATATTGACTTTTCAATCGCCTAGCAGGAAGAATCGGTCGGCATGCGCGCAATCCGGCTCGGTTTGTTTCGGCTCATTTGGCTATTAGGAAAAGGCCATGATGCGGTGGCCCTGCAGAACCTAGCCCTCCGAGAAGTGGGAGATGGACGACGTTCCCTATCCCCAGATGTTGAACGTCGACATCTAAGCCAAACAGCTTAAGTTAGCGCTTATTGCGGGCAGTCCCCAAGCACGTCGGTCACCATGCGGGAATCCGGTTGGTCACGTTTGGTTACGAAAGTAAGGCCCTAGATTCCCAAAATGTGAGCGAAGATAAGAATGGCACGGGTGCGCGCGTGCTGGTGTTGCCGAAGCTTCAGCGTCTGGCGAGGATCCCATGAAACAGAAAACAAAATCGCAAGCGAATCTTAAGGAACTGCCTTTCGCTCTGGTCTGCCTGATTGTGATTCTGTTGTCCGTGGCGAAGCCGTTGTCGGCTCAGGAATCCAGGGAAGACCACGTTGGCATACCGCTCGATTGGAGCACCCGGCACATCCTGTTCACCAATGGCGCCTCTCCGGAGGTGGCCGCCGCGGCCGCGCGCGATCCGCGAAGCTGGATCAATTGGAATCTGCGCAGCTCCTACCTATTCCCGAAGTATCGGGCACGCGGCCCGGAGCGGCCGCGCCCGAACCAGCGGAAGAAGCACATCCGGGTGGATTGGGCAATGTCACTGGGGCCGACCGGCGGGATGCCGATCGGGGAAAGTCCCGCCAAGTATAGCTTCACCAGCAATGGGACTTACAGCTGCGCGAACGACTTTGTGGTGTATACGATTGGGGCAGCGCCGAGCGCCACCCAGGCCAATATCGTCGCTTTTAATAATCTCTACACGGGCGCCACTTCTTCTTCTTGTCCGTTTGGGCCGCAGACTCCGCCGACCACCGACTTTACGCAGCCCACTTTCATGTGGTCTTACCAGGCGGGGGCGGCAGGCTCGTCTCTTTCTCCAACGCTCTCGCTGGACGGGAAAAAAGTTTCCTTCATGGAGAACTCGACTCCCGTGAAGTTCGACGTCCTGACTTGGGTTAGCGGGCAGGGGACAGATGCGACCCATCCGGTCGCGCCGGGCGCGGGCGGCTCATCCCTGGTCCAATTGGACTACACCAACACCGCGGTAGCAGGATGCAAGAGCAGCGCTGCCGACAGCAATGCATCCGCCTACATCGACTACGCCAACGACGTTGCCTATGCGGCTGCTGATAACGGAATACTTTACCGAATCACGGGTGTGTTCAAAGGCGCGCCGGCGGTGCAGTATTGCGCCACGGTCAAGGCGGGTGCGCACTTAACATCCCCTGTCTACGACCAGGTGAGCAACCAGGTTTTCATATCCGACGGTCTTTCCGTGTATTCCTTTACGCCCGGCGCCGCCAGCTTTACGGCCAGTGGATCGATCGTGGTTGCCGGCAACGGAGCCACCACTCCCATTATTCTCTCGCCGATCGTGGATTCCACCAACGGGTTTGTGTACGTGTTTTCGGCAACTAATCCGGCCAACACCAACACCATTGTCTCTCAGATGAACCTGGCCCTTACTTCCCAGGTCACGGCCGCGCTTGGTCCCGCCGCTGTGGGCGCCCAAGAATTCATTTTGGATGGCGACTTCGACAACGCATACTTCACGGCTGGTCCGAAGAGCGGCGCTGGAACCCTGTACGGGTGCGGCACGCAGGCCACCGATTCGACCAAACCCAGCTTGTACGCGCTCTCTTTTAAGGCGCCCAACGGTTTGATGAATGCTGCGCCAGCGATGTCAGACAACCGGAACATTAATGGCGCGGGCAACCCGGTGGGTACGTGCTCCCCGTTGCTTGATTTCTTTGACGGCACTACGGACCGGCTCTTCGTGGGCACGGGAAATTTCGGCGCAACTACGGGAGCGAACCTGGTGACGGAGTGGAACGTGAATACGCGGATTCCATTAAACACGACGGCGCCGAATAACACGGCAATCAACGAATGGGGTGGAACCAGCGCATTCACGGTGGATAACGTCAGCGCAACGCCGCAGGCGGCGAGCATCTACTTCGGCACGCTGCACCTTCCACCTGCTGGGAACACGACACCGTGCGGAGGGGGCTTTTGCGCGGTTAAGCTGACCCAGTCCGGCTTGCAGTAAGATCCCGCGGTGACTCGACAGCCCTGGCCGCCCGCCAGGCAAGGAATAGCGAGCACACCGATACCGCATAGAGAGTGATCGCCAGCCAGGCCAACAGCCGCGTGCCGCCCAACATCATGGCATTTTCCAGAACTCCTCCACAGACAGCACCAAACATGTTGATGCCGAGCACTTCGGCGACGTGCCCAAAGCTCTTGAGGCTGCTGGAAAAAACAATTCCCGAGAAGAACACGGGGAGAGCTACCCATCCTCCGCCGATGAGAACCCTGGTTCCAACTCCGGCTTGATCGAGAAGAGAGTAAGGGAGGATGAGATCCAAGGCTAGCAGCAAGAACAAAACACAGTAGCTGAAAGGTGTCGAGATATTCCAGACGCCGACGAGGGCAGTCGCAAGCAGCGCCATGATTAGAAAAGCACCAATGACTACGGAGTTTACGACCCAAGTGCTGCCGAACAACAGGGACAGCTCCGTGACTGCCTTGGTTTCCAGCAACAGAAAGCCAGCTCCGAGAAAGAAGAAGTGCCAGTACTTCGGGCTAGCTTTCCAGGCGACCAACCTGGTCTTCTGCAGCACTCTCCACGCCGCCAAAAGAAACAATGGTGCGACTACCACGATGGATGGGGGAATAGAACGGCTCTCCAGGTACAAGAAGGGCCATCCATCGGTTGCAAGAATCGTGGCACCGGTTCGAGAGTGAAGCTCTTGGGTGACGTCAGGAAGTTCCGGAATCTTGACCCCGCGCTTGCTTCCCTCAACCATGAATACGCCATTCACCCAATACCGCGTGAGATATGCCGCGGGAGGAACCCCAAACGCTCTTTCCAAGGTGGCGTACAGTCTCTCTGTTGGGAAGCTACGGGCCGTGGCGAATGAAAGCACCAAAGTGCCATCGTTTGATAAAAGTGCGCGGGCGTTCTGGAAGCTTTCCAGAGTGTAGACATAATTGTCGAGCCGCAGGGAGGAAAACCTGCTGAGTAACGTCGTCGAATCGAGAAACGCAAACACGATGAGGTCATATTTCCTGTCACTTTTTTTGACGAACGCCCGAGCGTCATCGATATGGGAAGTGACTCTGGTGGAGCTGTAGGGGTGTTCTGGGTGGTATTGCTTTCCAAGGCTGAGAATAACCGGATCGAGTTCCACGGCATCGACGTGTTCTGCACCATGCCGTAGCGCCGCCGCAACGTCATTGCCGGTGCCAGCGCCGAGAATTAAAACATTCTGGGGATTCGGTACCAGCCGGTAAGGAAGCTCGTAATAGGACACAAGAAAACGGTTTGGCTTGGCCTCCGGGTACTGTTTCAAGAAGGCTGGGGAGAGATCGGCCGCCCATTGATACCACAGATGATTAGTCACGACCGAATAGGCGGAAGGATGCGGCCAGCTTTCGGGCGAAGGCAGCGGGGTGAAGTCAATCCTGTAATACGGAGACCAAAGAGTACCCGGCGCAGGTATCGCGACCACAATGACAGTAACCGCAAATAAGGCCAGCGCCGCACGCCTGCGGACGAAGAAGGGAAGCAATAATATGAAGCCAACCAGCAGCCAGATTGCGGGGCCTGAATTGACGAAAGAGAGCGCCGCGAATAGAGCCATTCCCGCTAGACTGCCGGCGAGATTAATGCCATATCCCTTGAGCGGTGAAACAGCTTTGAGGTGCTCGCCAACAAATCCACCCAACACGACAAATAGAAGCACAACCAATGCCAGAAAGTAGAAGACGACAGCCACCAGTCGCAACGAGTAGAGAACCCGCCAAAATAAGCTCGCCGAACCAACACCCAAGCCATAACTCCAAGAGATATCGACAGATGGCAGGTGAAGTTCGCTGGCAAAACGGATGGGCAGAAAAAGAAGCATCGCTAAGAGGGGAAACGCGCGCCGGAGGGACTTGCTAGCTGTTCCGAGCATTATCCCCAACCCAATACCAAAGAAGCTCGCAATCAGGGGAAAGTTTTTCAAGTTGGTGAAGACTCTAACCTCCGCCGCCAAATAGCGAATGACCAAAACCTCGAAATAAAGGGCGAGAAAACTTCCGAGAAATAGGCGGCTCGAATTCCGGAAGGAGGGGAGTCGCTCGTCTGCGAGACAATCGGTTCCCGGACTTCTAAGGGAGAGATGCGGAACGGTCATTTAGCCCAACGATCCTAAAGTGTGCGTTTGGAATAAGTCAATGAACGTGAGCACGAAGGTGAAACGTTACACGGGTGGCCACGTACCACCCCGCTGGCGCGGAGCGTGAACGCTAGACCCCAGCGAAATTGACTCGATCTCCGACACGCCTCAATTTCGTTTGGCGCAACTGTGGCAAGCGATTCGCTAAGTCCCACGCGTGCCGCTGGCTGCCGCGTTAGTACACTCGACTAAGGTTACCGCCTCTGGCACCGATGGGCCATTTCTTGAAGTATCACCTGGGGCCACACTTGATCCAGAGATAATCCAATGCAGCAAGAATCGATCCAAACCGAGCTTTTCGTCGCCCTCGCCCAGCACTACGAACAGGATCCCGGCGAGTTCGTGAGGTTGCCTCAGCAGACTGTGGATTCCTCCTTCGCGCGTGTGGCGGTGGCCGAGTTGCGGAACGAAGGCTACGTCGAAGAACAAGTGCGGGGCGTGGTCAGGCTTACGCCTCGCGGATATCAGGTGTACAGGAGCAAGCCGGTTCCTGCCGCTTAGCCCCCAACTGGCTGGGGAAAGTCTCGTAACCGGCCCAGGATACAATCCAACCAACTCAGCGGAGTGGCCGAACTTGCCCATTGGAACAGATTCGGGCCTCCCTTTTCGGGCGAGAACTCCAACAACGCCTCTGGAAGCCTCAATTGGCCGATTCTGCGGTACACTTCTCTGGACTTGAATCCCAAGCTTTTGCAAAATCAGGCGTAACGCCGAGAGGAGATCGTCATGCGCATTCGAACCACTTTGGTGCTGAGCCTATGCGTCGCGCTGCCGTCCTGGAGTTTCGCCGACTTCCGCTACGACGAGAGCACGAAGATTACCGGCGGCTCGCTGGTGAGCATGATGAAATTTGCCGGCGCCTTCAGCAAGCAAGCCCATCAGATCACGGACCCGGTCAATTCCACAATTCTGGTGAAAGGCAATCGCATGGCTCACATCAATCAAGATTCGACGGAGATCATCGATCTTGACCAGGAGACCATAACGAAAATCGATCCTGTCAAGAAGCAGTATTCGGTCGTCACCTTCCAGGAAATGAAGGCCGCAATGGAAGAGGCCGTGCGTAAGGCCCAGGCGCAGCAGAAGCAAGCGCCACCACCGCCAACCACCAGTACCACCCCGCCTCCGGAAATGAAGTTCAAAGTGAGTGTTACGAATACGGGCGCCAAGAAGCAGGTCGCGGGTTTGGACGCGTCGGAGTCGATTCTGAAAATGACGATGGAGGCCAAGGACCAGAAGTCCGGGCAAACCGGCAACATGGCCATGACCAACGATATGTGGATGGCTCCCGAGATCCCCGGCTACAGCGAGGTACGGGATTTCAACGCTCGAATGGCGGTCAAAATGAGCACAGTGTACAGTGGCGCGATGCCCTCCTTGATGTCTCCGCAGATGCTCAACCTGCAACCGGGCATGTTTTCGGGCATGGCCGACATGGCCAAGGAGATGTCGAAACTGAAGGGCGTGCCGGTATCGCAAATCATGCGCATGGGCACAACCGCGGATGGCAGCCCGCTTCCCGCCGCCTCAGAAGCACCGCTGCCGCCATCGAATGGTCCAAACGCCGGAGCCATCGCCGATCAGGCCGCTGGCAACGCGGCAAATTCGGCCACGGATTCGGCGGCGTCGAACGCTGCCAGTCACGTGGGCTTACCGGGCATCGGAAATCTGGGCGGCTTTGGCTTTCACAAGAAGAAGCCGGATGCGGCAGCGCAACCTGCTCCCGCCAGCGGCGCTCCGCCAAACGGTGCTCCACCAAACGCAGCCGTGCTGATGGAATCAAGCGTCGAAATGACAGGTTTCTCTTCCGCACCCGTCGATGCAACGCGCTTCGAGGTTCCGGCGGGTTACACCAAGGTGGCCTCGGAATATCAGAAGAGTCACCAGTAATGGCTGGTGTAGTCTGGATTTCGGAACGAAAAGACTGCGTGATTAACAGAGATGATTCGTAGAATGCGGGCCTGGCGATGGGCCCGCCCCGCTTGGAACTAGTGGCCGGGCGTTGGCGGCAGACAGGAACTTACCTAGACCGCACACCCGCCGGCGTTTAGTGCGTCATACTCTTTGCTTAGATCACTCTACCGTGTGACCACCCTGGCGGTTCGTTGATTGTGCTGGGTCTAGAGACTCTCTCGGGATGGAACGCCCTGGGCACGAAGTTTCACGCCAAAAACACGACGACAGAAGTCGCCCGGCTCCTTACTGCGTCGAGTTGCCAACCACGGGCCCGGACTTACCCGCCGGCTGAATTCAGACACTGCTGATTTTTTCTTGACACCACTCTAGCGAACATGATATTTAGTGCGTCCACGCGCACATTGGGACGGTTGCTTGTACGCCTACGTACTGGCCCGTGATTCCTGTTTTCGGGACGACTCAATGACTTCTGCTGCTGTAGGCGTTCGAGTCCGCCGGCCTCCGTGCGATCCTTGCCACGATTTCGTCCCTGCTTCTGAGGAGCCGCGCGCACCAGGTTTTATTACAGACGATGAGGGAGTTGCTTCCACGGATTTGAGAGGGGAAGCGTTCACGAGATGGTGTTTGTGTCCTCAAATTTCATCAGGAGCATTGCAATGACTTTACTCCGGAGAAATCTGACCGGTGGGTTGCTGGTGTGGTTGCTGATGAGTTGTTTCCAGAGCGCCCATGCCCTGCCGGCGTTCGCCCGAAAATACGGTTTGCGCTGCTCGGCCTGCCACGAGGCGTGGCCGATGCTCAATTATTTTGGGCAGAAGTTCAAGGATAACGGCTACCAGTTGATGAACGACCGGGACGCTCCCATTTGGCAGAATCCCTCGTATTGGCCGGTTACGTTCCGCATCACGCCGATGTGGCACCGGGAGAGCACGGACAAGGTGCAAGTCGACGCCGGACCTCCGGGAACGACGCCACCGACACAAATTCAGCAACAGGTTACCTCCCACGGCTTCGACCTGAGCGGCCTCGACTTCCATACCGGCGGCACGCTGGAGAAGAATATTTCGTTCTATGTGCTGCCCTCGTCGAACCCGGCAGGTGGATTTCACTTTGAAACGGTCATGGCACGGCTGGACAACCTCTTCGGGAGTTCATGGCTCAACGTGAAACTGGGTAAGTTCGAGCTCGACAATCTGATTTCCGAAAAACGAATTCTGACACTGACAAACATTTCAGGGACCTACGAGACCTATCACTTCAGACCACCGGGTGACAGCAACTTCTACGGGCAGATGGGCGACAACCAACTCGGCGTCGAATACATGGGCCATTCCGCCAACGACCGCAGCCGAGTTTCGGCTGCCTTGCTGAGCACCAACGACGGCCAGGTGGGCCTGCCTTCGAGCAACGCCTACAGCGGATTCTTTGCCGCCAGCCAGGCTTTCGATGTGGGCAAGCTTGGGGTTGACCGCGTGGGCTTCTACGCTATGGCGGGAGAGGCGCCGACCTTCTTTCTGACTTCGAACAACGGCGGTGGGGTACTGACGCCTTTCGGCACCAACTCAGGCGGGGGGAACAAGGCATTCAGCCGCGAGGGCTTCGTGGGCCTGTTCTACTTCGGCAAGCTGGATTTCCTGGTTTTGACCCAGCACGGCACGGACAGTGCGTTTTTTGCGACCACTCCCTCTTCTCCCGCCAACCAACCGCTTCCGGCGGGATTACGATCGCCAACCTGGAACGGCTACATGGTGGAAACTCACTACGTGTACAGTCCGCAGCTCATCTTCCTCCAGCGTTCGGAGTTCGAGCGGGTGTCGCAGCAGGGAGTCCCGGGGACCCCCTCCGACATGGGGAATCTCAACATGTTCACGTTCGGATACCGCTGGTATCCCATTATGACCAGCCGGGCGGGTTTTGCCTGGCACAACGAGTACTCATGGCTGCGCCAGAGCAAGATGGCGCCCGACGGCATCTCGGACTTGACCAGCAGCAGCCTGTTGCTTGGATTTGACTTCGATTTCTAGAGAGGGTTAGCGATGCGTACGAATCGACTCAAGTGGTCGCTGGCGCTGGCCGCCGCTGCAGTCTTGACTCTTTCATCCGCTTCCTGGGCGCAGAACACGCCCGACCAGCAAGCGAAGTGGATGGGGATGGAAAGTCATATCGGCAATTTGACCGGTCACGCCGGCAACGCCAAGGAAGACTATCGCCGGTATTGTGTTGGGTGTCACGGCGACCTGGGGGATGGGCAGGGTGAAAACACTCCATGGCTCGATCCCAAGCCACGGGATTTCACCATAGCCCAGTTCAAATGCCGTTCCACCCCGACCGGGACTTTGCCCACCGACGAGGATCTGTTTAACACCATCGCCCGTGGTCTCGACAATTCCAACATGCCGCCGTGGAATACGTTTACAAAACAGCAACGCGCGGATCTGGTTGCGTATATCAAGCACTTTTCGGCCAAGTGGCAAACCGAGAAAGCGGGAACGCCGATTCAGGTTCCGCCCGAGCCGGAGGTTACGGCGGATCGAATCAAGGCTGGCCAGGCATTGTTTAAGCGGCTGGAATGTTGGAAGTGCCACGGAGTCGAGGGTCGAGGCAATGGTCCCTCCGCTGACACTCTTACCGATGACCTGAACCGGCCGATTAAACCATTTGACTTCCACGATGGAACCCGCTTCAAGTGCGGCACCAGCGACGCCGATCTGTACAAAATCTTTATGACCGGGTTGGATGGTACGCCCATGCCGTCGTTCGCCGACAACGTCAAGCCGGACGAAGCATGGGACCTGGTGCTTTATTTGCGCACCCTTCAGCCCATGAATACCAAGGAAAAGCAGATCGCCAAGCAACTCGGTCTTAAACCGATCGACCCCAACGCCCCCGCGCCGGCGGCAGCTCCTCAGCAATGAGGCTGCCTTCGGGCGATACCATTTTTGACGAGGAGATGGATTCAATGAAAGCCGGACAAAAAATCGCAGTAATGAGCACGGCCCTGCTGATTCTCGCATCCGGATTCCTGTATTCCGGAAAGAACGTGAGTGCCGCATCGGAAGGCAAGATCACAGGAACCATCAAGCTGGACGGCACGGCTCCCCGCCAAAGGCCGATTGACATGTCCAAGGAGCCGAGTTGCGCCAAGATTCACGAGAGCAACCCGGTCCACACGGAGAACGTGGTTGCCGGTGCAAACGGAGCCCTGCAAAACGTAGTGGTCTACGTTTCTGAAGGGTTGACCGGGAACGAAGCCAGCGCAGTGTCCTCTGAGACCCCGACATGGGACCAGAAGGGTTGCCAGTACATTCCGCACGTGCTGGCGCTCAACATAGGTCAGCATTTCAAGGTGACCAACAGCGATCAGACATCGCACAACATTCATCCCATGCCCAAACAGGGTGGACCGAATCATGAGTGGAATAAATCCCAGCCCACGGGAGCTCCGCCGTTTGACGTGACTTGGACGGGCGGAGAGGTGGCCATTCCGGTGAAGTGCAACATCCATCCCTGGATGCATGGCTACATGGCGGTAGTAAAAGGTCCCAATGCGATCAGCGACGCCAATGGCGCGTTCACGCTCGACCTGCCACCGGGTTCTTACACGGTGACGGCATGGCAGGAAGAATTAGGAATGCAGACTCAGAAAGTGACCGTAGCCGCCGGTAAACCGGCGACCGCGAATTTCACCTTCAAGGCAAAGTGAATAATCCAGGCAGAAGCAGAGCCAGCCGCTAATAAACAAGTGGTGGCTCTGCGACGTCGATTTGAAGGCCGGTTCTTGACCGGTTGGAGGCGCGACCACATGGGAAAATTCGTGGCTGTGACCATTCTTGTGATTGCCATCGTTTCCGCGATTCCTATTCTGCGGCATACCTGGTGGATGGCGGAAGACATCTCGACGCACGGCGCGCCGATTGATGAGCAGATGTCGGAAACCATGGCCGAGGCAGGAATTTCGTTTCTGGCTTCGCAGATCATCCTGGCCTATTTCATCTGGAGATTCTCCGGTTCCCGTCCGGGGGAGAAGATCAAGAACTTCCCCGGTGGAGCGAAGGCCATGGTCTGGGCTGCTTTCCTGCTCGTCGGAACGGAAGTTCTAGCGTTGGGTGTTTTTGGAGTTAAGGCCTGGGCGAACATTTATTTCACTCCACCTGCTGCCAATGCTATGCCGGTTCAAGTCCAGGCTGGGCAATTCGCGTTCTATTTCCGCTATCCCGGCCCCGACGGAAAGTTCGGTCCGATTCATCCCGATCTGATCAACGAAGGCACGCAGAATTTCTACGGCCTCGATCAGGACCACGATGCGGACTCCAAAGACGACATCGTAACCGCTGAAATGGCAATTCCCGTAAATCGCGAGATTCACTTGCTGATGCACTCCAAGGATGTGGGCCACTCATTCTTCGTACCCGAGTTGCGGGTACAACAAGACTTCGTTCCCGGCCTGGACCTTTCTCTGCATTTCACGGCCACAAAAATCGGACGCTATGAAATCGTCTGTACGCAGCTTTGTGGGCTGGGACACTACAACATGAAAGCGTATCTGAGCGTGAAGTCCGAGCAGGACTTCGACGACTGGCTGAAGAAGCAAGCCGCCATGCAGTGAACTGGAGCGCGTCCGCGCTTTCCGCGTGGATGCGCAAACGCCGTTTTCGAGGTGAGCACAATGCACGACATGTCAGAACATGTGGCACATCATGCGCCCCCGACGAGTTTTATTCGGAAACACATTTTCAGCCTGGATCACAAAGTCATCGGCAAACAGTACTACGGACTGGCGCTGCTGGCCGTTCTGATCGGAATGGTTCTTTCCTGGCTGATGCGCATCCACCTCGGGTGGACGAACTACGCCATTCCGGGGCTGGAGTTGCTTTCCAAAAACGGTGCGCCCGGGAATGTGATGACGCCGGAGTTCTACCTGCAGTTGATGACCATGCACGCCACGATCATGGTCTTCTTTGTACTGACTACGGCGCCCTTTGCGGCCTTCGGCAATTATTTCCTGCCGATTCAGGTCGGCGCCGAGGACATGCCATTCCCGCACTTCAACATGATGTCGTTCTGGGTTACGTTCGTGGGCTTCGTGGTTCTGGTCTCCTCATTCTTCGTGCCCGACGGACCAACCCTGGGCGGATGGACCCAGTACGCTCCACTGAGTGCGGTGGGAAAAGTTTCCGGCCCCGGCCAAGGCACGGGCGTGGTTCTCTGGGCCATTTCGATTGCGATCTTCTGCGTAGGCCAACTGCTCGGTTCCCTGAACTTCATCACCACCACGCTTGACATGCGGACCCGCGGCATGAGCATGTGGCGCCTCCCGCTTAGCGCATGGGCCTGGTTCATTACTTCCTGCATGGGCTTGACCGCGTTTGCGGTTTTGATGCCGGCCTGCATTCTGCTGGTTTTGGATCACGTGGCGGGAACCAGCTTTTTCGTGCCCGCCAACCTGGTCATCAACGATCAAATGCAACCGCACTCCGGCGGCTCGACTCTTCTGTGGCAGCACCTGTTCTGGTTCTTCGGGCATCCTGAGGTGTATATCGCGATTGTGCCCGGGATGGGTATCGTCTCGCATGTTCTGATCACCAACATGCGCAAGCCCATGCTGAGCCACCGCGTGCTGGTGTACTCCATGGGCGCCTTGGCAGTTCTGAGTTACATGGTCTATGGGCATCACATGTTCGTCAGCGGGATGAATCCAGTTTCGTCTCTGGCATTCTCCTTTCCCACGCTGATCATCACTATCCCGTCCACGATTCTGGTGTTGATCTGGCTGGGCAGCCTGTACGGGGCGAAACTGCGCATCAATAGTGCTTCACTGTTCTCGCTGGGCTTCATTTCGATGTTTATCGCCGGTGGGGTGAGCGGCTTCTTCCTGGCGCAGCCTTCGACCGACATCATGCTGCACGCAACTTATTTTGTGGTCGGACACTTCCACATGGTGATGGGCGTTGCGGCAATGTTTGGGATTTTCGCCGGAACCTACTTCTGGTTCCCCAAGATGTTTGGACGAATGATGAATGAAACTCTGGGCAAGATCCACTTCTGGTTTAGCTTCGTGGGCGCCTATTGCATCTTCATGCCGTTCCATTACCTGGGCATGGCTGGCAATGTGCGCCGCTATCAGGCGTTCGTCAACGACTACACTCAAGGGCTGATTCCGTTGCACCGCTTTATCACCGTGGCCGCATTGTGCACCGGCGCTGCCCAGTTCGTCTTCCTGTACAACCTGATTCACAGCCGCTTTTGGGGCGAGCCTGCAACCGACAATCCGTGGCAGGCTACTTCGCTGGAGTGGAGCACGCCTACGACGCCGCCTCCGCACAACAACTTCGGCGACAAACTGCCGGAGGTTTTCCACGATCCCTATCAGTACGGAGTCGAGGGTTCGGCTGGCGATTACGTGATGCAGACTTCGCCCGAGCAGATTAAGGGCGCGGTCGAAGAGGCGTAAGCGAACGATTTCGAAATTGGAGTTTGCGGTTTTATGGCAAGCATAGTACCTGAACCACCAAAGATCGAGGAGCGTCGCGACCTAACCCGCCTGACCGGCAACGGTGGCGGTCGAATTCTGCTTCCGGCCCACGGAGACATGCGAGCGGTGAAGGATTATTCACCGCCGCCCGCTTCCACCGGAATCTGGGTCGTGCTCGCATCCATCACGATGACCTTTGCGGCGCTGACCAGCGCCTTGATCGTTCGCCAAGGATCAGCGCTGGACTGGCGGCATCTGGATCTGCCTCGAATTCTCTATCTCAATACACTCGTACTCTTTGCCAGCAGCATAGCGCTCGAGGTAGCGCGCCGCCAGGTAGGCGCTTTCATGAGCGGATCGAGAGATCAAGTCGCCAGCCCGGCAAGGTGGCTGTACATCACGCTGTTCCTCGGCTTGCTCTTTGTCGCTGGCCAGTACGCCGCATGGTTGCAATTGCGCTCGCAAGGGCTGTTTCTGGCGACGAATCCCAACAGCTCTTTCTTCTACGTTCTGACGGCGCTGCATGCCGTACACGTGCTGGGCGGGCTGGGCGGATTGATCCGCGTGATTCGCCGGCTCTATCTGTCGATCCTGCGAAAAAGCACGTTGGACGCGACCTCGCGCTACTGGCATTTCATGGATGTGCTGTGGTTGTATCTGCTGCTGTTGCTGTGGATGAAACTTTAACCAGTTCAATTCAATAGGAGGCGCCGTGAGCCACGCCGATACGATGGGAGGTCATTCCGCAGGCATGACAGCAGGACCGGCCTTTTCGGTTCCCACCAAGAAACTGGCGATGTGGCTATTCATTATCGCTGACACCGCCACGTTCGCCGCGTGCCTGGTGGCCTATGGGTTTATTCGCAACGCCACTCCCAACTGGCCCCGACCGTTTCACGGCATCACGAATGTTGCGCTCATGACGTTCATCCTGGTCACCAGCAGTTTGACCATGCTCATGGGAGTCCGGGCAGCGAGGGCTGGCGACAAGTCGGGCGCCCTCCGCTGGACTTTCATTACCGCTGCCGCGGGCATTATCTTTGCCCTGCTGCACATTCGTGAGTGGCTGGCGTTGATCGACGAAGGCATGACACTGTTCAAGAACCCATGGGGTTCCGGGCTGTTTGGCGCGTCGTTTTTCAGCATTACCGGCCTGCACCTCACCCACGTGACCGGCGGGGTGATCGCCTTGATCGCGGTTGGAATCCGCTATAAGGGTGGCCGCTACAACGCCGATGACCTCGAAATCCTGGGCCTCTACTGGCACTTCGTGGATATGGTTTGGATGTTTGTCGTGCCGTTGGTCTATCTTTTGAATCTGGCGCATTGAGACGGAGAGGAGCAAGTCACTATGGCTACCGCCGAAGAACACAAGAGTGGTGGATTGGGGAAAGACCTGGTCGTCTACCTTTGCATACTAGCTCTGGCCGCGATACAGTTCGTCATTGCCTATCAGAATATTGACGGCTCGCAGATGTTTGTGCGCATGCTGATTGTTGCCGTCATCGAAGCCGGGTTGGCACTGTTGTTCTTCATGCATCTGTCGGAGAATCGCGGACTGTTGTGGTTTGTGGGTGTCTTCACGGTTTTTGTGTTGCTAGCGATGCAATATGGATGGACGGACAGCTTCCGCTTGTTCGGTGGCGTGCCCTGGGCCCGGTAGAAGAGCCAAAGGAAAGCAATGAAGATTAACGGAGCGCTCGGACTCGCAGGCTTGGCGGCAGTGGCATTGTTCGTGCTGCTAACGCCGCTGCCGGCATTTTCTCAGAACTGCGCGCTCTGCTATACCCAGGCGTCTTCCGCCGGGGCGAGGATGATTCAGGCGCTGCGCAGCGGCATTCTGATCCTGGTCATTCCTCCTACGCTTGGATCCATTGGCATGATTTTCATTGTGCGTAGCAAGAACAATCAGTTCAAACGAGACGAGTCCGCTGGCGAAGACTGGTAAAATGGCAACCACTCACGTGATGGAAAATCCAGATTCCGTGCAAACATTCCGGTCCAAGCTCCAGGACTTCTACACGCTGACCAAACCTGAGGTCAATCTGCTGATTCTGATGACGACCTCGGCGGGATATTACTTGGCATCGCGTGGGCCGTTTCGAATTGGTGGCCTGGTCAACACCCTCATCGGCACACTGCTGGTGGCAAGCGGAACGGCGACTCTCAACCAGTGGATGGAACGAGTGTGGGACGGTCAGATGCGGAGAACCGTTTCCCGGCCGCTCCCTTCGGGAAGGCTCAGCGGTCGCGAGGCGTTCTGGTTCGGCATCGTGCTGAGCGCCGCGGGGGGCTTTTACCTTGCATTTACGGTTAACCCTTTGGCAGCGCTACTCGCCGTCTCGACCCTGGTGTCGTATCTTCTGATCTACACGCCGCTCAAGCGGAAGACGCCTCTGTGCACGCTGCTGGGCGCATTCCCCGGCGCGATGCCAACCTTAATCGGCTGGGCCGGAGCTGGAGCAGCCATCAATCGGCAGGCTTGGTTTCTATTCGCCATTCTCTTTCTCTGGCAATTTCCCCACTTTCTGGCCATCGCATTGATGTATCGCGACGATTACAGCCGCGCCGGTTATCGCATGCTGCCTGATTTCGATCGCGACGCGCGTTTTACTCGCGCCGAGATTGTAGGCTTCACCGTGACCCTGGTGCTTGCCACCATGCTGCCGCTAGTGGATCGCGGTGGCATGTGGTATTGGGCCGGCATGTCGCTGGCTGGAGCTTTCCTGCTCTATCACGTCGGCAGGCTGGCGGCATCAAGCTCAAAAGTGCTGGCCAGCCGCGTCCTTCATGCATCGGTTCTCTATCTGCCGGTGGTTCTCGGAATCATGGTTGTTTGGAAAGCATAAAGTTTCCGGTTGCCGTGCGGCCTTTCAATCCGTGTCTTTTCGGAAATCATCCTTCGCGGTTTTCGTATTTCTGGGTGATTGGTCCCTCGGAATAACCGTCGCTATCGCAGCGGCGACCCTGCTCGCCACCGAACCCGTTCTCGCGCAAGCGCAAACTCCAGCCCCGGTTAAACGATCAGAGATCCTCCGCACTCTGCCCCTGACAAGTTTTTATGGCACTCCTGATCCCTTGCCCGCTGGCAAACTTGGGGATCTGATCCGCTCGGAGTCCTTCGAGGAATACGAACTGCCACCTGAGGTGTCGGCGGTCCGCATTCTCTATCACTCGCGTTCCGCAACCGGGGGAGACGTGGCGGCATCAGGAGTGGTTCTGATTCCCAGCGAAGGAAAGCCGCCTGCCGGAGGCTGGCCGGTCATGGCGTGGGCCCCTGGCGCCACCGGCGTCGCCCGCCCCTGTGCTCCCTCGCTGATGAGGAATGTGGGTCACGGACCGTTCCTCTCCATGTATGTAAACCTGGGGTATGCCGTGGTCGCCACCGATTACACCGGGCTGGGAACCAATTTCCGGAATGCCTTTCTGGACGCTCAGTCCAACGCGACCGACGTCATCGCCTCTATCTCCGCAGCCCGCGCCGCAGCGCCCCAGCTTGGCGCGAGGTGGATCGTCATGGGGGAAGGGGAGGGAAGTTTAGCGGCCGTCGCCGTCGCGGAGAAGCAAAACGAGATTCGCGACGCAGGGTACCTCGGCAGTATCGCCATTTCTGGCTTGGCGGACGCAAAAGAACTGTACACGCATTCCACGCAGACGCCTTCCAGCAGCATGATCGCATTCCTGGCTTATGGCATTAAGACGGTGTATCCGCAGTTTCAAGTGATCGACGTGTTGACGGAGAAGGCGCTCGCACTCTATCACCACATCGAGCAGAACTGCGGAGAGACAGGCACGCTTGCCGAGCTCCCACCAGCTGAAACGCTAAAACCAGGGTGGGAAAACAATGAGTTTGTGCGCCAGTATTTCGCCAGAAACAGCCTCGGCGAAACTCCGGCACGCGGTCCGATCCTGGTAATCAGCGGCGACGCCGATCACGCGGTCCCAGTAACCCTGACCGCGCCAGTCATCGTCCGCATGTGCAAACAGGGTGACCGGTTGCAGTGGGAAAGATATCCCGATCTCGACCCGGGCCGCGTGATCGGCGACTCCGTGAGGGACCAGATTACCTGGATTGAGGGGCGATTTGCCGGCCGACCAGCCCCGGCGAATTGCCCATGAACTGACGCATCGCGAATACGTGGATCGGGCCACCCGGCACCTGCGGAAATGAATTATTTTAATTTGTTTTGAAAGGTTACGGAATCAGGGTTGAGCTCCAACTGTGCTCCACTTTGTGCTCTCGGGAAGGAGCGCAAGGTTCAGCAAACTGCGCCGTAGATTTAGTAAGTTCTTTCCTACCAAACGAGGGAGTGGCGGAGGGAGAGGGATTCGAACCCCCGGTACGGTTTCCCGTACAGCGGTTTTCAAGACCGCCCGTTTCAACCGCTCACGCATCCCTCCGGGACCTAGTCTTCAATAGTTAATAGTTTACATTGCTTGACCGGGGCGGTTTCGCAAATAGGTTTATTCTTTAGCTGTGGCGGCGGGTCTGGTCCAGATTGCGACCTGCCTGCGCTTGATCGAGAGGACCCATGAAATCCAATCGCTTCCAGTCTCTTCCGTTTCTGGTTCTGAGTTATTTGCCAACAATTCTCCTGGTGGTTTGGCTGACCCAGCAATGTGCACGCGCGCAAACCCAAGCCGGTTCTGACATCTCTACTGGTAACACCAACCAATCCTGGACGGCCACGACCCAGCAGCAACTGCCCAGCAGTCTAAATCCGACAAGGACATCTGAAACCCATACTGACGCTGGTGGCCGCACCGTTGATAATCAAAGTATCGAGAAAATGGGAATGTACGGCCGCTACGAGCCCTATCTGGATCTGCAAAAGGAAACCGTAAGAGTCGATGCGAATACAGTCCGAACGGTTGAGCGCACCTTTGGCAGAGACTCCGATGGCCGGAAAACTCTGGTTCAGGTGACCGAGGAGGAAAAGCGCAGCTTGCCGGGAGGCGAGGTGAAGGTGGTGCGCACGACCTCGAATCCCGATGCCAACGGCGCTTTGCAGATGGTTCAGCGCGAGATTCAAGACACTAAGCAGATAAGTTCCAATGTGCAGGAGACCAAGACCACGTTTCTGACACCCACAGCGAATGGCGGTGTAGCGGCGTCCATGCAGACCACGGAGCGCCAGACAAAGACAGGCGACCACAACCTCGAGTTTCGTAAATCGACTTCGGTGCCTGACCCGAATGGCAACTGGCAACTCAGCGAAGTCAGAGAGGGCGCGGTTAAGGATGACGGCAAGGACCGAACTAAAACTAAAGAAGAGCGCGTGCTGCGACCGGGAACCGACGGAAATTTGTCAGTAGTCGAGCGTACAGTGAGCAAGGAATCGGAAAATCCTGTGGGCGAGAAACGCGACACGGTGGAAACTTACTCAACCGATCTCCCGGGCTCTCCGGTTGACGGCAGCCTGCATCTGAACCAGCGAGTAACCACGGTTCATCGCAAGGGTGAAGATGGCGCGCAATCTACCGAAAAGCAGGTGGAGCAGCGAAACCCCGCGCAGCCCAGCGATAGCCTGCGGGTTACGGACCAGGCCATCGACATTGTGCGGCCTGGGCTCGGCGGTACAACTCGGGAGACCCAGACGATTCGATCGCTGGATTCCAACGGAAGCCTCGGGGTGGTGTCCGTGGATACGCGAAAACAAGACAACGCCCCCCCGATCCAAGTTGACATCGCGCCGGCTAAGACTGTTCCAACTGTCCCCGCTCGATAGAAATTCATTTCCTCGTAACGCCGCCGTCCCCGGCGGCTGTCGTAGGGGCGAAGGCAAGATGCGCTCGCGACAGCCGGCAAGATGCCGGCGCTCTACCAAAGATGTCAACCGCCATCTACTTGGTGAAAACGCCGCAGGCGATGCGAGCGCCCGCGTTGCCCGCGGGATCGGTCTTCATGTCGTCCGGGTCGGCATGGATGACCAGCGCGGTTCCGCCATTGCTGAAGAGCGAGTGGCTATCGGTTCCGTCGCCGAGGCTGACGTCGTTGTTAGTCAGCTTGAGCGTGGCTTTGCCGTCTTCGCTGACGCTGAAGTTCATCATGTCGCCGGCGTGGTGCCCGTCGGGATTCTGCAGACCGTGTTTTTTTCCATCGGGATTGAAGTGCGGTCCCGCGGACTTGAAGTCTGGACCATCGCACTTGGCATTCTGGTGAATATGGATGGCATGCGTGCCCGGGGGCAGGTCGTGCAGGTTCAGGTCAAGCCCCACACCCGTGCCCTTCGCACCGGTTCCGCTTTCCCATAGCGTAATCGTGCCCACGCTCTTACCCTGGGCATCCTTCATCTCAACCACGGTTTTGGCGGCGCTGGCGAGCGACAGGACAATGATTGTGGACCACACGGCAGCAATGAATAGTCGTTTTTGTTTCATGGCCACAGATTATATCCAAGCTAGGGTTCTGCGTGCTATTTCATTACCATCGAGCAGTGACGACGCAGTAGTGCCGACAAATCGTGGTGTCGCATGTTTTGTATCAACTATCAATCTTCCTCCATCGGCCCCGCGCGCATTCCCGCTTTGGGAAGTTTACCGGGCCCCCCCTCCCCTGTCGCCTGCAAAATCTAGAAAACAAAGAATCTAATTTGCGACTATGTGCTAGATCTTTGAGTTTACAGGAGTTACAGGCAAAATCTAGAGAACATGGGAGTTACGGTTCCGGTGCGGCTGGCTTGCGTCCCATTTTGGAACTGGTTGGGTTCGGCATTTGGGGCGGGGTCTGAAGCCATACCGACGCTGGGGTCGGATTGTCAAAGATCGACGATTATCTTGCAAATAATGTACTTTGCAGAAGATTATCGTACTTAAGGCAGGCAGTCAATGATAAAGCGCGGCGCGGAACTGGGGGCTCGGGAAACAGTCCCCGGTTTCGAAAACCGCGAGACCTGCGGTAGCGGGGCTAGCATTTCTCGATTTGCAAGTTCCGTTTTGTGATGCTACGATGTATCACATGCGAAAAGCCTCGGTTCGCGACCTTCGCTATGCTTTCAAGAAGATCGAACGCCTTTTGCATCAGGGCGAAGAGATCCAAATTACCAAGCGCCGCCGCGTGATCGCCCGCCTGGTGCCTGAAAGTGCACAATCGGTGGCACAGGTTCCGGATTTCTTGGGACGGTTACGCGCAATCTACGGCGACAAGGTGCTGGCCGTCAGCGGCGCCGAGTTGGTGTCCGAAGATCGGAGCCGCTATTGAAGATCTACGCTGACACCAGCTTTCTTGTGTCCTTGTACAGTCCGGATGCTAACTCGGTCGCTGCTGCGCGAATTATGCAGGCCTCCAAAGGGGACCGTTTTGTTAGCACCCTTGGGGAACTCGAAGTCGTCAATGCCGTAGGGTTGCGGGTCTTTCGGAAGGAAGTCTCGGCTACCCAGGCGCAGTCGTCATTGAACGACTTTGAGAAGGACCTGCTGGCCGGAGTCTTCCAGCTCAGACCAGTAACGGAACAGGTGTTTGAACGGGCGCGCCAGCTATCGCGGCAAACGACTCCCAAGCTCGGCACCCGCACGGCAGATCTCCTGCATGTTGCAACGGCGCTCGAATTGTCTGCGGATTACCTCTACACCTTCGACCAGCAGCAGCGGAAGCTCGCCCAGACCGTTCGTCTCAAGCTGAACTAAGAGGATCGAAACGGTGGACGATTCAGCGTTCCCAAATGACGGTTCCTGGACCGCCCATCCGCCGACAGCCTCCATGTCGCAGCGATCTGCGCACCCGCCCTTTCGCACAGAACGCGAAAGAAGGGGGCACCCAAAACCTGATTTACCCGCTGTTTGTAAGGGTGGGGCACCCACCCGACCAAGGAAAGGATGCGTCACGGTTCTTCACTAACACTGGCCGAATGATGGGTCCGATACAGAGGGTGAATGTTGACCTGGCGGCGGGCATGCTGGAGGAACTGGACCGGCCGCCAAAGAGTTGAATATCAGCCGACAGGCGGTGATCACGACGCTCATACGCCAGGCGCTCGATCAGCAGTATCTGGCGCGAGGGGTCCGCCCCGCGGTTAAGCGGAGGTAGAATTGCTGGCTTCCCGTCGCGCCTTCGTTAGCTCAGTATTCTGCCGAAAAAGGACTGCTTCCTAGAGCATTTTCAGGGTTGCTGTAGGCTGTACGAAACAGCAGGTCCCTCCACTCCGCTTCTCATCCCCTTCGGGAATGAGAAGCTGCGGTCGGGATGACAATCCGTAACGGGTACAGTAACGGTGAAAACGCCTTAAATGCTCTTCTATCTCGCTTTTTGATCCCTATAAAACATTGCCAAGCTGGAGTAATATGTAACCCTGCTTTGGTATGGAGACCCTTGGGTCCAACCCGGTGGAGGCTGTGCGGGAGTTGCCGCCTCCTTTGCGTACTCGCCGGCGGCGGGTGCGGCAGAAGGTTCACACTCCCGCGTACGCTAGCTTGAATGGAAGCTTGAGTGGCCAAGTCCTCGATCTCAGCGAGATCGTCGACATCAGCGAAGAAGGCATGGCCATTCAGACTTCGTCTCCGCTCGAGGTTCAGCGTAGCGTGAATCTGTGTCTTGATCTGACGGCGACCAGAACTTGTATTCACACGACCGGGGAAGTCGTCTGGTCCGACCGGTCGGGACGCGTCGGGATCCGCTTTCCGCAGATGCCTGACGACTCGCTTCGCCAGCTCAAAGAATGGCTCTTTGTGAACGTGATGGTGGCGTGCGTCAATCACCGGGCCGATCTTTTGTCTGGGGATCGGTTGTCGGGCGACCGGCTACCCGCCAATCAGTTCTCCCAGGTCGCGCCCTCATTCGCCCTCGAGAAACTGCCGGAGAACAGTGCCCTGGTCAACTGGATGCGGCAGGAACTCGAGCCCACGGCGCCTGCCGACTACACCTCCATCCTGACCGCCCTGGCCGCGGTCAAGCGAGAGGTAGATTCGATAGGCTCCGATCTTGATGGCGCTTTGCAATTGCTGGCGCAAAGAGCGCAGACTTTCACTCGCGCAACCGGTGCGGCGATTGCTTTGAGCGAGGGATCCGGCATGATTTGCCGCGCCAGCGCTGGGCAGGATGCTCCCAGCCTCGGGGCGCGGCTCAGCATTGGCTCAGGATTTTCTGGGGAGTGCGTGCGCACTGGCGAGTTGCTGCGCTGTGACGACTCCGAAGCCGATCCCTTGGTTGATCGCGAAACCTGCCGAATGCTGGGCATTCGCTCCATGATCGCAGTGCCGATTCGCTGGGATGACGCCATCATCGGACTGTTGGAAGTGTTTTCCCCCGACCCTTATGCCTTCAGCACCAACGACCCCATCGTGCTCGAGCGTTTGGCCGGAATCATTTCCACCGCGGTCCATCGCGCGGGCACGCCGGAACCGGGTTCTGCCGAGAACGGTTCTGCGGAGCATGAGTCTGGCACGGCGGGCTCTTCGGAGTCTGGTTTCCCGTCACTATCGGTGACTAGCGTCGACGATGAATTTCCCGTCGAGACGCTGGCGGACTTGCCGCTGCCGCATTTTTCGCGCTCTCGTAAGATTCTTCTCGCGGCGGCGGCAGCCACGGTATTGTTCGCGGGAACTTGGTTGATTTCACCGCGCGACTTCACTAGAAGTGCTGGTTCTGCTCCCATATCTCAGCCACCGGCGAAAGTTCCTGCCACGCCGCCCACGCCAGCTTCGACCGGCAGCCTCGAGGGCATGCGCAAATTGGCCGAGCAGGGCGATCCCACCGCCCAGTTTTCCATGGGCGCGCGCTATGCTGCAGGCGAAGATGTCGCTCAGGATTACGCTGAGGCGGTGCGCTGGTTCACCCTGGCGGCCGAACAAGGACACGTCAAGTCACAGGGGATTCTGGGCGCCTACTACTGGTCGGGACGGGGCGTGCCTCTGGATCTGGTCAAGGCGTACTTCTGGTCGGTGTTGGCGCAGGCTGGCGGAGACGAGGCTAGTAAGTATCGTGTACCGGCTCTCGCCTCCCGCATGACCCATGCGCAGATCGCGGCCGCCCAACAGCAAGCCAATGACTGGATCAAAGAGCATCAGTCGCTTAGCCAGAACTCCGCCGCCACGCGTTGACACTCCGACAGGGCGCAACTTGGGGTATTTTTTCTCGGTAGTTACTACTCTATTGCAGTAGCCTCATGGTTCAAGTAGACTCCGAGCGCGTTCATCACAAGATTCTGAGACGTCTATCGGTTGCACTTTCCAAAAAGGGGAACTTATGTTGCCAAAGAAACTATTTGTTGGGTTTACGGTGCTTCTGCTCGCTATCTCCAGCGTCTCGCTGGCACAGAAACTGCAAAACCTGGTGAACCAACCGCCGGACGGCGCGGGAATAGGCTTTCTGTTGACCGATGGTACGGTGATCTTTCAAGGTAACAACCAGACCGATTGGTGGAAGCTGACACCTGATAAGTTCGGAAGCTACGTCAAGGGGACCTGGTCGCAAATCGCAAGCCTGCCCTCGGGATACTCGCCCCTGTATTTCTCTTCCGCCGTACTTGCCGATGGCCGAGTAGTGATTGTGGGCGGGGAATACAACTTCCTTCAGTTTGTGTTGACAAACCTGGCCGCGATCTACGATCCCAAGGCGGACACTTGGACTTCGCTCGGTCACCCGAAGGGTTGGGCCTATATCGGAGAATCACCGTCCGCGGTGCTGCCGGACGGCAAGTACCTGGTGGGAAGGAAACTGGATAAGAGCGCGGCGGTGTTGGATCCCGCTACTCTTACATGGACGCTGGTGGGCACTGCGGGGAAGAGCGACTTCAACGCCGAGGAGGGCTGGACGCTCATGCCCGACGGCTCAGTTTTGACTTATGATGTGAAACATGCTCCGCACTCGGAGAAATATGTCTCTTCGATGGCAAAGTGGTTCACGGCGGGCAGTACGATTGTCGACTTGCACTCCCCACACCAGGGAGGCTGTATTCCGTATCCCGGAGGCTGTTATCCGGCACCGGGAGAGGTGGGTCCCGGCATACTTCGCACCGACGGTACGGTTTTCGCTACCGGCTCTGGTTCGAATGGCGGCAGCGGCCCTGGACACACAGCTATCTATCATCCGGGGAAGAAACCCACTGACCGGGGCAAATGGACGGTCGGCCCCGATTTCCCGAACAGTGATAACGCCGGCGATTCGTTTGCTGCTTTGCTGACCAATGGTCGTCCGCTGGTCCTGGGCAACTCCGGAACGCTTTATGAGTTCGATGGGAAAAACCTGATTCCCGGGCCGTTTGTGGGTTTCGGCGCCAGTCTGATGGTGCTGCCTACGGGCGAGGTGATCGTCGCTGGCAGCCAAGTCTACACCTCGTCCGGGACGTATAAGGCTGCGTGGGCCCCGAGTATCACTACATATCCCCACACGGTCACGCGCGGTTCCACTTACAAAATCTCCGGCAGGCAGTTCAATGGCTTGTCGCAAGCTGCTTCTTTTGGCGACGAGGATGAGACCGCGACGAACTACCCCTTGGTGCGGATCACGAATCAGGCAACGCACCATGTTTTTTACGCCAAAACGCACGACCACAGCACCATGGCGGTCGCCACCGGTAAGGCCATCGTTTCGACAAACTTCGATGTTCCTGCGGGAATGGAGACCGGAGCAAGTTCGCTGGTGGTCGTGGCGAATGGGATCCCTTCCAAGGCGGTGAGCATCACGGTCAACTAACGCGGGAATCCATCTTGGAGTGCCCGACTATCGGGTGTGGGGTGCACATGACGAGCGGAGGAACGCACATCCGCCACAGATTTGGGGCGGTTCGACCCTATGTCCATGGTCATCTCGATCTGTCGGACTTTGTGAAGCATGCCTTCGGCGCGGTGGAGTTGGAACGCCACGAGATGGGGCCGAAGGCATTCCACGTCGAGTCCCAGATTGGCGATGCAGTGGTCGTGCTGGAAACTGGCGATCCTCCGGATCCCTCGGCGACGTGCGCTTCGATATACGTCTACGTTGAAGATGTGGACGCTGCTTATCGGCGGGCGATCGAGTTCGGCGCAACCTCACTTGCCGAACCTGAGGACAAGCCCTATCAAGAACGCGCGGCGGGGGTTAAGGATTCGTTCGGAAACACGTGGTGGATCTCAACATTCAAACCGGCGGCGTGAGGATGACGGGTGACAACATGCGACAAGTCGAGCGCCCCATAACTGATCAAGCCCACCACCCGCCGCAGACTGGTGTAGACAGCGGTTGGTCTTCGCACCAGAAGGCGTTGGCAATGCGAAAAAGACTTGTCGCCGACCACCGTCGTGGAGCGGCGCACTTGGAGAAAGGCGGGTGCGGCTTTAGTCTTTTGGTCGGCCCGTTTTTGCCAGCCCTGCTTTTTTTCTTAACTTCGCGTAAACTTCAGGCAGATTCTTCCTAAGCCACTTGTAGCACTCCCGGCGCAGCAAGGTGTGCTTCCGGTTGTGCTGCCGGCGACGCTCTACGTAACGTTTCTGTTGAGCAGTGAGTCGTTTTTTCATCCGCGATTTCTCTCTTTCCTTGAGAGCTCCAATAGAAGAAGCTTTCATGCCGCAGAATTTGCAATATCCGTTTTGCTGACCAGATCGATGATACCCTGTTCACCGAATTTCGCGAGTGCCTTGGCGTAAAAATGCGAAAGGCACCTGGCTACTTCAAGTTCGACGATTTTTGGCGAAACACACCGTGCAAAAAGCTACCGGCAAGGTTGTGAAACCTGGCCGGCGGGTCTTTCCACTAGTTGTGCAGCGCTTACATCAACCGCGGCCACCGCCTGCAGCGGCCATGGCATACGCACTCTTCTGCCCTGTGGTGTCACGCAGGGCTTGGAAGTAGAGGGTGAAGGAGCGTTGCACCAGAAACATCAGCGGTAAGATAAGCAGCGGGATGTACCAGGCGAACGCGTGCGTGGCCAGTTTGGCCAGGCCCGCAACGCCGGCGGCCAGTACGAAATAAGGGAACGTGAGTTGCAGGATCTGTCTCCAAATTCCGAACAGGCGACCGCTTTCCGTGAGGGCGATGATGGCCGCGACTGGGATGGTATTGACCAGCAAATAGGCCAGTGCTCCTAGTGCGAGACCAAGCCCTGAATTTGCCGCCGCAGCCTGCATGGTGAACCATGCGGCCTGGGCAGCCATCAAGGTGACGCCCAGGTTGAACATGGTTTTGATTGGCTTCTGCTGACTGTTTTCCGACCAGAGGCATTGCACCAGCGTCGACGCGCCGGTGATCAGAAGGGCCTCGGCCAGGCTGAGTTCGGTGAGAGCGAGAAGGATGAACGGCAGGTTCACCGACATCGATCCCGTCAGCCGGGGCAGCGAGACTTTGAGCCGCGCTGCGAAGAGGGCGACCAAGAAGGTCCCGGTGAAGCGTGCGTATGCCGGGTGTCCCCATTGCAGCGGCACCTGGAGGAGAATCCCGATGCCGAGGACAACCACGAACCCGACAAGTGTTTTAGTCTTTGTCGAGAGGTGTGTCATGGCTAGTTTTCTCCGTCCTGGCCATCACTGTAGGCCGAAGTCGCGGTCGATGTGCCCCAGACCACGCTGTTACCCCAGACCACGCTAAAGCCTTGGTCTACGGTATTGCCCCAGACCACGGAGTTTCCCCAAACCACCGAGTTCGCGCTTAACAGTGAGTTACCCCAAACGACCGAGTTGCCCCAGACTACGGAGTTTCCCCAAACGACGGAGGTGCCCCACGTCACGGAACTGGTGTTGACAATGGTTACGGTGTTGTTCGCGGCATTGTAGCTTGCGGTGGGAGACAGAGCCACGCCGTTGGCGACATCGGTGTTCGCTAATGCGGCGTCAACGTCGAGATATCCCGCGCCGTAGGTGAAGAGGTCGTACTGGTTATCGAACTCGTTATTGAAGACATCGAAAGACTTGCAATAGACGCCAAATCCTTTCCATGCCGTCTTCATGATGCGAGCCTTCACCGTATCCGGTGTCAGCGTCGGATCCTTTTGCAGCATGAGCGCCACTGCGCCCGTCACTACGGGTGTGGCCATGCTGGTACCACTGAGGCGAAAATACTGGGTAGCGCAGGTCCCAGTGCAGGTTCCGCTGGGAGCAATCTCGAGAGTCGGGAACTCTGTGTCGAGGGTGCTGTTCTTAACCAGCAAGGACCCAATGCGGTTGCCCGGAGCCACGACATCGGGCTTAACGATGTGGTCGAGCAACGTCGGTCCCTTAGAGCTGTAGCTGGCGATGGAATCGTCGGCCCGGGTGGCGGTTCCCATGGTCCTGGTAGCGGCAACCGTGATGACTGCCGGATCATTGCCCGGAGAACCGATGGTGCCGAAACCGCGAGTGTGCATCGAGTCGTCTCGTCCGTTATTTCCGGCGGCTACCACTACCACGATGCCTGCGGCCCAAGCTTGCTCCACCGCCTGGTCTAGAGGATCGAGCGTGTAACTTTCAAAAACCGGCCGTCCCAGCGAAAGGTTGATCACACGAATGTTGTATTGAGTTTTCAGCGCGATGGCTCGCTGAATGGCAGCGATCACCTGGCTGTCGGTGCCGGCGCCGTTTTGATCGAGTACGCGAAGGTTGATGAGGTTAACATTGGGAGCCATGCCAGCGATTTGTTGCGCATAGCCGGTTCCCGCGCCAGAAGCCGATCCATTTCCACCGATGATGCCGCTCACGTGAGTACCGTGCCCATAGACATCTTTGGTGGTGCTATCACCTGCGACGAAGCTTTCGCTGTGCACCACTCGGTTGCCGCCAGCGATGTGAAAGTCGGCGTGATCGGCGATTCCGCTATCAATGACCGCAACCCCGATTCCGGTGCCATCGAGGCCGTACTGCTGGGCCGCCACGTCGGCTTCCACTGCGGAAGCGAAGTCCTCGTAACTATTCTGCATACTGACCGGGCGATCCGGTGTGACGTACAGAACATCAGGATCTTTCTCCAACATGGCGAGAGCGGAGACCGGAATTCGGAAAGCAGCAGCTTGGATGCTATGCAGTTTGGTTCTTAGCACGGCGCCATGACTCAACATTCTCTGGTAATGAATGGCGCGAGGAGTTTCCTTGAACTGCACGATCACGTCGATCATCGCGTTCGGGTGCTGACGGTTGAGATCGTAGGCAAGCTTTCCTGCATAACGTGATACGCGAGGCGTCTGGTTGTTCAGTTGTGGCGGCGACGCTGCCCAGCTCGCCGTGACGAAGAGAGCCGGAATTGCGAGACGCAAAAGCGCCTTCCGGATGCTCTTCCATTTCCGAATCGGTAGTTTTCGTGGCTTCATTGATGGATTGCTCCAATTACTCCCATGGCCTGCCATGTCGTTAGCTGCCCCAAACTGCGGACGCGATGACGGAGACAGCGTGGTTGAAAATCCTTTGGGGAATAATCTGGACCACTTCGTAGGCCAGCACCGTAAACAGAGCCAGCCATCCGATTTCATTTTTCATAGGCACTTGAACACCCCTCACAAGTTGATCTTCTTCGGTAGTCTTAAGTGCAGGCGGGATACCAAAGGTTGACCCTAGTCAACCAGCCTAAAATCAACGCTTTAGATGGAGCTTGAGGGTAGTCCGGCAGGGACAGACTGTCCTCTAAGTCGTGGGGGGCATGGCGTATGTGTATGAAAACACGTGAGATGGCTCGCTCGCCCGCGATTGGGGACAAATTGTCCCTTCACTGCCAGCATTCCGAGCGTTATGGACCGCGATCACGCTCACAACCATGCACAACCGATGATATTGTTTGTGCGGTAATCCAATGAAGGAGGGAAATCCGGTGAAGCGCTGGATCGTGTGTGCACTTCTTGCCCTCGTAACCGCCAGGTTAGTTTCTGCTCAACAACCACTTCCGAGCCGGAAAACAACCGATCCCTATCAGCCAACTTTGGATCGCCTGGAATCGCTGACCACCCTGTTACTGTCCGAATGGCGATTTCACGCAGACGTACCCCATCCTGAGGATTCGTCGTTAGATGACGCCAGCTGGGAAACCGTAAGAGTCGGAGAGAAATGGGCGACCGGGTCTCGCGTACTCCGCCGCTGGATCGAGATTCCGGAGAAGATCAACGGTTATGCAGTGCTGGGCGCTCGCGCGAAATTGGACCTCAGGTTCGACTTCATGTGGAACAACAAAGGTCCGGTTACGATCGCGGTATTCTCGAACGGAGCGCTGGTGTCGCGGGGAGATGACGACATGCAGCAACCGATCCCGCTGACGGAGAACGCACAGCCTGGACAGAAGTTTCTGGTCGCTGTGCGGATCGATGCTCCGGAGGTGGAGACACAATTTCATCACGCGCAGTTGAGAATCGAACCTAAAGTCAGCCGGCCGGATCCGGCGATGATTCGAATGGAAATCCTGGCGGAGCGTCCGATGATTGCGGCATATGAAGCGGGTCGGGCGGAGCGCCAACTGCAACTTGACGAGGCGGTCAAAGGCATTGATTTCTCGGCGCTCGACAAGAATGATCAGGCAGGCTTCGACGCGTCGCTACGCCAGGCGCAGAGCAACCTGCAGCCCTTGAATGCATGGTTGAAACAGTTCACCGTTCGCGCGGTCGGGAACTCACATATTGATATGGCTTGGTTGTGGCCGTGGACGGAAACGGTTGAGGTGGTGCGCAATACCTTTCAAAGCGTTTTGGATTTGATGCGCGAATATCCCGATTTCAAGTTCACCATGTCCTCGGCGCGAACCTACGAATGGATGCAAGAGAAATATCCGGACATGTTCGAGCAAATCAGGCAACGAGTGAAGGAAGGCCGCTGGGAGGTCATCGGCGGCATGTGGGTCGAGCCTGATCTGAATATGCCGGACGGCGAGTCGCTGGTGCGCCAGATTCTCCTTGGCAAACGATATTTTCAGAAGACCTTTGGCGCTGACATCAAGATTGGCTGGAACCCTGATTCTTTTGGATACAACTGGCAGCTTCCACAAATCTACAAGAAATCCGGCATGGATTATTTCGTGACCAGCAAGCTGTTGTGGGCCACGGACTACACTAAATTCCCTTACCGGCTGTTCTGGTGGGAAGCGCCCGATGGGAGCCGGCTTCTAACGTACTTTCCCCATGAATACGCCAATGATTTCAACCCCGAACAGATGACGCAGGATCTGTCGCTCTACGCCCCGCTGATTTACGGGAGCAAAGTCACCGATTCGCCGCAGATGCTTTACTTGTACGGAATCGGCGACCATGGCGGCGGTCCGACTCGAACGATGCTGGATCAGGCGAATCGCCTTCGAGAACCGAACACAGTTTTCCCGAAGATTGACTTTAGCACTGCCAAAGAATTCTTCACCGACCTCAACCATGAACTCCCAAGTCTCAACGTGCCCACCTGGAAAGATGAACTCTATTTCGAATATCACCGCGGCGTGTACACTTCGCAAGCCGACACGAAACAGCGAATTCGGCGCGATGAGGAACTGATGCTCGACGCCGAGAAGTATGCGTCGCTGGCTTCGCTCTTCGGCCACTCGTATGCGCAAGATCAGTTCGAGCTCGCCTGGAAGAATCTGCTATTCGATCATTTCCACGATGTCATGCCCGGTTCCGGAATTGCGGTGAATTATCTCGACGCCAAGCGAAACTTGGACGATGTTGCCCGTTCCGCAAAGGAGGTCACGGAGGGGGCGCTCGACGAGATCCTGGCTCACGTCAATACCCAAGGCGACGGCGTGCCGGTCGTGGTTTTCAATTCTCTCTCCTGGCCACGAACCGAAGTGATTGAGATCGAAGTACAACTTCCAGGTAAGGCCGGGCAGGTTGAAGTAGTCGACGCCGCCGGCCAAGAAGTTGAGTCCGAACTGCTGGAAATGGATTCAGCAACCAACCGGGCGCGGCTCCTTATCCTCGCGGATACAGCGGGTATGGGCTACAAGACCTATTTTGTGCGTCCAGCAACGGAGCCTTCTAAGCCTGAAGAGGTATCCAGCAGAGTGCAACTCGGACGGAAAGTCACGGCCTCGGGAAATGCCATGGAGAATGGATCCATTCGCGTCCAAGTCGATCCCCAAACCGGGTGCATTACCAGCCTTCTCGATCTGCGAAATCAGACGGAAGCGCTGGCTCCCTCCGAAACCGATACGGGCGGCCCAAGAACGTCCGCCTGCGGGAACCTTTTGCAGGCTTTCTACGACAAACCCAAGCAATGGGACGCCTGGAACATCGATTCCGATTTCGAGAAACAGCATTGGGATTTGGATAGAGCGGACGAAGTGAAGCTGGTCGAGGGTGGGCCACTACGAGCTGTGATCCGAGTCAAGAAGCATTTCCAGAATTCCACCTTCGTGCAAGACATCACTATGTACCCGGGCGTGCCGCGGGTCGACGTGAAGATGCAGGTGCACTGGCACGAGAAACACATTTTGCTAAAAGTGGCATTCCCTTTGAGCGCACACAGCGATAGGGCCACTTTTGAAATCCCCTACGGTTCGATAGAGCGTCCGACCACTCGGAACACGCCAGCCGAGCAGGCCAAGTTCGAAGTCCCGGCGCAACGCTGGGCCGATCTTTCCGATACCAAATCCGCCGGCTCCAAACACGGCTTCAGCCTGCTTAACGACAGCAAGTACGGATACGATGTGAAGGGCAATGTGCTGCGCCTCTCGTTGCTGCGTTCACCAGAATGGCCCGACCCGCATGCCGACGAAGGCCATCACGAATTTACCTACTCTCTGTATCCGCACGCCGGAGGTTGGCGCGACGCTCAGACCATACGCCGCGGCTACGAACTAAATTACAAGTTGATCGCCACGCGGTCGCAAAAACACGAGGGCACACTTCCGGGCCAACACTCTTTCGTGCAAGTTGAACCGGACAACGTCGTGCTTACCGCGCTCAAGAAATCCGAGGACGATGACTCTCTGGTCCTGCGTTTTTATGAGTGGGCAGGAAAAGAAGCTGATGTAAAACTCCAGTTACCGGCAGGAGCCCAGTCGGCGTCAGAAACCGATCTGATGGAGAAGGCGATTGCTGATCTTGCGGTGCACGATGATGCCGTCACAGTGCATACCAAGCCGTATGAGATTAAGACGCTGAAAGTCCGATTTGCGCCGCATGCGCTCCAGGAACGAGTGCCCTAGCAGTTGTTTCCTCTCTATTCCCTCCATCGCGTCGATAGGTGCTTCGCGCGCGCTGGACGAGAGCGGCGCGAGCACGCAGATGACCCGGAACTACGGTCGGGCGCCACGGGGAGAACGGGTGGCGGAAGCAACCCCGAATAGCCATTGGCATACGCTGACCATGCTGGCAGCCCTGACCCGGGAAGGCCTGCAGGGCCCATGACGATTGAGTCGCCCACCGACGGAGATGTGGCAGGTGGGGTTTTCAGAAAAAGGAGTCCATATCAAGACCGCAAATCTTGACTTCTTCAGCGCCTGGGCAAACTTCAGGAAAGCTAGAGAAGCGACGCGCTGTTTTCTCTTGTACGTGAACTCGTCCATGTACTGCACGCTCCCGAAGCACTGTCTACCTGCAGAACTGCGAACTGCAATGCGGGAACTTCTCAAGGCGAAACTGGCAGCGAAATCGCCTTAACACTCGTGGATCGGATCGTGCGCACGAAGGTTCGGATTACTGGAATTCACCCAAGACGATGGGCACTGTAGAACCCGCTGCTCCCCCGTTGTCGCGGGTTTTTGACGTTACCAGCCTCATGTATTCAGTCAGAGTGACGAAGCGGTATCCCCGCGCT
>Ga0116225_1000069_pt1 | contig 79375 bp, 63 predicted proteins | sample Sb_taG_8_FD_88968 | JGI IMG/M metagenome (GOLD analysis project Ga0116225, IMG submission 88968) | Peat soil microbial communities from Weissenstadt, Germany - Sb_50d_c_BC metaG | ecosystem: Environmental > Terrestrial > Soil > Wetlands > Peat | place: Germany: Weissenstadt | collected 2010-09-21 | reverse complement strand
TACCGCTGCCTCCCTGACCACGCACGACGCGCCCGCGCATGTTCTACTCCTCCGCGGCAGGCCTTTTCAGATACTTCGCCCCCTAAGCGCTCCCGAGCCATAGGTACGCGCTAACAAATTACGCCGAAACATCCACGAGACAACGGTTTATGCCGAGCTGCCCGCAACCAGGCCCTGGCGCCTGGTCCAAACTTCAGCGCAACGCGGCGGTTTTTGCTCCTGAGCCGTAATTTCTCGAACTTTCTCGACACTCAGTCGTCTAAGATTGTGAGCCTCCCGAATTAAACGCCCATTGCCCCTTTGCTGAGAATCGAGCCTTGGCATATAGTTGATTGCATTCACCATCCCCCAGTAGACCCTAGCTCCACGTAGCGCCCCACTCCCAGTGTGCGCGCTCCTTAAGCGCCCTGACCGGCGTCGCATCTGTAGGAGATAGCTCCATGAGGTCTCGCATTTCGTTTCGTTGTCCAGGCTGCAATGCCCGGCTGCGGGCATCGATCGATTTCATAGGCCGATCGTGTCCTTGCCCAAAGTGCGGCGTAGAAGTTCAGGTCCAGCCTCTCCCACCGACAGAAGAGGCCCCGATTCTCGTGCTGGACTCCGGACTAGTGTTGCCGGAGGCACGGACGAAATAGGCCCTGCGCCTTTTGGCAATCGTTGCACCTCTTGGCGCCTTTGTTGGCTGACGGGTTGTAAAGGCTGTGGTCCGCTTGTATGAGGGTGCATGCCGAATCTCATCTGAACGCCAGGATGAGTGCAGCGCGACAGGAAATTCCGTCAGTCGGCAAGTCCGGCCAAAGTGATGCTATTGGCCTTTGCCGCTTGGGACTTCCTTCAGAAGTTTTTCCACAGCGGCGTCCAGTATTTCCCCTTCGATCCCCTTGTAGCGGATAACACCTTTGGCGTCGAGTACATAGACCGTCGGCATGGTGCGGATTTTCCATTCCTTGGTAATTGGCCCTTCAGCTCCATCAAACCAGGATCGCCAGGTGATCTTGTGCCTGGCTTCGGATTTCTTCAAAGTTTCTCTCTTCTCATCGAGATTGACACCGACCACCGCGAAGGGCTTGCCTTCGAGACGTTTGACGAGCAATCTCTCGTGGGGGACCATGGCCATGCAGGCCGAGCACCAGGTTGCCCAGAAGTGGATGACCACTACGTTTCCCCGGTAGTCGCTTAGATTGAGCTTCTTGCCGTCGCTGTCCGTGCCGACGATCTCAGGCGCTTTCTTACCAATGCCCAGGTTATGCAATTCGTATAGGTCCGCTCGGGCATCCTCATTGGAGTCCTTGTCACTTTCGTCGACGAACTTGCGGAATAGGCTTTCGGCCTCTTGGCCAAGCTTCTCAGCGTCGCCGAGTTTCGCATCTGCGGATTCTGATCTGGCTTTCAAGAGCCTTCCGAGACCTAGAGTTGCCTGCGCCCGCGCCTTGGAGTCGGAGGTCTTTTCCTGGATAGCCCGCAAAACTTTCTCAGCCGCAGGCGAGTCGAGCGTGCCCAGGCTCTGGCAAAAAGATGCCAGATTTTGCGAGTGGTCCGCAAGAAGCAATTCCAGAGCCTTGTCTTGGTCCGCCCCTTGCGAAGCAGCAAGAACGACGAAAGTCAAGGAATCAAAGGCCGCCTGGGTCTTGGGGAATTGCTCTGCCAGTCTCAAAAAGCGATTTGCAAACGCGAGTCGGCTCTCTTGCATTGCCTTCTTGATCTTCTGTCGCTCTTCCTCGTTTTGAGCCGCACGGCGGGCCTTGACCAGTTTGGCTTGTTCCTTCTCAAACTCACCGTTCAAGGACTGGAACTGGCCCTCGGCAGAGCTCTGCTTCTGAGCCCTAGGTTCTTCGCAGGCCCGCACAGTTGGCACAACAACAACTACTAGAATCCAGACAACCATGCGGGACATCCTGCAGTCCTCCACTTTATTCAGAAATTGGATACGACCTTTCGGCGCGTTCGAGACCGTGCTGCATTCCTTATGTTCGTGCAGAGGGTGCGTTCTCGCAAGAGGAATGCGGACCGGGCCTGGTGCTGGGCGGGATGAGAGAAAAATCGGGATTACCCTGCCGCCGCCAGATAAACCCGTCGAGCACATAGTGCGTGAACTGCGGCACGGCCAGAAGCGGGACCAGGACCATTTTCAGCGAGCCGGTGTTCCAGGCGCTGCCGAACAGCCAACTCCGTTCGTGCCACACGCCCCGGTCCCAGACCATTTCCTCCAAATAGGCCACCAGCCAGAGGGTGGCTAGAAATGTGCCGAGCCGGCGCAGATGGGTAGACAAGGGCCGTTCGCCGGACTCCCGTCGCTGATAACGGTACCAGTACACCAGGGCCAGGTAAGGAACGCCGTGCGTGATGACGTTGGTCACGGTAAAGGCGTAATCGGAATTCAAGGCGATAATACCCACGTACCAGCAGACGGCTGTCGTCGCCACGATCATGTCCTTGCCCGGATTGGGCCGCCGGGCCAGCCAGCGATAGACGGAGTTGAGTGCATAGAAGCCCAGCACCGTCCAGTAGATCGGCGCGACAATTTGTTCGAGAGCCGGGGGAATAGCAGCAAAATCATTCTTGTAGAACCAGCGGAATTCTCGCGGCAAATGTGCATGCCACCAGATCAGCGGATAGATCGTGGCGAGGTAGATGGTCGCGGAATCCAGCCAGCGGCTGGCGCCGTCGCGCTCGCCAAGGCGGGCTCGATAAAGGGCCACCCAGCCATATTGCTGACGGATGAAATGGAAGACCGCCACATAGGCCAACGTCCGCCAGAAGACCATCTCGCCTTCCGAGTAGAGCGCCACCCCCAAAGCTAAGCCGAATAGCGGCGTCAGCGTATAGAGCCAGGGCCTGCGCTTTAGCTCGTGCGGGTCCAGGTACACACGAAAACCAGTCGCGTACACGTGAGCGACGTCGATGAACAGCACGGCCGTAATCCAGGTCCAATCGGGCGTGCCCTCATGAAGTAGGCCGGCGTAGGCTCCCCACGCCAGTGCGACCAGTGCCAGGGCTGCGCTCCCCAAGAACACGGCCAGATCGACAGGAGCCGAGAAGAGCCACCAGCCCTGGGTTGTGCCGCGTGTTAATTCCTCGGGGCGCAGCAGTGGCTCATGGACCTGATCTGAGCCAGCCAGTGGCGAAGCTATACCGCTCATGGGATCTTCCTGCCGCGGCGTCTACAAGATCGATCGAAAGGCGAATGCCCTTGCGCTAAGGACTTCCTCAGCCGCCCGCACACCATGGTAAAACGCTTCCTCGAACAAACTTACACCGCTCAGGTCCGAATGGGCAAAATGAACTCCACGGTAGGGTAGACTGGCCTCGCGACGAGCGCCGCCCCAGATGAAGCCGGGCCGTGGGCGAATCATGGCGTGCCCCCAGCGCATGACATCGAGACGCTCCGTGATGGAACGGATTTCGGGGTGTGCGCGCGTCAGATCGGTCAGGGCCACGTCGGCACAACTCTGCCAGTCCATGCTTTCGAGCCTGGATCGCGCTGCCCGTACGTCGGCGTCGCACAACGGATAATAATAGGTGAAAACAGTCGGTCCACGATCCAGTCCGCGCTGATGGGTGGCGACGACATACCCCAGGGACGGGCTTTCGTAGAGCACGTTGTCCCAGGCCAACGGAAACCCCCGGCTCCGGGGCCTATCGCGCAAGAACAAGTTGGCCACCATCCAGGCGCCATACTCAAAATCCGCAACATGGCGAGGCGGTTGCTTTCGGTAGGGTTTCAGCACATAGCGCGTCAGGAACTGGGGAGCGGCGAAGATGACCTGGTCGGCATGGAATCCACTCACCTCCTGCCCCGTGTGATCGACGGCTACCACGTCCACATTCCGGCGGCCCTCAGCCTCGGCCGGGTTTACCTCGACTACCGCCAGGCCAAGGCGCACTCTCTCGCGCACTTTCCCGTAAAGGTGCGTGACCAGCCGGCCGTTCCCTTCGGGCCAGGTAATCAATGGCTGCGTTTCGGCGCCTGGCCGCCGCATGCGTGATGCGAAGTAAAAGAGCCCTGCCCAGGCGCTGGTCTGATCCATTGTCGAGCCATAGTCGTCGCGGCAGGCATAATCAATGAGCCAGTGCAAACGCGTCGACGTTAGCTTCCGCTGCTCGAGCCAATCGGCCATGGAGATTTTGTCGAGCGCCGTCACCTCGGGATCGTCGGAGCCGGCCGCGACGGGGATGGCGAAGGCGCGCCGGCCACGACCATCGCGCCAGCCAACCCAGCGATCGACCTCCTCGTTGAAAGCTTGCAACTGGGCGCGATCTTCCGGGCTCTCACCCGCGTGCAGGTAAAGGCCCTCGTACCAACGCCCTTTGTAGTAAACACGCTCCTGAGGATCGCGGCACAAGTACTGCTCGGCAACCAGCGGCTGCCCTTCACGGTCGCGGCCCTCGAGTACTCCCATCTCTTCAAGGAGTGTTATGAACAAACGATTTTCCCGGAGGGGAGCCGGGACATAGTGCGCGCCCCACGGGTAGGCGATCAGGGAAGAAGCGCCGGAACGCGAGTTGCCGCCAGGGCTCTTTTCCAGTTCGAGCAGAAGGAAGTCCTGGTAGCCTGCTTTGAGGAATCGCCATGCCGCCGCCAACCCCGCGATGCCGCCGCCGACGATGACGACGCCAGCGCGTTGCCAACGATCAGGTGGTGGAATCAGATGCATGTTGGCGCGTGCTTGGTGGCCAACGGTGTCGGACGCCCCAACGATCTCTCCGTCCATGTCCGGGGGTGGCCTACTGCAACCGGCCAAGGCGAAAGGGAGGCCGAGATACGCCGCCAGCATTTCTCGCCGGGTAAAAGCACGTCCGGATACCCTCTTCCTGGCCATAAATGCTCACAATGTTAGTATTCGTCCACAGTTCGATTAACACGAGGAATTTATCTAAGTGATCGTGCGGGATTGGGCTGTAGGTCAGGTTTCCAACCTGACCGGACAGATTGGGAAATCTGTCCTACGCCGCTGCCGAATCAAGCACGGTGATATAGGAAACCCTCTTCCTGGTACGCCGAAAGTACGCTGAAAGTACGCCGAAAACAGGGTGTTTGGCCGGCACATGGGGCGAAGTTGCAAAAGCGCTCCGGTGTGCCATGCTTTCGCGAGTTCCCGAGATCTACCCAGAACAGTCAGCCAAAATCGCGAAAGCATGACCCGCCTCACGTTAGGCGTCCCGTCGAGGGTTGCTGGGCACCCCGACCTGTCCACGGGCGCGGGATTGCCGAGAGGAGTCGGGACATGCTTTCGCGAGCTTTTGCAGATTTCGTCTGTTATCTGCAGGAGTCGCGAAAGCATGGCACACCGGGTTTTAAGGTTTTCCACATTGCCCAGCAAAGGACTCAATTGTAGTTCGAGCAAGGCGCACAAGAAACTGCAACCGAGGAGTTTCGTGCCCCCAGCGACGGCCAAGCGGCTGGATGAACGCCGACGACGGGAATAATGGCGCATGCGGGTGAAAAAACCGACGGACCAGGCAGAGGAAACCTCCGTTCCATCGGGACAAGCTCGGTAAGGGGGACGAGAACGAACCCTGTGAATTGGAGACGGCACCCGTTCGTAAGTGCTATTCCCAGCGCCTCCATTCCGAATCGTAGTAGCGCACGAGAATCTGATTGTCGAGCCGATTGACCTCCACCGGCAGCGGGCTCAGGTCGGCCGGCATATTGAACATTGCCGTCAGCGCGCTGTCCGTGAGGAAGCGGAGGCCAGGGGGAGCATGCGTGGGCGGCTCGAATGGGGCCAGTCGTGCAAGGTTGAATCCCCAAATGCCAAAGGAAGGGACGGCAACATGGTAAGGCCGAGCCGAAAAGCCGGCCGCTTCGAGCGTGCGGACGATGCACCAAAAGGATCGTCGCGAAAACAGTGGCGAGGTCGATTGGATGGCAACTGCTCCGTCTGTTTCCAAATGGCCGCGCAGCAGCCGGTAAAACCGTGTCGTGTAGAGTTTGCCGAGCGCGAAGGAGTTGGGATCGGGGAAATCCACGATGGCTACGTCGAAACGAGGCCCCTGCTCTTCCAGCCAGATCATCGCATCCTGATTAACCACCTGAACGCGTGGGTCGGCAAACGCATGCCGGTTCAGCTCCGCAAGCGGCCCGAAATGCTCCGACAGCTCAGTCATGTCCGGGTCGAGATCTACGAGCGTCACCGCCTCGACGGCGGGATGTTTGAGGACTTCCCGCAGCGCCAGACCATCGCCGCCACCCAGGATGAGCACACGCCGCGGCTTGCCGGCCAACGTCATCGCTGGATGCACAAGCGCCTCGTGGTAGCGGTACTCGTCGGCAGAGCTGAATTGCAGATGGCCGTTCAAGAACAGTTGAAAGCCCGCCCGGCTCCGAGTTACAACGATGCGCTGGTACGGCGTCGTGCGCGTGTAGACGATTTCGTCCGCAAAGAGACCGTCCTCGGCAAGCGAGGTCAACGCGTCTGCCTTGATCAAACCAACCGTGAGTAGCAAGAGGACGAAAGCTGCACGCACGCGCAAAGGAGTCACGCTCCGCAATATCAGCGGGCGGAGGAGCCACGTGCCCCACAGTGCGACTGCCGCGTTCAGAATGCCGAAGACAAGAGAAGTGCGGACCAGGCCAAGTTTCGGCACGAGAAAAATGGGAAACAGTACCGAGGCGACCAAGGCGCCAATGTAGTCAAAGGTCAGTACGCGCGAGACGAGTTCCTTGAAATCAAGCTGATCCTTCACGATCCGCATGAGCAACGGCAATTCCAGCCCCACGAGCACGCCGATCGTGAAGACGACGCCGTAAAGCACGACATGAAAGTAGTTGATGCGCGCGAAGCTGAGAAACAGCAGCGGTGCGGACAAGCCACCCAGGATCCCCACACCGAGTTCCACTTCAACGAACGTGCGCGCCAGCCCGGTTGTCAGAAAGCCCGACAGCCAGGCGCCAACTCCCAGCGCAAACAAGTAGATGCCGATGATAAACGAAAACTGCGTGATCGAGTCGCCGAGCACGTAACTCGCCAAAGTTCCGGCAAGCAGCTCGTACACCAGCCCGCACGTGGCAATGATGAAGACGTTCAGGAACAGCAACGGCGTACGGTTCATGAACTATCCGTGGATGGCTGACGACACGATGAGCGCAATGCCGAGGATGACCGACCCGATCACAATCGCCAGCGCCACATTCTTATCCTCTTCGATCGCCTTGCGAATGGAACGCGGCATCACGCGCTCCACAATCCAATCGGACAGCATGAAAAAGGCAAGCCCGATGATGGTGAACACGAGCGTCGCGACGATCTGTCCACCAAATCTGCTCCAGTCGAACCCAGAAGAATCCGGTGGCATTATTTTCCTCCCCGAAAACCCGAATGCCAAAAATGGAAAGAACGATATCCGCCGGGCGACGAGCGCACGTCGGCCGGCACTTGCTCCTGCGGCGGCGTGCCGAATTCCCAGCCATTGAACGCGGCCACGGCATAAAAGGCAATGACGGCCAGCCCAGTCGTCAGATAGGCTTTGTTAAACACTTTTGACAGCCTCCCTTCGAATCCTCTTAGCGCCTTGCAAAATCGAGGAAACAAAAGCGGCGGAAAAGCGCCGCACTCCAAACAGCGGCTTCTTTGAACTGCGGCGTTTTTCCGCTGCTTTTGTTTTCCCTTCCTCAGCCGGAGTGAAACGGACTGTAATCACTGTCCTGCCAGCGCCATCTTTCGAAACAAAAATGATAGATGAGCACGCAGAGCGGGATGATCGACACCGCCAAGAGCGTCAGCAGCAAGTAGGGCCAACGAGCGACCCCCTGGGCCAGCCGAACGGTCACCTGTAGAGGTGTAGGCCGTTTTTCCGACTGGAATTCTAAACGGAGCGTGTAGGTCCCCGCCGGCAGAGCGGAGAGATGCGTACTGCCGTTGCGACTCCCTTCCGTCCAGGCGCCGTCGCTGTCCGTGCCGGTATAGTACTCCAGCGGCAGCGAGAATGACTGGAACACTCCGGTTTGTTCATCTAGCAGGTCGCCCTCGATGTCGAGCCAGCTATTCTCCAGGTTGGCCTGGGCACTGATCTCGATGTTTTGCCCTCCCCGAAGTTCAAATGGCTTGCTGAACACCGCTTGTGCCTGATCGGGCGTGTTGGCTGGTTGGACAGGATAGGTTTCCCGCAAGACATCTCTGCCGCTGCCGCGCGCGAGGAAAAATACGCCGACAATGAGAGTTACTCCACCAAGGATAAGCCAGGAGCGATAAATGCCCTTGTACAGGAACGGCTGGTTTGGCGCGACGGTCGAAAACCCGGGACGCGGCAAGACCTTCAAACCAAACGCCTTCTCCAACTCTGCTACCGGCAGATAGCTGCCCAATGACCAGTTGACTTCGGTCGAGTTGCCCGCGCTCGAGATCTCGCGGGAAAGCATGAGAGGCGGATGGATGTAATCTGCTGCCTGCACTTCTTCACCAATGGCCACTTTCCAGTAACACTCGCCCAGAACATAGGCGACTGTTGCCGAGTTCTTCTGAAACAGCTTGAATTGTTGCCCTTGAAAGAATGCACGCCTATCGCTGCACGATACCTGGCCCGGAGAGATAGTTGTCACGAAGCTCCAGTGATCATCACTGCGCACCAGCCAGCGGAATCCTTCCCTGGGGTGGTAGAGCAGGTACTCCTCCCAAAAATAATTCACTCTCTCGATCACAACGCAGCGTTTCAGATAGCCAATTACGGTGAAAGGCTGATTCTCGAATTTGCCCACTGAGCCTATAGGAAGAAGGGGCTTGTGGACCTTCAGGGCTTGCAGGAATTTGAGCTGGCCCTGGTGATAGTCGAGCAAGGCACCGCAATTGGGGCAGCCGACGCGCTCGGTCTTGTCGGGGGCGCGCAGGTCCAGGGCGCCGCCGCACTGGGGACAGGAAAGTTGCAGCCCCTGCACTTCACGCGCCTGGTGCTCCGCGAGTTTTCGAGTCTTCGGCACACCTAAATCGGTCAGCGTCACCTCACTGCCGGCGAACACCAATGGCGGATCGTCGCTATAGTCGAGTGTGGCGAATTCCTGATCCGGACCAGAGAGGTCGGCATAGGAGTACGCGGCTCCGGGCTCCAGGCGGTACGGAATTTGACCTTCCGCGCTGACCGCTCGGGCCTCGCCTTTCTCAGCCACAAGCAGAGACTTCCCCTTTGCGATGACGTTCAAGGTTTGTCCGAGTCGGAGCTTCGTGAAAGGGGGGATGGTCGTCGATTCAGGAGGCGTCGTTCGAAAGGTGAGATAGTATTTGCCTTGCGCCTTGGCGAGCCAACCCCAGCGGCCATCGGCAAAGGCGGCGTACCATTCGTCCCACACGCCGCCGGCTTCATGGCCAAGCTGGGCGCGGCCGGTCAACTCGAACGAGACGCCCTGATAGCGGCCGGTGAGGCCAACTTCCAGCACGGCACCAGTATCAACGAGGTCGGCGACCTTACCGAGGTTTTCTACCTTGCGATCGCCACGAGCCACCACAGAATGACAGTACTCACAGACGGCAACGATGGCGGAACCGACTTTGAAGATGATCGGCCCACCGCACCCAGGGCAGGATACCTTGACGCTCACACGCAGGGCTCCTTGGCATCGTCGTGCATTCCGCTGAGGCGCAGTGCGCGAGCAAGCTGAGGGTCTGCCCCGCTCGACAACTCTAGGCGAGCGGCAACAATTGTTCTCCCCTCGTCCCGGTACTCCGGGGAGAGGGGTCGGGGGTGAGGGGTCTTCGCCGGGGATCGTTCGTCCCCCTCACCCCCGACCCCTCTCCCCCGAAGCGGGGGCGAGGGGAGATTGTTTCCTGCCGCTCGTCCAACGAGCCCTGTTCGCGGAGCAATGCTTCGCGATGGCGCCATTGCCCCATGCGCGGTCTTGCCAAAGATCAGAATTGCGGCCAGAACGAGCGCTGCGATCAACAGAACGAAAATCGTAATCTTGATCCAGCTGTATGGCCGGGCGCCAGTGATCTTGCCGGTACGGCCATTGACCAGAATCTGGTAAGTCCGATCGCGATAGCGGTAAGCTGCCAGCCAGGCCGGCAGCAGCAAGTGTTTGAACGTGATGCCGGTATGCTGAGTCTGCACGACGTGAAGCCGTTGATGGTTGCCGCCAATGTCCCTGCAGCAAAGCGAACGGATTTCATTATCCATGATCGCCCGGGCCTTTTCGAAACCTTCCTTCAACCCGATTGCATAGCGTTCGGCCTGGAAACCGCTCAAGAACTCGTCGTTGAACCCTTCCAGCTTCTTCAGGTCCCAGGGTTCCACGCCACGGACATGTCCTTCCGCGACGCTGTGCGATGCGCAGATCAAAACGTCGTCGAAGAAATGGCGGACTTCGCCAGTGACGGGGATCCAGCGCGTCTTGACGACCTGGCGCGTCTTCGTCACCGTTTGACCATTGGCATCTTGCTCGGTGTAGGTCTCCGTCTCGAAATAGTCATCGCCGCGCTCGCCCACGTAGTGCGTGTAGGTCATCGAGTCATAAGTCCAGAACGGCACATAAACGCCCGAGAGCCTGCCGAGGTTCGCAAACTGGTAGAGCTGGCTCGGAGCGAACCACCGGCTGGCGATCCAGCCATTGAAGGCCTGGGCGGCCTGCCTCTCGTTAACGGCAAACGGCAGGATGCCCTCGGGCGCGATCATCCCCTTGGCCGCTTCCGGCTTATTCTCGAGGAATGTGCCACAGTAAGGGCAACGATCGGCAGCGAGCTTGTCGTCGAGAAGAACCACTGCACCACAAACCGAACAGGTGACCTGAGAGGATCGACCCGCCAGGGTGGTCTCATTGCTGCCGGCAGTTCTCCAGAATTCTTCCCAGTCGCGCTCTTGGACCTGTTTCGACGAAGGCTCGATCACCTCCGTGAATCCGCAATAGGGACACTTGAGGGACCGGCAAGTGGGGTCGAAATCGAGGCGGGCACCACATTTGCCGCATGGAAACTTACGGTCCGCCGGTGGCAGCTTGGCGACCGATGGCTGCTGCTTGTCCGGCGGATTGAGACCCTGCGCGGGTGGCGTTGATGGCGGCTGCATTGAGGAAGCCATGATCCTTGTGTTGGGGATTGGAATACAAATCGGCTGGCCCTACGGCTGCGGCAAGGGCGGAGGCACGGAAGTGAAGAGCGATTGCAACTCAGGAACGGTCTCAGCCGCTACCCAACTGCTCATGCCCTGCTTCCAAACCAGCGTCGACCGCGCCAGGCCACCTTCGCGCACCTTGGTCCCCAGGGTGGCCATGTCGAAAGGTCCAGCCTGTGTATTGTTGAAGGCTATGAAATAGCCAGCCGTGCCGGGCAGCGGCGGCGGTGTCACCTGCGCCTGTGTGTTCAAGGCGCCCGCCATCTGGTTAGCCATCGCCATGCCAGCGCCGAGGCCGGCACCAATTCCCGCAACCCCGCCGGGATTGTTGGCGGCGTCGCCGATCGCGGTAGCGGTTTGGAACCGGGTGTACTGGCCCATGTCGCCCAAGACGCCCATTTCGGTCCGCTTGTCGAGAGCCTTCTCGACTTCCGGAGGCAACGAGATGTTTTCAATGTAGAAGGCAGTGAGTGCCAACCCCATCGCCGCGAGTTCGGGACCTATCTTCGCCTGAGCCAATTGTCCCATGCGCTCGTAGTTGCCTGCCAATTCCAAAACCGGAATCTTGGATTGGCCGGCGATGTCGGCGAAGCGAGAGACGATGACATTGCGAAGCTGGCTGGTGATCTCGTAGGTCTCGAACGAGGGATTTGTCGCCACCAGTTGGCGCAGGAAAACAGCCGGGTCCGCCACGTGCATGGCGTACGTGCCGAACGCGCGGATGCGTACCGGTCCGAACTCGGCGTCGCGCATCATGATCGGGTTCTGGGTGCCCCACTTGAGGTCGGTCCATTGCCGCATGGCGATGAAATAAACCTCGGCCTTGAAGGGAGAATTGAAGCCGTACTTCCAGCCGCGCAGGGTCGACAAGATCGGCAGGTTTTGAGTTTCAAGCGTGAACGTACCGGGTCGGAACACATCGGCAAGCTGCCCCTCATTGACGAAGACGGCAGCCTGGCCTTCCCGGACAATCAGTTTCGCGCCCATCTTAATTTCATTCTGGTAGCGCGGAAAACGGTACGCCAGGACTTCATTGTGAGCCGGCTCCGTCCACTCGATGATGTCGATTAGTTCGCCGCGCAGCTTATCGAAGAGGCCCATAAAAGTCTCCTTCTTGAAGCGGATAGTTCGCTCATTATGGTGGGCACTCGAATGGTTTGCAACTCAATAACTTCTTCGTAGGTGCGAACAGTCTATTGCAGGGAGCTCACCCGGAAGATGACTTTGGCCCTTGCCACGGGCTACGCAGGAAGGGCATTGAAGGAAGGCACCTGGCCAGCTAGACTCTGGGGCTGGGAGCGACCTCGACCAGTTGCCTAGGGGGTATGGGGCGATGCGGTACGTCGTTGCGATTCTGTTGCCGCCGCTAGGAATGGCACTTTGCGGCAAGGTAGGCCAGGCGATCATTTGTGCCATCCTCATGCTTACTTGCATCGGCTGGCCTGTGGCCTCTATCTGGGCCGTTCTCGTCGTTTCCGATTATCACGGGGAGCAGAGGAACCGCGAGGTGATTCGCGCTCTGCGGAAGGACTGACTGAAAGGATCCACCGATGGCCGACTTTAGCAGGCCGACAACCTATATTGGTAAGCTCGAGTTCGCGCAGCGACTGGCAAAGTCTGCAACATACCGCACCGATCCGAAGCTTGCCGTTCGAGAACTCTGCGAAGCCATCGTAGAGTTGACGACAGCGCTGCTCGAGCGGGAGCAGCAGCCCGATCAAGAGAAGAAGCCCACCCCTTGAGTCTCGTTGCCTCGATAGCGGGGCAAGCATCCTGCCCCACTTTCCGCGCGCAGCCGCTGTCGCTCCATCTTCGGTTTCGCTAACATTGACCCGGTGAACAAGAAAGCCAAGGCCACCCCTCTCTGCTCGACCGCGTCAAGCACCTTCCGGCTTTATCTGCAGGCAGAGCTCGGCCGGCGCTGCGCCGGCAACGCTCAGTATTCGCTGCGCGCCTTCGCCAAGTTTTTGGCAATAGACCACGCGACGCTCTCTCAACTATTGCGTGGCAAGCGTCGCTGCACACCAGACGGTCTCGTGATTCATGGCACGATCGCCCAACCGCTCCGGTAAAGCAGATCGGGCATGCCATATTCTCCCCGTTGGCGCTGGATGAGGTCGTCAATGTATTGTAATGCCGTTTCAGCGCCTTCCATCTTGCGCTCGACCGCGTATTGCAGCAGAACGCGAGCATTGACACCGTAATGTCCAATGATTCGCGTGGCTGGCGCGCCAGTGCCGTACGTGGCGTCCCAGGCTTCTTGCAAAGTCCTGAACATTTCCTTCTTCCGTCCCTTGGCGTCGGTGTACTTGCCGACTTTCAGCTCATAGGGGCAGGATTGGGAGCGGTCGAATGGCGGCGAAAACAGACTGAGCTGGAAGCGTGCGAGCTGATCGCGGTAGCTGAGTCCGCCGCTGAAACCCAGCTGATTCGCGTGGTCGATCGCGTAAGCCAACATCGAATACTCCCAGAGGTTCAGCATCACATAAGGCCAGTTGCGATCCTTGTCGGGAGGCGGATAGGAAGCCAGGTAGCGCTGGAAATGACAGCCATATTGGGTCGGTTGCGAGGCCGCCTGGTCCAGCCAGGCGAGGTTGTTCCTGGTCTTGTCGATGAAATAGCGCTTCCAGGAACTCCGGTCGGGCAGCCATCTACCAGCGTCGGCAATGTTACGCAGCGCCCACCCAAAGCCTCGGACTTCCTGTCCCCAGAGCAAGCCCAAGGAACCTTGTCGTTTACCGCCGCCGCCGGCATCAGGGCTGGTTTGGAGAAGGCAAAAGTTGGCCCAATAGGCCAGTTCTTCACAGTAGTACCGTCGGCCAGTGACCAGGTAGGGCAGCAGCGCGAGAAGCGGGGGTTGATGAGCGTTGTCCGGCACCAAGCGCGGGATTGAGCCGCGCCATGGAGGGGCTGCCTGCGGACCTTGCCCTGGCGGTCGGCCCGCACGGTCCATGCGCCAGAGTGGGTATTTGTCGATCGTGATGTCGCTGCCATCGGCATGGCAAATATGTACGGGCCATGAACCAGCCAGGTCGCCGCTACGGATGGTCGCCTTTTCGAGAACTTTACTTTCCGGGTGCGCCAGCCATCGTGCGACCCAGTAGGTCTGCGGCGCATCCTCAGGTCTGCCGCCTCCACCGTGCTCGGGCATGAAGGGCCAAAGGTAACCTTCGCGCAAAATGCTGAACTTGTCTCCGGTTGGAGCAGGATAATCGCTTGGGACAGTGTGCAAAAACCGAGGCATCGCGTGCGCCCTGACAAATGGCTCGAAGTCCGCGACCGCGGTACTTTCCGTAAAGCTGCGCGCCGGCCATGTCCCCGCCCAGCGACAGCGCCAGTTGTGCGTGACGCCCGCCTGGGAAAAAACTGTCTTTCCATCGACCTGCACAGTTACGTCATAAGTGACCGCTTCTGCTTGTTTCACGTCGAGAAAATTGTTCACAATTACATCGATCGTGCCTGTCCCGTCTTGATAGCAATGGGCATCGAACCATACCCGCAGTAGCGAATGGGCATTGCCCGAGCCGTCGACCGGCGCTACCTGAAATCGCTGATTCTGCATGAGCGGCCCCTGGAACCAATAGTCGGGGACTGCAGGTAAAGTCGTGGGCATCTTGGCAACAAATGTACCCGCTGGCGTGACAAACTCGACCGAGCAGGCGATCAGGTTTGGGGCGAAGGATCCGGCAGCTTCAGTTCCCGGATGAATAGCAAAGCGGCCTTCTGCGGGAATCTTTGCCGTGAGGACGACGTGACCAATCGATCCATCCGGCCAACGCATTAAAACGTCATTTTGCGTGGGAAGATCGCCGATTTGCAGCGCTCCCTTGGCAGCGCCCAGGGGCAGCACCAAGCCGCGCGTCAGCCAGCCGGGAGCTGCTTTCCAGATCGCCAGTGCACCCGCTGCGGGCCCGATTTGTCCAGCGTCGGCACTTTGCGTGGTTCGAAGACCCAGCCGGCTGGCGGCCGCTTGATTATTACTCTGCTGACCGGCAGCCGCGTGGATGCAAAGCAGGCCAATTGCAAGCACACTCGGATGGGTGACGAACCGCATAGAATGGTCCTTCCACTGGTCTCAATCCCGATTGAACCAATTGCACCATTCTAGCGTGGGATGAACTGGGCCGCTGTCTGCCAGCAGGGACACAAGCCTTCCGACCAGCAGCGCCCCGCCGGGGAAAAGAGCGGGATCAAGATTGCCACACTTGCACGAGAGCGAAACAGGGCCACAGGAAAGCGGGGGTGAGCAGCCAAACCGGCCAACTGCGCCCAGTCTGCATGCTCCAGAACCAGATTGCCAGAGGCATCCAAAGGAATACGCGGGTGTAGCTTTGTCCGTTCATATAGATGGGTATCCCAGCCAAGGTGACAAGGATCACTCCGGCCAGTGCAATGAACAGAACAGTATGCTCTGCGCGAAGGAATATCATGCAAATGCTGAGCCCTACTTGCAGCAACAGAAAGCCAATGGCCAGCATGTGAATGGGTATCGAGTGAGAGCCGACAATGCCGTTTCCATGCATAAGCCGGTAAATGATTCCCGCAAACGGCAACGCCAGGTTCCCGGACAGGAACGGCCAGGCACCGTATGCGTGACGGAGGGTCGCCATCCAAGCTAGAAAAATCGCCAAGGCTGCCGCCAGCCACAGTGAGCGTTGCCAAAGCCGTTTCGTCAACGCATTCCCCAGCACGATTAGCACAATGGCAACGTTTTGCTCCCGGCTCAGCATCGCCGCGAGTGCCCACGCGCACTGGGCGCGCTGGCCTTGGCCCAGGAGCCAGGACATCAGAAAGCCGGTGACCGCGAAGGTTGCTAGAGGATCGGTCAAATCGCGCAGCGCGGGTGCCGCGGCGTTCACGACAATCGGCAGCAGGCATCCCCAGAGAGGGCTTCGGCCATGATGACTGGCATAGACGGCGCCCAAGCCGCTTAAGCCGCAAATGCATGCCAGGTTAAGGGCTGGGAGTGCCCAGAGAAGCAACACGGGATCGCCACCTGCACTCAAGAGCCAGCCCAGAGCCAGGAATAGAATCCGGGAATGACGCAAAGGAGGCAGGTCGATGAACGCCTTCTGCAGCTGCCAGGGAGCGCGCGCCAGCGTGTAGTAGAATTGGCCATCGAAGCCACCGGTTTTGAAACCTGTGGTCACTTCTTCGTAGGGCCAGCGGCCGATTTTGCTCTGATCGGCGCACACCAGCGCTGACACATCGCCTCCCCAAAGCGTGACGTAACCGCACATCAGAGTCACGTGGAGCAGCAACGTAATTGCGACGGGCTTCAGCCAAAGGGAAACATTAAGTGTGGCGGCCGGACGACAAGGTAAAGCGAGTTCATACATGCGGCCGGCTCCCTCCGGTTCCGTGGGCGTCGCGCCTTAGCAGAGGGCAGATTCTGCGCTTTCCAAAGGGATTTGGAAAGGCGGAATCAGGTCGAACGGGTGAGATCCGCAGAACCAGATCGGGTCCTCGGCCGTCCCGACACTAAATCGGCAGCTCGATTTGCTGCTGCTGCGGTTGCGTTAGCCATTTCGTTCTTGGCATAAAATTTGCTTGAATTTAACCCGTTGGGCCCCATTGGCCAGGAGCGCAGGAATCTCCGGTCATGCTCGGCCTTGGTTGGTGAATCGTACCTTTTTCCTCCTTGCTCCCGGACAGAGCAGCTGATGCAATAACCGAACGGGGTGCGCCATGGGCAAGCTACTTGTAGTAGGTGGAGTCCTTGCGGTGATGGTCGCCAGCACCTTGCGGATCGTGTGGCCAGTTCGGACGACTGGGCAAACGAAGAGTCGCCGCATTCTTGCAACAGGGTCTCGATCTACCTGGCTGCAAGATTCGTTCACGACAAAGGAAGGAAATTATCCATCCTCGGGAGCCAAGTCCGGACTGACAAAATCGGAAGCTGAAGACTTTCTCGACTGGCTGGAAGCCACAGGTCGCGGGCCCGCGAGAGTGCTCGATGACTGCCGAGAAGGGTTCACTGTTGTCTATGGAGACAAGGCCAAACCGTGAAATCTGACGGAAGTCACCCGTGAAATCTGACAGAAGTCATTGGGCCCAACAGGATTCGAACCTGTAACCAAGGGATTATGAGTCGCGAACATGCTTCGCAAGGCATCGCCCTAGCTACAATCCTCTCCTCAACTTACGGCGGGCAGAGAGTGATCTCCGGCCAGCTTGGTTTCCTTATTTTACGGAGATTTCGCGTGGTTTCCAACCGATTCTCTGCCGCCTCTGCCACGGTTTTCTTGCCAAGACCAAGGCTCTGAAAGCCAACTCCTTGGCCCATTCGCCTCAACACCACACCGCTACATCACAGGCGCAGTTGCGGAGATCGTGGGGGGTTCTGAGGAGAGCGTGTTACAAACCGATTTGCTCATGCTTGTTGAGGGGGCACTCCAAAAAACTCGACATAATCTTGCCCTTTCGGAAAGACGAAGGCTCTGATTTGCCAAGGCTCTGCCGGATTGCCGCCCATGATGATGCGGAGGCACCATTCGTGATTCTGGTTGCTGCCAGATGCCCAGACTTTGTGCCGATCAACGCCCGGTGCGCCAAGTGCCACTATTTCACAATTGCCACAGATTAGTCAAAAGCGCAGCTGGCGCGGCTTGCACATGGGAGAGATTAAAACCCGCCAAAATGTTGGTTTTTTGTGCGGATGGCAAACCTCTTGTCTCCCGCCAAGATTTGTTGGTAGAAGTGAAAACGCCGGCAGCCTGGTTGGCGGCGGGTGCTTCCGGCCCTTATGACGCACCCAGCATATCCTACGAGCCTGTCGAGAAACCCTCAAGGCCGGGTGGAATCGGCGTCCGAATTCCCGCCACCTCCCACTTGGGGTTAATGCAATGGACGAACGACTTCAGAACAGGCTCAGAAATATTGAACACTGTCTCAAATTCATCGAAGACCTTTTTGGGAAAGACTGGTTCATCGATAAGAGTAATAAAGAACGCACCAGACAGAAGCCACCAAAGCACCCTGTGCAGAAAATGTGGATCGCGGTACAGGATTCTCTGGAAGATGTAAGAAATAGCATTTTAGACCCAGCTAACGATGATCACTTTATGAACCTCTTAGAATTGGCGCGTGATTTAGAGGCTATTTCTATGTTAAACGGATTCAAGGAGTTAATGCTTCCGAAACTAACTGACAAAAAGCGTTGGTCCGAATTCCCCAATTTTGCGTATGAGGCAAGAATAGCTGCAGTGCATGCCAGCGTTGGGCAGGAGGTTACATTCATTCCGACACGGGAGAAGGAAGGCATTAAGGCACCAGATATTGGAGTTGGAATTGACGGGTCAACAATCCGAATTGAATGCAAGCGTAGAGATCGCATTACCCCACTTGTGATGTCCCAAGATAAAAAGAACCACTATCGTGAACGGATGCATAAGGATATGGGCAGTGTAGTTTCCGATTTTGCATATATGTTGTTCATGCTCGGTGAGCCAAGCGACATGGCGTTAGATAATGCACTTTCTCACATTGAAGAGTTTGCCAAATCAGGTGAGCGAGGCTTTGCAGGCAATCCGGATGCCGGAGTCTGGTTTCTTGTATTTGATCACCCGCCGATCCAACAGGCATCACCAGGGCTGACCCTGTTCTTGCCTTCGGTCTACCCAAATAGTTGGGCAGGATCCTCCACAAGTTGCCGTTTTTACCTCGACAAGGACAGAAAGATGCAAATGCCGCAGTGGCGGACGAGTCACATGTTCAACTTCAAGTCACATGCATTTAAGCAGCTAACATATTCGTTTGATCAGGGGAAAAACAAGTTTTCCAATACTGAAAAAGGAGTCATTTACATTGACGTTGATCCAGCTGGCATGATACCGCCGGTACTTGACTGGTACTTAGATGTAATGTGCTATGCCCTTGCGGACTTGGCATGGAGAGGCGGACAAAACAAGCGAATAGCCGCTATCGTCTTAACTGCTGGCCCGATACGTCCAACTGGCGAAGAAGGTGGGAGTCGACAGCGACTCAGTTTCTACATTAGTCGATTCAGAATCTTGCCTGGATTAACTAATGAAGGCGACCCTGAGAGCTTGGCTGTAATCAAGATGCTTAGGCCGTTAGGAGGCCCCGCTCTCTGAGCGCGTAATAACTAATCATTCGGCGGGATAGAAGTCGATTTAGATAACATGGCAATCATTTCTTCAGCCTCTAACGTGGATGCCTCTGTCGCGTGTCAAGACTATTTCATCTCACCAGTGACGCGCGGGCAAAAAGTCTTCTTTCGTCGCCAGTAAGTAAGCAGTTTGTTGGCGATGATCGACCATTACCAATGGATGGCCATTGTGGTGTCTTCCTGTTGAACAGTACGAAAACGATAGCAGTACCAACAACAGAGTTGTGGGAGATGTAATGTCCCACCCTTCCGCCGCACGGCTGGGAGCTGCCCAGCGGGGTGTAGTGGGGTTCGGCTTCGGTCACTTTGTGTCCGGCTCGGATGGTGCCGTAGAGGATGCAGCTGTCGGGATATGCCGTGCATGGCTTTCACTTAGTGCGAGACGGCGTCATGGAGGGGTTGGTGGATGGATTGATCCAGGGCTGGTCAAAGGTCTGCTGGCAGCTGCATCCTCTGCAAAATCTTGTTCGAACGGAATGGCAGCCGCTGGCTGGTACCTTCGACGCTGACAAAACCGCTTGACCGTTGAAGTGTTTGGACCTATGGTCGCAAACACCAAACGACGCAACCGCGCAAGCATGAAAACCATCGCCATCATCAGCCAAAAAGGAGGAGCAGGCAAAACCACTGTGGCGACTCATCTTGCCGTCGCCGCCGAGCAGCACGGCTTGAACACCGCTCTTTTCGATCTTGACCCCCAGGCTTCCGCCACCACGTGGGCCGACAGACGAAAGCACAGCGCTCCATCAGTCGTTGCCGCCCAAGCGCCGCGCCTGACAAGTCTACTGCGACAGGCGGTCGAACAATCTGCCGATCTTGTAATCATTGACAGCGCTCCAAACGCCGACGCCGCATCGCTCGCCGCCGCCCGCGCTGCCGATCTCATCCTTATTCCCTGCCGGCCCGCTGCGTTTGACCTGAACGCCATTGCGACGACACTCAATTTGGCTGCCGTCGCCCAGAAGCCCGCGTACGTTCTGCTGAACGCCGTACCGCCGCTGGGCAGGAATTTAGCAAGAATCAAATCCTGAGGTTTCTCGGCATCCGGTCCGCGGATTGCAAACTCGCTGCAGATGCCGCCCTAGAAGCCCTTTGCTCGCGTGCCCAAAACGCGAACCTGGCCCTATAATCACACAGAAGCTGGGCCCGTGGCCATGGGCCGGTCTCCGACAATGTGGCAATCGTGGATTCGCTTATCCTTCGACGATTGCCGTGTTCCTCTTTCGTCAGGCGTAAGCGAAAAGGGAAAACGCCATGTCGCACGAAGACCTCTTGGGCTTCATCCGCAAGCGTCCTTTTGAACCGTTCCGGCTCTTCATAGCCGACGGCTGCGTCTATGAGGTTCGGCACCCTGAACTACTCATGATCGGCAAGCGCTCCGTGGCCGTCGGCTTGACCGCGGACCCCGACCAGACAGTCTACGACCGCCTCGCGACCGTGGACCTGCTGCACGTTACCCGCGTGGAACCTTTGGAATCGTCGTCCGCCAAAGGCGACGGGGCAGCGGGGACATAGGCGCGCTGATATGCGTGGCGCGGACAGGGAGTCCCGAGCGCGAAAAGTGGAAATGGCAGAGAGCACAAGGGATTGCTTCAAGGCCGCATGATAACTCGGGCCAATTCCTTGGTATCACAAAATGTGATACCTTCCCGGCGAAGTCTTGGCGGAAGCCTCCCCTATGCGTTCACCGAGCAGGGAGTGGCGATGCTTTCCAGCGTATTGCGCAGCCCCTTGGCAGTGGAAGCCTTTGTGTGTGCCAGCGGAAAGCGCAGAATGCGAAAATCCCTGAAAACACGCGGAAAACAGCGTGATTTCCGGGGTTTGGTCTATTGGGCCCAACAGGATTCGAACCTGTAACCAAGGGATTATGAGTCCCCTGCTCTGCCGTTGAGCTATGGGCCCGATTTTTGGTGATTCGTATTGCTCGGCTCGCTCCCTCGTACTCGCGCGCATGTTGATTGTACCACCTGGGCTCCCGTCAGTAAAAACTGACCAGCTGCACAAGAACGGCTTCCCCGGAGCGCCGATGACCGTGGTATGGGCAAGTATCAGACTGGGAGATATCTCCGTCAAGAGCGTGGGCCTGTTCCCATCTCGCCTTACCCTTCGCTGAACCAGTGTCGAATAGCATGTCGCTCCAGGCGCCGCCAATCCGCTAGCACCCTTGCATCCCTCCGGATTTCCTGCAAATATTTCCGAGGGATTCTCTCTTCGCTGGGTAGCGCATCTGCCGTTTTGGAACCAATCAAGGATTTTACGTGAGCGACATCCCAATCCTGGCAAACGACGACGAGAGCCATACGCTGAAACGATTCATGGCGCAGTACGACGTGCCCGCCTATGTGCGGCGCGAGCGCCAGGTCCAGGAGGCGTTTGAGGAGTTGCTGCAGCACTGCCGGCGTCAGCGCGAGAAATGGCTGGTCATGGTGCGCCTGAGACTTGGGTGTTTGCAAGGACTCGCGGGCAACTGGGACCGCTTGCTGCCCTTTCTGGCTGGTCCGGAGGCAACGGCGGTCTTGCGTGAGTTGGAGTCGACTTTGCAACCCAGGTTGCGAGCACCCCTGGATCGGACTTCGTCCGCCCGAGTGCTGCGAAAGGCCCTCCGCGAGTTGGTGGAAAGTATCGAGCACTTCAATCGGCGCTGGCTGCCCTACCTGCAAACGGTGGACCCGACGGAAGTTAACGTGCTGCGCGAACGGTACAATCAATTCTACTTGCTCGAAAAGGAATGCGCGTTCCGCTCGGCAAGGCTGGCAGGGCATGGCTTTCGCCGGCTCAAGCCAGTCACCGTCGAGACCTTGGCAGCTCTTCTACCGCCGTTGCCCGTGCCGCGACTATCGACATAGGTGGCCGCACGATTTCCGTTAAGATTGGCGCCGATCACACATTCTGTTTGGGATGGTCGTCGCGAGAGCGCGTCTATGGTTGGTGAATGCGCAAAGGGAGATAGGGCACCAAAGACTTCAGGGAAAACGCGTGAAGGGTAGGCTTCCTAGCCCAAATGCTTGCCCCACGGCGACGAACTATAGAATAGAAGCTCGGCGCTGGATGGCAGCGTGCCTTGATCGAACTCCCTCATCCGCATTTGCGTACTCCATGAAAGCCGTCGTACTCCACGAAGTCACCAAATCCTTCGGCAGCCACATTGCGGTGAACCGCCTGAGCCTCGAAGTCCCGGCAGGGACTGTCTATGGTTTCATCGGACCAAACGGCTCCGGAAAGACTACCACCTTGCGCATGATCATGCGCATTCTTCATCCGGACTCGGGTGACATTCGCGTGCTCGACCAGCAGTCGCTCGATGCCGCCAGTGATCGGGTCGGCTACCTCCCCGAGGAGCGCGGCCTGTACAAACAGATGAAAGTGCGTGAGATCCTGCGCTTTTACGCCGAGCTGAAGGGCTGCCGCGACAGCAAGGCAAGCATCGACTCCTGGTTGGAACGGCTCGGGCTCGCCGAGTGGGCCAACAAGAAAGTGCAGGCATTGTCCAAAGGGATGTCGCAAAAGGTGCAGTTTATCGCCACCGTGGTTGCCAGGCCGGAACTGGTGCTCCTGGACGAGCCATTCAGCGGCCTGGACCCGGTCAATGCCGAAGTGTTGCGCGAGGCGGTCCTCGATCTCAAACGGGACGGCGCCACGGTGATTTTCTCCACGCACGATATGGGCGTTGCCGAGAAGATGTGCGACTTCATTTTCATGATCTGCAAGGGGCAGAAAGTCCTCGACGGCACCCTCAAATCCATTCAGGATACATATGGTAGCGATACAGTTCGCGTTCACCTGGATGGAAACACCGAACCCCTGGACGATATACCTGACGTGGTCAAGGTAGCCGACTTCGGGAATTGGCAGGAGCTGCGCCTGGAACGAGGCGCGGACACGCAGCGCCTCCTGGCCGCCTTGATGGCTCGAGGCAAAGTTCGACACTTCGAGCTGGCTCACCCGTCGCTCCACGACATCTTTGTTCGCATCGCCGGTCCGGGGGTAGAGGTCAACCAGCATGCGTAAGATACTGGTCATTGCGGCACGCGAGTATGTGGCGGCTGTGCGCACGAAATCGTTTCTGATCAGCCTGTTGATCCTGCCATTAATGATGGGCGGCAGCATTTTGGTTCAACTGCTCCTCAAGGACCAGGTGGACACGACCGAGAAGCGCTTCGCCATCGTCGACCGTACGCCTGGGCAGAAGCTCTATGGGGTCCTCGATGCTGCCGGCCGCGAGCGGAATGAGAAGACGATAACCGATCCCAAAACTGGAAAGCAAATCAAACCCGTTTTCGCGATCGAGCATGTCGAGCCGAGTCCCGCCAGCGCGAAAGACATCGAACAGCAGCGTTTTGAACTTTCGGAGCGAGTGCGCCGCAAGGAGATCTTCGGCTTTCTGGAGATTGGTCCGAACGTCCTGGAGTACGCAGAGACCCTCGCAAACTCTAAAACTCCCGACGCGCAAGACATGCTGGAGTTGCCACCCCTCCCGCCGAGCGAAAAGGTCATCCGCTACCAATCCGAAAGTCCGACGTTCGACGCCTTCAACCATTGGGCGGACGGTGTCCTTAACGCTGCCGTTGCCGAATCTCGCGCCACGAACGCCGGTCTCTCGCCCGGAAAGCTCAAGCAGATCCGAGAACCGGTGGCCCTTGTGACAAAGGGTCTATCAAAGCGCAATCCGCAAACGGGTGAGATTGAGGATGCGCCCAACCAAAACGAAATCGCCTCGATCGCAGTGCCTGGCGGGCTGATGATGCTGATGTTCATGCTTATTCTGGTTGGCTCGACACCGCTCATGCAAGGCGTTGTCGAAGAAAAGATGCAGCGGATCGCCGAAGTCTTGCTTGGCTCGGTGCGGCCATTTCAGATGATGATGGGCAAGCTGATAGGCATGGTTGCTGTCTCCTTCACCTTATCCGCCGTCTACCTGGGCGCGGTATTCTGGTCCGCGCACCGCTATGGCTTTGCCCAGTACATCCCAGCCGATGTCCTGCTCTGGTTCCTTCTCTACCAAATGCTGGCGGTGCTCATGTTCGGTTCCCTTTTCATCGCCATTGGGGCAGCCTGCACTGACATGCGTGAAACGCAGTCGATGCTTTGGCCGGTGATGCTCCTGATTGCCCTGCCCATGTTTGTTTGGTTGAACGTCATCCGTGAGCCCACCAGTACGTTTGCCACGTGTCTCTCCTTATTCCCGTTTGCCACGCCGACCCTGATGCTTGCCCGTCAGGCAGTGCCGCCTGGCATTCCCTGGTGGCAGCCCGTTGTCGGCGTCGTCGGCGTGCTCCTGACGACCTTCCTGTGTGTTTATGCGGCGGGACGCATCTTTCGCGTAGGCATTCTCATGCAAGGCAAGGGGGCTCAGGTAGGCGAATTGATCCGTTGGGTTTTTCGGGGTTAGAGCTAATTCAGTTCCCTCCCCTCGCGCTAGACAACGGATAAACGCCAATTTGCCGGATACTCGCAGATCCGGTCAAATCAGCCTCAATCCACCAAATCGGCGTTCCTCCGCTGTCAATACCTCGCAGCACCCTGCGCGCGCATGGTCCGACTGAAGGATTCCCGTGCGGCCTCCGATACTCAAACTGACATTCGGAGGCACCGCTGGCGCTGCGCGCCCTACCAAGCCTTTGCGACGGATTCGGCCGATCCGTCAGATGCGGGAGATGAGGAGCAATCGAGGGCCTCGCTACAACAGGCATTCTCAATACCTGCGCACTTTCAGCGCACACCCTTGTCAGCCACGAACTCGATCAGCGCGTTGCTGATCTGTACCCAGGGACAACGACCGAGGACGTTCATGAGCCTACCCCTCTCGCGGCGCGAACTCTTGAAGGCCGCGCTTGCCCCTTGCGTCGTCCCGCTGGTTGCCGGAACCACGCCAGCCGGTGCAGGCCAGGGCCTGCTCCATCACAACTCGAACGGCGCCGTCACCGGTTTGATAACCGGCGCCAGAGCCCTCGTGGAAACCCTGCTCCAGCTAGGGACGGAGTGTGTCTTCGGCATTCCGGGAGCACAGGAGAACGAGCTGTGGGACACCATGAAGAGCCGCGGGCTCGGCTACCTTCTCGTCACTCACGAGTTTTCCGCAGCAGCGATGGCCGACGGCTACGCGCGCAGTACCGGCAAACCAGGCGTGCTGTGCGTTGTGCCTGGGCCGGGCGTCACCAATTCCTTGAGCGGGATTGGCGAAGCTCGGCTCGACAGCATACCCTTGGTATGCATCGTGGGCGATGTCGCACGAGGTGACAAATACCGGCCTTTTCAGGTCCATGAATTGCCGCAGGTCGGCCTGCTGCAGCAAGTGACAAAAGGGGTCTACGCGGTCCAAAACGTTGCCGAGATCCCCGATGCCGTGCGGCAAGCATTCCAGCTTGCTCAATGCGGCGAGCCGGGCCCCGTGGCGGTCGTGATCCCTTACAATCTGCTGATCGCCACGCACAAATTTCACTCCTTGCCACTGCCTCCTCCTGCTTTGCTGTTCGACGACGATGCCTTCCAGCAAGCCTTACGTTTTTTGATGGATCGACAACTGCGCACCGGGATCTATGCGGGCCTGGGCTGCATGGATTACTCTTGCAGCCTGCTTCGCCTGGCGGAGACATTACAGGCGCCGGTTGCGACGAGCGTATCAGGGAAAGGCGCGTTTCCCGAGAATCACCCGCTCGCCGTCGGCTGGGGGTATGGTCCGCAGGGGACGAGGACCGCAGAGGAGATCTTCAAGTCGGTCGACCTGGTCCTCGCCATGGGAGTCCGCTACAGCGAGGTTTCCACGGGATTCTACTCGATTCCTAATTCGTGCCGCCTGATTCATGTCGATGCCAATCCCGACAACCTCGGCCGCATCATGAAGACGACCGTCTGCGTTCCAGCAGACGCCGGCGTCTTCATCGAACGAGCGCTCGAGCAGTCTGACTGTATCCGTCGCCCCTTTGACCTCCGGCTGCAGACGCGCATCAAGCAGCTCCGTTGCCTGGAGTCCAGGACGAATGCGGAAATCCATGCAAAGTGCGCCGTGGATCCGATGGCATTCCTTCTGGCCTTGCGGCGTTGCACATGCCCGGATGCCTTGGTCTTTGTGGATGTGACACTCTGCGAGCACTGGGCCGCTGAGGTTATGCAGACTATCTTGCCGAGGACGTACTTTAATCCAACGAACAACCAGGCGATGGGGTGGTCGATTCCCGCTGCGCTTGGAGCACAGCGCGTGCATCCAGGCCGGCAGACGGTTACAATTACTGGCGATGGCTGCCTGCTGATGTCGGCCATGGAAATCTCAACGGCAGCCCGCGAGTGCCTTCCTGTCAAGTTCTTTATCCTGGACGATCACTCCTACGGATTCATGCAAGCGTTGCAGAAACCGGAGTTTCATCGCACGACCGCGACTATCCTTGCCCGACTCGATTATGCAGCGCTGGCCAAGGCATTCGGAGTTGCTTACCAGGAGATCGCGGTCACTTGCGATCTGGAACCGGCTATCCGCGGTGCTCTGGAACTGCCTGGGCCCGTGCTGACGCGAGTCGTTATCGATTACCGAAATCGCCCTATTCGCTGGATTGAAGCGGTCCGGCATAGGTTTACAAAAGAATTGTCCATCGAGCAAAAGGTGCGCATCATGGCTCGTGTTGGCGTGCGCTCGCTCGATCTCTCCCCGGGAAATGACTGAATTGCCAGACGCTGGCCGGCTTCTTCTGGCTCAAAAGAATGAGGCCGCCCTCGGTGGGGCGGCCTCAGGAGTTTTTCAACTGCAGGTCTACAAGCTGGTAAACCGCTAGCGCTTCCGCCAGGCGTAACCAACCAGGCCGACAGCTCCAAAACCCATCAAAAGGATTGACGTAGGTTCGGGAACCGTGCCGCCATACGTCTGGTCCACGAATGAAAGTGACGCAATACCGCCGCCGTTCGTCAATGGTCCCCCTACCCCCTCGATGTCCTTCTGAGCATCGAAAGTGAGGAGGGGGCCTGCGAAAGTTACACTGTTTGAGTTCACGGTGCTGCCGGGGACGTCGCTGAAGATACTCATCGTCGCCGGATCGGACGGAGTGAACGTATCGGTGACGCTCATCGATCCTGTACCGCCAATGATAGCCGGGTTGCCACTCATAGACGCCCCAGTGGCGCCGGTGCCCGAATTCACGGTCACGGTATAGCTAATGAACGCATCCGAACTGTCGCCGGGGAGGCTAAGAAAAGCCCCCTGGAATTCAATCCCGCCCGGGATCACGTTTACGTTGACACCGGTCGCCGCAGGCATGTCCCCCGTCGAACTGTAAAAGAAGTTGGAAAACGTCAGATTGCCTGACGTTACCGAACCGGCCGGGATCAGCGACGACAGAGGGACGCCCGCATGGGCCGGAACGGCGGCCACCGCTAGCACGGTGAGCACCTCCAAGACGACCGGCCATTTTCGTAGTTTGTTGATCATGTTGTCCTTTCTTTTATAGGTTCGCGACCAGGGGCGGCGAACCTGCCTAAGATTAGAACCTCTCCGCCACCCCCCTGATTCAAGTGGACATCACGAGGGCGATCATCCGAAAATCAAATTATGAGTAATTGCACCAGCCGTCCACCTCCTTTCAGGAGGGCACCACGTCTGCACGTCCCGGCGTTGTAGCGATATCGCTACCGAACAAAACAGAAAGAATGCTAGCTCCCCGAGGCGGCGGGAACCTTTCATAGGATGCCTGCCACACACCAGGACGGAGCAGTGATTGAGCAAACTCAGCGACCGATTCTAGCACACGATTCTGCAACGCAACAGAGGTTGTGCGGGATTTGATGGAAATTCTTCCGCAAGCAGATGTTAACTGAGCTTTCTATAATTTTTTTCGTGTCAACGGCACGACTTGTTCATCTGGGCTTCTCGCTTCCAGATGGAGACAGGAGCGCTGCCTCCCTTGAGTCAATCCAAATTACCAGCGTAGCGTCTTTTGCCACGCTTCCTTCAACTCACCCAGCTTTGCCGTGACAATCCACTCGCCAGCAGTGCCAGCGATTCGCAAGCGGGGCTCGCTGCAGGTCTTGCCGATTTCCGCAAGTGGCAGATTTACGAAACACTCCTTGAGAGAATGGACCTGTGCGGGCGCGACTTCCACGAGGAAACGGGTTGTGGATTCTGAAAACAACTCGATGTCGTCGGTCATCGGGGCGGGAGTGCGTGGAGCATAGGTAAGATCTGCGCCAATGTTCCCCGCGAAAGCCATCTCGGCCGCCGCTACCGCCAACCCTCCCTCGCTCAGATCGTGGCACGAGCGAACAAGCCCGCGTTCGATGGCTTCATGCAGTTTTATGAATATGGCAGGAGCAAGATTCAGGTCTACTTCCGGAGGCAAGCCATGTTCGAGGCGGTTCACCAAGTTGTAATGCGACCCTCCCATCTCATCCTTTGTCGAACCGATGAGGAAGAGTAGATTGCCCGGCTCCTTCAAATCCATCGTGATACACCGGCGGACATCCTCGATTCGGCCCAGTGCACTGATCAGCAGCGTTGGCGGGATTGTGATATGGAGTTCACCTGCTCGAAACTCATTATTCAAACTGTCCTTGCCGCTGATGAATGGCATGCCATAAGCCAGAGCAACATCCCGACATGCTTCGGCTGCGCGCACAAGCGAACCCAGGACCTCGGGCCTATCCGTGTTGCCCCAGCAAAAATTGTCCAGCAACGCGATTCGTGCCGGGTCCGCACCGACGGCCACCACGTTACGCACTGCTTCGTCTACAGCTGCAGTCGCCATGCGGTATGGATCGAGGATGCCGTAGCGTGGATTCAAGCCGCAGCCGACGGCCAGACCGGTCCATGAGCCAAGGACGGGCATGATAACCGCGGCATCTCCTGGACCCTCGTGGCGGACGCCGACCAATGGCTTGATGACTGTGCCTCCCTGAACTTCATGGTCATACTGTCGGATGATCCATTCCTTGCTGCAGACGTTGTAAGAAGTCAGAATCTTGAAAAGCGTGTCTGTAAGATCGCGCGCGGGAACGGAGGGAGTAAGCCGTCCAAGTTCTCGTTCTCTGGAGGGCGACATGCCAGCGGCCCGACAAGTTGCCCGCCGAACTACCGGGGGCCGGCCGTTGTGCAGGAAGTCCATGTCGAGATCGGCTACCTGGTTCTCCTTGTAGTACAGCCGCAGACGGCTCGTCGCTTCGAACCGACCGATCGCCGTTGCCTCAACGTCTTCACTGGCACAGAGCCTTTGTAGTGCTGGCCAATTCTCCGGAGGCACGGCCAGGATCATGCGTTCCTGGGCCTCGGAGATCCAAATCTCGGTATACGATAACCCCTGGTACTTGAGCGGGGCCTGGTCCAAATGCACGGTCGCCCCTAATTTCTCTGCCATTTCGCCGATCGCGGAACTGAAGCCTCCAGCGCCGCAGTCGGTTATGGCGTGGAACTGGCCTCGGTCACGGGCCTGAAGCAAAACATCCAGGAGTTTTTTCTCGGTGATTGCGTTACCAATCTGCACAGCTCCGCCGCTCACCTTCTCCGATTCTGCTGTCAGCTCGATCGAGGAAAAGGTGGCCCCGTGGATTCCGTCCCGCCCCGTCCGTCCGCCGACGGCCACAATCAAATCTCCTGGCAGCGGTCGCTTGTTGCTGTGCTCGACCGGGATCAGGCCAACGGTGCCACAGAATACGAGTGGATTTGCCAGGTAACGGTCATCGAAGCATACGGCGCCGTTCACGGTGGGGATGCCCATCCGATTGCCATAGTCGCGGACGCCTGCCACGACACCTCGGATCACCCGTACGGGGTGAAGAACGCCTGGCGGGAGCGATTCCGGGGCCGTGTCGGGTAGTCCAAAACAGAACACGTCGGTGTTACAAATCGGCTTGGCTCCCAAGCCAGTGCCCAACGGATCACGGATCACACCGCCGAGGCCCGTATTGGCTCCACCGTAGGGCTCGATTGCCGAAGGATGGTTGTGGGTCTCGACTTTGAAGCAAACGTGGTAGCGATCGTCGAAGCGGACCACTCCTGCATTGTCCTCGAAAACACTGACGCACCAATCGTCCCTTCCAAGACGGCGCCGGATCTCCTGGGTGGCGCCGAAGATGGTCTCTTTCAGCAGGTTGTGGAAACGCCGTCCATCGCAATCTATTTCGCCTTTGAGGGTCTTGTGCGAGCAATGCTCCGACCAGGTCTGTGCCAGGGTCTCCAGCTCGACGTCGGTGGGCTCTCTTCCGAGACTCCGGAAATGCGTCTGAATCGCGAGCATCTCTGCCAAACTGAGCGACAACTGCGCCTGGCGGCTCAATCTCATCAGGCCCGCGTCATCCAGATCGATAAGCGGAATGGTCACGCGCTGAAAGAAATACACCTCGCCGAGGGTCAGGTGCTCCGCGGCCAGGGGCCCAACGACGATCTGTTCGATCGCATCATTGGCAAGGACTTTGTAGAACGAAACGCCGCCGGCGCCATTTTGCGAAGCGTATCTCTTGGGATCGATGTAGTAGCGCCGAAACGTGCGGACGGATTCGACCGGGAATTCAAGGTCATGCGCAGCATCCAGCACGCTCATGGCCGCCGGATCCATGACTCCTGGCTTGAGCAGCACCGTCAGGCGTTCTCCAGTGCTTCCATTCCGCTGGCCGTTCTCCCCGATTTGCTCTGCGCGCCCCACTTCTGTCAGTCGATCCACCAGCAACTCGGCCATGAGTTGCTCGACTTGCTTCTTGTGGAGGTTGCCTTCGAGCAAAAAACCTTTTGCCGAGCGCGTGACGATATCAGCGCCCTGCTGAGCCTGCGTGTACAGGACATACTCCTGACAAACTCGCTTGCGTTCCGGGTCCTGGCCCAGCGGTTGGATTTCAACTTCCCAGAGCATCGCGTACCTTCTTGGCTTGGAGCAATAGATCGTGAAGCGTTGCCCAGTCACTCGTGGAAAGACAATCGCGCAGACATTCGAGGCGTCCGCTCAGAACGGCCAGGGCATCGAGCACGGCCGCCCGGTTGTGGCTGAAGATTGCGGTCCAAAGCCCGGGATCCCCTGCCGCGATGCGTGTCGTGTCTCGGAATCCACTGGCGGTCAGATCGTTGAGCGGTGCAGGTAGTATACCGGCCAGGGCCGACGCTAGCAGGTGCGGCAGATGACTCGTGAACGCCAGGGCTGCGTCATGCTCTTCCGGACTCATGACCCGTACGCTTGAACCTAGCAATTGCCAGAATCTTGTTGCTTGCTCAAGAGCATCGGGGGCGGTGGAGGCAGTTCTGGTGACGATCGTCAGCTTGTTTTCGAAGAGATCTGCTTCCGCATGTTCGACCCCCTGCTTTTCTGATCCTGCCAGAGGATGACCACCGACGAAGCGGGCAGTCGGCGCCGCGGATTCGATCGTGCGCGTAATGAGCGCCTTGGTACTTCCGGTATCAATGAACAGATTATCGGCAGGACATACGGAAGCAGCGGCGAGGACTTGCTGCGCGATCTCGTCCACCGGCGTGCAAAAGACCGTTACTTCCGCCCTGAGGACCGCCGCGGTGAGGTTGCAAGAACTCTCGTCGATTGCGCCCTTGGCGAGAGCGTAAGCAACGCAGGAGGGATGGCGCTCGACGCCCAGGATGCGGCGGGCTACCCCCCGGCGTTTTGCAGCCAGACCGATCGACCCTCCGATCAATCCGACGCCGACGATAGTCAGGGTGCCAATGTCCATGCCACTTGCGCGAGATGATTCCCAGTGCGGGCGACGCAGAGATTATAGCAAGTGCAGTCGAACCCCAAAGTGACGAGTTCATCGAAGCAGCCGGCCTCTTCCTGTTTCTCGAAACAGGAAGAGGCCGGTAGTAGTGAATGTGACAAGTCTCGCTGAAACTCAAGAACCGCAGAAAAGTGGAGCGCTCAGCTGCTATGAAGGAAGGGCGACAGGCGCACCACGACGCCGGGCCGGATGCCGGACGTGGATGAGCCAAGAAACGATCGTGGCACCGAGAAGGAGGGCCCCGACGTAGAATGCGATCGGTACGTCGGATGATAAAGCACGCAGGTAATCGTAACCCTTACCGATTCCTCTGGCAGCATAGCCAAATACGTCGACACCGCCTGTCAAGGGCACATTTTCGTTGATGTGTTCCGCAAGGACTTCTCCGGGAGTTGTGGGCCTCCTTGGAGTATCGGACCTGATTGAGTCGAAATTCATGACCGCTCTATTGCCGCCACCGGCAGCTTTGTTGTTTCCGCCACCGGCCGGCGCGGCTTTGTTGACTTCAGAGGTCTTTAATTTCACAGTCTCATTCTTTTCGAGTTCCGCGGGGAGTTTGATCGGCGCTGGTGGTGGTGGAACCCGAATGGGATTATACTTGGCGTACAACAAACATGCCGGCAAGAGCACTGTCAATACTGCCAGGACCCAGGTAAGCCGCTGAGAAACCGATTTCATGGGCAAACGAACTTCCTGGACGAGCTGTTCGCCGCTAAAAAGCTGCACGCAGGCTTCGCCAAGGTCGCCCTTTGCCAGGGGGGTCACGTGGAAAGATGCCTGGGCTCCGGGCTTTGCTGGATCAAGAGTGAGTTCCGCTGGCGTGACTTCTGACCCGGGAACAAGCGCTCGAACCCTAACCGGGTTCGCAGCCTCTCTGATTCCGCGCCCCGGATTGAACCGCTGAAGCGTGACCAGTAGAGGATAAACCCGCTGCCGGTGCATGCGTCGATAAAATCGCACTAGCAGCTGATATTGACTCCGTTCGGGTTGCAACGACTCGCGAATGGCAGGGTGCACCTCTTTTGCTGGAGGTGTTACTGTCTTTTTAGGCTCGTTCATGGTTGTCTCCACTTCTCTTCAGGACGTGATCAAGTGCGCATGCACACGAGTCGATCGAGCGCGTCAAGGCTCCACGGGCAAGGCTTTCTCATGAATTTATGAAAATCGCAAACAAAGTGTATCAGCCGGACGTGGTCGATACCAACGAAAAATCTTCTCTTTCTTGCCGGCTTGCCGGAATCCAAGGCAGCCGGATCCGTCTTTTTGGAATGTAAAGAATAATGGGGTCGCAGAGAGAATTGGGGCCAATCCTTGGGGACGGAAGCCGCCAAGTCCCTGCCGCGGGCGGCGGCCGCTCAGGTTCTGAGGAGTAACCCGCAAGGCTGCACTAACCGGTTCTCTTGCCACTTTCATTTTGGGTACAAGCAGATTCACATCCACTACGTGCCTTGCGGCCGTGACGACTGCTGGCTTCTTTCTATAATAACGTCTTCCTCTCTGATTGATTGCTCCTCCCATCGCTGAGAGCGATGCCATGACCGTGACTGCTTCGATTTTCTTTGATTTCAACCTTCCCAATGCCACAACTTGGCTTTACTTCTCCCTGCTTCTCGCCGTTGCCCTGTTCTTTAAATTCACGCGCTTGCTAAGCGCACGCAATTGGGACGTCCTGGCATTATTTCTGCTCGTGCCTGGGTTACTCTTATTGCAAGAAGCCGTCACCACTTTCCCGTCACGAGAAAGCAGCGCGCCGTTGGATGCAGCCCGCCTCCTGGCTAGCGCGGGTCAGGCTGTGGCGGCGCCCAATCTTGGCGTAACAAGCGCCGGCGTTGTGGCGAGCGCTTCCGCACCTGTCTGGAAATCCCAGTCGAGTCTATTGAGGATTGGCTATCTATGGCTCTTCTGCGGATCGGCTCTATTCTTGGTCCGATGCCTCGTCGACTTGGCTCTGGTGCGCCGGCCAGCCCTAAGTCCGAACTTGAACCTGGCGGGTCTGGTCTGGCTGGGTGTCGCCCTCTTCATCTGCCTCGTGGCCGTTGCTGTATTCAAGCCGGCCAGTGTAGCCGGCACCGTCGGTAAGCCGAGCGCTGCTGTCAATGAAACCCAACGACGCGCCGTCTATCTGGTGAAAAGAGAAATCGCCACCGATGACGGAGGCACTTCTCAAACCGCTTTCTGGGTTGAGTGCTCTCTTGCGGTAGCGTGTCACCTGGCCATTGTAGTGGGCCTGGTGTTCATAGGTTTGCGGCACTTCCAGGATGCCCACGCGGGGGTGGCGGCCGCCACCTTGTACCTCCTCTTGCCGTACACCGCTTATCATGTAGACCAGGTGCATCATGTGCTGCCGACTGCATTTCTGATATGGGCGGTGGCTGCCTACCGTAGCCCTCTCACTGCAGGCGTCCTTCTCGGACTGGCCTTTGGCAACGGCTATTTTGCAATCCTGCTGGTTCCTGCTTGGGCAAGCTTCTATTGGGGGCGCGGGGCTGGTCGCTTTCTTGCAGGATTCGCACTCGTGGCCGGCCTGATGCTCGCCGTGATCGTGGGCATCCTGTGGATGGATGACCATCTGGCCCGCAGCATCCAATCAACCATGGATCTATCGGATTGGCAGCCCTGGAAACAGCCAAATCCCCGGATAACCAAAGGCTTCTGGACGGGGGTGACATGGGCCTTCGCCTATCGGCTGCCGGTATTCATAGGCTACATGGCATTTGTCGCCACGACGCTTTTCTGGCCTCGACCCAAGAACCTTGCCCATCTCATTGCCCTTTCTGCCGCGCTGCTCATCGGCATCCAGTTTTGGTTTGCGGATCAAGGCGGAGTTTACGTCCTCTGGTACCTGCCTCTACTTTTGTTGTTGGTATTTCGGCCCAATTTAGCGGATCGGCAGGCATTGCCCATCCATTCCGAAACGGACTGGTTGATGCGCTTCTGCCGCCTCCTGGGCCGTTATGCCGCACGTTTGCTCAAGCTCCCCGAGCCAATAGCCCGAGTCCACTGAAATCGTCTTTTTCTTTCCGAAGAGAACCGATATAAGAGCTGCGCATCCGGGGGACTGGGAAACTGCGCCCAGCGCTGCTCCCTTGTCCCAAGCAATTCGACGCTCTGACGGCAACAGGCATGGAGGCCTTCGGCATGGCACGCTATTGCCAGTATTTCTTTGGCCTTTTTATCGCAGTACTTCTCGTCGCCGCCCCCGCCTTTTACTCCTACTACCGCCAGGCGAACACCCGCAATTTTCGCGTCGTTCGCGAAGGAGTGCTCTACCGAAGCGGGCAGATGAGCATATCGGGACTGAAGGATGCGATCCGGGATCATGGCATCAAAACCGTTGTAACTCTTCGGGATGCTTACTATCCGGACGATCCGGCGCCTGACCTGGCGGAGGAAAACTACTGCAAGGCCGAAGAAATCAATTACGTGCGCATTTCGCCACGAACGTGGTGGGCGCCCGACGGTTCCGTGCCCGCGGACGAAGGGGTGTGCCGCTTCCTAGGCGTCATGGATAATCCGGAAAACTTTCCCGTGTTAGTGCACTGTTACGCTGGGATTCATCGCACCGGAGCTTTCTGTGCAGTTTTTCGCATGGAGTACGATCACTGGACCAACGAACACGCGATCGCGGAACTGCGCGCGTGCGGCTATCGCGACCTTTCGGACGAATGGGATTTGCTAGGCTACCTCCAGACTTACCAGCCACGCTGGAAGAATGAGAAAGCGATCGAATATGACGGCGCCAATGCCGCGGGAGCGCATGACACCAAAGACGGAACTGGAAGTCGTTGACCCCGGTCGTTTTTGCAAGGAGAATTCCCCGATTCTCCAGAACGCGTCGATGACATGCTCCCTCCAGTCGACCTGGCTGAGAAATGCAAGCTCGACCTCGGGCTGATGACAGCCAATGCGGCTGCGCAAATGTGATGGTAAGCCGAGATCCGGAGAATTGCCGTCAAACAGGTTGATTCTCCATCCTTGGAGATTTTGTGCCAGGCCCGCTCTCACCCACCAACGCTTCGCCAATCGTCTAAAATAAGCGACACAAAGGAGCCAGCGTGGATAGCCGCTGGACGCTCCTGCTCAACAGCGACCAGAGCTCTTCGATCCATGCCGGCATAACCAGTGATCTGCCTTGTGCTTAGGCGACGCGATTCAAGAGAGCACCTCTTGGATAGGCAACGGACTCCAATAAGATGTAGCCAAGATTATGCACCGTCTGCCACTAGTCCACGATCGTTTACTCGGAACCTGGGAATATGCCAAAACGTACAGATTTGCGAAAAATCCTTCTGATCGGCTCTGGTCCGATCGTTATCGGCCAGGCGTGCGAGTTTGATTACAGCGGCACCCAGGCGTGCAAAGCACTGCGCGAAGAGGGATACACGGTCGTTCTGGTCAATTCCAACCCGGCCACCATCATGACAGATCCGGAGATGGCCGACCGGACGTACGTCGAGCCAGTGACCTGGGATGTCGTCGCCAAGATCATCGAGCGCGAGCGGCCGGACGCGATCTTGCCGACGCTTGGCGGCCAAACCGGTCTGAACACTGCCATGGAACTGTACCGCCACGGTGTGCTGGAGCAGTTTGGCGTGGAGATGATCGGTGCAAAGGCCCATGTGATTGAGAAGGCCGAGGACCGCGAGAAGTTCAAGGCGGCCATGATCAAAATCGGCATTGCCGTGCCGGAGAGCGGAGTGGCGCGCTCGCTTGCCGAGGCCCAGGCCATCCGCGACCAAGTGGGTTTGCCCTGTGTACTGCGCCCGAGTTTTACACTGGGCGGCACTGGCGGCGGCATTGCGTACAACCGTGAGGAATTCAACGAGCTGATCGCGCGGGGCCTGGACCTCAGCCCCGTCAACGAGGTCCTCATCGAGCAGTCCGTTATCGGTTGGAAGGAATTCGAACTCGAGGTGATGCGCGATTTTGCGGATAACGTCGTCATTGTCTGTTCCATCGAGAATTTCGATCCGATGGGCATCCATACCGGCGACTCCATCACAGTAGCGCCCGCGCAGACGCTCACGGACAAGGAATACCAACGGATGCGCGATGCGGCGATTGCCGTCATTCGTGAGATCGGCGTGGAGACGGGCGGCAGTAATATCCAGTTTGCCATCAATCCGGATACAGGCGAGATGGTGGCGATCGAGATGAACCCGCGCGTCAGCCGGTCCAGTGCACTCGCATCCAAGGCCACCGGGTTCCCGATTGCCAAGATCGCCGCCAAGTTGGCAGTGGGCTACCGCCTGAGTGAACTCAGGAATGACATCACTCGCGAGACGCCGGCATGCTTCGAGCCGACCATTGATTACGTTGTCACCAAGGTGCCGCGTTGGAATTTCGAAAAATTCCCTGATGCCGATCCCACCCTGACGACGCAGATGAAATCGGTCGGCGAAACGATGGCCATCGGCAGGACATTCAAGGAGTCGCTGCAGAAGGCCCTGCGCGGGCTTGAGATCGGCCGATTCGGCCTGGGCTGCGATCGCGCTGACCGTTGGGGCACGGCCCAGCAACCTAGTCCCGAGGAAATCTTCGCCAAGCTGGCAACGCCCAATGCCGAACGAGTCTGGTACATCCGCTATGCGATGAAGCTGGGCCTGAGCGTCGAGGATATCTACCAACGCACCAAGATTGACCCCTGGTTCCTTCAAAATCTTCGGGAAATCGTTGACTTCGAAGACGAGCTGCAGGCATGCGTAGGATTGGAGGTGGTCGATGCGCCATTGCTGCTGACGGCGAAGCAGTATGGATTTTCGGATCGCCAATTGGCCCACATTTGGCACGCAAGCGAAAGCGAAGTGCGCAAGTTACGCGAATCGAAAGGCGTCACGCCTGTGTACAAGCTCGTCGATACCTGTGCTGCTGAATTCGAAGCCTTCACGCCTTATTACTACTCGACCTACGAGGCACCGATCAGAAGGATCGCAGCGGAAAACCAGGAGACCGTGGAGAAATGGGGACAGAAGCACGGGCCGATAGAGAATTCTTCGCTTCTTTCTTCCTTGGCAGCTCCTGTGATCTCCGCAGTTAGTTTTGAAGACGAGACCCGTGCGCCCTCCACAAAAGAACGAATCATGATTCTTGGCGGCGGGCCCAACCGAATCGGCCAGGGAATCGAATTTGACTACTGCTGCTGTCAGGCCTCGTTCGCGCTGAAAGAAGCAGGTTTTGAGACCATCATGGTCAATTCGAACCCGGAGACCGTCTCGACCGACTACGACACGAGCGATCACCTCTTTTTCGAGCCCTTGACTGCGGAAGACGTGCTCAACATCTGTGCCCGGATGCAGCCCAAGGGGTTGATCGTGCAGTTTGGCGGACAGACGCCCTTGAACCTGGCTCGCGCTCTGGAGGCGGCGGGCGCACCGATCATTGGAACGAGCGTCGACAGCATCGACATCGCCGAGGATAGGGAGCGCTTTGGGCTGCTCGTCGAACGTCTCGGCCTGAAGCAACCGGCAAGTGGTATCGCCCTGGATCTGGAGCAGGCCAATCATGTCGCTCGGCGCATCGGTTACCCCGTTTTGGTCCGTCCCAGCTATGTGCTGGGCGGCAGAGGCATGGAGATCGTCTACGACGATGCCAGCCTTGGACGCTACGTGCGGCGAGCGATCGAGCTCTCTCCCGGCAAGCCGGTGTTAATCGATAAGTTCCTCGAATCGGCATTGGAGGTGGACGTCGATTGCCTCAGCGATGGGAAGCGTACGGTCATCGGCGGCGTGATGCAGCACATCGAGGAAGCGGGAGTTCATTCCGGCGACTCCGCTTGCGTGATCCCACCCCACAGCCTCGGTGCGGAGGTCGTCGAACAAATCCGCCGGCAAACGCGGGAAATGGCCAAGGAACTCAAAGTCAAAGGGCTCATGAACGTGCAGTTTGCAGTAAGCCGAGACGGCACGGTTTATGTCTTGGAGGCCAACCCGCGGGCCAGCCGGACCGTTCCCTTTGTTTCCAAGGCAACGGGCATCCCTCTGGCCCGCTACGCGGCACTCGTCATGGTTGGAAAAACACTCGATGAGCTGGGTCTCTGTGAGGAGGTCGTGCCGCGCCATTATTCGGTGAAGGAGAGCGTATTCCCGTTCAACAAGTTTCCAGGCGTGGACATCATTCTGGGCCCGGAGATGCGCTCTACCGGCGAAGTCATGGGGATCGACACGAGCTTTCCAGTGGCGTTTGCGAAGAGTCAACTTGCCGCCAACAGCGCTTTGCCGGCATCGGGAGCGATCTTCCTATCCGTTGCCGACCGTGACAAGCAGGAAGTTATTCCGATTGCCAGGGCGTTGGCAGAGTTGGGCTATCGGCTGCTGTCGACCCAAGGGACAGCGCAGGCGCTACGAAAGGCGGGGATCAAAGTACAAGATGTTCCCAAGCTGCAGGAAGGCCGACCGAACCTCATCGACCACATGAAAAACGACCAAATCGCCCTAGTGATAAACACACCGAAGGGCAAAGGAGCGCGAACCGACGAAGGCAAGATCCGGGCGGCAGCTGTTGCTCATGGCGTCACGTGCATCACAACGCTGGCCGCAGCCCAGGCGGCGGTGGAGGCTTGTCGGGCACTCCGGGACAATCCCGTGACAGTGCACGCCCTGCAAGATTGGTTTCCTACTGCGCCAAAGCCGCGCGTTCAATAGAGCCGGCGGCACATGGCTTCACAAATGACGTGCGAGGGAGATGAGGAGAACGATCTTTCTCGTTAAACTCGATATACAACGTAGATTACACACTAACTTTCGGCCACTGCGTATTGCGTTGGCCCCCTGCGTGCTATACTATTCCTAGGCGACGGGCCCCTCTAGACAGTCGCTGCGGTTCGGTGGGCTGTTCCATGCCGGCACATCTCGTGGCTTTGACCGAGGGCCCCAGCATCGTGCTGGACAAACCCATCATGCTGGTCGGCCGGCATCCCGAATGTGATATTCAAATCGATTCTCGCAAGATCTCGCGGAAACACTGCTGCATCGGCCAGGTGGGCGACCACCTGATCGTGCGTGATCTGGGCAGCACGAACGGCATCCGGATCAACGGCGTACGCGTTCTCGAGGGTCGGCTCAAGAAGGGGGACGAATTGACCGTTGGCGGCCATCGCTATCAAGTTTCCTGGGAGATGAATCCAGACGGTCCCGGACGGGAAGCCAGAGGATTCGCAGCGCGCCGAGACCCCGATCATGCCGCCGAGCCGAGCGCGGCCAGGCAAGATGCCATGCTCGAATCATGCGACGAACCTATTCCCTTGGCCGAGCCGATTGGCGTACCCCGTGCAGTAGCCGGCCGGAAGGCCGAATTACCTCACGCGGCGGCATCGAAAGCTCGCGACAAGGGACTTGATGGCGCTTTGCCCCATCATCTAGATCGTTCTCCTCCCCGCATTATCCCCGAGAAGCTGCATTTGGCCCCATCCAGCGATCTGGATTTGCCGACTCCGCGGCCATCCCCCTGATCTTGTCTGCGCGTCGCCCTTCAGCGGCGAATCACGAGTTCCAGTGCCGATTCGCCAGTGGCGATCTGTTCTTTCTGCGGATCGCGTCCCTCGATTTGCCAAATGAACTGCCGAGGAACCTCCACGAGCAAGCTTTTCTGTCTTGCCACGACGTGGCGCTGGCCATCGACCTTTATCGTCAGATCGCGTTCCGTGAGGTTCCAGAACTCCGCAGTGGGCCGGCTTCCCTCACGGCGCTCGGAATTATGCAGAGCACGGACGTAAGTATCGTAATAGCTGCCGGTGTCTGTTACAGCCGGTGTCTGCGGCGGAGGTGGTGGCGCTGACTTGGTCGGAGGGACAGCGTCCGTCAACGGCGCGGGGGTCGTGGAAGGGGGCGCCGCGGTCGGCGGCGCGTAGGTACGGCGAGGGGGCACAGTCCGTCCGGGCGTTGGGGCTTGGTTTGCCAGGGGCGGTTGCTGAGTCTGAACAGCGTAGTAAGGAGCGTAAGGGATTGCCCCGCAGTTATAGGTTATAGGCATGCAGGCTACCGCCACCGGATAGTAGAAGGGCACCACGCTTTTGGTCCGGTTCGAACAATCATTTCCCCAAGCTGTCCAGGGGATGGCCAACGATAGTAGTGTGGCCAGGCTGCGTGCATATCCTTGCATTGGAGCACCTCGGAATGGGATCCAGGACCGTACGCTGAGCACTGTTATACGTGCAGCCGGATAGAGAAGACTACGGTCTACTTTGTTCCGGTCAACTCATCCGCCAAGGATTGAACATCATAAATACTTCTGAGTGCCTCGACGATGCCCCGTGAGTGTACCGCGACGGCACGCGCTTGTTTTTCAGTGTAAACGAAGTCGAGCACCAGCGACTGGATGTTGCCATCAAAAATCAAACCCACAACCTCGGCTTCCTTGTTGATAACGGGACTGCCTGAATTCCCGCCGATAATGTCTGCCGTGCAGACGAAGTTGAAGGGCGTGCTTAAGTCGAGCTTGTCCTTGTTTTTGATCCAACGCGAGGGCAGATCAAAGGGCGGCTTGTCGTGGTGCTCTTGAGCGCGCTCGTAGAGGCCGGCAAAGGTAGTCTCGAAGGGGATGTGCTTGCCGTTCTCTTCGTAGCCTTTGACTACGCCGAATGCCAGCCGCAGGGTGAAGGTCGCATCAGGATAGGTGCTGGAACCCTCCAGGGCGTACTTCGCCCGCGCGATTTGGTTGTAGGCCTGACGTTTGACCTCGTCCACCTGAGTCTCCTGGATTTTGCGCAAAGCCCGAGCTTCTGGGTCAACGAGCTTGGCCAGGAGAATCATGGGGTCTTTCGACTCGTCGATGGCTTTCAGACCACCCTCGTAAAGGCGTTTGCGCTCAGCCACGTCCTTGAGCTTCGTGCCCTTTATCAGTTCGCTGGCGCGCTCTTCGGGTGATTTACCAGCCAGGACTTGCTGAACGATTTTGTTACCGTACCCAAGCTGGCTGCAAAGAAATGTCAGCGAGGACGCCAACCGCGCCTCCTCATAACTGTCGTAGAGCGGCTCATCCGAAAAGAGATCGAGTTCCAGCGACTCCTTATTGGAATCACGGAATTCTCTCAGACGCTCGCCGTTGGGCTTGGGGTATTCTGCGCCTGCCCGCAAGAGAGTTCGCGCAATCGCGAAGTAGGTGCTCGCAAAGCCCGCCGCTCCACCGCGTGCGCCTTCAAGCATGGTGTGGCGCCGGAGATTCTTGGCTTCCGTCTTCACGGCCTCGGTGATCTGATTCCAGGCCGAGTCCACGTCTTTCAAATCCGGGTGGTTGCGAGCGGCTTCGCGAAAGCCTTCTTCCGCTTTCATCTTCTGGGCCATGATGGCTGGGTCGAGCAGCCCAGCCAATCCGCCGTCGCGCGCCTTCCTGCTGTTTTGCACGCCGAAAAGCAGCTCTTTCGCCTGCCGGGCATTCTCGTCGCTGCGGGCGCTGTAAGCAGTCAGCATGACCTCCATCCGATTGAGACGCTGCAGGGCAAAGGGATAAAATCGATCCCGGAGAAACTCCAAGTCGACAACCGTGTCCAACCGATCGGTCCGCCCCGGGTGGCCGGATACAAAAATGAGTTCGTCTTTGGTGGCTCCCGCCTTGCTCCAGCGCAGATAATGCTCGATCTTAGCCGGCTTGTCGTTCTCGTAGACCCGGAAAAAGCATACGTCGAGGTCGAAGCGGGGGTATTCGAAGTTGTCGGGGTCGCCCCCGAAGAACGCGATCTGCTGCTCGGGCGCGAACACCACTCGGACGTCGGTGTATTTCTTGAACCGGTAGAGGTGATATTGACCTCCCTGATAGAGCGTGACGACGTCGCTGCGGAAACCGGTCTTATCGAGCGATTCTTTCTCGATTTCCGCCATGATCTTGCGGCGCGCGCCGGCGGCTTTTTCCGCGGGCAGCCCCTTCACGGCCGCGCTGACGCGCTCGGTCACGTCCTCGATGCTCATCAGGACATTCAATTCCAGGTCGTGGCAGGCTTTCTCGTCGGCTTGTGTCTTCGCGTAGAAACCGTCCCGGTAGTAGTTGTGGTCTTTGTCGCCAAGTTTTTGCAGGCAATCGGCGCCGACATGATGATTCGTCATCACCAGGCCGTTTGCCGAGACGAACGATCCCGAGCCACCCGTATTGAAGCGGACGGATGACTTCTGCACGTGTTCGAGCCACTGGTCGGTGGCGTCGAAGTTGTACTTTTCCTTCAGGAGCTTACGGGGAGGGTTCGTGAACAACCACATGCCCTCGTCGGCCTTCAGCACGGCCAGAGACATGAATACCCCCGCCAATGAAGTTGCCATGATGTAACGGTTGGTCCAGTGCGTTTTCATAGAGAGTTTTCCTTATCCTGTCACTCTTGCAGAATCATCCTTCATTTCCTTGGTCTTGATCACGGTGGTCAGGCAGCTCGTTTGCGGCCGGCGGAGAGCGGAGCATCCAGCCCAGTCCGACGAGGGTCAATAACAGCACCAGAATGCCAAATGCCACCAAGCCGGGCAGATTCCTCTGCGGTAGCCGGATAGAAGTTCCCTCAGGTAATTCCTTTGCCGGTTCGATCTTGTCCCTATTCAGGTCGAAAAGTAATTGTGCATTGATGGATTTGCCTGGGGCTTGGTTGGCAGCGTCCTTGAGGTACCCGGACGATTGTATTTGGAATTGCTTATCTTCAGGGAGTTTCAGAATGGTTCCACTCGTCACCTTCGCGTATTGGGCGAGATATTGCGTGTTCAGTTCAGCAATTTCATCAGACACCGTGCTAACTTCCTTCTTCTGATCCTCCGAAAGCGTCTCTCTGCTCAAGCCCAACTCGTCCTTAGCGAGCTCGGAGTAAAGTTGATCCGTTGGTTGATTCTGCTTTACGACAAAGGTCCGATATTGCCAAAGACCCAGGGCCTTTGGAATCTCATCGCTGAAAGACAGAAACGCGATAAGCACGCCGGCAATAGCGCCCCCAGCGATGTAACCAGTGGAAAGCAGGACGCCCGGGCTTGCGTCCGACTCGGTCTCCGATCGAGTTGCGCCGCTCGCCGTCTTGCCCCATTTATCCGCCACGTAGCGTACCAGCCCGCCGGCAAAAATCGGCGTCGACGAAGAGAGCGGCAGGTAGACGCCGACGGCGAAGGGAAGAGAGGGCACACCAGAGAGCTCCATGACCACGGCAATCGACACACCGAGAAGAACTAAGGCCCAGGGTAACTTCTGCGTGAGAATGCCATCGGTGATAAAGGCCATCAGCTGAGCCTTGGGCGCTTTGAAACGTGGCACCTCGGTGCCGTCGGGCCGGCGCGTCAGCCTGCCGTTGATCCCCGGATCGACGAGATAGCGCACACGTCCTTTGTCATCGACGAGATATTTACCGGCAGGTGCCTTTTCCGGATTGCCTTCGGTCGCCTGCCAGACATGGTAAAACGTGTCGTCGCCTGGCGCCTTGGCTAGGTCTGGAAGGTTGCGGACATCGAGTGGTTGAGCCAGCTCCGGGAGATCCTTGGGCGAGCTGGAATAAACCGTGTAGGCCTGATTCAGTTGAATGAGGATCCAGCCAATGACCAGGGCAGACGAGAGTGCACCAAAAAGTATGGCCAACTGTTGCCATTTGGGGGTGGCGCCGACGAGGTAGCCGGTCTTCAAATCCTGGGATGTAGTACCGCCATTCGAAGCGGCGATGCAGACGACGGCCGCGACCGAGAGAGCCGCCAGCCGATCCCCCGGCTTTGTCCATCCGAGGAGCAAGAAGATGAGGCAGGTAAGAAGAAGCGTCGCGACAGTCATGCCGGAGATGGGATTGGAAGAGGAGCCGATTTCGCCGGTCAGCCGAGAAGAGACGGTCACGAACAGGAAACCAAACAAGACGATCAAGACCGCGCCAAGGGCGGCGCCAGTCGGATGGGTGAATAACTCGGGAACCCAGTCGAAAAGACGGTGCAAGGGAGTGGTCAACCAAATTGCAAAGACCAACCCAAGAGCGCCCGCACCAACGATCCACAAGGGGAGATCACGATCGGTGCGCGCCCCGGCACCATTTTCCCCGCCACCTTCGCGTCCGCGGAAAGTACGAATATCGCTGAGGCCGGCCTTCATCGATGACAGTATTAAAGGTAGAGCCTGAAAGAGACTGATGATGCCGCCCGCTGCCACCGCGCCGGCACCGATATAAAGGACATAATCGTGCCAAATCGCATCTTCACTCATATTCTTGATGAGATGCTTGCCCGGAAAGATGGTAGTGGAAAGGCCGTCCCCGAAAAGGCGGATTGCAGGAATGAGAACGAAGGAAGAAAGCACACCTCCCGCGACCATGATGCACGAGATACGCGTGCCGATGATATAGCCGACTCCCAGAAGAGCGGGGTTGACTTCGATGGCCGGGACCGCTCCCTTGAACCAACTCAAGGAACGTGCAGGAATTTCCTTCCACAGCTTCAGGCCCTGCCAAAGGAATTGATAGAAGAAAGCGATCCCGAAGCCGATGAAGACCGTTTTCGCGCTTGAGCCACCTTGCTCCCCGACAATGAGAACCTCGGCACAAGCAGTTCCTTCGGGATATTTCAGAAGCCCATGCTGCTTGACAATGAATGCCCTGCGCAAAGGGATCATCATGAGAATGCCAAGCAAGCCACCCAGGACGGAGACAACCATGACACGCCCGATGTCCATCTCAAAGCCGAGCAGCATCAGGGCCGGCATCGTGACGCCCACTCCAAAGGCGATCGATTCGCCCGCCGAGCCCGTGGTCTGTACGATGTTGTTTTCCAGGATCGTGGCGCGGCGAACGAGGCCAATCTTGGAGAACGCGCGGAACAAGGTGATGGAGAGGACGGCGACGGGTATCGATGCCGATACAGTCAGCCCGACTTTAAGGACCAAATAGAGAGAGGACGCACCAAAGACGATGCCAAGGACTGCACCGACAATCACCGCCGGCCAGGTGAATTCGGGCATGCGGACCTGATCCGGCACATAGGGCTTATGTTCCTCCTTGGCCACATTCGCTGCCGCGGTTTGTAATTCCTTGGTCGGCGCTGTCATCGTCACGGCTCCCGCACAAGAACGTCGATGTGCTGTCCCAGGGGACGATTATAGTAATGCCACTTAGATTGGCTGTGTGCCGGGCAGAAAGCAAGCCCGGACGCGGCGGAATCGGTAAGAATCTCGGGATCGATATTCGGGGCGGAACCGGTTGCCGTCCGTACGCAACGCGGTTAGGCTACCAGTGCCCGTTTGCTCATTTGCCTTGGAGGTGCGGTCCATGGTTCGCTTGGGGCTTGTCTGCGTTGCTCTTTGGACGATAGCGATCATGTCTACCTTCCTCGACGCGACAGACGCCGCCGCCCCATCGATCCCGCCGCTACCTCCAACGCCCAAGAAGCCAGTCGCTGAAGAATTCCACGGCGTGAAGGTGATCGATGATTACCGGTGGCTGGAAACCGCTTCCGATCCGGCGGTCCAGCGCTGGACAAACGAGGAGAATCGACACACCCGCGCGATCCTTGAGCAATACCCTGCCTTCTCCACCGTGCACGAACACGTTCAGACGCTCATGACCCATCGCTCGCCCGGGTATGGCGCACTTCAATACTGCGGCGGCAAGCTGTTTGCGCTGAAGTCAGAGCCTCCGAAAAACCAGCCATTTCTCGTTATCATGCCCTCGGCGGACGACCCGAAAGCGGAACGAGTCGTGCTGGATCCCAATAAGCTGGATCCGAAGGGAACCACCGCGATCGACTTCTACGTTCCTTCACGTGATGGCCGGCTGGTCGCAGTGTCACTGTCGGAAAAAGGCAGCGAAGAGGGGAATGTTCATATCTATGAAGTGACGACCGGCAAGGAACTTGCCGACGTAATCCCACGTGTCAATGGAGCTACAGCGGCTGGGAGCGTCGCCTGGAACGCCGATGCCTCGGGTTTCTACTACACGCGCTACCCGCGCGGCGACGAGCGATCCAAGGCGGATCTCGATTTCTATCAGCAGGTGTACTTCCACAAGCTGGGTACGCCGACCACCGAAGATGCGTATTCCATAGGCAAGGAATTCCCGCGGATCGCCGAGGTTGGTCTGCGCTCGTCCGAGGATGGACGCTACGTGCTGGCAACCGTTGCAAATGGCGACGGCGGTGAGTTTGCACATTACCTTCTGGTGCCGGACGGGAAATGGCTGCAACTCACTCGTTTCGAGGATCAAATAAGTGGGGCGACCTTCGGGCCTGACCAGGCCCTGTACTTGTTTGCCCGGAAGGGAGCGCCCCGCGGTAAGATCCTGCGCATGCCGCTTGCCACGCCTTCTCTGTCGGAGGCGCGGACCCTGGTGGCCGAGACTGATTCGGTGATCGAAGGAGTGGTCCTCAGTTCCACCGGTTATACGGCCAACTTCGTGCCCAGCCGCACCCGCCTTTACGTGGTCGATCAGGTTGGCGGACCTTCACAAATTCGCGTATTTGATCATGACGGGAAACTGCTGCAAACTGTGCCGACCAAACCCGTTTCTTCCGTGGGTCAACTCCTGGGTGCTCGCGACGATGAACTCCTCTTCCATAGCGAGTCCTTCATTGACCCACCGGCGTGGTATCGCTTTGATCCTGAGACTGCCAAGGTGACGCGCACAGCGCTTTTCCGCACCTCCCCGGTGGAATTTCGAGACGCGGAAGTGGTTCGCGAGTTTGCCACCTCCAAGGACGGCACGAAGGTGCCCCTCAACCTCATTTATCGAAATGGTACCAAGCTAGACGGAAGCAATCCAACGTTGCTCACTGGTTACGGCGGCTTCGGCATCAGCCAGTCGCCGCGCTTCTCGAGCCTGCGACGCATCTGGCTAGACCAGGGCTGCGTCCTGGCGATCGCCAATCTGCGCGGCGGCACGGAGTACGGCGAAGCATGGCACAAGGCCGGCAGCCTGAGCCACAAGCAGAATGTATTCGATGATTTCGCTGCCTGCGCGCAGCATTTGATCGATCGCAAATACACGAGCCGGGATAAACTGGGTATCCAGGGCGGCAGCAACGGCGGCCTGCTTATGGGGGCCGCGCTAACGCAGCATCCCGATCTTTTCCGCGCGGTGGTGGCCCAGGTAGGGATATTCGACATGCTTCTGCATGATCGCCACCCTAACGGCGCATTCAACGTGCCCGAGTATGGGACGGTGAAGGACGCGCAGCAGTTTCAGGCAATCTATGATTATTCTCCGTACCAGCACGTCAAGGATGGCACGGCCTACCCTGCCGTGTTCTTTCTCACGGGCGCCAATGATGGCCGTGTAGATCCCGGCAACTCGAGAAAAATGGCCGCTCGATTGCAAGCTGCTACGTCCTCGAAATCGCCAATTCTTTTGTTGGTCAGTTCCAGCAGCGGTCACGGCCCCGGCATGGGGCTCAGGGAGGCGGTCGATCATCAGACCGACATTCTCGCGTTCTTCTTTCAACAGCTTGGAGTATCGTATCCGGCCAAGACGGCCAGCGGTCCGTCGAACCCTTGAGCATGCCAAGCAGTTGTCGGCTTCAGTGCTGTCCCTCACACGAAGGCGGATGTGATTGGCACGGAATCGCTCTCTACACAAATTCTATGCCACGGGCTCCCTCCCGAACTTCACCGATCAGATAGGCTGGGATGCGATGCTCTTGCAATTGTCTTTGGATGCTTTCTGCGAAGAAGGGGCGGACAATCATCACGAACCCAATGCCCAGATTGAAAACTCGATCCATCTCGACCTGCTCGATGTTGGCCAGTCGCTGCAGCCAGGCGAACACGGGCGGCATCGGCCAATTGCTGCGGCGCAGGAAAACATGCCTGTCCTGCGGCAAGATCCTTGGGATGTTATCCACGAGTCCGCCGCTGGTAATATGTGCCAGGCCACGCACAACGCCTTTCTTGATCGGATAGTGCTGTAGGGTGTGCTTGATCGCGCGGACATAGATGCGGGTCGGCTCCAGAAGCGCGTCGCCGACCGTTCGGCCAAGTTCCGGGACGAAATCGTTTACCTTCAGGCCGGCATGGTCGAATACGATCTTGCGCGCTAGACTGTAGCCATTGGAGTGAAGGCCGGTGCTGGCCAAACCTAGCACGGCATCGCCCGGCTGAATGCGGCGACCCGTGACGATGTGCTCGCGTTCGACGACACCCACGCAAAATCCTGCCATATCGTAATCGCCCGGCTGATAGAAATCTGGAAGGATTGCCGTCTCGCCGCCGGTCAACGCGCAGTCCGCTTCCATACAGCCATCGCTGATCCCCTTGATGAGCTGGTACGTCAGCGCGGGGTCATCTTTCGGCATCGCCAGGTAATCGAGGAACATGAGCGGTTCGCCACCCGTGCAAAGGCAATCGTTGACCGACATGGCCACCAGATCGATGCCAACCGTGTCATGCCGGTTCATCAGGCCGGCCACCTTGAGCTTGCTGCCGACGCCGTCTGTGCAGGTGACCAGGACGGGATGGCGATAATTCTTGGCAAATAGCCGGCTGTTATAGTCGAGGCTGAACAAGCTGGCGAACCCGCCGAAGCCGTCGAACACGCGTGGCGTCTGCGTTCGCTTCAAGAGCGGTTGCATGCCGGCAAGAGTCTTCTTGTATAAATCGAGATCTATGCCCGCGTCGCGGTAGGTGAGTCTGGTCATCGGTGCGAATTCGGAATTCCAGGTTAATCCGGCGCCGGCTGGTCTCTCGGAACGCAGCCTGAAGAGCATCGCCCTGGTGCATACATGCACGGGCAATGACAGATTACGGACAATCGCGTCACTTAGGAGAGGGAAAGTTGAGGTGATCCGACCAAAACATGAACGGCGGAGGTGTTCGAGGCAGCCGATCGTCTGGAATATTACGCCTCTATTGTCGGAATCCTATTTTTTGCTACCGGCCTGGCTCGCAGCGAATAGATTTTGAGACATGTCAGGGTGTTGATCAAGGTACCATACGAGTGCCGAGAAGAACATCTCCATTTGGCCGACGCACTGCTCCGCTAGATTGGGCGCGGACCTGCCGAGAATGCGCGTAATCAGCGTGGCGGCCTTACCGTCGGTCTGAACAAACACATAAACTTGATGATAGAGAAGTGTTCGGCCGGTTTCGTTCTGATGTTGGCCGTGGCGGAGCAGTGCAACGATGTGCACCGGCACGGGAGGCAAGAGCAGTCCGGGGCATACCTGGCCTTCGGCGTACCAAATCCTTTGCGTTGCACTCTTGTGAATGGTCTGCCAGCGAATTTCGCTGCCATGTCCGTCGGTCCAGGCAAACACTCCGTTGTCTCGTTTCGTGATGTCCGAGCACTTGGCCCCTAGTCGCCGCCATGCTACGGCGCCACGGTCTGGGTGATCTAGCAACCACTGGTAAATGGCGGAGTCGCCGGCGAATGCTTCGGTTGGGCCATGTCCAAAAAGCGTGGGCTGTTGCAGGATCTGGCGGACAGGCTCGCGCAACGCTTCCGGCAATTCCTCGATAGGAACTCGCTCTGCCAGGCGACGCTGAAGAGTGGACTCCTGCGCGGCTACGGTTCCAACACCTGCCCAGAGCACAACCGCGACCAGGCTGAGCCAGCCTATCCAAATTCCACGGTATGCCATGCGCCACCTCGTAGACAGAGTCTTCCCTCCTATTTCATCGAATCCCGGAACGCTCGACATGAGCGTTTTCGCGGATCGTAGTATTCATGTTGGAAATGGGGATTGCTTCGAGAGTATGGAAGGAAGTAAAAGGGCATGCGGCAGAGGCACCTGTCGATCACTCCGCCAGCTTTTTTCCTGGCCGTTTGAATTCTCTCCATTCGGGGTCTTATGGAACGGCGGCTCAGTTTTCGAGGCAAAGCGATCCTTCTCGGCATGGGGCTCAGCATTGCATTGGCCTTTTCAGCCTGGACGGGGCGAGCGGCCCTCCTGCGTTGGTACTACCTCCGCGGCCTTGCCAGGGCAGGTGAAGCTGATCGACAGCTCTGGGTGCAACGCGTGGAAGGGTTGGACGCATCCGCGCTGCCTGGACTTATCGACTGTCTTGGCCGGAGCGAGCCACTTGTCTGTGCGAATGCTCAAGCCGCACTGAAACGCCTGGTCGCAGTTTGGGACAAATCCGATTCCCGTTGTTCTGACTTGTCCGAAAAGCTTGCGGCTGCGTCTCCCAGGCTCAGCACCCAAGGTCAACTGGTGGCCCTTGATTTGCAAGGGGTGTTATTGCATGACGCGCAAACGGAGCCGTCTAGACAAGCCTTTTTGGCGGCCTCGGCCCGAACGTTGGCGGCGTCGGCGCGCACACCGGACAAAAATGTTCGCCACCAGGCGTTACTACTCGTAACCGGCATTTTGGAACGCGACCAGGACCCGGAAACCCTGGGCGTTTGCATGGAAGTTACCCGTGCCTGTCTGGACGACGAAGCCCCAGAGAATCGAATCCAGGCGATACAGCTGGCGCTACAGTATGGCATGAAGCTGTTGGATTCCGTAGTCGCCCTCCTTCACGATCCTGTTCCTGAAGTCCGTCGCTTTGCCATGCTGGCGGTCGGCCCGTCCCCAAACGCGATCAATACTGACGATTTGCTGCCTTGGCTGCACGATGCCGATTCCGAAGTGCGACATCTCTGCGAGGAGGCATTGCGAAGCCGCGGATTACAAGAACGCCACCTACAACTAGGTCGGTTAATGACCGACAGCAGCCCGGGCACGCGGCTGCAAGTGTTGGACCTCATCAAGCATGCCAGCGACCTGGAGCCTGGAGTTTGGTTGCGTCGTTTAAGCCACGATCCGGCCCCAGCCGTGCGTGCCGCTGCAGCGCGGGCGGCAGGCGAGGAGAGTTCTGTAAATCTGGAGGATCGCCTAGAGCAGATGGCCCAAAACGATCCGTGTCCGACCGTTCGACAACTCGCGCACTATTACCTGTCGACTCAAAGGGGCAGGTCGCGCGGCGAACTACCCTAGCACGCAGAATCTCTTGCGCAATCGCGCCAATCTGCCTCGTTCCACTTTCAGTCACCATATCAGGACAAACAAATCAACGCGCAGAATGTACCGCGCAGGCTCGATGTAACGGCAATTCGACGCAATTCAGCTGATCGAGGGTTAACAAGCCGCGTGCCAAAACGATCAGAAAATGCAAGAAAGCGCACTTCTGGCTCTTGACTGGGCTAAACAGGACAGATAGATTGATAATGATGAGTTCTCAGGAAGGCGGGGAGTTCGTGCCCACTCCCAGCCACGGAACATGGACCAAACGCCGTCCGCCGAGACTCACGCCTGGTTCCTGCAGGGGAAGGGGATCTTCACCGGCGCGTTTTCTGCGTGCATCGCCCGAATCACCCAAACGCGTGGGAGCCAGATTCAGCAGGAGTTACTCTCGTCTCTACAATAAGGATAGGCGGCGATGCTAGTACTGTCCAGGAAGAAAAATGAATCCATTGTGATCAATAACGACATCACCGTCACGGTGGTAGAAATCCGGGGTGATAAGGTCCGCCTTGGCATTGTTGCCCCCAAGGAGGTTCCCGTGCATCGTCAGGAAGTGTACGATGCAATCCACGGCAAGCCCGACGCGGAACCAGCGCCTTCGACGGTTGTCGTGAAGCCCTTGGAATCGCAGAGCCACTAGGTTCACATTTGGACTCGGCTCTAAACCCCCCTCTGCTGCTACGAGCCCTTGCTTGTAGCGATTGAGGGGGTTTTTTATTTTTCCTTCCAAATCAGCCCCATTGCAGCTGCGCATTTTGCAGCACATCCTCTCGGGATTTCCAGAACTGCTCCGGGGCGAATCTCCCAACATCAATCTGCTTGCACGCTGTTTGCACGAAAGGACGCCGCCGGGGTGATCGTTCCAAGAACTCACACTCACTCCTTTTTCACGATCCCATACCTCCGCATCATTGCATTGAAAGTTTCGCGAGCAACACCGAGCAAGCGAGCAGCTTGCGTAATATTTCCATCCGTTTGGCCAAGAGCCCGATGAACTGCCCAGGCTTCGAGCTTCTTCAGATTCAGAGGCGGCGACTCCGTCGTCAGCCCGTCCGTCGGAAGCAGGAGATCTCCTGCTTCCAGGATTTCGCGGTCGGACGATGCCACGGCATTCTCCAGTACAGCCCTGAGCTGGCGGACATTGCCGGGCCAAGCATATTCCTGCAGTCTGCGTAGGGCCTCTTCGGAGACCTTCGTCCGGCGGCCCCATTCGACGGCAAATCGGCTGAGGAAGGTTTCGACCAACTCGGGGATATCTTCAAGGTGCTCGCGCAGAGGAGGTACGCGTATCTCAATTCCCTGTAACCGAAAGTAGAGATCGCGGCGAAAACGGTTGGTTTCGACCTCTTTCTGCAATTGGCGATTGGTTGCTGCAAGGATGCGAACGTTGACCTCGATCTCCGATGTCCCACCAACGCGGCGGAAGCCTCTCCCCTCGATGACCCGGAGCAATCTGGCCTGGCAATCTAGAGATAGCTCGCCAACCTCATCGAGAAACAGAGTACCTTCATCCGCCTGCTCGAATACGCCTGCTCGATCGTGGTCGGCACCCGTAAATGCTCCCCTGCAATGTCCGAACAACTCTGATTCCAACAGGGCCGCGGTAAACGCCGCGCAATTGACGCTGACAAGCGGTCCCTCGCGGCGCGGACTTTGACGATGGAGGGCTAAGGCTACTAGCTCCTTGCCGGCACCACTTTCCCCGACGATCAAAACAGTCGAGGGACGTAGAGCAAGCCTGGCAATGCGCTGGCGCAGCTCCTGGAGGGGCGGGCTTTTGCCGATCAGTTCGTCCCCGGCTTGCGAATGCACTCTCAGCCGTGAATTCTCAGCCTCCAGCGTGCGGTGGACACGAAGCAAATGCAGGCTGTTCGCCAGATGCCCTGCTAGAATTTCCAAAAAAAGGGCTTCGCGCTCTTGGAAGGGCTTGCCCAATCTGTACACGTGGAGCGCCCCCAAAGGCGACTCGCCTGCTCGCAGCGGCACACAAATGGCGTCCGCAAAAGCCTGCAAACTGTCGTCATCAGCCGGAGACCGTGTTTGGGATTTTTTCCACACCGTGCGGCCCTGCTTCTCGACTTCCTCCGTCAGCCACTTGCTCAGGTGAATGTCAACCGCTGCCAGTCTTGGCAGGACTATCTTGGGGAGCGGGTTTTCCTTGTCGAGACTCAGGAAACCCGTGACGGTCGCGCCAAGTTGCCTATGCACGCTCTCCAGAGCCTGCTGTATCAATGGACGAGGTTCGGCAGCCTTCACCGCAGCCGCCATGAACCCGCACAAGGCCATGAGCTCATCTTGGAGGAGAACGGTCTTACCCGAAGGGGAGTCCATTGCGGAAGGACTAACATCCCACTGGGAACCTGTAGCTGGCTGGCGCGGCACGCCATTGCCAGCAAGCTCAAGGGAGAACCGCAGAGAGGTCTTGCCGACGTCGATTAAGTGCCCATCCCTTAACTCCGTCGGCTCCGTGATGACCTTCCCGTTGACGCGCGTCGTGTTCACTCCACCCTTGTCGCGAATGAACCATCGACCGCTTTCCCAGTAGATCTCCGCATGGTGACGGGACGCAGTATCATCACGCACCACGAGGTCGTTTTCGTGGTGCCGGCCCACGCGAAGCGGTTCGCCGGGCCGTAGTTCACAAACCTTGGGGTCGCCTTCGCCGGAGACGATCGTCAGATGGGCTCGCATAACTCCAGTCGCCTCCTGGGAGAGCCAGCAGCTCGTTGGGCTCGCGCTGCCGAGAGCCGTCGACCATTTGCTCGGGGGTCCGCTAAATCGGAAAACGACCTGCACAATCACCTGCGACTTGCTGCCGCCATTGCCTCGGGCCGACATCCTTCAAGTCGGGTGGCGCACGAGTGTGCTACTTTGCCTATTTTGCCTTCATTTAATCCTATGTCACGAAAAAAATCGACATAACGCCAAGAACGGAGCGCGCTCTGTCCCGGACTGCAGGCCCTCAAATTGAGGGAGAGGGCTGTCTGCAATTCCAGCTTTCAGCGTTTTAGTTGCTGCGGAGAGTGGCATCTCTGCGGCGGTCGGCGAGTGGCAGTATCGCGTGGCCGAGAAATAGCACGGGGAGTACACTCAGTCTTCATGAAACGGCATGTGAAGCCATTGGGGGAAGGTGCCTTTGATCTCCTGATACTGGGTGGGGGTATCACCGGCGCGGGTGTGGCGCTCGATGCCGTTCTCCGCGGCATGAAGGTCGCGCTAATCGACAAGGGTGATTTCGCGTCGGGCACGAGCAGCGTTTCGTCAAAACTCGTCCATGGCGGTCTTCGCTATCTCGAGCACGCTGCGTTCCATCTGGTCTATGAGGCGTTGCATGAACGCCGTTTGCTTTTGCGTAACGCACCGCATCTGGTTTATCCCCTGAAGTTCGCAATCCCATTTTATGAAGGGTCGCGGGTGCCGCCTTGGAAATGGCGGGCCGGACTGACCTTGTACGACTTTTTGGCTGGCAGGAGCAATTTGCGGCGCAACCGCGTTCTCAGCGAGAGGGATGCGGCGCGCGCATTTCCTTGGCTAAAGACCGTCGGCCTTCACGGTGGGGCTGTCTACTTCGATGCGCAGATGGACGACGCTCGTCTTTGTCTGGACGTTCTCCAGACCGCGGCGCGCTGCGGAGCGTGCGTAATCAACTACGCTGAGGCGTTGGCGTTCGAGCAGCAAAACGGCCGGATCGCCGGTGTCCGGGTACTCGATCACTTGAGTGGCGAAGAGTTCTCCGTCCGGGCCCGGCAGGTCCTGAACGCGACCGGTCCTTGGGTGGACACCGTCTGTCGATTGGCCGGCGACGACTCCGGACCCCATTTGCGGCCCACGAAAGGGGTCCACCTCGTCGTGCCCGATAGAGGATTGACCGCCGCATTCCTCTTACTTCACCCTGCGGACGGCCGAGTGTTCTTTGTCATCCCTTGGATGGGAAAAACGCTAATCGGGACAACGGACACACTCTACGATGATCGCCCTGAAACCTTAGCTGTTACGGCGGAAGATACGGAGTATCTCCTCGCTGGTCACAATCATCATCTGCAGCCTGCGCTTGCAGCGAAAGACATCCTGGGGAGTTTCGCGGGCTTGAGGCCGCTCATTCGAACGGAACGGAATGAACCCTCGTCGCTCTCGCGCGAGTTTCGGGTATTCTGGTCCCCCTCGGGCTTACTCTCTGTCGCTGGTGGTAAATACACAACCTATCGCCGGATGGCTGAGACCGTGACCGATATGATTGCCCGCCGCCTGGGGCGCCGGCGGCCGGGACAGACGAAAGGCAAGCGCCTTGATGGGGCGCCGGAGGCCTGCTGGGAAGAATTCCTGAGGAATGAGACGGCTTCGTTATGCGCCAAACACCGACTAGAAGGAAGAGTCGTTGTCCATCTCCTCCAGCGCTATGGCCGACGTGCTGCCGACGTTGCCGCTTATCTTAAAGGTAATCGTGCGCTGGCTCGGCCCATTATCCCAGGGGAGCCTGATATCTTGGCCGAATTCGTCTATCATCGCGAAGAAGAAATGGCAGTATTCCCGGCCGATTACCTCTTGCGACGAACTCGATTGGGGCTGTTTCATCCTGAAATGCTCCAGAAGCCCTTCGCAACCTGGGAGGGGAGCTGAGAATCGGCTCTTCCGTGGGGTTCAATCGTTGCGAGCATACCTTTTCGAAAGACGCGATTGGTTCTATCTTGGATGCCAGCTAGCCCATGCAGCCTCTATTCTCGGGAGAGATCCATGGCACCGGCAATGCTAGAGCAAGAATCATCCATGAAATCCTATGCCAAGGAGTTTCCCAGGTCACGCAAGCTTTTCGAGCAGGCGTGCCAGATCTTTCCAAACGGTGTCACCCACGATCTCCGTTATCTAGAGCCTTTCCCCATTTATGTCGAACGAGCAGAGGGGGCCTACAAATGGGACGTCGATGGACATCGTTTGATCGACTACTGGTCGGGTCATGGCGCGCTCCTCCTGGGTCACAGTCATCCGGCAGTTGTAGAGGCGGTCCAGCGCCAGGTGGCTCGTATGACGCATCCTGGAGCCTGCCATGAGCTGGAATTGGAATGGGGTTCGGCAGTGCAGCGCCTGGTCCCGTCAGCGGAGAAGCTGCGCTTCGTTTCCTCAGGGACCGAGGCCACACTGATGGCTGTCCGCCTGGCCCGGATCTTTACGGGCCAGCCAAAGGTTCTCAAGTTCGCCGGCCACTTCCACGGCTGGCATGATTCCGTCATCCCGGGCGCCGATTTGCCGACCGACCACCAAGTCCCGGGCGTTTCGGCCGCCGTGGCTGCAGAAACGATCGTCGTTCCACCCAATGACCCGGCAATTGTAGAGCGTTATTTGACGACCGACACCGGAATCGGCTGTGTAATCCTGGAGCCGACGGGAGGCCATTTTGGGGCCGTCCCCGTGGGTGGCGACTTCCTGAGGGAGCTGCGTGATTTGACGACGCGCCACAACCGCCTGCTGATCTTCGACGAGGTGATTACCGGCTTCCGCGTGCATCCCGGTGGAGCTCAAGCCTATTACAACGTGCTCCCTGATCTGACGACCTTGGCGAAGGTTTTGGCCGGTGGCTTGCCGGGCGGCTGCGTGGCGGGCCGTGCTGATATCTTGTCTGCCCTGGAGTTTCGTCCGGGCAAACCGAAGATGAAACATCCAGGCACTTTCAATGCGAATCCCTTGTCTGCTGCCGCTGGCATCGCGACTCTGAGGTTGGTCGCCAGCAGTGATCCTTGCCGGCACGCGAACGACATGGGACGACTGCTGCGGCAGAAACTTAACGCAATGTTTGCAGCGCGCAAAGCGCGTTGGGTAGCCTACGGGCAATTCTCCGGATTCAAACTCCTGCCTGAATACTTGGGAGTGCTGCCGACCGGTGACAGCTTCGTTCCTTACGGGGGCAATCTGGAACAGCTCGATGCTCCCAAGAATCCCAAGTTGGTGCACGCATTTCGCCGGGCGATGTTATTGCAAGGCATCGACTTGCCCGGATTGGGCGGCATGACGACGGCGGCGCACACCGAGCAAGATATCGAACGTACCGTCGATGCCGTAGCAGCGGCGATCGGCAATCACTGACGACTGACCATGATCCAGGATCAAGCCGGTCTGAATACCGGAGTCCTGATTTCATCGCGCCCCGCTACAATGAGTCAAGCAGTCGGCTGATTTACAATTCGGGAAAACCTGTGGTTCGTTGACCAAGCATGGCTGAAGACTTTTACGACATCCTGGGAGTAAAACGTAACGCCTCCGAGGAAGAGATCAAGCGTGCGTATCGCAAGCTGGCGCGCCAGCATCATCCGGACCGTAACCCAGGCGATAAACAGGCAGAAGCCAAGTTCAAGCAAGTTCAGGAAGCCTACGACGTCTTGAGCGACAAGACCAAGCGAGTCCAGTACGACCGGTTCGGCGCGGCTGGCATGGGCGGCGGTCCTCAGGGTGCGCGAGGTGGTCCCCGCGACTTCAACTTCCAATGGGGAGGAGGGCCGGGCGGTCAGCGCGAGATGGATCCGAACGAAGCCGCCGACATGTTCCGTCAGTTCTTCGGAGGGGGGGGCGGACCGGTTGACATGGAGAGCGTATTTGGCCGTCAACCCCCGCGCGGCGGGCGTGGTTTCCGGCCGCCAGCCGAGGAAGCCGTTGCGGAAGTAACGATTCCATTCGAAACGGCTGCACTGGGCGGCGCCGTCAATCTGGAGGTTGATGGCAAGGAACTTTCGGTCAAGGTTCCTGCTGGCGTGGAGGACGGCCAGTCGCTCCGTTTGCAAGGCCAGGGTCCAGTTGGGGGTGATTTACGCATCCGTTTGCATATCTCGCCGCATCGATACTTCCTTCGGGAAGGAAAGAACCTCGTGCTCGAAGTACCCCTGACCGTGAGCGAAGCGGTGCTCGGAACAAAAGTTGATGTGCCGACGATTGATGGAGCGCGCCTGTCGGTAAAGATCCCGCCTGGTTCATCCAGCGGCACGCGGCTGCGGGTTCGCGGCAAGGGGATTGCTGGAGGAGACCAATACATCCAGATCAAAATCGTGGCTCCTGCCGCCAAGGACGAGCGCAGCAAGGAGATAATGGAAGAGTTTGCCAGGCTGCATGCGCAGGATCCACGCGCGGGATTGTGGTAGACGAGAACGGAGCAACAGCGAAGACTTTCCACGCGGCGCTGAACTCTCATCTTCAAGTTTTGCGATGCGTCCAAACTCATGTCGATGTCACCCGAGCGATCGTTCGCATTCCGGCCGGCCGAGCACTTGCGTCGCCCGGTCGATTTTCGCCGCGTCTACGAGCGCAAGCGCTCAGTGAGTGATGCCTGGCTGATCGTGTACGCATGCAGCAACGCCCTGCCCTATTCGCGCGTCGGTTTTTCGGTGTCGCGAAAAGTGGGACCAGCCCATCACCGGAATCGGTTGCGCCGGCTGTACAGGGAGGCCTATCGCCTGACTCGCCACGAGATGGCAAAGGGCCTGGACCTCGTGCTCATTCCCCGGAGCCGGGAGGAGCCATCTCTTGAGGAATTGAAGCAATCACTGCCTCGCCTGGTAAACCAATTGCAGCGCAAATTAGCCAAGGAGGCCGGCCAATCATGATGGGCAGGCTCAGAGCTTGGTTGACTGCCGCGCTGTCGAGTTTCTTGATCTCCTGGGTGCGCTTCTATCAAGTCTGTTTGCGCCCACTTCTACCTTCCGTGTGCCGTTTTACCCCTAGTTGCAGTGAGTATTTCATCCTCGCCGTGAGAAAGTACGGCCCTTTGCATGGAGCGGGAAAGGGGGTCGGGCGTATTTGCCGCTGCCATCCCTGGAGTCTCGGAGGCTACGATCCCCCCTGAGGAAGAGTCGTTGCAGACCAAGGCCGCCCGGAATCGCCGCATAGAATAGATGATGCACCATGCCCTATCAAACGACCATCCGCGACGAACGATATACCTTCGCCGATCTGCGCGAAGTCTTTGCCAAGGCCAATGAACAGAAGTCCGGCGACCAGCTAGCCGGCCTGGCGGCAGGCACGGAGCGCGAGCGCGTCGCCGCGAAACACGTGCTGGCAGATATCCGCTTGAGCGAGATCATTGACCGACCGCTAATCGAGCCCGACCAGGACGACGTCACGCGTCTTATCTTGGAAACGCTCGATCAGGAAGCGTTCTCCTCCATCCGATCGCTAACGGTCGGCGAGTTTCGAGAGTATCTTCTCGATGATCAAATGGATGAAGAGACGCTCCGCCGACTTCGCTGGGCCATCACGCCCGAGGTTGCTGCCGCGGTGGCCAAGCTGATGAGCAACATGGACCTTGTCTTGGCCTCGGGTAAGATCCGCAACGTGACACGCTGCCGCAACACGATGGGGCAGCGCGGCGTGCTTGGCATCCGTGTTCAGCCGAATCACCCTGCCGACGACATTGGCGGCATACTCCTGGCTGCGCTCGACGGGCTCTTGTTCGGTTGCGGCGACGCCGTTATAGGAGTGAACCCTGCCACGGAGTCGGTGGATACTGTGGAGACAATTCTGAAGGGGTTGGATCGGCTCATCAGCGCGTGTGGCGCCCCGACTCAAGCCTGCTGCCTCGCGCATATCACCACACAGCTTGCATGCCTGGAACGGGGTGCACCCGTGGATCTCCTCTTTCAGTCTCTTGCAGGGACCCAGGCTGCGAATGTGAGTTTCGGCATCAGCTTGGAACTCTTGCGTGAAGGTCGTGACAGGATTCTGGAGCACCACCGCGACCGGGAAGTTGCCTGGGTCGGCAATCAGGTAATGTACTTCGAAACTGGTCAGGGCAGCGCCCTTTCGGCAGACGCCCATCAGGGCGTGGATCAGCTCACGCTCGAGGCTCGGGCTTACGGTGTCGCAAGGACGCTGGATCCCTTTCTGGTAAATAGTGTCGTCGGCTTCATCGGGCCTGAATACCTGTACGACGAGCGGCAGATCACACGCGCGGGTCTGGAGGACCACTTCATGGGCAAGCTGCTGGGTCTGCCCATGGGGTGCGATGTTTGCTACACGAATCACGCGGCTGCAGATCAGAACTCGGCGGACAATTTAATGCTGCTTCTGGCGGCCGCCGGATGTAACTATTTCATGGGCGTTCCTTGTGCGGACGACGTCATGCTGAACTACCAATCGACGAGTTACCACGATGCGGCGATGGTGCGCCGTATCTTCGGCCTGCGACCGGCGCCGGAATTCTCAACTTGGCTGCAGGAGCGAGAGATTTTTCGCAATGGAGAATTGGCCCCGGTGGAAGGCAAGGCCCGGCAACACTTGCTCGAGCGCTGCGAGTCTGTCCTGGAAACCGCCCGGGTGGAGCCATAAACCTTGAGCAATCTAGAGCCAGTACCAATTGGCCGGCCTACTGTTTCGGGTACGAGTTTGTCTGAATTGATGTTGGCGATCCGGGCCCGGACGCCCGCGCGAATCCTCGCCGGCCGAGCAGGCCCGGCATACCTGACAGCTACCCAATTGGAACTTCGTCAAGACCACGCGGCCGCGGTTGATGCCGTGCACGCGGAGATGGATCTGGACAAGGATTTTGGCCAGGTCTTCCTTAACAAGTGGGGGCTTTTTGAGGTGAGGACGTGCGCCGCTTCCAAGGCGGAGTTTCTTATGCGCCCCGACCTCGGCCGTCGTCTGAGTGACCATGCAAGGCAAGAATTGATTCGCCGTTGCCCGGCGGAGGTCGATTTTCAGATCGTGATTGGCGATGGGCTTTCCGTGGCCGCGGTAAGGACACAGGTTCCGCGCTTACTCCCAATCCTCATGGAAAGCGCGGTGGACCGAGGAAGCATTGGCTGTCCTTTTGTTGTTCGTTATTGCCGGGTTGGCGTGCTTAATGATATCGGCGAGTTGCTGAAGCCCGCTGTCGTTGCGCTCTTGATCGGCGAGAGGCCTGGCCTAGCAACTGCAGAGAGCCTGTCGGCCTACATGGCCTACCATCCGAGGACCGGCCACAATGATGCCAACCGCAATCTCATTTCCAACATCCACGCGCGTGGCATCGCGCCGGAGGATGCGGCCCAACGGATCCTGGCGTTGGCCGACAAGATGCGCTCGAGGCAAGCTAGCGGCGTCGCGATCAAGGAAGACTTGGTGAAGCCCGACAAGACACGAAGCCTGCCGCGTCTATGAAAAAAGGCTATGCTGGGCTCAAGACAGGTAGTGCTCCTGGCAGAGCAAGGGTCTTGGGCGGAAGAGGGTCAGATCGTCGTTTCCCATCTTGCGGAGGTCTGTCATGCATCTGCGGAGTCTTCTCGGGGCAACGCTAGCACTCGGTCTCGCCAGCGTCTCCGCATCCGGCCAAGTCGAGCCATCGTGGAAACTGAAGGAAGGGGACCAGTTCTTCTTGCAAACCAATAACCAACTCAGGCAGACGACCAAGATATCCCAGGAGACCGTCATCAGTGAAGATACTCTGACCGTTGAACGATTCAAAGTTCTAAAGAAAGACGCGAATCGCCTTGTATTCGAGAAAACAATTCTCGCACGAAAAGTGAAAAGTGGCGTCAAGGGGCCGGCGGCCGGCTCGGCGACGGAGAAGAGCCTCGACGAGAAGCATGCTGAAATCTCGAAGAAAATCGAGGGATCTGCGTGCACGATCACGATGGACGCAAACTTGGGCAAGGTAATCGATGTACAAGGTGTAGACGAGTTCGTCGCCAGAACCTTCGGCGACAAACCTGCTCTCGAAAAGACTCTCGCTGCCAGCTTGGGCGCCAGGACGGTCAAGGAGGAAGTCGAGAGTGTCTTCTGCGCGTTTCTGCCAGGCGTGCCCGTCAAGCCCGGGGATACGTGGAAACGCAAGACAGTTATCTCGTTTGGCGCCATGGGGGAATTCGCGGCGGACGGACGCTACACGTACCGGGGCGACGACATTTTAGACGGACAGTCACTGAACCGGATTGATGTGAAATGGGCACTGAACTACGTTCCCCCTGGCAAAAACAGCGGCCTGCCTTACACGATCAAGAGCGCTGACCTGAAAACTGAAAAGGCGGAGGGGGCGTATCTTTTTGACGCGACGACGGGCAGGCTGGTCCAGTTTCAGCGAAACGTTCGGGTCAAGGGCACGATTGAGGTGTCCCTCGGAGGCGATGACGCCGAGATGAATATTGAATCTCAGCTGACTACGACGTACCGGCTGCTCGGCAAGAATCCTGAGAGAAAGTGATCAATAGCGGCCGTGCGTCAGGCCTGTGGCTCATCACGATAGTCTTCGATCCCATCTGCGCCCCTTTGTGTCCCCTGCCCACGTAAAGCTGCCTTGGTGGAAGGCAAGAGCATGAAGACCAGCACAACGGCCGGATAAACCATTGCAAAGAACATGAAGAAAATGGCCGCATACATGACAAACTGCAACATCTGAATGAATGGTTGAAGGTTTGGTGCGGCCTTCGTTTGCTTTTCCATGAACTCTTGTATGACTTGTTGCGTCGCGGGTATGACCATGAATGCGAGGGTTACCTGCACAATTTTCGTCAAGATGCTTACAACAGAATAAAGAATTGCAAGGATCCGACCCCATGCTTTCATGTACAAGAGCGCGATGCCGCTCGCAATCATGGCGATGCTAAGCATCGGCGAAACCACGACTGCCCCCGCGACCGTGATGGCCTTGTAATTTGGCACGCGCTCCGCCGTCAACTTCTCGATCCTTTCCTGCAGCTCGGCTTGGTTGGGGGCCCCGGGCGCGCCGGCCGCCCCAGGCGGACTCATCATCGTGTTAAGCTTGTTTCCCATGGCAACTTGGAAAATTCCGCCGACGTCGCAGAGCAGCCCGATGCCCCCGAAGACGAGCTGCAGGATAGCAATGACCATGATCGGGGTGGTTGGTCGAGTTTTCGGCATCTATCGAATCCTTCATTTCATGACCGCGTAATCAGCGGTAGCCCTTCACTCTCTTTACACAGTGCAGTCTATTATCATCTTGTTTTGTCGGATAGTCCTGCCATGCGCCTGGGTCGGTTCACGTCGAACCGGATGCGAGCGATAGCGAAGGTCGAAAGACAGTCACTTTTCCCGGGAACGCGTGTTAACGAGCGCTGCCGCACTGACGAGGATCAACGCCGTGCTGAGGACCGCCACAACGAGGATGATCTCCGCGTCGAGGGAAAAGAGTCGGAACCAGGTCGGTTCATAAGCCGCCGTCACCATCCAGCCAACGCAAACGACTACTGCCACAAGAACAAGAGCAGTCAGTTGTTCAAGACGCACCCACCCTGAGGTCGCCGGCCCAGTATCCCGCTTGTGAGCCGACTCCCGAGAACTGGCACTCTGCGGCCGCGTTTCCATGTTCATGTGTCCTGCTAATTTTCTAGGCGTTGCGGGCGGCCAATTCCTCTGGTGCTGCTTTCTGGATCTGGCCGTAGCCGCGGAACCAGTAATAGCCAAGCCCCACGGCATATAACAGAGCAGTCAAGGGAATCACTTTCACGTCAATGCCGCTATAGACGTAAATGGCAAAGGCCGACAACAAGATCACCGTGAGCGGCAGCACGCGATGAACCGGGGCGCGGTATGCGACGAAGAGTTTGGGCTCGCGGCGTCTAAGCGTGAAGAGGCATCCCATCGCGAGGATGTACCAGATCAGCGCCGTCAGGGTAGAAACCAGCACGGCGACGTCGATCGCGTGCTTGAACCAACGGCTAGCGACGACGAAGCCTGCGGTGATCAGGCTGCAGACCAATAGGGCCGCAACCGGGGTGCGCCTGGTCGCGTGGACTTCACCCAGAAGGGGCGGGAGATACCCTGCCCTTCCCAGCGCGAAGATCTGCCGGCTCGTGCCGTACATGATTCCATGAAAGCTGGCGATCAATCCAAACAGGCCGATCATCACGAAACCATAAACGAGCGCTGCAGATTGCTTTCCAGCGGGAATGGAGCGGATGGCCTTGGCCAAAGGGTAATCGACCGATTCTTCCTGGCCCGTGGGGCTCACCGTCACGGCCAATTCCTGTGAATCGAGCGCGCCGCACGCAAACAGCCATGTCAACACGACCAATCCGATAAGCGTGAGCTGTGCAAACACGAGGCCGCGCGGAATCGTGCGGTGCGGCTCGTGCGTTTCTTCCGCAGCCAAGGCAACGGCTTCGATAATTACCAGCCACCACAGCGCGTAGGGCAATGCGTCAAGAACAGCCTGCCAGCCTTTGGCACTCGGCAGAGCGGGATTCTGCCAGACGCGCTGCCACGAGAAATGGCTGGCCGCCGCAATCCAGAAGATCACCAGCCCGAAGATTGCTCCGTAGGTCATGATCATCATGACCCTCGACTGTTCCTTCACTCCCCAGACGTGCAACAGGAAAAACAGCACGACCGTGGCGAGGCCTGCGCAAACCCGAACGTTGGGGTTCGGGTCGTTTGGATTCAACATGAATGCGATGTAGCCGCCCGTCGCCAGCGCCGTGGCAATCGTTGCAAACTGGCATTCCAGAAGCATGGACCAGCCCATGACGAAACCGAGCGAGGGGTCCGCGGTGCGCCTTCCATAGGCCAGCGGGCCGCCGGCAAAAGGCATGGCAACCGACAACTCCGCAAGCGCCAGCACCCACATGAGGTAGAGCAAACAAACGAGAAGCGAGGCGATAAGCATGGCCACAGGACCGTTGTCCCGTAGACCGAGGTTCCAACCGAAGTAAGCGCCGGAGATCACCACGCCGACGCCGAGTGCCCAGATGTCGAGAACGCGCAATGGCTTCTTTAGAGCGTGCTCCTGAAGATAGGCACGTTCCTCGGGTCGCAGTTCAGCCAGGTTCAGGCGGACTTCGGAGGCCACCTCCTTGATAACGTCCTCCGGATTGGAGGACGCGGCGGATAGTGGATCGTCACCCATCGCGCACCTTGCAGGAACAGGACCAGAAGACCAGCTGGAAGTCACACCCTAGCAACTCTGACAACCCAGAGCAAGTTCCCCGACCCTTGCAGGGAGCATTCCCGTTTGTGCAGCGTCCGAAAAATCATTTAACCGCGACCCGAAGGGGAGCGCGTCGACAGAAGGGGACCGGATCCCGTCTGTTCACGCGCTCGCCGCTGGCTCGCGGTTAAACGAAAAACGTGCCAACAGAAACGGGAATGCACCGACCCTTGCAGACCTGAATCGCGCTCGGCGAATTCCCCGGGAATAAAACATCGACATCGGGATCAAAACTATATGGCCGTGCGTGAATCTGCTGCTGGGGTTTGTGGGGCACGTTTGTAACGTGCCCAGACGCCGGCCGGCACGTTGAAAACGTGCCCCACAAATGCTGCCGAATTACGCACCGTCATATAGGAGGATGCATTTTCCAACCAGTGGACAGCTGAGATGGGCTACGGTTTCCTGGCCGATCTGATTGTGGCACTCCATGTCGCTTACGTCAGCTTCATCGTGGTCGGCCAGCTTGCCATCCTGATCGGGCTGGTCCTGCGCTGGCGCTGGGTACGCAATCCCTGGTTCCGGCTCAGCCATCTCATGGCGATTGTACTTGTCGCTCTTGAGGCCGTCTTCGGAATCGATTGTCCACTCACCGTCTGGGAAGCAAATCTACGGCAGTTGGCCGGGCAAGAGTTCTCTGGCGAATCCTTCATGGGCAGGCTGCTTCACTGGGTGATTTTCTATCAGGCTGCGCCTTGGACGCTCAATGCGATCCATATCGGTTTTGCCATCCTCGTGCTCGTCACGCTGCTGCTGGCTCCTCCGCGTTGGCGCCGGCGCTCCACGTCTAAAATCTCCTCGGAAACTCCCTTGCCTGCGCCGCCGTTAGGCAAGTAGGCAAGCACAGTTGAAGATCCGTATTGTGGAAAGACAATTGGGCTTGCCGCCACGCGAAAGTCGGGGAGGCCATGATCCGGCCGGGCCTCCAGCCGCGCGCTTGAATTATTGAACGCTGCGCAACTAATGCAACAAGGCGCATAACTCCCCTCTCCCTTGTGAGGCTGCTGAAAAAGGGGTCAGACCCCCTACGAAGCTTCACTCATTTCCCGCTTTCTTGAGGATCTACCGCACTTCGGGGAAGGGGTCTGACCCCTTTTTCAGCAGCCTCCTTGTACTCAAGGGAGAGGGGTCGGGGGTGAGGGTTTTAGACTCCTGAAGGTTCACTGAACCCCTCACGCCAACCCCTCTCCCCTGAGTACAGGGGCGAGGGGCCAAGAGGTGTGCATGATGCATTTCTTGCTCAGCACTCAATAAGTGGGGTCGTCTGCCAACCGGAGTTGCTAGCGGCAGTGGAAAATTGCTGCCATGTCGCAAGAGGTCCCCTGATTCATTCCCCGGTAAAAGAGAAACTTTGTGACCTGGCATGGCCCGAATCACTGCAAGGCGTTTTGGGCTAGGCTGTCGATAGCCTTTTTTCACACCTGTAGAGGCCTCATTCATGGCAGCGGTCACCGCCCCCAAAGACGAACAGTCACAATCGCTTCAGTTCGCCACGCTCGCAGACGCGCATCCGGGAGATGAAACGCGCACGGGCCCTGCCGGGCCCTCTGCCAAAATCGAGCAGTCGCCGGCTCCGACGAACGAACAGGCTGTGGCCGAACGATCGGCACTGGCGGACGCGGCACGTGAGAATTCAGCAACCGAGGTCATCCAACAGATGTCATCGCCTGCTCCCCTTGAACCAGAAGTGCTCACACTCGTCGATCCCTCCGTGGAGTATCCGGAACCAGAGGGCCATGTGGCGCCGACAGAGGCAATCGCACCGGTCGAGCGGGCCGAAGCCACAGATGTCAAGCAACACGAAACCCGCATGCCGTCGATTCCGCAGACGGCCTTACAGGTTTCCGAGACCCTTGCTGCAGTTGCGCCGGCGCCGCCCCTCAGGACCGACAAGAAAGTCACCGTTCCCGGCTATGAGATTCTTGGGGTCCTCGGTCAGGGGGGCATGGGCGTTGTCTACAAAGCACGCCACATGCGTCTGAATCGCCTGGTGGCCTTGAAGATGATGTTGTCGGGCGCGCATTCCAGCTTGGAGGAATGTATCCGTTTCCGCAGCGAGGCGGAGGCGGTGGCGAGTCTGAAACATCCCAACGTCGTTCAGATCTACGAGATCGGCGAGCACGAGGGGATGCCGTTCTTTTCGCTGGAATTCGTCGAGGGCGGCAGCCTGGCGGAAAAGCTGAGCGGCACTCCGCAGCCGCCGCGCCAGGCAGCCGAGCTGAGCGAGAAGTTGGCCCGCGCCATGTTCGTCGCCCACCAGGCCGGCATTATCCACCGCGATCTCAAGCCGGCCAACATCCTCCTCCAGTCAGACGGCGAGCCCAAAATCACTGATTTCGGGTTGGCGAAGCACCTGGACGCCCAGAGCGGGCAGACCAGGACGGGTGCTGTCATGGGCACACCCAGCTACATGGCGCCGGAACAGGCTGCGGGCAAGACCAAGGAGCTTGGCCCGCCCGCAGACATCTATGCACTCGGGGCGATCTTGTACGACGTGCTCACAGGCCGCCCGCCGTTCAAGGGCGAAACGGTCTTGGCCACTTTGCTCCTGGTGCAATCGATGGAACCGTTGTCTCCGATGCGCTTGCAGCCGAGCGTGCCGGCCGACCTGGAAACCATCTGTCTGAAATGCCTGCAAAAGGAACCCAGCAAGCGCTACGCGACCGCCAAAGACTTTGCCGATGATTTACATCGTTTTCTCGAAGGCAGGCCGATTGCCGCTCGGCCCATCGGCGCACCGGAACGCATGATCAAATGGGCCAGGCGTCATCCGTCCGCTGCGGCCCTGGTGGCGGTCAGCATGGGCGCGCTACTCGCCCTGGGAGTAGGCGGCCTGGTCTTTGCCCAGCACGAACGCCAGCGCGCCCAGGAAGCCGTGAACCTGCGCAAACAGGCAGAGGAGAACGCCCGGTTGGCCCTCGAGCAGGAGCGCCTTGCCCAGGACAACGAGGCCAAGGCGAACCTCGAACGCCAGCGTGCCGAGGTCAATTTCAAGCATGCCCGAGCGGCCGTCGATGAAATGCTGACCCGCGTCAGCCAGGATGATCTGGCTCGTGAACCACGCATGGGAAAGGTGCGCCGTGATTTGCTCCAGAAGGCGCTCCGCTTCTACCAGCGCTTCGTGCAAGAGAAGAGCGACGATCCCCAAGTCCGCTGGGAAACAGGAAGAGCACAGCAGCGCATAGGAGACATTCAAGAGATGCTGGGCCAGCATGATCCAGCCGTACAAGGTTACCACGCCGCGTTGGCGATTCTTGGGCAGCTCGCCGCCGAATACCCGCAGCGGCCCGACTTCCGCCAGGATCTGGCGGTGGTGCAGAATAATTTAGGTATCGTGCTGCAAGCCGCCGGCCAGAAGGATGGCGCAGAAGAGGCTTACCGTCAATCCTTGGCCGAGAAAGAAAAGCTGGTCGCCGACTTCCCCGAGGTCCCTGCTTATCGGCGCGAGCTGGCCAGCAGCTACAACAATCGCGGCATTTTGCTGCAGACGCGCAATCAGTTCCGCGATGCCGAGGACGCTTACCGCCAGGCCATTGCCCTGTTCACGAAGCTAACCAGCGAAGTGCCGGACTCGACGGACTATCAACAGGAACTGGCCCGGACATACGCTAATCTGGGAGTGTTGCTGCAAGTCAATCATCGGTCCCGGCAGGCTGAGGATGCTTATCGCCAGGCCGTCACGGTGCAATCGCACCTTGTCACCCAGTTTCCGAATGTACCGGAGTATCAAAAGGAGCATGGCCGCAGTCTCTTCAATCTGGGCGTGTTGCTGCAATTGAACGGCGCGCCGCAAAAGGCAGAAGACGCCTATCGACAGGCGATTAGCATCTTCGTGCGGCTGAGCAGTGAATTTCCGAGCGTGCCCGAATACCGCCACGAGCTGGCGGTCAGCAACAACAACCTGGGGAATCTGTACCTGGACTTGCGCCGCCCCAAGGCAGCGGAGGAGTGCTGGAACCAGGCGCGCTCTCTGCTCACCAAGCTGGTCGAAGAAGTGCATGGCGTACCCATCTATCGACAGGAGCTGGCGCGCAACCATAACGAGATGGGCATCTACCTGGCTTCCACCGGCAATGCTCGGGAGGCCGAGGCCAATTGGCGGCGGGCGCTGGCGTTGCAATCGGCCCTGGTTCTTGAATTCCCCCACGAGTCTGCTTACCGGCAAGAGCTGGCGCGTAGCCACGGCAATCTGGGCATCCTGATGGCGCAGCGCAACCAGCTCGATAGAGCGGAGGAGCATTATCGCAAGGCCCTGGGCACGCTGGACGAACTTGCCACAGAATTCCCTGCCGTTGCTGCGTACGCGGAGGAGTGGAGCGTCAACCAGAGCAATCTGGCAAATCTTCTCACCGCAGTCGGCCGCAAACAGGAAGCCGAGAAATGCCGGCGTGCCATGATCGCCCGGCAAGAAAAACTGGTCGGGGACTTTCCCAAGGTTCCTTCCTATGAAAGCGACTTGGCGAGGACGCAAAGTGTCCTGGCCCAAGACCTGGTTGACCGCGCTCAATTTGGACGAGCTCGCGAACTGCTCCGCAGCGCCGTGAGTCATCAGGCGCATATCCTGTCGTCCGCCGCGCCCGACAGCGCCTCTCTGGAATCCCTATGTTCCTACCAGCTGAGTCTTGCGGAAACCGAGATCGCCCTGGACGACCATGCCGCAGCGTCCGCCACAGTGACGTCCTTGCTGAGTCTTGCTCCCGCTCATTGGCAGAAATATCATCGGGCGGCCTGCGTGCTGGCAACGTGCGCCAGGCTGGCAGATCAAGATGCGAAGCTCTCGCCGGAGCAACGCCGGCAGTGGAACCGGGCTTATGGCGAGCAAGCCGTCGTCGTGTTGCGCAAGGCGATCGCAAATGGCTACAAGGATGCGTCGTTCCTAAAGAGCAATCCAGGGCTGGACGCCTTGCGATCGCGCGATGATTTCAAGGAACTGGTTGGTCGATTAGATGGGGCGAGGGCTGCCAAGAAGCCCTAGTGCGTGCTCAAATCTTGATTTTGGGGTTAGGGAATGGATTCGGAATCGCTGGAATTGTGTACATTTGTACACATGACATATGTCAGGGCGAGCTGCCATGAAGCCACGGTCCCTGTTTCGACATAATCAATTGTGGCATAGTCATTTGCGGGATGACCGTCTTTGTCAGACAAGTAGTCTGCCTGCCCCCCTTTACCATGACATAACCTGCCATTCTTCATTTCCGCCAGATGCTTTGCGTTTCTCTTTAGCCTCGTGCTCGGACCCCAAGAGTTAGCCTCGCAGATACACCAGCGGTGATTTCGGTTAGAGGCTCGAGGCTCATCACAAACTCCGCCATTCAAGAACGTGATTTGCGAAAAAATCCACGGCGTTTGCATATTATTCATACTGTGCGCTCGCAGCTCTTGGGCTGGATTGAGAAGCTGCGTGCTGCCGAAGCCCAAAGTGCATCCGACCGCAGGAAGGAAGGAGAGGACGAGATGGGTTTCACCATCACGCTTGTCCGATGCAGAAGGGACCAAACGTGAGCGCTTCTGCGATCATTCGTGCCAGCGGTCTCGTCAAACGCTACGTCACAGCCTCCACACCGGTGGAAGCGCTGCGTGGCGTCTCCCTGGAGGTGCGGCGTGGCGAACGGATTGCTCTGCTGGGCCGGTCGGGTTCGGGGAAATCGACGCTGCTCAACATCATCGGCGGGCTGGATCGCGCCACGGCTGGCGACATCCTGGTCTCGGGACAGAATCTGTCCCAACTTTCCAGCAACGCGCTTGCGCAGTACCGGTTGGCCACGGTTGGCATGATCTTTCAATCGTTCAACCTGATCCTTTCGCGCACGGCGCTGCAGAACGTGGAGCTGCCGATGATCTTTGCCGGGGGCATGCCGCGGGATCGCCTCGCCGCTGCCCGGCAGGCGCTCGAGGCGGTCGGCCTTGTCAACAGGCTCGATCATCGCCCGGCAGAGCTATCGGGCGGCGAACACCAGCGTGTGGCCATCGCGCGGGCCTTGGTGAATCAGCCGGAAATCCTCCTCGCCGACGAGCCCACCGGCAACCTGGATAGCGCCACGGCCGCCGAGGTCCTAACAATCCTGATGAACCATGTCCGCCAGCACGGGACCACGCTGATATTGGTCACCCACGACGAAGAGCTGGCCGGTCGCTGCGCCGACCGCGTTCTGCGACTCAAAGACGGACAGCTGATTTCGTAACTTTCCTTGCGGAGACCTTGACCTATGCGCCTTGCCGACATCCTCTGGCTCTCGCTCTCCGCGCTTTACCAGCAAAAGCTGCGGACGCTCCTGACCAGTCTCGGCGTTCTCTCTGGAGGCTTTGTCCTGGTCTTCAGCGTCTCGATGGGCTGGGGTGTGCAGGAAACGATCGTTCGCGAGTACAGCAAGTATGCCGGGTTGCGGCAGATCGACGTCAGTCCGTCCTACGGGGCCCCTCCCGCGACGGAGGCAGAGGACAAAGTCGACGTAAAAGGCGAGATGAGCCCGGAGAAACGCAAGCGCCTTCGCCACGAGATTTACCGTCGTGATCACCAGAATGTGGTGCAAAGCGCCAAGACGAAACTGACGCCTGAGGTGCTGCAGCGCTTGCGTGAGATCCCGCACGTCAAATCCGTGACGCCCGAGATTTATCTCAACGGCCGGGCGATCTTTCAAAAGAAGGCGGACGACGCGTTCGCACACTCAGCTCCTCCCGAGAGCAAAAACCTGAGGGCTCGCGTGGTGGCCGGCTCATTCCTGGACTCCACGGATGGCGACGCTGCGGTCGTTTCCGAATACCTGCTCTATCATCTGGGTATTACGGACGAGAGCGCGATTCAGGCTGTGCTAGGCCGGACGCTGCGTGTGGAATACAGAACAGGAGTAAACAAATCTTATTTTTTAAGAATGCTGTTCAACCTGGGCGAGGACAAGGTTGCCGCTGAAGACCAGGATTTGTTCGACAAGGTGCTCAAGCAGCTGCCCAGGGCTTTGGACAAGCTCGATTTGAAACCGGCTGAAAGGGACTCCCTGAGGAAAGCCTTGAAGCCGTCTGCAGCGTCGCCCCGAGCCGAGGAGAAGATCTTCGCACGCGACTTCACCATCGCCGGCGTACTGCGCGGACCAGCCAAGGAAGATCCCCGAGGCTATCGTGAATGGTGGGCGGAAAACGTCGATGTTGTGCTGCCCGTGCAGACCGCGACAGATTTTTTCTTTGAGGTCTCTGCCAATCGCGAGGGCGGTGTGCCGCGCGCTCTGGTAGAGACAGACAGCCTGGACAACGTCAAGGAAGTGACGTTGGCGATCCGCGACCTTGGGCTTGAAACTACCTCTCTTCTGGAGCTTATCGAGCGAGAGCAGTTCATCTATCTCCTGCTCTTCGCCGCGATGAGCTGCATCGCGATCGTGGCCTTGATGGTGGCGGCAATTGGGATCGTCAACACGATGCTCATGAGTGTGCTGGAGCGGACAAGGGAAATTGGCGTGATGAAGGCCGTCGGCGCCCGCCATGGCCAAATCCAGGCGATATTTTTGTTGGAGGGCGCGCTAATCGGGCTGACGGGTGGGCTGCTCGGTCTGCTGGTCGGCTGGGCCTTATCATTGCCCGCCGATAGCTGGGCGCGATCGCTGGTTTCATCCAGAATGAAGCTCGACTTGCAGGGGTCCCTCTTCGTCTGGCCGGCTTGGCTGCTGGTGGGTGCGCCCCTCTTCGCGGCCCTGGTAACCACGTTAGCCGCCGTCTACCCCGCCCGCCGGGCTGCCCGCGTGAACCCGATCACGGCCCTACGGCATGAGTGACAATCGCCTGCGAGCGCCCGATTTACAGCGCAGCGGAGCCGCCTGGACAGGGTAAGAGCAGGGTGCGCGCCGCGGATAATCGCCGGATCGGCGCAAGAGCGTGGATCTGACCAGCCTGCCAATTTGGCGTTTTGCTTGATCCGTCGTTCATCTGACGCGGCCCGTTCTCTTCCATCGCTGGAAGGGGTATAATGCAACGAGTTCATGATCTCACAAGGGCGAAGGTTTGAGGGACGGGTGCACAGGTCCGGGAGATTCGGCCATGAAACGCGCTCTCCTCGCGGTTGCGGCGGCGATTGCATGTCTGCCCTGGCTGGCAGTGGCGGAGGATCCTCCTCCAGCGAGTGGACCTGACACGTCTGCCCCGGCCCTCAGCGATGTTCAGGACCTTGTTTTCCTGGGCGATACCCGTCCCGTTTATATTCGCCTGCACATACGTGTCGACGGCAAGCCTCTCCGCGTCGCCTGGGAAGAATTCCTCACCAGTCTCTTTCAATATCTCGACACCAACGGCGACGGCGTCTTGAGTCAGGCGGAACTCGAACGCGCGCCCAAGCCGGCCACGTTGATCCAGATGCTGCGCGGCAATTACTCCAATCCCAACGTCCCGAAGGATCGTCCAGCCATGGAGCTGGGTATCACACTGGTGGGGGGCAAAGTGACGCGCGACGGCCTGGCCAATTACTATCGCATCTCCGGCGTCGAAGCATTTTATGCGCTCATCCGCGACGAGACGAGCCACGAAGAGGGGCTCACGGATGTCCTGTTCCGCGAACTCGACGCCAACAAAGATGAAAAACTCTCCAAGGACGAACTGGTCAGAGCCGCGACTGTGCTGCACAAGCTTGATTTGAACGACGATGAGATGATCAGCGATGAAGAGCTTTTGCCGAGTTCGAACGATATGATGGCAAACGGCGCCATGTCGCAGCAGGAGAAGACGGTCGTGCTGACGGACTCTTCCGCTTTCATTCTGCTGGGACCCACGGATTCTCCAAGCCGTGTAGCCTATCCCTTGATCAGCAAGTACGACAAGGACGACGACCAAAAACTCAGCCGCACCGAGATCAATTTGGAGAAAGCTGTTTTTGACCAATTGGACGCGGATCACGACGGTTTCCTGGACGCCAAGGAGCTGGCGAGCTTTCTAAAGTCTCAGCCGGTGGATGCCGAGGTGACGATTCGACTTGGCAACGTAACCGAAGATCAGGTTCCACTCGATTTCAATGGGAACGTCGCGGCAGTTGCCAATGCTGCCCTGCGCAAGCTCGACAATGGATTTCTTTCGATGACCTTCGGAGACGCGCTCGTCGAACTCGGGGCCGAAACGGGAACGGCTCCCGCCTATAAATCGGCCAGGCAGATCATCCTGGCGCAGTATGACGCCGCGGATGAGAAGCTCAAGAGAGGATTTCTCGACGCCAAGCAGGCTGATCGGGATCCTTCCCTGCGCGGGTTGTTTCAGCAGGCCGACCGTAACGGCGATGGCAAACTGACCCGCGAGGAGCTGGTCACCTATGTCGACCTGCTAGGCAAAGCGGTTGGCAGTTCCGCCGTGCTGCTCGTAACTGATCACGGGCGCAGTTTGTTCAGCCTCATGAACCCGCACCATGACGGCAGGCTGCGTCAGCGCGAGCTGCGCTCGGCTTGGACGCGGGTTCAGCCATGGGACAAGAATCACGACGGATTTCTGGAGCGGGAAGAGCTGCCGCATCAATTTGACATCTATGTGAGCCAAGGACAATCTGGAGGCGTGATTCCCGCCGCAGCCACCATGGCACGAGCCAGGACGGAGCGGCGTGCCGCGATCTCCAAGGGGCCGCTTTGGTTCCAGAGAATGGACCGGAACGGCGACGGTTATGTCTCGATGCGCGAGTTCCTCGGCAGGAAGGAAGAATTTCAGCGAATCGACAGCGATGGTGATGGTCTCATCAGCCCTGAGGAAGCGGATCGGGCCGAGGCCAAGCTCAAGAATCTAGGCGGCAAGCAGCGCTGACAGGCTGCTCGTCCCAATCTTGCCTTCTCCTGGATATGATTGGCAGTTGTCCCTCAAGGTACGGTAATGCAAGAGAAGTTGGATCTCGTCCATGGGCGGGGGGCCGGACACAACCCGGCGAACCGATTCGAGCGAGTTTTCTATGAAACAGACCCTGAGGATGTAGAGCCGGAGAGCCCAGCGCCTACCACGCAGTTTTACAAGGACACTTCGCGCACGATCATCGTCACAAATGACAGCCCCGATGTTGGTTTCGATGCCAGCATCAATCCCTACCGCGGCTGCGAGCACGGCTGCATCTATTGTTACGCACGACCCACGCATGAATACCTGGGCTTCTCCTCCGGACTCGATTTCGAAAGCCGAATCATGGTGAAGGAAGAAGCACCGGAGCTGTTGCGCCAGGAGCTGTCGTCGCGCAAATGGCAACCACAGGTTCTGTCGCTAAGCGGCGTGACGGATCCCTACCAACCCGTAGAGCGTCGGCTGAAGCTGACCCGGCGCTGCCTGGAAGTCCTTGCCGAATTTCGCAACCCGGTCACGATCGTGACCAAGAGCCGCCTGGTGACCCGCGATGCGGACTTGCTGGGTGAATTGGCCAGGCATGATGCGGCGGCTGTCTTCTTGTCCGTGACCTCGCTCGACGGCAATTTGAGCCGGGTTCTGGAGCCGAGGGCTGCACAGCCAAGTGGCCGGCTCAACGCGCTCGAAGAGCTGGCGCGGGCGGGCGTCCCTACCGGAGTAATGGTCGCGCCCGTCATTCCAGGACTGACCGACCATGAATTGCCGGCGATCATCAATGCAGCCGCGAGTGCGGGAGCTCGGTTTGCAGGTTACATAACCATCCGCCTGCCTTTCGGTGTCGCTCCTCTTTTCGAACGCTGGCTGGAACAGCACTTTCCCGAGAAGAAAGACAAAGTACTTAGCCGAATCCGGGAGATCCGCGGGGGGAAGCTGAACGACCCACGCTTTGGCTCAAGGATGAAAGGTGAAGGCACGCTGGCGACGGCCATTCACGATCTCTACACACTTGCCTGCCGCAAGGCCGGAATCGGTGGAGAGAGACTTCAGTTATCGACCGCGTTTTTTCGGCGTCCCGGCAATCAGCAAGGGCTTTTGTTCGATTAGGAGAGTGGGCAATTGTGATATAATAGTTAGTGTCAGAATAAGAAGCTTTTTCTAGGACTGTGTTAAGAGTTGGAGGGGAATGGACTTTATGCGCTTTTTCTGTTGAAAACCGCGCGGCCCGCGCGTAGACTAGGCGTAAAATTGGGACAGTTCTCATGGCTTGTGGACGAGAAATAAAAGACATAGAGAAGCAGTCCCCGCTTTTGCCGATGTCTGAGGGGCTCGGCAGAACACCAAGAGATGCATAGACTTGCGACAGCTTGATCCCCTTGACCCCTTCGCCCTTTCTCTCTGCGGTGCCGGCCTGGTCTGGATCGTTGGGACTCGACTCTTAATATTGGTCTAGATCGGAACTAAGACACTCTACTGCACCCCGTAACGCTTGGATCCTTCTGAGTTCCCGGGGCCGGAAGCCGATGAGACGATAGACAGTCTCTCTGCTCACAATGGGGTGGGGCCAAACCCGATGAAACTTAGTCTTATCGTTCTGACGCAGGGGAAATCGGAAGGGAAGAACATCCCAGTCACGATGCCCCAACTGCTCATTGGGCGTGATCCCCAATGTAATTTGCGGCCCGCAAGCCCGCTGATCAGCAAGCGGCACTGCGCTATCCTGATCAAGGGGAAGCAAGCGTTCGTGCGCGACTTCAAGAGCACAAACGGAACGTTTGTCAACGACGAGCAAATCACGGCCGAGCGGGAATTGACCAACGGCGATCAACTGAAGGTCGGACCACTCCTGTTCCGTGTGTTGTTGGAGACAGAGACTCCCGTTGACAAGCCGACCCCCATGCCGCCGACGAAAGCGTCCCCGACTGGCGGCGAGGAAGATGATGCCGCCGCCCTGCTCCTCTCCTTGCAAGAAGGAACGGAAACTAGTGGCTCGAGCGATACTGCCATCGACAGCGCTGCGATCGCGAGCGGCAGCACGATAATGGAAATGCTCCCAACTCCTGAAGGGGAATCGTCGAAAGAGGGCGAGAAGGAGAAGGCAGAACCAGATAAATCCAAACCCGCCAAGACGCTTTCCGCCGACACCTCGACGGCAGCCAAGGCGATCCTGGAGAAATACATCCGGCGACCGCGCGGCGGCTGAGCATTCGCGCCTTTTTCTTGACCCTGAGAGCGTTGCGGTTGCCGAACTCTGCCAATGCTCTGCCATTTCCCTCTTGCCGAAATTCCAGCTTGCCAAGGCCACTCCCGAAAGTCTGTTCCACCCAGCCCGCCCGCGCAGCTCCCGGAACTCCCTACCGCCAAGCCTGCACTGCGATAAGGTCGAGGCAGTCACAAGAGTCATCAAGACCGGCCGCGCGCGACGTTTATTCCCAAGACTCTTGGAAAACTTCTGAAGAAGTGAGAGAGCTTGCTGAGAGCGAGCTGAATCAGGAGGTCTCTTCGGGGCAGAGAGACAGACCCGTCATTCAGCACGCTCCAACAAGCTGTGTGCGCCGATTAAAGAACGCGGCTAGCGCAAAAGAGAACCATCCCGAGCGTGGCGAGGAGCTTGCGCAGAATGCGCGCAAGGTGCTGACGATCAGCAGGTCCCAGCTGTTCGTACAGCCAAGCCGCCGCTGCATGATCAGCCAAGGCGCTCTCCTTGCCAACCAGGACGCCCTTATCCGTAAGGCTTACAAGAGTTGCCCGGCGGTCGGAGGGGTGCGCATGCCGCGCGACGAGCCCTTCAGCTTCCAGGCTGTCCACCAGCTTGGTAACGCTGCGCGGGGTAACGCCAAGCTCTGCACCCAGTTCGCTCATCATGCGGCTTCCCTGGCACTGCAAGGCTGCCAGCAATCGAGCCCGAGCCGGCGTTGTCCCTGCCTTGCCGATTTCCGACCAGACCCTGCGCGTATAAATCTTGCCGAATTCCGCCACCAGACGGGCCAATTCTTGAGCGTCGATCATGAATGCAAACCAATCTGCTTTCGTGAACAAAAGGCTTGACAGAGAAATATGGACCGGTACATTATGTACCGGTCTAGGGAATATTACACTAGGAGCAGGACCAACTCTTCCATGAGGAGTTTCCCATGAGCGACACGAGTTCGCAAGTTCAGCCCGTTCAGCACCTGCCTCAACCAGCGCCGGCTGCTGCCGGAACCGTTACTCTTGCAACTTCTCCTGCGGCGGCAGCGCGCTTGCGTCTCTGGCCTGCCGTGGTCATCATCGTGATCCAGTGGCTCGTCATCACTGTCCCAGGCTGGATCAGGCCGGGGACGCCGGAACAGCTGGCCCTGATGGTGAATGGTGCTCCCCTTGGAGCGGCGGCAATTGCATTGTGGTGGTTGTTCGCCAGCCGGGCGCCCTGGAGAGACCGGCTGATGGTTCTTGGCTTTTTCGTCGTCAGCGGCGTTGCCATGTATCCTCTCTACCACGCCACCTTTAACTTTCGATATTACGGACCGATCGTCCGTGGCTTGCCGCTGGCAACGACATTCTGGATCGTTTGGCTCGAGGCGTCGTCGCGCCTGCGTTGGCCGCTGCGCCGGCTGGGAATCTTCGCCTCCATTCTGCTGGCCTGGTGTTATTGCGCGTGTCTCCGGGTCGATGGCGTCAACGGTGCGTTTGTTCCGGACGTAAGCTGGCGCTGGAGCCCCACTCCCGAAGAGAGATTTCTCGCGGAGCTGAGCGTCCATAAAGGACGCTGCTGCTCCCGCAACTACGGAGCCGGGCGGCGCCCAGCTGCAATTGCAGGCAGGCGACTGGCCGGGCTTCCGCGGGATCAACCGCGACAGCCGCTTGACTGGTGTCCGGATTGCCACGGACTGGAAGCGAACGCCGCCGCGTCAATTCTGGAAGCATGGCATCGGGCCGGGCTGGTCTTCCTTCGCTGTCGTTGGTGATCGCCTTTATACGCAGGAGCAACGGGGCCAGGAGGAGGACGTC
>Ga0116225_1000067_pt1 | contig 80452 bp, 59 predicted proteins | sample Sb_taG_8_FD_88968 | JGI IMG/M metagenome (GOLD analysis project Ga0116225, IMG submission 88968) | Peat soil microbial communities from Weissenstadt, Germany - Sb_50d_c_BC metaG | ecosystem: Environmental > Terrestrial > Soil > Wetlands > Peat | place: Germany: Weissenstadt | collected 2010-09-21 | reverse complement strand
TCAGCGGCCTGAGCTTCAACAAGCCGTTGCAGACGCTGGCACTGTGGACACGACTTCCGTGCGTGCTTGCTCATACAGCTGCATAATAGGAATTAGCAGCTGTAACGTGAATACTATCGTGAATGGGAACAGATTTGGAAGAGGATTAAGAGCAGGAGTAGGAGAAAGAGCAGGACTCAATAGGCAGCGCAGGCATGACATCCTACTCCTAATCTTGATCGTGATCTTCATCCTCTTCCTAATCGTAATCTTCTTCCTAGATCATACTCTTCCTTCAACCTTTGTCCCGTCAGCCGAAGATTGACCGAACACTAGCTATGTGAACACATGTTGTCCTTCTTATGCATAGCGCTATAATTCAATCGTCCCGCCTGCTGGCGATTTTGGTGATGGGCGACACCATTGACGTCGCGGCGGGACACTTTTTTGCGCCATGGCACTTGAGCCTCTGACGGACGTGGAGCGGGGCTTTTCGGTGCCGCTTCGATTTTTCCGGCGTAGGTCGAATCCGCGGCTTGGTCGATGCCGGAAGCTTCATGCAGGCTGCGCGAGACGCTTGCGGAAGATCACCATGCTATCCCCGTCCGCATAGTAATCCGGTTGCACACACGCCTGCTCATAGCCGTGCTTGAGGTAGAAACGGCGCGTCAGCTCATAATGCGGCAGCGAAGATGTCTCGATGAGCAATTGCCGGCCGCTGGCTCGGCGAATGTCGTCTTCCACGTAACGCAACAACTGGCTGCCGACGCCGCGTGCCTGGGTGTGCTTGCTGACGGCAATCCACCACAGGTGCCACGTTCCCTCGGTCATCGCGGCCGGCGCATAATAAGCAAAGCCTATCACCTTGCCGTCCTTCTCGAAACTCACCAGGCGGTGACCATCGCTCGGTTCATCGGCATGATAATCGTCGAGCACCTCCTGCAGCGCGACGATCTCCAGAGGCTTGAAGACGCCGGTTTCCCGCGCTAGGTGCACGATGGACGGGCTATCGGCGGGAATGGTCTGGCGGATCATTATTGCTTCCTTCGGATTGATGAATCCTTTAACCCGGCCCCTTACGGGGCTCGGCTCGCCGGCGAGCCGAGCCCCGTAAGGGGCCGCGTCAAGAACTTGAAGAATCTCTTGCTGTTGACAGGAACAGTGGTAAGTTAGGTTCTTCCTGAACTAAAGCCGCGCGTTCCTGCCGTGAGTCTATCATGCCGAGCCAGGGGTGGAAACAGTTACTGCGAGGGGCCTGCGATTTCCGCGGCGACGACAGCTATCCGATAGCGGCCTACTCCGAGTTCATGCCGCCTCCCCGCCTGGTCCGCAAGCCCTACGGCTGCGAAGATCTCATCCTGCGAAACGATGACGATGCTTGCGGTTGGCCCGTTGTGGAGTACGAAGAGGCCCTCACGTTGCGTCCGGGTCTCGATAAGATCGCTTGCCAGGTCGTCAACGCACTCATGCATTTGAGTTGCGGACAGAGCACGCATGGCATCTCCAAGAACAAGCTTATCGGCAATTATTGCTGGCCGGACCATCTCGCCAAGCGGGCAGCAGAATTGAAGCACGAGCACTATGTTACGATGTTGCCGCTGGCTCTCTCAAGGACGCAGGACGACAAGGGAAGAGTTCTTTGGACTCTTTTTGGCGGCAGCGAACAAGGACCTGCTCGCCCTTTTTGGAAGAGTTTCTACACGGCTCCCAACAAAGAACTGCCGCAAGAGCAGGCAAAGGAGTTTTTCCGAAGGCTCCTGAGAGTGGTTTACCACGACAGCTCGGCCGATCTGGAGCAGGCGGGCTTGCGCATCCTTCCGTGTCCGGAAGGAAACGAAGGGAGTTCCGCGATTCCCTGGTGGAGCGATGGGCCCGTGCCGAAATGGACGCGCGAGCTCCTCTGGACCAAGGGGCAATCCCTCCGTTCGACCAAGTATCTGCTCACGTTTCAGCCCTTTAGCCGGCTGCCGGCCGCCGTGCAGCAGGGTTATTTGGCCGGCGATCTTCACTTGCTCCCCTGTCCCGGCAGCCTCTTGTTTTGGGCGTCGCCGCCATACATTGGGCTTCACAAGGAATTGCCCCTGGCGGTGCAGATACCTCTCTTGCATACCGTCGCCCGCCACGAGGGGCCGGCGGGAATCCGCGTGCCCCAATCGGGTTGGCTGCATGAGGCTCACGCCGGCCAGCCGGATCCCGACGAGCGCCGCGGGCCCATATACAATAGCTTTCGGCGGACGCACCGCTGGGGGCGGGTGTACCGGGATGAGAACGAACTCGACGCCGGCGGCCATGCAGACAAGTTGGTCCACGTGCTCTTCAGCACGTCGCCGAACGACATGGGCCTCTACGACAAGCCGATGGCGCGCAACGTCCAGCTCTGGACGCATGATTACCGTTCCCTGCTCCACGGGCCGCATGCCGCACAGGACGACATTCAGCGGGCCATCGATGCGGTTCGTGAGGGCGGCATGTTCGGCTATCGCTTTTACTTTCCCCCAATGCGCGTGGGCAAGTATGAAGTCTTTTGGCATCGCCCGCTGGTCGCGTATAAATGTTTCAAGACGGGCGAACCCGCCCGTTTTCCCGAGGCTCCGACGGGATATCTGACGGCTTACCCGGCGGACCGACCCGACTCGTCGAAGCCGATCGAACTCTGGCCGCGCTTGCTCCAGCGCGAGCCACACCTCGCTGCACTGGAGTTATTCGCGCACTCTCAGGACCCCAGGCCGCGCCAGACGACGGTGAACATTCGCAAGCTCCTGGATACCCGACAGCTACTGGATGGCCTGCCGTTGCCGCGCACCTTGGCCCGACAGCTCCTCACGTTGCCCAAGAAGGTTTCGCTCGACGAATGGCTCGACGCGCTGCCGGAGCGCGCCAGCGATCCCGGGCGTGCTCGCCGGCTTGTCCACGAGCTGCGCGAAGGATTGGAGTCTCATCCCTCCGCCGCGAAAGCCGGCAAGGAAGAGCGCACCAGGGCCTTGACCTTCGAGGACACGGCGCGGCGGTCTTTCGAGGAGACGTACTGGAAAACCATCGCTTATCTGGCCGAGGGACGCTATCGCAACAAGAACAATGCCGACTGCGCTCGCGACCCGGCCACTCAAGCAGCTCTCAGCCACCATCACAGCGACCTGGAAGCGCTGGGAAATCATCTGGCGAGCTATTACACGGAAACGATTAGCAAGGCGCGTATGAAGGGCAAAGCTTTCGTGGGCGATTTGCCTTTCGCCTGGAAGACCGACTTTGATTACCCCCTGTATGGCGGCTGGATTCACAATCAAGAAGGCAAGACGCTCGAACGTGACGTCATCGTCGTGATCCCGGGCCGCGACCGCACGCGCGCGCTGATCATGGCGGATCATTACGATACTGCGTACATGGCCGATCACTACGAGAAGCAGTCGGGCGGCAACGGAGCGCGGCTTGCCGCCGCGGGAGCGGACGACAATCATTCCGCAACCGCGGCGCTGATGCTGGGCGCCCCGATCTTCCTCGAGCTGAGCCGGGCGCGCAAGCTTGCCTGCGACATTTGGCTCATTCACCTGACCGGTGAAGAATTTCCGGCCGATTGCATGGGGGCGCGCCACCTGTGCCAGTGCCTTGTGGAAGGGACCCTGCGAATGCGGCTGCACGGCGGCGAGATGCGCGACCTGTCGCAGACTCGGGTGCAAGGCGTGTACGTCCTCGACATGATCGCCCATAACAACGATCATGAACGCGACGTCTTTCAGATGGCGCCCGGTGCCAGCCGGGAGTCGATGTGGCTCGCCTATCAAGCCCACCTGGCCAACGAAGCATGGAATGCTTCGACGCACGCCTGGAATCGCCGGCCCCAGCGCCGTGGCCGCGGCCGGAGCGAGCGCATGCCTGACGGCTCCAAGGTGCCGGCTGTCGCCCAGTATCCGGAACTCTACGGCGAGATTCGGCCATACTACGACCCGCGCAGCACGCTTTACAACACCGACGGCCAGATTTTTTCCGATGCCGGCGTACCAGTTGTGTTGTTCATGGAGAACTACGACATCAATCGCACCGGCTATCACGACAGTCAGGATACGATGGCCAATATCGACCTCGACTATGGCGCCGCCGTGGCGGCCATCGCGATCGAGGCGGTCGCCCGCGCGGCGACCGAGCAACCGAGGTTTTCGTCCAAATGATTCATCTTGGAGACGGCATGCACCATTGGACCAAGCTGACAGCAATCGCACTCGGAATGCTGGCGCTAGCAAGCGTCGCTCCCGTTTCGGGAGAGCCAGTGCGCCCGATCACCATCGACGGCAAATTCCAGGACTGGGCAAATGTGCCCTTATATACCGACCCGGCCAATAATGAGCATGACACGATGCACAAGGGCCGCGACGCCACGCCGAACCACGTCGAGCACGCGGACGTCGACATCCTGGCATACAAATTTACCCACGATGCCGAAAACCTCTACGCCTATATCAAGGCGCGCGGAGTCATCGGCCGGACGCAAGTGCAAGGCCCAGGCAAGCTCGGCGGCCGCTTCTATGCGATTGTGGCGATCGATGTGGATAACAACGAGAAGACCGGCTACTGGCTGGACGAGGGAGGATTCTATCCCACCAGCAACGGCTACGACGTGAACGCCGAGATCGAGTGGTACAATGGCCGCATGAACGCCGGCCCTTATATCAACCACGGCTGCCTGACGCAGGGCGAGCTGGATCAGGCCTTTCTGGACCAGTCCGCGGGCGAATACAAGCGAGGCGTCGTAGGCCCCTACAAGCCCGGCTTCGTGCGGCTAGCGCCCGGCACGTATAACTTCTACACCGAGTGGGTTTATCACCCGGAGCACCGGATCACCTTTGTCCGCGACAAATGCCCGAGGACTCTCGGCATCATCCAGGGGGCGCTTTCGCCCGACGGACATGAACTGGAAATGAAGATCCCGATGAAAGGTTTTCTGGTAGATCAAACCGGCAAACCGCTCGTGCAGCTTGGCCGCAAGCTGAATGTCTCGATATCCCTGGAGGCCAGCGGCGAACTTGCCGGGAGCAAACAATGGGCGTCCAACACTGCTGCGCCGATCAAGGGTTACTACCTCGAACCGCCTTCCCAGAAGTAATTTGCTCGAAAACAACCCAAGTTGGAGTGGGACAATGCGTGGCTTGCTTGTTTGCATCTGTCTGGGCCTCACGAGCCATGTCGCCGGCGCGGAAGAGCTTCAAGCCGGTGCCGCGAAGATCGACATCACGCCGCCTCCAGGCGGACCGATGTGGGGTTATGGCGCGCGCCACGACAAGCCCTGCGATGGCGTCCTCGATCCTCTATATGCGCGAGCCCTGGTCCTTGCGGTCGGCAAGGAACGCATCGCCCTGGTCAGCCTCGATCTGGGGCGAGCGCCCACGCGGCAATCCATGGCGGCGATCCGGGAACGCGTCAAGGCGGACGTGGGCATTGAACATCTCTTTCTTGTCGGCTCGCACACGCACCACGGTCCGGTAATCGAGGTGGACAACTGGCCAAGCCCCCAGAATTCCTACGTCCGCCAACTGGAGAAGAAACTAGGCGACGTGATTGCCGAGGCCGCTCGCTCCCTGAAGCCGGCGCGCATCGGCTTCGCTTCGCGGGAGGTGCCATACAATCGAAACCGTCACTCGAAACTTCCAACCAAAGCCGTCGATCCCGAATTTCTGGTTTTGCGCGTCGAAGATGCCGAGGGCAAGCCCATCGCCCACGCACTCAACTTCGCGGCCCATCCCACCATGGAAGACGTCAAGCAGTTCAAGTTCTCTGCCGATTATCCGGGAGCGCTGGCGGCCGTCGTGGAAAAAGAAACGGGCGCGCCCTGTCTTTTCTTGCAAAGCGCCGCGGGCGACATGTCAGCCAATGCCGGCGAATTTCACGGCCCACAAAGGTTTGGTCAGATGCTCGGCCACGAAGTGCTCTCCCTTGCGAAGAACATCCATTGCGAGCCGCTACGGAAGCAGACTCTCACGGTGGCCGAAGAGGATTTCCGCTTCAAAAACCGCGTCGACTTGGGCAACCCCCTCGTCAAAATGACCTTCGTGCGCGCCTTCTTCCCCGACCTTGTCGAATTCTACGTACGCGAGTATCGCGACGGTGTTCGGCCGCATTTGAGCGTTGCCCTTCTTGACGGCCGCATCGGCTTTGTCGGCGTCTCCGGCGAATTCTTTTGCAGCCATGCTCTGAACCTCAAACGGCGCGCTCGCCTGGAGCATCTTTTCTTCCTGGGCTACTGCAACGACTATCAGCAGTATTTCCCGACCATCGAAGCAGCGGCCGAGGGAGGCTACGGAGCCGACCCAGGCGTATCCACGGCGGAGGTCGGGGCTGGCGAGCGGATGATGGACCGGGCGCTCACTCACCTCTACAAGATGCGCGGCAAATATCCGGATCTGCAGGCCGAAGGTGCCGGGAAACCCTGACCCCAAGGAGCCTGCTGAAAAAGGGGTCTGACCCCTTCCACGAATGGCGACAGCTCCCCAAGAAAGCGGGAAATCAGTGAAGCTTCGTAGGGGGTCAGGCCCCTTTTTCAGCCGCTATCACAATTCGAGTCTCCCCTCTAACTTAATCCCCCACCGCGCGGTAAGAATGCATGGAGCTGGAACGCAGGCGTCCCAACCCGTGGAGCGTCGGGCTCATGAGCGAGATCAAATTAGACAATGAACGACTGGACGCACTCCAGGAAGTCACCCATCAGTACTACATCCACGAAATCAATATCAACAATGGCCTGGTCGCCGACAAGACGGAACCCGGCACTCCGGCCAGCATCGCCGCCACGGGCATGGCCCTCGCTACCGTCCCAATACATGTTGAACGTGACCCAGCGCAGAGGGAGATGTGGGCCGAGCATATTCGAGCAAGGCTCCGCTTCTTCTGGCAGAGTCCCCAGGGAACCGAGCCGGATGCGACCGGCTATAAAGGCTTCTACTACCACTTCCTGGACATGCAAACCGGACGACGCGCCTGGGATTGCGAGCTATCCACCGTCGATTCCGCATTCCTGCTCGCCGGCATATTGACCGCCGGCTGGTATTTTGACCGCGACTCGGAGGTCGAACGGGAAATTCGTACGCTTGCAGAGGCGCTGTATCGACGTGCGGACTGGCGCTGGGCCCAGAATGGCCGGGCAACCGTCACGCATGGTTGGAAACCGGAGACCGGTTTCTTGCCCTATCGCTACGAAGGTTATGACGAAGCCCTGCTCCTGTACGTGCTCGGCCTGGGCTCGCCCACCTATTCGCTACCGGAGGAGAGCTACGCCGCCTGGGCTTCGAGCTACGAATGGAAGAGTGTTTACGGCTACGAATACTTGTACTCTGGGCCGCTCTTCACGCATCAGCTTTCGCATCTCTGGCTCGACCTGCGCGGTATCCAGGATGCTTTCATGCGCGACCACGGCATCGACTATTTTGAGAATACGCGGCGCGCAACCTATGTGCACCAGCAGTATGCGATCCGGAACCCGCTTCAGTTTGAGGGATATAACGACCGCTGCTGGGGAATCACGGCCAGCAACGGACCCGGTTGGGTGACGCGTCGCATCAAGGGCGTTCAGCGTCAATTCTTCGACTACGTGGCGCGCGGCGCGCCCTACGGTCCAGACGATGGCACCATCGCACCATGGGTCGTCGTCGCTTCCCTCCCATTCGCTCCCGAAATCGTCGCGCCGACCATCGAGCAATTCAGCCAGATGGACCTGGGCATGCTCGAACCATACGGTTTCAAATCCACATTCAATCTGACTTTCGAGGCGGGAGGAAACTGTCGCTGCTGGGTCTCCCCCTGGCATTTCGGCATCGACCAGGGCCCCATCATTCTGATGATTGAGAACTACCGGACAGGGCTGCTGTGGAACGTCATGCGGCGCTGCCCTTACATTGTCAGCGGGCTGCGCCGGGCTGGATTTCGAGGTGGTTGGCTTTGAGAGTGGCACGTTTGGCGCCTTGCAACTATTCAGAACTGTGCGCCCAATGTAACGAGCATGCTTTCTCCCCTCTCCCTTGTGAGCCTGCTGAAAAAGGGGTCTGACCCCTTCCACGAATGGCCACAGATCCCCAAGAAAGCGGGAAATCAGTGAAGCTTCGTAGGGTGTCAGACCCCTTTTTCAGCAGGCTCCTTGTACTCAAGGGAGAGGGGTCGTGGGTGAGGGTTTTAGGCCAATGAAGGTTCGCTGGGCCCCCTCACCCCAAACCCCTCTCCCCCGAGTACGGGGGCGAGGGGCTTACGAGAGATGACGTTTTCCTTGCGCAGCAATCAATAGCATGATCGGGCCGACAAATGACTGCAACACTCACATCGAGCATGGCGGGGAGATCGACTCGGGCGGTCGCACGTGGGGAAACACGGCCACCGCCCGAGGAGGGGCTTTTACCGCCGCTGTTGCCGGCGGGCAGGAGGGCGCCGACTTCAGTCGGCCTGCATGACTTCGCTTAGTTTGCCGAGCGCTTCGCCCTCGATCTGACGAACGCGTTCGCGCGTGAGGCCCAGGCGGTCGCCAATTTCCTTGAGTGTTTTGGGCTCTTCGCCTTCCAGACCGAAACGCAAGCGTAGGACAGCCGCCTCGCGCTTGTCCATCTTGTCAAGCAGTTCCATCACCTGATGGAAGTCGTCGGCCTTGAGTATGCTGCTTTCCGGCGACTGAGAGCTGTCGTCCATGAGCGTTTCATCAATCGACCTGCCCCCCTCGGTTTGCTCCGTTTGCGGGGTGGCATTGTAGATGCGGATGGCTTTCTTGATGATGTTGAGCTTCTTGCGTGGAAGCTGCAGACTCGTGGCGATCTCTTCGGTGGTCGGCGGCCGGCCAAGCTCGTCTTGCAAGCGCGCCGTCGCCCTGCGCCATTTGACGAGCAATTCATTCATGTAAGCTGGGATGCGGATGGTCTTGCCGGTGTTGATGACCGCGCGCTTGATCGATTGCTTGATCCAGTAACTCGCATACGTGCTGAAGCGCGTATTCATGGAAGGATCGAATCCCTCCACTGCCCGCAGCAATCCCAGATTGCCTTCGGCGATGAGGTCCTGGAGCCCCAACCCCTTGCCCGTGTAGCTGCGGGCGATATTCACCACCAGGCGCAGGTTTGCGCGCACCATGTGGTCGCGAGCTTCGCTGTCTCCTTCCTCGATGCGCCGAGCGAGTTTCTTCTCTTCCTCGGCACTTAACAAGGGGGTTTCGTTGATCTCCCCAAGGTAGGTTTCCAACGGTGACTGGACTGGATTGCTGTGCAGGCGGCGCCGTTGCCTCTGTTGTAGCGAACCAAAGTGCATAAAAGTCCCAGCCTCGTGTGATAGGAAATTCAGTGCGGCCCAGTACCCAAGGGGAGAACCCAGACCAAAGTCCAAGGATTCCATTCCCACCGACCTCGGCCGGTGCTGAATCAACTCTTCGCGCGCTCCTTCGGGACGCTGACTTTCCGCGCAGTCAGGCCCGCTACTATTGTGCCTCAGAAACTTTGGAGCGGAAGTGAGGTAATACCTGAATTCCCCTAGGGGAAAGACCTGAGAAAGCCGCGGATTATTGGTCGGACTTGATTAGCCCCGTGCGAATCGCATATTTCACCAGCCCTGCGACGTCATGAATATCCAGGCGTTCCATCAATTGCATGCGGTGTGTTTCCACGGTTTTCACACTGATATGGAGGGTTCGGGCAATTTCTTTCGTGGTCTGGCCTTCGGCAATCAATTGCAGGATCTCGCGCTGCCGAGGCGTCAAAAGTTCCAGGGTCCGAGGTTCCCCGCCGACACGGCGAACATAGTCAGCCACGACGTGCTTGGAAACGGCTGGACTGAGGTAGGATTCCCCGCGCGCCACGGCCCGGATTGCCAGCTCGAGTTCCGCCGTGCCGGCGTCTTTGAGCAGATAGCCGGCGGCGCCGGCACGCAGCGCCTGCCAGACATACTCCTCATTCGCGTGGGCCGACAGGATGAGGACGCGCACTTCGGGGAATTCTTTCGCAATGCGGGCCGTGGCTTCCAAACCATTGAGCCCGGCCATGGAGATATCCATGAGAACCAGGTCCGGTTCTTGCGTCTTGATCATGGCTAGCGCGTGGCGGCCATCGACCGCCTCCCCGACAATTTCGACCCCGTCAATATTTTGAGCCAGCGCGCGAATGCCGGCGCGCACGAGGACATGATCGTCGGCAAGCAGTACTCGGATCGAACCCATCAGAGATCCCTCTTCCTCTTCCTTCTCTCCAAGGATGGATGAGCCGCGAGCGGAAAACGCACGTGGATGGCAGTCCCGCGTCCGGCCGCGGAGTCGATCTCGATCCTCCCGCCGATCAGAAGAACCCGTTCCTGCATCCCCAACAGGCCCAGGCTTCCGCCGCGACTGGCGCTGCAGTGGGCGGCGGCGACGTCGAAGCCGATCCCATCATCCTGAATCGTCAATTGCAATTCCTGGTCGCGCTGCACCAGTTCAACACGCACGTGCTGGGCCCTGGCATGGCGGATGATGTTCGTGATCGCTTCCTGGGCCACGCGAAAACAGGCCGTTTCGAAGTTCGCCGGCGCGCGCATATCCGATGCGTCGGAGCGAAACTCCGCTGCAAACCCCGCGCGTTTGGCCTGCCGATCCAGATACCAGCGAAGTGCGGCCGCCAATCCAAGGTCGTCGAGCATCGATGGCCGCAGGTCCAGCGACATGCTTCGCACCTGCTGAAGCACGTTGTCGGTCATGGCAATGCTCTCCCCAAGGCGTGCTGCAGGGGCCGAATCGCGCACAGAGTGTTGCAGCCCCTGAAGATTGATTTTGAGCGCCGTCAAGGCCTGGCCGATCTCGTCGTGCAATTCGCGGGCCAGGTGCCGCCGCTCCGCTTCCTGAGCCTCCATGAGTTGTTGAGCCAGCAACTGCGATCGGGCCCGGCCGGCGCGCACTTGTTCGAGCAGGAGGGCATGCTCGATCAAGGATGCCGCTCGGCCCGCAACAAGTTGCAGCAAACTCAATTTATCTTGCGCGAATTGGCCAGGCCTGGACGATCCAACGAGCACGATTCCGGTCACGCTCCCTTCGGCAAGCAATGGAGCGGCTAGGACAGATGGAAGGCTCTCCGGGATAATGCGGCACAAACCGTCGGCGGGCGGAATTTCTTCAAGGAGGAGTGGCTCTCGCCGCTCGGAAAGCTGCTGAAGAATTCCGCTCGCCGTTGAGAATTTGCAATCTCTCTCCGGCGAAGGACCATGTGCCGCGCGGCACACGAATTCGCTGCCGCCAGACTCCCGCAGCAAGAGTACGGCAGTATCCGCAACCAGGATCGCGCACGTTCGGCCGAGAAGCTCGTCGAGCGACTCCTGGAGGCTCATTTGGCCAAGGGCTGCGTCGGTGATGGCTTGAATAGCACGCAGCATCGTGACTCTACCCTTCCGTCCGCGCTTCGCGTATTGCTACGGTTCTCGGCAATTGGCTTGGCGGACTGCGCGGGTCCGAAAACAATAATTCTACACTTTCTGGACCATCCCCGCCGGATAGATCTCCTGGATCTATTCTTTCGCCGCCGGCGCTCCATCCACCGGGATGATCGGCAAGTCGATATGCGACGCCTGGCCTGCACTGTGATACACCGTGTTATCCGCAGCAAGCATGCGCCGGTGCTGCTGCAACGGTTCGCCCGAGTTTGGGTTCACGTCGAAACGCGGGAAATTGCTGCTGGATATGTCGAGCCGAATGCGATGCCCCTTGGCGAACACATTCGCCGTCGGGTATAGCTGGATCGTTATCGGGTACACCTTGCCGGGCTCTATGAGTTCGGCTTTCTCCAATGAGTATCGGTAGCGCATGCGGGTAATGGAATCGCCGATATTGAGATCGAAACCCAGTGGGTAATCGCTGCTGCGCGGATACACATCTAAGAGCTTCGCCGTGAAATCGGTGTCGGGAGCCGTGGAAGAGACAAAGAGGTTGACCGCAAGGCGTCCAGTAACCTCGACGTCATGCTCGAGCGGTTCTGTCTGAAATACCAGAACATCGCGGCGCTCGGAGAGCGGGAGTTGGTCCTTGGCGAACAAGGTTTCCTTGCGCGACCGCTGATCGAAGCCACCAGCTTCGAGGATGCCGCCGACGGACGAGAGATTGCCGCCAATCGTAGGAACGGGATTGGCGGGATCAAAGCGATAGGTGGTAGCCGAGGCCGCGGCAGCGGGGCGATCTTTGGACAAAGAGCCGTCCGCATGAAGGTAATAGGGCGTATATTGCGTGCGCACTAGAGGAAAAGTGCGTTCTGCGCGCCAGCGACCGCCGTGACGCAGCCGGCCGTCCTTCGATTTCCGCCCATCTCCACCACCCATGATGAATAGCATTACCGGCGGGTCCTTTTCGACACCGTTCTCCGCGTTGTTCAGCCAGTGGTCAAACCATTTGAGACGCCAATCGTTGAACGGAAGCGCTGCCTCGGGTGGGAATTCGACCTCGCCCGCGAAATGCCGGCCTTGGGAACCATGCGTCCAGGGGCCGATGATCAACTTTTGGACCGAATTCTTGCCGCCGGACAGGGCCATCCAATTGAGTGCGTTTTGCCTGCACCACGAATCGTACCAGCCGGTCACGTGGTACACGGGCACGTCGGCATAACGATCTAGGTTGTCCACAACCGAGTAGCCCGGCTGTTTCCAATAAGCATCGTAGTCCCCATGGCGCATGACCTCAACCAGCCAGCGCTCGTACTCCGGCACCTGTTTCAGCGGAGTAGTGCCGGGGCGAATCGGCAGATTGAGCAAGTGCTGCGGCATGAGCTTACCGTTCTGCTCGAGCGCCTGTTTCAATGCGGGGTCGGCCAGGGCCGCGCGAGCGTTGGGCGCGCCGATCGTAAAGATCCAGTTCATGAAGCGGAGTTCGAATGCGCCGCGGTGGCGGATGCCGGCAATGCCTGGATTCGACACCGAGTCCACCGGGATCATGCAGGCAAGGTGAGGCGGCCGGGCAATCGCGAGGGCGTGCTGCGTGCCTCCGACATAGCTGGTGCCAAACGTGCCCAGCTTGCCGTTGCACCAGGGTTGCTGCCCGATCCACCCGACGATGTCGAAGCCGTCGTTGGGGTCGTCCACGAGCATCCGCCACAAGCCCTCCGAGGCATAGCGGCCGCGCACGTCGTTGATGACTACCGCATACCCCCGAGCGCAGAACCAGCGCGCCTCGGCTGCCGTGCCGTTTTTGTCGTAGGGAGTACGCGCTAGCAAAACCGGATGCTTGCCCGGCAGGACCTGGCCGTTCTGGGCGGGCAAATAGAGGTCCAGAGCCAGCTTGGTGCCGTCTCGGACCGAAACTTTGATGTCCTTCTGGACGCTGACTTCGCAGCGAGGCTTGGTCAACAGGACCGTCGGAGGCTGCGCCTGGAGGGGCCAACTACCATTCCCCAGGAGAATGCCAAAGCAACAAGTGACGCCCAGGAATGAATTCCAGCGTACTTTCCGCATTTCAGTGCACCTCCGTCGGGAAGCCGAGAGACGTTGCGAATGGTACGCCGTTGTGATGGAGCTGGCAAACAAAATCGCCGAGCCGCGGCATACACAAGCTGCCAGCTTGTGCTACAAGAGCGGCGCTGAACGTATGTAGCACAAGCTGTCAGCTTGTGCTACGGCTGACCCGTCACGTTGGCTCCACGGGCCGAACCCATGCAGATTCGTTAAGACCGGAGAATTTGACAAACCAGGAATTGTGACTTACATAACCTCTATTGCATTGGAGATTATTTCGGCTGGTCGGGCATTTCAGCCTGGATCCCGGAACGGCCAGGCAGGAATGACACTCGCCCAGCCGTTTCTCCTTTCACAGTAGTAGTCGACAAAGCCAACAAACAGCACACGCAACCGGCCTGATAGTGATCCCGCGCCCATTGCGCGCGTTCGCTGCCATCTGTTCGCTCTGGTCTTAAAGGTTTTTTCTGTGCGAAGGAAATCTTTCGTATTACGTATTGAAGAGCTGGAACCTCGCCTTGCACTCTCTCTTCCTGCCTCTGCGCCCCCTTTGCCGGCCCCGCCGCCGCCAAGCGCCAGTGTCGTCTGGGTGAATACGGAGCCTGCGCTCCAGGCTGCTTTCAAGAACATCCAGTCCGGCGAAACGATCGTCATCCAGCCGGGCACCTACAACCTCACCTCGACGCTTTACATCGGCGCCAGCCGTCATGTCACGAATATCACGGTCGAGGGCGCCACCAATAACTTGAACGATGTTGTGCTGCTCGGTAAAGGCATGGACAACTCCAGCTACGGCAACGTGCCGATGGGCATTTCGGTTTATAACGCTCAAAACGTGACGATCGAAAACCTTTCGATCGGCGACGTTTGGTACTTCCCGATCGACCTGCAATCGATTCAAGGTGCCAACGACGTGCACATTTATCACCTCAATCTCTTCGACGCCGGCGAGCAGTTCATCAAGGCCAGCGGCGGCGGCGTGGGCGTGAGTAATTCGAGCGTCGAATACACGTCCATGCAATACACGGCCGGCCCGCCCAAAATCGACCATGGCGGCGGCATCGGTTACACGAACGGCATCGACGTCAAGCTCGGTACAAATTGGACCATCCTCGACAACCTGTTCGAGAATTTCCATACGCCCGACGCGGATCCCTCCTATAACCATTGGAATCCGGCGGTTCTGATGTGGGACTTCGCTTCCAACGCCACGGTCGAAGGAAACACCTTCATCAACTGCGACCGGGCCATCGCCTTTGGCTTGCAGGACCAGACGACGGGCTACGACTTCCAGGGCGGCATCATCAGCAACAATTTCATTTACCAGGCGCCGGGTCTTTTCAGCGCTGCGCGCCGGACCGGCTCCGACGGCCAGATCATCGTCTGGGATTCGCCCGGCACACAGGTAGATTTCAACACGATCCTCACGAACGGCAACTCCATCGACTCCATCCAGACACGCTGGACGACGACTGGCGTCGCCATCGACGATAACCTGGCGGACGCTCCCATCGGCGCGCGCAACGGGTCGGTTTTTACGCAGGCGGGAAATTATCTCCTGGCCACGCCGAGCATGTTCGTCAACCCCAGCGCGGGCAACCTGAACCTGGTCTTGGAGGCTGCCACGCAGGCCCACGTCATCAACCAGGTCCAGCCTCTTTCCAGCGTGCTCGCGGACTGGAACGGCAATCCCCGGCCGGCCGGTCAGTTGACGGACATCGGCGCGGACGAGTACGTCGCCTCCACGAACAATTCACCAATCATCGTGGACAATGGATCGCCCGGTTACGCAGAAACGGGGACGGGGTGGACCAACTATGGCCTCGGTTACAACGGGACCAGCCGTTATCATGCGCCGGGCACCGGCGCCGACACAGCTAGCTGGCAGATCGCGAACCTGAGTGCGGGCAACTATGCGGTCAACGTCACCTGGCCGCCGGGCGCCAATCGGGCGACGAACGCCACCTACCAGGTCTACGACGGCACCAAGCTGCTGGCCACGGTGGTCGTCAACCAGAAGCTGACGCCGACCGGGACGATCATCAACGGTACGGTCTTCCAATCGCTTGGATCGTTCGCCATCACGAGCGGCACCCTGCGCGTCGTTCTCTCGGACAACGCAAATGGGTTTGTCTTTGCCGACGCAATTGCCGTGGTGCCAGGCTGAGAGCGTGTTGATAAAGGTTTGACCCCTTGAGGACTGCAGAGCCGGCCGGCTCAAACTTGGGGCCTTGCAATATAGAGGAAAGAAAAGCGGCGGAAAAGCGCCGCAGTCCAAAGAATTCACTTTTGGACTGCGGCGCTTTTCCGCCGCTTTTGTTTTCCCTTCCTCAACAATTCACTCCATCAACACTTCAAATAAGGCTTGGATCGCGCATCAGCATGAAGCGCGTGACCTACTTCTCGCGAATTTCGATGCTGCTGTTGCTGGTCGTGAGCTTGATCGAGGTATCGGGGTGATCGCCCACCTCTCCGCGGAGCCGATGATCTTCTTTGGTTCTTCGCTCTTTCAAGGGAAAATCGGAGGTGATCCTGCCATTGCTCGTCTGAGCATCGACGTGAAAGCTCGCCTCAGAGGGCAGGTGAATCGAGATCTTGCCGTTGCTCGTGTGGAAGGAGTTCTCTCCCGCCGCTAAATCGCCGTCGAACCGAATCGAACCGTTCGAGGTTTGCGCATCCACGACGACGTGATTCGAATCGACGTCGATTGCGCCGTTGCCTGTTTTCAATTCCAGCCGGCCCGCGCCGCCCTTTACGGCGATGCCGCCATTCGACGTGTGGAGCGTAAGGGGTCCGTTAGTCCCATCAATGTGGATCTTGCCATTCGATGTTTCGGCACTGACGGCACCCGATGCGCCAGTGACCTCGATTTGGCCGTTTGAGGTGTTCAAATCGAGAACCGCGCCTGCCGGGATTTCCAGCTCGACCGTCGCTCCGCGGCTGTGCCAGGAATCGTGGTCCGTGTTGATCGCGACAACGTGAATCGTGTTGTCTTCGCGGGTGATGGACACTTCGATGTTTTCCAGATCATCTTGCGCTGCCTCCTTTGTCCTTCCCCGCGTGTGTTTGGTGACGGTCGCCTTCACCTTGTTGTCGATCCCCGCAAGCACTTCGATCGAACCGTTGAAAGTCTCCACGATTATTTCAGGCTTGGGTTCAGTCGTAAATGATTGTGATATCGCTTGTTGCGCCGCGTAGCGATAATTGGTGATGCCACAGCCGAGGAGGTTCAACGTGGCGAACGATACCAAGCCAACAAGCAAGAGAAGGCGTGCAGTTCGCATGGCTTCGATCCTTTTACATTGGCTAGAGCGACAGACCTGGCCCCACGAAAACGAAGATACACTCGTTATTCGTAGCGTGGCATCCGCCATTTGGCAAATCCGGGAATGCAGGCCCGGGGCATTCCTGTTCTTGCAGTCACCACAGAATCGTTTGACCGCGAGCCAGCGGCGAGCGCGTCAACAGAAGGCATACTGACACCGTCAGTCCACGCGCTCGCCGCTGGCTCGCGGTAAAACGAAAAACTCCCCAACACCACCCAGGCTGCCGCAACCGCTTGCAAGAACGGGAGAGAGGAGATACGATCCGTGGTTACCAAACTCGAAGCGGAGGATGTGCCTTTGCTTCCCAGTCCACCCACAATGAGACGAGCGTTCCATGTGCTGCAAAGCAATCGTGCGCGTAATGGCTTCTAGCCTCCTTCTCTGGGCAATCTTCGTGCCGGCGCCGGGTGCTCGGTCCGCAGAGATCAAGATGGCGCGTCACCCCGACTACCACGGAGGCAAGATCGTCTTCAGTTATCACGGGAACATCTGGGTCGTCGACGAAGACGGCTCCAACCCGCGCAGGCTTACGGTCAACCGCGGCCACGACATCCACCCCCGCTTTTCGCCCAATGGTAAATGGATCGCTTTCTCTTCAACGCGCTACGGCAACTACGACGTATTCGTCATTCCCGCGGAAGGCGGCGAGCCCAGGCGGCTCACCTATCATAGCGCGCCGGACACCGTCGTCGGTTGGTCGCCCGATTCCAGGCGGATCCTATTCTCCTCAGCCCGTGGCCAACCTTATCCCGGCATAGCCGCACTCTACGAGGTGCCCGTTTCCGGTGGATTGGAGCAGCCGTTGCCCACCGACTGGGGTTATTGGGGTTCTTATTCGCCCGCTGGAGATAGGCTGGCGTTCAATCGCCATCCGATGGTCTGGTCACGGAAGCACTATCGCGGCAGCTACGCCGCGGATCTCTGGGTCATGGACCTGAACAGCAAAACCGCGCGCAAGATCCTGGATGCCGATGTGCCGGACGAGCAGAAGCCAAACAACTTCTGGCCGATGTACGGCAACGGCGAAATCTATTTCGTCTCCGACCGCGAGGTGAAAGCGAAGGCAGGCACCAAGGAGGTGCTCGCTTCGCGCAACAATATCTGGAAGATCCCCGAGGTAGGTGGGCAGCCTGTGCAGGTCACCCATCACACGAGCGGCTCCCTTTTCTGGCCGTCCCTATCCAGCGATGCCAAGGTCATCGTGTACGAGGAGAACTTCGGCTTGTGGAAGCTCGACCTGGCCGCGGCCAAACCGGTTGAGATTCGCATCAATATCAGCGGCGATGACCGGGAGAACAATGAAGAGACCGTCCTCGTAAACGGTGAAGCCGATTCGTATCAGCTGTCCCCATCAAGCAAGCGGGCCGTCATCTCCACACATGGCGAGTTGTTCACGATTGCGACCGACCGTGGCGATGTCCGTCGCCTCACGAACACGCCTGGGGCGCGGGAGACGCAGCCGCATTGGTCGCCGGACGGCAAGTCCATCGCCTTTGTCAGCGATCAGAGCGGCCGGGAAGAAATCTGGGTTTGCGACGAGCGGGGCGGCAACCTGAAGCAGATCACCAAAAGCGATTCGCAGAAAGGGCAGCTCACCTGGGCGCCGGATTCGAAGGCGCTGCTCTACACGGGAAGTGACAGGAAGCTCCACAGGTACAATTTTGCGACGGGAAAAACCACCGAGCTTGCCAGGGGCGATGTCATCGGCTTCGGCGGCAGTGCGCTCGTCAATCCGCGCTGGTCGCCTGACGGCAAGTGGATCTCGTATACGAGGGCTGAGAACACGTTGCTGCCGCATATCTACATCATCCCCGCGGACGGCGGGCAGGAGCGCCGCCTTACCAATGCCGAGAGCTATAGCGATCTAGGCGCCTTATGGACGCCCGACGGCAAGCGGATCATCTATCTCACCGGCGTCGACGTTGCCAACATCGGCCAAGGCGGGCAATCGAATGCCCAGATCTCGTCGATTGCGCTGACGCCGGAAACGACCGACACGCTCGATAAGGCGGTCGATAGCGAGGAGGAAGCTGCGACAAACGAACGTACGCAACCGCGGACCGGCCAGCGCGCCGGCGCTGAGGCCGCCCCCGAAAGACCGGACGGGTCGCCCGCAGAACGCGCCCGTCCGACAACCGCAAAAAAGGTCGAGGTAAAGATCGATTTCAATCGAATCGGCCGGCGCGCTCGGCAATTGACCCGCACCGGCGACACCATTCAGGATCTCACCATCGCGCCCGACAGCAAGACCTATGCGTTCGTCACCTCCGGTACAGAAGGCGGCAGGCCCGTGCAGTCGATCTGGACCATCCAGCCGGATGGCGAGCATTTATCACGCCTCACACAATTGACCAGGTCCGGAGAAGAGGACGGCCCTCCCGGCAGACCAGGCGGCATGGCCGGCTTCTCGTCGTTGCAATTCTCGAAGGACGGTCGCACCCTCTTCTACCGCCAAGGGAATAACCTCTACTCGATTTCAGTCAGCACGGCTCCCGAAGGTGCAGCAGCACAGACCGGGCGCGGTGGGGCTGGCACCGGCAAGCGCATCAACTTTACAGCGCGCGTAGAAGTAAACCATAAAGCCGAACGCCAGCAGGTCTTCAATGAAAGTTGGCGCGTCATGAAGCACCGATTCTACGACGCCGAGATGCATGGAATCGACTGGAACAGAATGAAGGCGGTCTATGAGCCGCTCCTGGAGTTCGTGGAAGACCAAGAGGATTTGCACGACGTCATCAGCCAGATGATTGGCGAACTCAATGCATCGCACACAGGCATCACCGGCGGGGGTAGGCCCGAGGCCACTCGCGGGCAGACACGCTTTCCAGGCTTCGAGCTGCAACCCGACGCGAGTGGATTTTACCGCGTCACTCACATCTACAAGGACGGGCCGGCCGACAAGGATTATGTCAAAATCAACGCTGGGGATTACATCCTCGCCATTGACGATCAGGACCTCAAAGCGGGTGACAGCTACTGGAAACGGTACACGGAGGCCGTCGGCAATCGCCTGGAATTTACCGTTAGTTCCAAACCGACCAAGGAAGGCTCGTGGAAGACCAAGGTTACTCCAGTCGGCGCCGCTCAGCAGGGCACGCTGCAATATGAAAAGTGGGTAGCCGATCGCAGGGCCATTGTCGATAAGCGCTCCAACGGCACCATTGGCTACCTGCACATCCGGCAGATGAACGCCCCGTCGCTGCGCAAGTTCGAACGCGATCTCACGGAAAGGCACCTGAAGAAGGCGCTCATTATCGACCAGCGCTTCAACCCGGGCGGGGGCATCGACCAGGAACTGCTGGAGATCCTACAGCAAAGGCAGTATCAGTACACGCGCGTCCGCGACTCCGTGCATGTCACTCGGCCGCTCCGTGGCTTCTTTGGGCCTATGGTCGTCATGGAGAATGAACGCTCGACCTCCGATGCCGAAGTGTTTCCCGACGGCTTTCGGACGCTCAAATTGGGCAAGGTTGTGGGCGTCACAACCTATGGCGCCGTCATTGGCACGGGAGCGTACACGCTGATGGACGGCTCGACAATCCGTACCCCCGGCTCAGGCCTCTGGAACGTGAACGGGACGAACCTCGAGAACTATGGTGTGCCGCCCGATGTCTACGTGGATAACACTCCGGACGATTACACCAAGGGCCGGGATGCGCAAATCGAAAAGGCAGTGGAGGTCTTGCAAGAGGAGTTGAAGAAGAAGAATTAGGGCCACGCCGGGGAGCCTGCTGAAAAAGGGGTCTGACCCCCTACGAAGCTTCACTGATTCCCCGCTTTCTTGGGGATCTCTCGCCCTTCGTGGAAGGGGTCAGACCCCTTTTTCAGCAGGCTCCCTGGGCAGGGAGGTAATGGATTGAATAACACTCCGAGAACCGCACCGCGCAGCGAATTGCCGGCAAACTTTGTCGCCATCGATTTCGAGACGGCCGACCGCAGCTCGGACAGCGCCTGTGCGGTAGCGCTGGTCCGGGTTGAAGGCCTCGAAATCGTTCGCCGGGAGTTCTGCTTGCTCCGGCCGCCCAGGCCAAACTTCGAATTCTCGTATTTGCACGGGATCACCTGGGCTGCCGTTGCGGATAAGCCGACGTTTGGCGAAGCCTGGCCGGAGCTGAGCCGAATCCTGGAGGGCGCCGATGCCCTGGTTGCGCACAATGCGCCTTTCGATCGCGATGTCCTCATGACTTGCTGCCGGGCGGCACGCCTTCCACCCACGCCCCTTCCGTTCAAGTGCACCGTCCAGCTTGCCCGCAGCACGTGGGGCATTTTTCCGACAAAGCTCCCAAACGTGTGCGCCTACCTGGGCATTCCACTAAAACATCATGACCCCGTTTCAGACGCCGAGGCGTGCGCCCGCATCATGATCGAGGCCCGGCGTGGCAGACCGCGCAACAAGCTAGACGCGAGGAGGGCGCGCCGTCTAACGTAGCTGGTCCCGAAGCAGCTGGTCACGTGATTGGCGGCAGTTTATGATCGAAGCCATGCTGAGTAGGCCACCGGCGCGTAATAATCTCCCCTCTCCCCCGCTTCGGGGGAGAGGGGTCGGGGGTGAGGGGGACGAACGCTCCCCGGCCAAGGCCCCTCACCCCCGGCCCCTCTCCCCGGAGTACCGGGGCGAGGGGAGAACGGTCGCTGCCGCTCGCCCTCGCAGCTCGGAGGCTTGAGCCATGGGACGCTTGCCAGTCTTTCTGGGGCTTTGTTCCTCATTGGCCATTCTGCTCGGCGCGACGACGCCGGAACAGCCCAAATTGATTTACACGTCCAATCGCACGGGCAGCTCCAACGACATCTTTCTGATCAATCCAGACGGCTCCGAACCAAAAAACCTTACCAACAGCGACTACGACAATACCTACCCAGCCTGGTCGCCCGATGGAAAGAAGATTGCCTTCGCATCCAGTCGTGCAGGCAACCCCGCGATCCATGTAATGGATGCCGACGGCAGCAATGTGAAGCAGATCACGCGCGATTCTATCCGCGACGGCGCGCCCGCCTGGTCGCCCGACGGCAAGAGGATCGCCTTTAGCAGGCTGATTGACGGGTCGAACCTGGACATCTTCGTGATGAACCCCGATGGCACCGCCCTCGTGAACCTGACCAACGACCCCGCTTACGATATGTCTCCCGCGTGGTCGCCCGACGGCAAGAAACTCGCGTTTTCATCGAACCGCGCTTCCCCAAACGGCTTTCGCACCTACGTGATGGACGCAGACGGGAAAAATGTGCGGGACATCTCCAAGCAGGACTGCGGTCTGGGCTACATGTATCCGGCTTGGTCGCCCGACGGTAAGAGCATTCTCTTTGGCGAAAGCAGCGCCAATGGCGGTGGAATGGAGATTTTCGCTGTAGATCCCTCAGGGGAACACAAGCGACAAATCACGAAGATCGGCGGAGTTAACACGCATGCGGCCTGGTCGCCGGACGGCAAGCGCATCGCCTTTCAACATTTCGACCAGGTCCAGGCATTCGGCTCGCTCTACATGATGGACGCCAACGGGGCCAATCCCGTTGAAATCCTCAAAGAGGAAGGCTTATTCGACGGCGGCCGGCCCGCGTGGAAACCGGGTAAGTGACCTGCCGAAAAAAGGGACGGGACTCCCGATCCCTTTCTCTTTTTGAAGGGATCAGTTTCTTGTAGCCAGGGTTGCCGGTTTGGCCCACCTCCGTTCACGGAAATATTGGCCGGCGACCAAAATCCAAGCTACGCTTTCGGGAAGGAGAACAGAGGGCGGATCGGCAGGGCTGCAATCCTTTGTATCGATCGATCGGAGGCAGTCATCATGTCGCAAGATCTTGAAAAAACCTATCACACCTGGAACAAACTACTCTCCGTCGTGATTGGGTTGTTTCTGGTGACAATCGGCGGGGTCTGGCTTTACCAAAATCGGACGGCACTGACCGATGCGCGGGCAAAGGCCGGCAATTCATATACGCAATGGCTGTTGTCGAAAATCAGCAATCAGGATATCCCCGCTGAGTTCAAGTCCTCGATCAAGACTTCCGACGGCAAGGACCTTAGCGAGCTGATGAAATCGACAGACTGGCAAAAGCGTATGGGTGAATTCAATAAAGGCAACCAGTTTCAGCCCACCACGCCAGTATTTCGTCCGCCGCCCCCACCGGCTATGCCGCGCTTTGGTCGCTGATTGGAACATCCGCTGCCAACCAAGTCTCCAATAGCTCGCGAATCAGCGCTACAAGCCGGAGCGAATTGCGACCCCAAACGCGATCCGTTTCCCTGGCAATTCATGCCCCCCTCCTTGCATTGGGATAGCAGTAATCTGCGAGACAGTAGCCTGTCCCGCTTCACGGTGGCGTCGAAACTGGACGCGTCCTCTTGCTCGCGGTTGCGGGCGAAGTCGCGCGAAAGGGTCGACTACGAATGCTCGCCAAGGCGGACCTATCTTCTCTTCTTGAGCAAGTACTGTCCGCGAAGATCAAACTCCCGCCCCACTAATCCTCCCGCAGGCACTATGTTCGCACGCACTGTGGCATGGATTGTTTTGATCTTCAATAGCTGAGCCTGGTTACGGCATATCTCGTTCTCTCTTGGGATTTTGGCACGTCGCTTGCAAAGCTCTGAAAAACGGGAACACTTACGGCAAGAGGTGAAGAGCCCACGCACTGCCCTCCCTCGTCGCTACTTTCTCTCCCATCAGGACGAGCGCACGCCAAGGAAGCGGCCTACAGATCCACCCCCCCGCGAGCGGACACCCCCGCTCTGTTCCGTTCCGCAGTGATAGCATCTCGCGTTGACGCCCAGGCGTACATCGTGCGCGCCAGGGTTCGACGCGAAGGCCGTGTCTTCATCTTGGAGAACTCTTTATGTCGCTTCGATCCTGGCAAGAGCAGCTCGGTCGCGTATGCAGAATCATCAAAGGCACATCGTGCCGGCCCATCAAACAGAGAAGTAGATCGAATTACCATCCGCAATTGGAGGCACTGGAGGAGCGCCGTGTGCCGACCGTCCAACTTCTTCAAAGCATCACGGGACTGAACTACCTGGACACGTCGTGCGGTTGCACGCCGCCCGACAGCATGATGGCAGTCGGGCCCAGCTCCGTCATCAATGCCGTCAACACGGCCATGCGGATTCAGTCCAAGACCGGCGCCGTCATCGCCCCGGCCACCGAATTCTCGACCTTCTTCGCGCCGGTCGTCACCGCCGGCGACGGTTTCAGCGATCCCCAAGTGATGTACGACGACCTGGCGGGCCGGTTCTACGTTTGCGTCCTGGAATTGAACGCAGCGGGGAATTCCGACCTTGACTTTGCCGTGTCGACGACCTCGAGCCCGAGCGACTTCAGCTCCGCGAGCTGGACCGATTTCACCAAGATCACTGCGGTCGAGGAAGGCGGCGCCGACTTTGCCGACTTCCCCAAGATGGGCTGGAACGCCGACGCCGTTTTCGTTTCGCTCAACCAGTTCCCCAACGCCGGCGGCCCGGTGCACGATACGATGCAGTCACGTTCGCCGGTGCCCAGTACCATGCAGTCGACTTTGCTTGTACACGACCTGATTGTGTCGATGTCCAAGGCAGCCATCCTGGCCGGCGCACCGCTGGTGCAGAACGTCAATTACTTCCTGACCGATGTCACCACCGACATGGGGCAGGGCGACGGCGACCATCGCATCCTCATCCCCGCGCGGATGCACGGCACCCAGCCGGGCAACCTGGAATACTTCGTGCAGCGCGACCAGGACCTGACCTGGGAATCAGAGTCCACGGTCAACGTCGTCACAATGCAGAACTACCTGGGCGGCGGCCCGACCTTTGCGACCAGCACATTCAGCGTCAACCCCTATCAGGACAGCCCCGGCACCTACTCCACGCCCCAGATCGACGACCGTATGCTGAGCGCCGACTGGATCAATAACAACTTGGTCGCCGCCCAGGACGTCGGCACCGTGGGAGGTGGAGACAACCTGGCGCGCTGGTATGAGTTCAACACGGCCGGCAGCATCACGCTCACCCAGCAAGGCGACATCGATATGGGTCCTGGTATCGATACCTCGTATCCCTCGATCGCGATGGCACCGAACGGAAACATAGGAATGACATTCATCGGCAGCAGCCAGGACGGCAGCCTGGAACCGTCGGTCTATGTCACCGGTCGGGGGGCCACGGACGCGCCGGGCACCATGGAAGCGCCGGTCCTGGTACAGCAGGGTGTCCCCAATGCCCCTGGGGGTGAGCGTAGCGGCGATTACAGCGCCACCGAATACGACCCCGTCGACGGCACCTTTTGGGCGGCGAACGAGTACAACGTCGATAGCGGATCGACCGACGACTGGGGCACCCAGATCGCTCAGTTCCAGATAGATACGGTCTTCAACGTCAATACGCTGGCTGACCTGAGCATCGCCGGCGGCGTCGATCCAACCACGGGCCAGATCATAGGCCAGGGCAATACAGTTACCCTGCGGTCGGCCATCCAGGCGGCGAACAGCACGCCTGGGCCCAAGACCATCAATCTTCAGGTTCCGGGACTCTACCAAATTGGCTTGCCGGGAACGGCCGGCGAGACCGACAATCAAGCCGGCGAATTCGCCATTCTCCCCAATACCGGGCAACTAACCATCCAGAATGGCAGTGGCAGCACCATTGTTGTGGATGGGAATCACCTGGCCCGCGTCTTTGATATCGACCCCGCGGGCACCGCCGACTCGGGCTTCTCCATGTCACTGGAGGGGTTCGTCATCCAAGATGGCAGCGCACAGCCCGGCAGCCAGGCCGCCGGCGACGGGGGCGGCATCCGCGTTCAGGGCGATGCCAGCTTGACGCTGACCAACATGGTTCTCGAGCATAACGCCGCTGCCGCCAAAGGCGGCGGCATCGCCATGGAGAGCGCGCCCGGAAACCCGTGGACACTGACTTTCATGAATACCGATCTCCTTAATAATCAGGCCGGCGCGGCCGGCGGCGGCCTGGAAACCAATGGGCCGGGTACGATTTCCATCCCGCCTGGCATGATCATCAGCGGAAACACGTCCGCCGACGGGGGAGGCGGCATATGGATCAACGCCGGTTCAGTGGGACCCCTGTTTCAGAGCGCCACCCTTACGATGACCGGGGCCCTCGTCAGCGGCAACTCTACGACTGCCCCGGGTAGCATCGGTGGCGGCATCGGCGCGTCGGGCGCTGGCGCAATCACCATCATTGACAGCACCATCAAGCACAACCAGGCCGCTGGCGCGGGTGGCGGTTATGGTGACGTCGATTTCACGGGAACGCTGACTCTGCTAGACAGCCCCTTTCTTGGCAATACGGCCACCGGCGATGGCGGCGCCATCGATACCCGCGGTGGCTCCACGACGATTTCTGATGCCGAGATTCAGGCGAATACCAGCGGCAGCAATGGCGGCGGCATCCTTGCTGGCGGCCAATCGTTGACGATTCTGGGCGGTACCATCGCTAATAACACGGCTGGCGGCAACGGTGGCGGCATCGATACCGGCTGCGTCTCCACGGCGATTTCCGGTGCCGAGATTCAGGCAAACACCAGCGGCGGCAGTGGAGGCGGCATCCTTGCTGGCGGCCAATCCTTGACGATTCAGAGCGCTACCATCGCCAACAACAACGCTAGCGGAAATGGCGGCGGCATCGAAGTGGATACCTCGGCCGGTAGCACCGTTACCATCACGGCCAGCATCATCAACCAAAACAAGTCGAACGGCGCCGGAGGCGGCATCGGGGAACTGAACGATCTCGGCGCCCTCGTTGTTCAGACCAGTCTCTTCTCGAACAATTCCGCAGGCGGCAACGGCGGCGCTATCCAGGAGGGCAGTCCGGCAACAACAATCATGGATAGCGAATTCAAGGGCAATACTAGCGGCGGCAGTGGCGGAGCTGTGTTCGACAGCGGCAGCGCGCTGACTGTCATGTGCAGCACGATCGCCAACAATACAGCCGGCAACGGCGGCGGCATCGAGATCGAGACGATCACAGCGGGCGTCGCCGGCGCGCAGATCGTCGACTCGAGTATCGTGGCCAATAGCGCCATGAATTCCGGTGCCAACAATGAGGGCGGCGCTATCGACGCCCCGGCAAACTTCTCCGGCAGCCTTCTGCTCGTCAATGACACCATCAATGCCAACCTCGCCGCCTCCGGAGGCGGCGTCTTTTGGGCAGGAGCCATCGGTTCCGCCTTCAGAGTGCAAAACACCATCATCGCCCAGAACAACGCCAACACCGGCAGCGATGCTTCCAACCCAACCGGAATGTTCGCCGACCAGGGCGGCAACCTGATTGGGATCAGCGGTGCCGGCAGCGGCAATACCGGCTTCACCGCGGCCAGCACACAGGTTGGTACGACGGCGCATCCGCTCGACGCGCAGCTTGGACCCTTGCAAAATAATGGGGGACCGACAACTACGTTCGTCTTGGAGACCGAGGCCCTGCTGCCCGGTAGCTCGGCCATTAACCGAGGCGTGGCCGGCGCGACCGCCGTCGACGAGCGCGGCTTCGCCCGCAGCAATCCGCCTGACGTTGGCGCCTTTGAGATCCTGAGTCCCGCCTGGAACTTTGTATCAGTCGTCTACGGGCAACTGCTCAACCGCTCGACCGATCCCAGTGCCGCGGCTTGGGTGAATTTGCTCAACGCTGGCGCCTCGCCCGGCAGCGTGGTGAGCGGCATCGAAGGCAGCACGGAGTACCTGACCGACGTGGTGACCGGTCTGTACCAGCGCTATCTACATCGCGCCCCCGACCCCGGCGGAGCCCAGTCGTGGGTCAGTGTTCTGCTCGGCGGTGCGACCATTGAGCAGGTCACCGCCGACATCGTCGGGTCGGCGGAGTATTTCGCCTTGCATGGCAGTAGCAACCAAAGCTTCGTGGATGCGCTCTATCAGGACATGCTCACCCGTACCGCCGATTCCGGTGGAGAGGCTTACTGGATTAACGCACTCAATGGTGGAGCCAGCCGTGACGCTGTGGCCCAGGACTTCCTCACTTCCACGGAATATCGGGCAGATCTGATAAACGCGGACTACCTGCAATTCCTCGGGCGGCCGGCCGAGGCGGCGGGCCTTGCCGATTGGATGGCGGCCCTGTCCTCCGGTATGACCGACCAGACGCTCCTATCGGCCATCTTTGGCTCGTCCGAAGGATTCAACAGGTGGTCATGAAATAAAAAGGGGACGTATCTAATTATCAGTCGCCCTTTCGCGCGTCGTCTGGTCGTTTCCGTGGCCGGCCGCGGGGCCGGATCGTTGACTGCAAGCCCAAGCGCTTCACCACCGTTTGCACCCAGCCGTCCGAACCGTACGGTCGGCCGCTCGCCACCGACCGGCGCATGGCTTCCAATTCCGCTTCCGTCTGTGGCTTGTTGACCAACTGTAGCCAGTTGGCCGGCAGGACAACCGGCCCAGGGTGCAAACGCCGCAAGGCAACCTCGCCGCCAGCCAAACGGCAGGCCAAGCTGGACCAGCGCCAGTCCTCGGCTCGGCGCACCAGCCCAGCCCGCAGTGGATTGCGCTCGACGTAGCGAAGCACGGTCAAAAGGTGATTGTCCTCTGCCACCGCAAACGCCTTGAAGTGATTCTGGTATACGTGGCCACTGCCGGTCGTGTGGTGGTGTTTGTGCCAGCGGACCGAATGCGTCAGGGTCAGCCAGCGCAAGAACGCAGTCAGTTGCCCATCGCCGGCCGGCCAGAGCAGGAAATGCCAGTGGGTGGGCATGATGCAGTAGCCCAAGACGCGCAGGGGATGCTTTTCCAGGGCCTCGTCGAGCACGCCGAGGAAGGCGTCGTAATCCGCAGCTTTGCGAAACAGCTTGAGCCTGGCCGTCGCACGGTTGAGCGCGTGTCGACATAGCCGGCCGGTGTCTGGCGGGCAGTGCGTGGCATGCAGGAAGGCTAATAGCAGCTTGCCGCCATGTCAAGGAAATCAGATGCGTCCCCTTTTCTCACGTCTGGTCCAGTATGTTCTAGCAACCCCTTGGGATTCAAATGCGTCCCCTTTTTATTCTCGCCACTCCGCCGGTCATCGCTAAAGCTACTGAGCCGGGAAAGCCTCGGCAAAAACCTCTGGCAATTTCGCGACGACAAGTGAGTTCGCGAACCTATGATTCACGGTGTAGAATCATTGAAGCCAATAAGCTAAACCGCCTCCCGAACTGGACGACGACTGGAGGACTTGTCATGACCACAATGCCGCCAAGCTCTGTTCCCACCCCGGGACCCACGTCCAACTCGGCTCGCGTAACAGGTCCTCTACTTCTCAAGTCCATCGGTTTGGGCAATTTTCTGTCATTTGGCCCAGAGATGCCGCGCTTACCACTTGGCAGTCTTAACGTGCTGGTAGGTCCTAACGGATCGGGCAAGTCCAATCTGTTAGATGCTATAGCGCTCCTACGTAGTGCGCCCACTGATCTGCGCCCCGTCATCCTCCGCGGCGGTGGCGTCGGCGAGTGGATCTGGAAGGGTGCCCCGCATGGCGACGCGATGCTTGAAGCAATCTTCGACAATCCCGACGGCTCGCAAGCGCTGCGCCATTTTCTCGTTTTCCAGGTAGAACAACAGAGCTTCCGGCTAAGAGATGAGCTCATCGCCGTTGAGCGCATTGCGAATAAAGGGCCTAATGATTTGGAAAATGAGCCGTACTTTTATTATGGCTATCAGCAAGGACGGCCAGTTATCAACACCCGCACCGGTAATCCGCGCAACCTTCGCGGGGAAACCGTGCAGCCCGACTTATCTATTCTGGCACAGCTGCGCGACCCGGAGAGCTACCCCGAACTCACGTATCTGGCCGGCGCATACGAACGAGTTCGTCTGTATCGCGAGTGGGCATTCGGCCGTAACACGGTCTTCCGCCAGCCACAAAAGGCCGACTTGCGGAACGATCGGTTGGAGGAGGACTTTTCCAACCTGGGTTTGTTCCTCAACCATCTGCGCCGTAAGAGCAAGACCAAGGCAGCCCTACTGAACGGGCTGCGTGACTTGTACGAGGGCCTGACGGATTTCGACATCAGCATCGAGGGTGGAACGGTTCAGGTGTTCTTCACGGAAGGCGAGTTCACCATTCCGGCAACGCGCCTCTCCGACGGCAGTGTCCGCTACCTCTGCCTCCTTGCCATCCTCTGCGATCCGGAGCCGCCGCCGCTCATTGGCCTGGAGGAGCCGGAATTGGGACTACACCCTGATCTCCTACCGAAAGTGGCCGATTTGCTGGTGGCTGCAGCGCAACGCACGCAACTTATCGTGACGACACATTCAGACATTCTCGTGGATGCGCTGACGGAACACCCCGAAGCACTCGTGATCTGCGAGAAGCACAATGGTCGCACCGAGCTGCGTCGCCTGAACAAGGACGAAGTGCAGCCCTGGCTGGAAAAGTACCGGCTGGGACAATTATGGACGCAAGGCCAGCTCGGAGGAACGCGCTGGTGAGCAGCACCATCTACCTGGAGGGTGGTGGCGAGTCGCGCGACTTGCACATCCGCTGTCGTGAAGGTTTTTGCAAGCTGCTGGAGCGGTGTGGTTACGCAGGCCGTCTGCCAAAACTGAAGGCGTGCGGTGGGCGAAGTACCGCGTTCGATGACTTTAAGACCGCTCTTGCTAATGCCAGGGAAGGCGACTTCGTGGCCCTCTTGATCGACAGCGAGGATCCAGTGGCCGACATTGAAACCACTTGGGAGCATCTGCAAAAGCGTGACCATTGGGCCAAGCCCAGAGAAGCGACAGACGAGCAAGTGCTGCTCATGACTACGTGCATGGAGACCTGGATTGTCGCTGACCGGGCAACCCTGGCTAGCCACTACGGGAACGACCTGCAGGAATCGGCACTGCCTGCGCTGCCAGACTTGGAGGCGCGTGCTCGTGATACCATCCAAAACACTCTGACCCAAGCCACGCGCAATTGCAGCAATGCCTACATCAAAGGCAAACGGTCATTCGAGGTGCTGGGCCAACTCGAACCGGCGACGTTAAGCGAGCACTTGCCGAGTTTCGTCCGTGTCCGCCGCATCCTGGATGCACGGCTATGAGCGGAACATGAACTCCGCCGGAAGTCATTCACGTTTACAATCGATCCATCGCACATAGGCGTCTGAAACGCCGGCACGTCGTGATTGTGAAAATGCAAAGGGGACGTATCTAATAAACATACAAAGGGGACGTATCTAATTATTACTCGCCCTTCCCCGCGTCGCCTGGTCGTTTCCGTGGCCGGCCGCGGGACCGGATCGTCGATTGCAAGCCTAAGCGCTTCACCACCGTTTGCACCGAGCCGTCCGAACCGTACGGTCGGCCGCGCGCCACCGACAGGCGCATGGCTTCCACTTCCGCTTCCGTCTGTGGCTTGTTGACCAACTGCAGCCAGTTGGCCGGCAGGACGACCGGCCCGGGGTGCAAACGCCGCAAGGCAATCTCGCCGCCAGCCAAACGGCTGGCTAAGGCCTCGTCGAGCAGGCCGAGGAAGGCGTCGTAATCCGCACCTTTGCGAAAGAGCTTGAGCCGGGCCGTCGCACGGTTGAGCGTGTGGTAGACATAGCCGCCCGGCGTTTGGCGGGCAGTGCGTGGCATGCAGGAAGGGTAATGGCAACGGGCTGAGATGCCATGAATAATAGATGCGTCCCCTTTGTCTTCCCCGAAGGGCGTGACGAAGCTGCGGCGCTCTTACCCACGTGCCAACTCGATTAAGACGTCCTGGTCCATTTCCAACTTGACTGGACGTGGGCCCACGTACCAGCGCGCGCTGGACCCTCGGTGCGAAAGGACAGCGTTCAGGTTGTTCGCGTGGAACATCGGCAATTCCGCGCTATTTTGCTTCTTGATCGACCTCAAAGATGCCAAGGGTATTCCCCTCGGTGTCCAGGAAATACCCTTGCCAGCAAGTGCTCGGCACGGCAAACTTGGGGAGCGCGATGATACCGCCAAGGTTTTGGATCTTGCCAGCGGTCTCATCAGAATCCTTGACCTCCATGGAACACACGAAGGCATTGGTCCCGCATGCGTGCGGCGGGGTTTTGGCAGGACGCTTCAAGAGACCGCCGCGCGGTCCGTCCGTCTCGATTCGCCAGTACTCGACTGGAAGCCCCTCTGCCTTGGTAAATTTCCAACCGAAAACCTCTCCCTAGAAGTGCAGCGCTCGCTGCGTGTCATCGGCTTGGAGCAAAGGGGGACGCATCTAATAATCAGTCGCCCATCCCGTGCTCGTCTGCTCTTTACCGTGGCCGGCCGCGGGACTGGATCGTCTACTGCAAGCTTAAACACCTCACTACCACGGAGTCGGCTCGCTCTCCGTGATGGATGCGAACGTCGCCAATGCCGAAGAAATCCTCCTTGAGGAGAGCTCCTTGACGGCGGCCAGCGTGTATACCGCAGAGGAGATCGGGATCGAAAAGAGTGCGGTAGCTCCCGACCCATTTGGATCCGGCCCAATGCGCAGGCCCTGTCCGTTACGGAAACAAGAAGCCTGCCGGGACGGGCGCCCCGGGCGCGCCAGCGTCTAATACGCCCGGAGCAAAGAAGGTCGCGTTGAGCGGGGCACCGAGCCGGGCACTGGCGCGAATAAGGTACTCCTGGGAGCCGACTAGGCTCGCCACCACGGCCTCCTCGGCCACGTCGGCCTGCAGATCGCCCACAAACGTCTCCAGACCGCTCGGATTCGCTAAGCGGCCAAGGAACTGCTGATAGTAGGATTGCACCTCGTCGGTATTCGACTCCATGCTGCCCAGAATCTCATAAGCCGCCAGGGCACGTGGGCCGAAGTTCGGTAAGCCGCCTTGATCAGTGGGGTCGTTGGTGAATTGCGTGATGGCGTTGGTCCAGCCAGACAGCCCGGTCGGATCGATGGCCCGGCCCAGGATGTCCGCGGATCGACCAGCACCGTCATCGCTTGGCGGGCGTCATCTAGATTGCCTGTAATCATCGCCAAGATGGTGTTGGCGAGCCGTTGGCTTTCGGAGTCGCTTTGGACCACCACCGCCGGGCGGATTTTCTCGCCCGACTTGTCCTGGAAGGGAAAGGGCTCAATCACCACGTCGCCGCGTTTCATGCCTTTTTCCCGGAACGCTGATAACTCTCCAGGTAGGGATCTTTGGCGTCGTCCTCAGCCATGACTTCGTTCATGGACCCGGCCCCTTCATCGGGATCGTAGTCATCTAGCGCCAGGAGCGTTTTGAGACGATCGTAGACTTCCCGGCGGACCAGGACATAGATCTCCTGGGTTTGGGGGTCGATGGCTACCGGCTCTGGGGCGCTCAACTCATGCCTCTGTTGTTCGTTCAGTTCGATCATGATGGTCTCCTTGCCGGCATCGTACCATGTCGGGGAACGCGTTAACCAGCACAACTTGACACACCCTACGGCTAGGCATTTCCATCCTCGGCGTTTATCCTGCCGATTCACCGATAAGAATGGCACAAATCTCGTCGGCTGCGGTTCCTCATGCGCCTTGCTGGATCTACAATTGACTCAGCGGGACGCCGGGAGACGACCTCGGCGTGCGAGGTCGTGAGCCCTGCCGCGTCCTCGATGTTGCGAAAGCGCACTTCGATGAGAGTTGCAAAAATGCAGAGGCAGTTGTGCACTCATTGGCCATGCTCAAGCACGATTTGGCGTCGATATTGGCAGGGGAGACGATGGGCGCGCCGGCGTATTTTTCCTTTTTGCCCCCAAAACGGCGCACTTTTGGCGCACCTTCGGCGCACCTTCGATTGGCCCGCCCGCAATCTGATATTCCTTGGCATGGAGGCGTGGTCAGAGCGTGTTGAAAAAGGGGTCAGACCCCTGGAGAATCGCGGCATTCCGTCCATTCCAAGGCCACCAGGCTTTGCAGATTCGAAGGGGTCAGACCCCTTTTTCAACACGCTCTCAAGGCAAAACCAGTGGGAAAGATGCCACCGTCTTGCTATCTTGAAGTACTGCCTCGGTTTGGACACCTCCGCAGCGGGCAGGCAGGAAGCTCGATCTCCATCACGCCAGTAAGTCGGGTTCTCTCCAGTTTTTCATGGCGCAAGAGGTTCGATGGCAATGTTGTGTAACCGAGTCACCCTGGTCGCCGTGCTCCTGGCAGTTTCGGCACTCCTTACGCTAGCATTCGTTCCCGGGCAAACCCTGGGACAGCAGCGATCCGATCGTGATCAGCAAATTGACAAGCTACAAAAGGAACTCGACGCCCTGCAGAAGAAACTGGAAGAATTGCGCCGCACACCGCCCACGCCCACGACGCCTCCGGCCCCCGAGGGAACACTCAGTCCGGATTGGATCAAGACGCTAACGTGGCGCTGCATAGGTCCCGCTTCGATGGGAGGGCGCATCACGTCCATTGCGGTCTACGAGAACGACCCATGCACCTATTTCATTGGCACTGCCTCGGGGGGCCTTCTCAAGACGGTGAACAACGGCGTAACCTTCGAACACCAGTTCGATCATGAGGCGACCGTGTCGATCGGCGATGTCTGCGTGGCGCCGTCGGATCGCAACATTGTCTGGGTCGGCGCGGGAGAGGCGAATCCGCGCAACTCCGTCTCCTACGGCGACGGCGTTTACAAGTCGACCGACGGCGGCAAGACCTGGAAGAACATGGGTCTGCGAAGATCGTTCCAGATCGGCAAGATCGCCATCCATCCCAAGAACCCCAACATCGTCTACGTCGGCGCCATGGGCCGTTGCTACGGCCCCAATGAAGAACGTGGACTGTTCAAGACAATCAACGGCGGTGAAACGTGGCAGAAGATACTCTATACCGACGCCAACACGGGTGTGGTTGACATCAGGCTCGATCCAGCCGTCCCAGAAACCTTGCTGGTCGCGATGTACGAACGCCGGCGGGATGGTTTCGACACGCACCCCGGCGAGCCGGCGATGGCTGACGGCTACGACAGCTACGATCCCATCACGAAATGGGGCGCGAGTGCGGGCATCTACAAAACCACGGACGGAGGCAAGACTTTTCGCAAACTGACCAAGGGGCTGCCAACGTGCAAGTGCGGCAGGATCGGCCTGGATTACTACCGAAAGGATCCCAAAATCGTTTTCGCCACCATCGACACGGAGAAAATCGGGATGGGGCCCGCGGCGAATGCGGAGACCGTCTACCTGGGCGTCACCGGCGAGGATGCAGATGCCGGCACGCGTATCACACAGGTTTCGGGTGGGAGTCCGGGAGACAAGGCCGGGCTCAAAGCCGGCGACATCATCCAGGCGGTCGATGGCAAAGCGGTTCCATCGTTCGGCCAACTCGCGCAATCGATCCGCGGCCACAAGGCCGGCGACAAGCTCACGGTACGCTATTCCCGGGATCGGAAGAGCCAAGAAGTGGTCGTCGTCTTGCAGAATCAACCCGCCGCCCGGCAGATAACGGGTCTCTTTGGCCGGCGCGGACGCCCCAATGGCTTCATGTACGGCGGCCAACGGGAGAATGTCCAGGATAAGCAAGGCCCCGATGGTTTCCAGTATGGCGGCGTCTACAAGTCGACCGACGGAGGAGAGTCGTGGACGCGTATCAACAGTCTCAATCCCCGCCCAATGTACTTCAGCCAAATTCGCGTCGATCCTAGCGACGACAAGTACGTCTACGTGCTTGGCATCAGTCTCTATCGTTCCGCGGACGGCGGCAAGACATTCCGGCCCGACGGCGACCACGGCGTGCATCCAGACCAGCATGCCCTCTGGATCAATCCCAGGGACGGCCGGCACATGATCGTCGGTTGCGACGGCGGCTTCTACGTGACCTACGATCGCATGGCCAACTGGGATTTCCTCAATCACGCGGCGATCGGTCAGTTTTACCACGTCGCGCTGGACAACCGTAAGCCGTACCACGTCTACGGCGGCTTGCAGGACAACGGCAGCTGGGGAGGCCCCAGCCGGAGTCTGCGCGGCGACGGTCCCATCAACGCGGACTGGATTCTACTCGGCGGCGGCGACGGCTTCGCGTGCCAGGTCGATCCGAATGACCCGGACGTGGTCTACTGGGAATTTCAAGACGGCAATATGTTTCGCCGCAACCTGCGCACGGGCGAAACTGCCAACCTCCGCCCCAAGGGCGGCCAAGTTGGTCCCATGCAGATCAACCGGTCGGCTCCGTTTATCATCTCTTTCGGGAACATTCCCATTGTGCTGCTCACGCCAACCTTGGTGCGCGGCGAGCCGAAGTATCGCTTTAACTGGAACACGCCGTTCATTCTCAGCAGTCACAATTCCCACATCTTTTATTGCGCGGGCAATTATGTCTTCCGGTCGCTGAAGCAAGGAGATGGTCTCCGGCCTATCTCCCCGGAAATCACGCGTACCAAGCAGGGCTCGGCCACGGTCCTTGCCGAATCGCCGCGCAACTCCGACGTGCTCTACGTCGGCACGGACGACGGCGCCCTTTGGGTCACGCGCGACGGCGGCATCCATTGGGCGGACATTGCAAGCAAGATTCGTCTGGCCGGTCCGCGTTGGGTATCCGGGATCGAGCCTTCGCGCTTTATCGAGGGCCGTGCTTACGTGGTCTTTGACGCGCATCGTTCCGACGACGACGAGCCATACGTATATGTAACGGAGGATTTTGGCGAGACCTGGAGATCGTTGCGGGAGAATCTCCCAACCGGATCGTCGCGCGTGCTGCGCGAAGACGTGCAGAATTCCAGCCTGCTGTTCCTGGGAACCGAGTTTGCAACTTGGGTATCGCTGAACCGGGGGGCGTCCTGGACCAAGTTGAACAACAATCTGCCCACCGTGGCGGTGCATGATCTGGCCATTCACCCCACCGCCGGGGAGATTGTCGCGGCCACGCACGGACGCAGTCTGTGGGTCCTGGATATCACGCCATTGCGGCAGATGAGCACGGACGTGTTGAAAGCCAAGGCGCATCTCTATCAACCGAACATTGTCGTGCGCTGGAGGTCGGAGCCGGATCACGATTCTCCCTATGGAGTCGGCTCGCGTCGGTTCGCAGGACAGAATCCACTGCCGGGAGCGCAACTCTATTATTCGCTGACCCAGAAAACCGCGAAGGTAAGCCTGAAGGTGGTGGATATTAACGGCAAGACCGTGCAGGAATTCATCGCCAAGTCCGAACCAGGTCTTTACCGAGTCGATTGGAATCTGATTCGCACGGCGCCGCGGCCGATTGCGGGCACCGCGCCGCGGCAGCAGTCGTTCATCATTCCCAGCAAACCGCTCGATGCTGGCACTTACCGAGTCGTGCTGTCGGTCGACGGCCAGGAGTATACGCAAACCTTGCGCATCGAACCCGACCCGGCTGTTCCCACGGCACTATTCCTGCCGGAAACTCCAAAGGCGGAAGAGTACGAGGATCGCGACAAGGATCCAGATCGATAATCATTCGTCGATGGGCTGACCACGCCGCTGGAGATCGAGCGCGTTCTCGGTCCGAGATCATGAACCTTGCCGGGAATACGCACACAATCCCGAACAAGGGCTGGCCGCGGCCGCAATCATGGCGGCCGGCCGATCAGCGTCAGCGACACATCGAGGCGCATGCCAGCGCGGAGTAGATTATATGTGACATGGTCGCCCAGCTTGTAATTCAACTTCACGAAGGCCTGAAACTGCTGGGCTGTCATCTCGAGCTTCTTGCCATCCAGGCCGATAATAACGTCATTCTGTCGAATCCCAGCCTGGCGAGCTGGTATTGAAAGGAAATTACCCTGGAAGAACGCTAGCTGACGCTCGCCGAGACCCAGTTTCTTTTTCTCTTCAGACGTCAGATCATCCCCATGGACCCAGGAAGAAGGCTCGAGCCCTCGCAGCGACCAGCGCCAGGAAATGTCTGTCTTCCGCCAACCGCTGGGAACGTCCAAGTTGCTAGCAAGCATCTTGCCCGCGCGCATCCACGTAATGGGAATGATTCCTTGCGCCGGACTGCGCTGGAGGCCGTATTGCACGTCGGCAAGCGAGGCGGTGGGCACGCCGTTGACGGCCTGCAGGCAGTCGCCGGCGCGCAGGCCGGCGGCGGCAGCGGGAGAATTGTCGGCAACGCTCTTCACGCGGTCGCCTTCGTCCACGTCGAGGGTCAACCCCACGTTCTCTGGGAATGGGTAGACCCACAACTCATCGAGGCGCCATTTGGCTGCAGTTTGCAACGCTTCCCGGCGAAAGTCATAAACGTGATGACAGTGGATGCAGGCATCGGCCTGGCGGCGCTGCGCAGCCGGGTATTGCTCCACGGTTTGGACAGCCGTGGGCGGACTGGCAGGACCAATGTTCGAGATGCGACGATGGGTTGCCAGGGCCGCCGCCATGGCATGCCTGAGGCCGGCCAGCGACATCTGGCCGTCTGCCGAGGATGCGTCTCGCCCGCCATAACGGCCGTACATTTGTTCGTTGGCACTAAGGAAGAAGCCTGCCCAGGTCAGGTCGTAGTCGAAATCGAAGAGATTGAGGTTGACGCCGCGCATGCTGGTCAAGCGAACGAGGATAAACTCCTCGGCCAGGTCAGCAATTCGGGGATGGAGGCGAGCAACCTGCCCGTCAAATTCATTGCAGTCCGCTCAGTGCTGGCAGCGGAAAACGATGAACAGCGGCTTGCCGGTTGCGCGGGCGACCTTTCTCGCTTGTTCGTAATCGGTCAGCCAATTCGTTTGATCCTGGCCAACGCCGTGGGCATGTGTTGCCATTGCGCCGGCCAGAATCAAGGTGATGCTCAATGCAATTCCTGGCTGCAAGTGTCTCGCCTTCATGCAAGTCCCCATTTCGATTCAGACAGGGGCGATCCAGTGTGCAGCCAGAGTGCATGGTCTGCTTCAAATCTTTTTCAACAAACCCAGCAAGCGCTGCCAGGCATCGTCGCGTGCTTTTTTGTTGGCCGCATTGCCTTTTGGGTCTTCGCCGGCGCGCATGAAGCCGTGGCCGGCTCCGTCGTAGGTCACCGGCTCGAAGGTCTTGCCGGCCTTTTTCATCAATGCGATCGAATCAGGGATCGTCTTGCCGATGCGCGCGTCGTTTTCGGCATAGAATCCGTAGACAGGGACATTGATTTTAGCAATCGCTTGCTCGTCGGTCGGACCATCGCCGTAAAAAACGAACGCCGCCTTGATGCGCGAATTGTTGGTGGCGAAGCGAAACGTTTGACGCCCGCCCCAGCAGAACCCAGCCACCACCACATTGCCGTTGCACGCCGGCAGCTTGGCTACGTAGTCCTCCACGGCGTTTAGATCCGCTGTCACCTGGGCCGGGGGTAGAGAGGAAACGGCCTTCGTGACAGCGCCCACGCCGGAGTACGAACTCGTGCCTCCACCTCCCGAGCCGGTGCCCGAGAGAAGATCGGGAGCGATGGCAATGTAGCCGGCCTCCGCAAGTTCGTCAGCCAGGCTCCGGGCCCAATCGCTCAGACCATAGATCTCATGGATCACGAGGACGGCGGTAGCCTTTTCCTTGACTTCGGGATAAACCACGAAGCACTCCACTTCGCGCGCGCCTTGTTTCACCTTCACCCATTCTTGATGGCGCGGGGATTTGTCCAGGCGTGCCTTTGCCCACTCTTGAGCAGAGGCAGGCACCGCCAGCAGCATGGCGGCAACGACGGGGGTCCAAAGTCGGATCATGGCAGCTCCTCTCGTAGGTTTGGTCCAGTCAGCAGTTCATTTCAAGCTAGCTAAATAATCAGCAAGTGATTGAAGATCGGCGTCGTTGATTTTTTCGCCAAAGGGCGGCATGCGGGAATTTGGGCTGTGAGTCTTGGGATTGCGCACATGTTCCACGATCCAGTCGCGGTCCCGCTTCGCTCCGACTTTGCTCAGATCTGGGCCCTTGCCTCTGCGCCCCTGTCCGCCAGCGTCCGCGGCTTGCCCTGCGATGGCATGGCACCGGGCACACCGATTTGCCTCGTAGACCTTATTGCCCGCAGCGTATGGACCGGCGTCGGCAGACGATGACGTCGTGTCCTTCGGCGATCCAGCGTTGGCCTGTATTGTGGTCGCACTATCCGGCTGTGCTGAACGATTTGGCCGGAGGCGATTACAGCCGAGCACCAGCATAAGCCCCACGAGCGAGACGACGGTCCATTTCATGCAGGAGTCCCCTTCGGAAAGGTAATTTTCGGCCTCTCATAATTCGGCCAATAAGACTACAAAGTCGCAGGAACATCCTACAAAACTAGCGCCTGAGGGACTATATCCAGGACAAACACGGCCGTGGCGAAGCTGACGAAGGCATTTCTACTTCCGACAGCAATCGGAATAAAGCGGCGCTCAACGCGTTTCCTGAGATGCTTTTTTCGCCCAGCGCAATTTAGCGGATCTTGAGCGTGGGTTCGCGGCGCATTCCTCCGACGTTCCGCGAAGGGGCTCGGAGGAAACCTGCGAGTAGGTGCCGGCCAGATGCCCCGCTCGGAGAGCCGTCTTCACGAGCCTATCCTCTCCGCTGTGGAAGCTGATGATCGCGGCTCTCCCTCCGGGCTGGAGGCAGAGCGGCAAGACCCGCAGCAATTGTTCCAGGTTCGCCAGCTCCCGATTGACAAGGATGCGGAGAGTCTGAAAAGTCCGGGCCGCGGGGTGGAGGTTCCAGCGCTGCGGCATGGGGTGCAATCGCCAAGCCGCGCCTTGTCGTTTTTCTTGAGTGGCATCCAGAATCACGCGGGAGAGGTCGGCCGTTCGCTCCAGCGGATGCTGCTGCCTGGCCGCTACGATCGCCTTGGCGATCAACTCGGCATCTGGCTCGTCGCCGAATTCGCGGAGGGCAGCAGCGAGATCTTCTTCGGAGATGGCGGCCAGGATTTGCGCAGCCGTTCGGCCGCGCGATTGATCCATGCGCATGTCCAGGGGGCCGTCCCTTCGATAAGAGAAGCCTCTCTCCGCGTTATCGACTTGCATGCTGGACATCCCCAGGTCAGCGATCAGGACATCGACGCCGGGGAGCCCCTCCTCGGCCAGGATTGCGGAGAGACCCGCGAAATTGCCCTGACGAAGGGAAAAAGTTCCGCCCAGTGTTTCCAGCCGCTCCCGGGCCCGCGGCAGATTCTCGATATCGAAGTCGATGCCGACCAGCCGGCCGGTAGGACCGACGCGTTGAAGCAACTCCAGAGCATGTCCAGCCCAACCGACGGTGCAATCCGCGACGACATCACCAGGCTGGGGCTGGAGCGTCCCGAGCACTTCTTGCAACAGCACCGGCCGGTGTTCGCCGGCCGGCGTGCTTCGTTGGCCGCGGCGCATCTTGAAACGCTTGGGCTCCTCTGCATTCTGTGGACTTGTTGTGCCATGCTTGAGCGATCGCATACATGATGCGGGCTGTGCCTTGCTGGCGTTCAGCTTGTGACTGCGCCCTCAGATGCGGAACGAACCGTTCGTGCATATTTGGCGAGCACGCCGCGCGACACGCGGGGTTCGGGCCTGGTCCATCCCTTCCGGCGCCTTCCCATCTCCGCGTCATCGATTTCGACCGTGAGTTGCTTGCCGTCGGCGTCGATCGTGATTCGGTCCCCATCCTTGAGGAAGGCGATGGGTCCTCCCACCCAGGCCTCCGGGGCAACATGTCCAACCATCAAGCCATGCGTGCCGCCGGAAAAGCGGCCGTCGGTCAGAAGCCCGATGCTCTCGCCCAGTCCTTGCCCAACCAAGGCGGCGGTGACCGACAACATTTCACGCATCCCCGGCCCACCAACGGGGCCTTCGCCGCGGATCACCACAATGTCTCCGGGGTTGATGGCCCGGCGCTCTATCGCTTTGAAGCAGGCTTCCTCGCCGTCGAACACGCGCGCGGGCCCCGTCATTCGGCGTTGCTTGAGACCAGCCACCTTGGCTACGGCTCCTTCCGGAGCTAGGTTGCCGTGCAGAATAACGATGTGCCCTGATGGGTGCATCGGGTCGTTGAGCGGCCTGACCACAGACTGGCGACGTTCATAGATGCTGCGCACTGGCTTGAGGTTCTCCGCGAGTGTGGCGCCCGTGCACGTCAGGCAGTCGCCGTGAAGCATGCCCGCTTCGAGGAGAGCTTTCAGCACGGCCGGCGTCCCGCCCACCTTGTACAGGTCGTACATGACATAGCGCCCTCCCGGCTTGAGGTCCGCAAGATGCGGGACTTTTGCGCCCAGCCGATCGAAATCAGCGAGGTTCCACTCGACTTCGGCTTCGCGAGCGATGGCCATGAGATGCAATACCGCATTGGTCGAGCCTCCAAGGGCAAGCACCAGGGTGTACGCGTTCTCCAGCGATTTTCTGTTGATGATGGCGCGTGGGCAGATATTCTTTTCGATCAGGCTTAGCAGCACTTTGCCAGCCAGAAATGCCTCGCGCTCCTTGGCAGCCGAGACGGCGGGATAGCTGGCATCGTAAGGGAGCGACATGCCAAGCGCCTCGATCGCCGAGCTCATGGTGTTGGCGGTATACATTCCGCCGCACGCTCCAGCGCCAGGACAGGCCTCGCATTCGACTCGTTTCACCCCGGGCTCATCCAGTTTGCCGGCTTGAAATTGCCCCACGGCCTCGAAAATCGACACGATATCGATATCGGCGCCATCGGCGCCTGTTCCCGGGAGGATGCTGCCGCCATACACGAAAATGCTCGGGATGTTCATCCGTGCCATGGCCATGACGCAACCCGGCATGTTCTTATCGCAGCCGCCAAAGGCCAGGAGCCCGTCATGGTTCATGCCCGCGGCGACGACTTCGACGCTGTCCGCGATCACCTCACGCGACACCAGGCTGTAGCGCATGCCCTGATGGCCCATCATGATGCCATCGGATGCCGTGGGCGCCCCGAAGACTTGCGGTACCCCCCCTGCGGCACGCACGCCCTCGTACCCCTTGCGAGCGAGGCGATCCAGATGCGCATTGCAAGGCGTGATGTCGCTGAAGAGCGAGGCGATGCCGATAACGGGGCGCGTGAAATCCTCATCAAGAAAACCAACGGCCCGGAGCATGGCCCTGTTCGGCGCTCTGCCGATGCCTTCGGTGGTGAGACGGCTGTGAAGTCTATTCCTGGGTGGCATGATTGGCGGCCTCGGAGTGAGCGAGAGTCCTATTTCAAAAAAGGGCGGCAACTCTCAAAGTTATCGCTTCGGATCAAAATAGCAACGGGAATGCGAGCCGTCGACGGCCCCCGTGCGCCAACCCTGGAGCGGTGCATGTAACCGCCGCAGCTGTTTTTCCCAGGCAGCTCGCGTAGTTGTTCATCGCGCAAATCGTCCAGCAACTCGTCCGTCTGTGAACCGACCGGCCGGAATCTCCAAAACTTCTGAATGCCTGCATTCAATGGGCGGCGAGGTGGCAGTAATAGAAGGAACAGGTTAACCCTTCTCAAGAGGAGGCTTCCCCCCCCGTGCCAGCGGCCCTCCGGCCTTTGAGCTGGAGGGCCGTTCAAGTCGAGCGCCGTGACGTGACTTGACGGCGTGCCTCGGCACGAGGTCCTGGAGGAAATCGCTCGGCAGGTTTGACCATTGCCGGTCGATCGCGGTTCTTATCGACGCCGGGCATGCCGCTCCGGGAATCCAGGGATTCAACTCGACACAGGGCAGCCTTAGAGGTCGATCTGTTCGGCAAGGAGTGATAGCCATCTGCCCCTTTCGGCATTGGAGCCTGCTGAAAAAGGGGTCTGACCCCCTACGAAGCTTCACTGATTTCTTGCTTTCGTGGGGATCTATCGCCCTTCGTGGAAGGGGTCAGACCCCTTTTACAGCAGGCTCCAATGGCACCAGGGGTCCGGGCAAGGTTGCTTCATGCGGCCGCTGGTGCCCTCTTCATCTTTTACACCATTTTGGAGACACAGTATGAAAATCTGGACACGCCGTGTGGAAACGTGGGTACGTGGAGGCCGAAAAGAGACCAGCAAGCGCGCCGCCCGTTTGGGTGTCGAGGAGCTGGAGGCACGCCGCCTCATGGCGGGAAACTTCCTGCAAACGAACCTGGTTTCCGACATTCCTGGTCTGGCCATGACTGCCGATCCGAACCTGGTCAACCCATGGGGACTCGTTGCCAGCGCAACAAGCCCATTTTGGGTGTCGGACAACGGCACCGGCCTTAGCACGCTCTACACCGGCCAAGGCGCGATAGTGCCTTTGGTCGTCAACATTCCGAACAGCGCCGACATGAACTCACCTCATGGCACGCCGACCGGCATCGTTTTCAACGACAGCCAGTTTGGTTTCAACGTCTCGGAAGGGACAAAGAGCGGCTCCAGCATTTTCATCTTCGATACCCTGGATGGGACGATCTCGGGCTGGAACCCAGGCGTGGATCGGAACAATGCCATCATGGAGGTCGATATCCCCGGCGCGGTGTACACCGGCCTGGCCATCGGCAACGACAGTGATCGGGTGCTTCTCTTCGCCGCCGACCATTCCAAGGGTACCATCGATGTGTTCGATCAGGGATTCAAGCCGGTCACGAACTTGCCCGGCAACTTCACGGACCCCAAGCTGCCCGCGGGCGCTTCTCCGTTCAACGTGCAGACGATCAATGGCCAACTCTACGTGGAGTACACGGCGACGATCCCCGGCAAGAACGGCGGTCCGGCCCAGCACACCGGCTTCGTGGACGTCTACAACACCGACGGCACGCTGGCCCATCGCCTGATCAGCGAGGGCGTGCTCGACAGTCCCTGGGGAGTTGCCCTTGCCCCCTCGAATTTCGGCCAGTTCAGCAATGACCTGCTGGTTGGCAATTTCGGCAACGGCCACATCAATGCTTTCAATGCCGCTACCGGCAAGTTCGCGGGCGAGCTGATCGCCAATAACGGACAAGCCTTCGAGGAGGATCACCTCTGGGCCCTGAAGTTTGGCAATGGGGCGGCGGCCGGCAACTCGAACACACTATTCTTCACAGCCGGCATTAACGGCGAAAGCGATGGGCTGCTGGGCTCGCTGCAAGCGATCGCCAGCATTTCTCCGCAGACGCCGATTCTTCCAAACCTGACCACGACCGCGGAGCAGGTTGTCTCGACCATCCCGTCCACCAACGGCGACCTGAATCCTTACGGCGTGGCCTTTGTGCCGCAAGGCGTTTCGAGCGGCGGTAAGCTCCAGGCGGGCAACATTCTCGTTTCCAATTTTAACGACAGCGGCAATACCGAAGGGACCGGCTCCACGATCGTGCAGATCACCCCGCTTGGTCAGCAATCGGTCTTTTTCCAGGGCGGACCAGGGCTGGGATTAACCACGGCACTCGGCGTGCTCAAGAGTGGTTTCGTCATCGTCGGTAATGTTCCCACCGCCACGAACGGCACCGCGGAACAGGGGTCGCTCCTGATCCTCGACAAGAACGGCAACGTTGTGCAGACGCTAACCGATTCCGCGCTTCTCAACGGCCCTTGGGATCTGGCGATCAACGACGAGGGCACGCATGCAGAGGTGTTTGTTTCGAATGCCTTAAGCGGTTCAATCACGCGCATCAACTTAAGCATTCCCAACGGCGGCACGCCCATCGTGGAGAGCGAAACCCAGATCGCCTCGGGTTACGCCCACCGCCTGGACCCGAACGTGGTGGCTGTCGGCCCAACCGGTCTCGCCTTCGACTCGGTCAACGACATCCTCTACGTCGCCTCCACGGATGACAATGCCATCTACGCGATTCCGAATGCAGCGATTGCCACGCAGGATAACGGCACAGGAAAGTTGATCGTAAAGAACAATCCTCACCTCCACGGCCCGCTCGGCCTGGTGCTGGCGCCAAACGGCGACCTGATCGCTGCCAATGGCGATGCTGTCAATCCAGATCCCAATCATCTCAACGAACTGGTCGAATTCACTCCCAAAGGCCAATTCGTAGCGCAATTCCAGCTAGATGCTGGGAATGCGGGCGCTGCGTTTGGAGTCGCCGTCTCCGTAGCCGACGGCCAGATACGATTCGCAGCAGTAGACGACAACACCAACACACTTGACGTGTGGACATTCAATAAGGAGCCGGCCGGGGCAGCAATCGCGAAGGAGGCCATCGATGGGGTGTTCGGCCAGGAAGCGGCATTCGTAGCAGGAACGCAAATCAGCAAGCAGCCTTGACGCGAGGAGCTTCGGGTTAGAACGACATCACAATCTGCTAGGCAGGAGGGCATGAGCCCTCCTGCCAAATGATCATTCAATTCTTTCCTTCGACCCGTTTCCGCCCTCGAGCGCCCAAAGTGGGCCGCTTGTTCGGCTTACGCAGTGAAGAAGGCGGATAAGACATATCGGACCTATAGGTCGAATGGAATGTTCACCGGCTAGGATTATTCCCGGTCCAACGTTGCCCATTGGGCGGCACAGGATTCGAACCTGTGACTTCCACCGTGTGAGGATGGCACTCTAGCCGCTGAGTTAGCCGCCCAGGAAGGCGTCCGCACGGCAACTCGATCCAGGATGCGCGACCTGGATCGCCGCCGGCAGACGCGGTGCATTTACACGGTCGGAGGTTGAGGTGGAACATGCTCCTCGAACTTGGGCACATTGGTCGCCACACGCTGCGGCGGACGAGGCGGCTCCAGTGCAGTCGGCTCCTGACGCATGGTGCCGATCACATGGCTTTCCACTTCATCCTCGAGGCCCTTGAGGCCTTTCTTGAATTCGACAATGCCCTTGCCCAGGGACCTGCCTACCTCGGGCAACCGGCGACCGAAAAGGAGAACACCAATTATCAATAGTATCGTGATCTCCATGGGGCCAAGAGCGAAAGCAAACAGCGGGTTCATGATAATCCCCTTGTTTATTCAGGTAGTTCCAAGCTTAAGGTTGGTGCGTTCAGAGGGGCCGGAGACGTACCTGATCGATCCTTCCGAACTCTCTGGTACACCTAAGTATAGCAACCAAAACTGCACGTGGACAAGCAGAATGTCGTGGCAAACCTCTTCTGGAATTCGTGTCTCCAGGCAATCCGCTCGCGTGAACGTGCCCGGCAAGGATTATTCGCTACAATCGCTCCGGGCTGCTCTGACTTTCTGTAGGGCCATTTCTTTGAACGGCAGCCCCTGTCACTGGAGGATTCACTCAGAATGCGCGAAAAGACCTGGGCTGCACGACTACAAACATGGAAGCACTCCCTTGATGAGATGACCAGGCGGGAACGCGTTTGAGGGACCGGAGCAATGGTACCCTGCGAGGAGATCCACTCAGGTGGATAAGAAAAGTATACTCGGTTGACATGTCCGAAGGCAAGGAAAGTTGCAATTTGTTGCCAAATTGTCGAACGATTCACCTCACGGCGGCTGCTGGATTCGGCGAATCCTGAAAAACCTTCGTACGGCTGCGGTCAGGTGCAGCGACTAGTGAGGCTCCCAAGAATGCTCTCTGGAATCACAATGGCGGCCGCGACCTGTTCCTCGTCAGAACTCGTCGCCAGCGGCGGGCCGACCCAGCCCCAATAGCGCCGTAGGAGAGCCAGATATGCGTTGGCGGCATGAGAACCAGCGGGGTCAATGGCCATGGTGTGTTCTTTCCATTCAGACAGCGCTGATTGAACCGGAATCCAGCCCGCGTACCGGAGCAATCGGCCGGCAACTTCGTTGGCCGTCTGCCTTGCCTCCCCGACAAAGACGCTATTTGGACGTGCAAGGTCTGCCATTAAAATAGCGAGGTCGATAAGAAAAGTGCTTCGTGCCTCGCTTGGGCGCATGAAGTCCAACCCGCGTGCCATGAAGTAGCGAGAAACCGCCCTGACCAACGCTTCCCTTCCTTGCTCAGCAAGATCGAGCTCCTCGAGACCTACCGGCAAGCGCTTGTCAAGTTCGCGGGCGCGATCATAGAAGATCGCACAAATCAATAACCTAGGAAGGCGCGCTTGGTTGTTCTCCTCGGTTTTTTTCGCCCTAGACGCATCGAACACAAGTTCCTCGACGACCGTCATCCCCTCATTGCGCCCCTGACTCGCGGGATTTGCGAGGGGCACAGAAGGATCGTGAATCGCTTCGCAAACAAAATCCTCTAGGACGTGGAAGCCCTCGTTGCGACCTGGGTTAGCCATGCTTCACCTCATTCTGAGCGGGCGCTCCTCAATTAATAGCCCATCATACCAGTACTGAACCGAATACAGACCTGGCCACGGAAAGGAACAGTGCTGAATCCGAAAGGGAACTCCCACTACATCGAGCGGGTCGGAGCTGAACTGGATTGGTCGCTTTTGTGTCTCGAATACCGTCTGACCTGTTTCCTCGAATACGCAAACGATGTGCCCTTGCCCCTGCCCGCGACCTTCGGTGAGAGCGAGGAATGCACAGAACTCTTGGTAGAACAGTGGGTACGGTGGCTCACTGACCGAATGGATGTTACAGATCAAACCGACGATCGTGACCCGACGGTTGTTCTGCCCGTCCAACCGCCAATCGTCGCACAGGAGCATGTACCGAACGATAGGAATAATCGCCATGGCCCGTTCCCGTGGGAGTCTCGGAGACCAATTGCCAATATACCCAGGCATCAGAGCAAGGCGCTGCAATTTTTGAGGAGATCGCCGTTCGGACACTGCCGCATGTGGTGGCGAGAGAGGCAAAAAGACAGAACCAGGGAAGCCGCGAGCAAAGATCTGCTTTTGCTGTCGGCTTCCCTGGTTGTCGAGTCAAATTATCCCGGCCAGCTCGATCAACTTCGTTACACCGTTTGGGCCTCAAGGCGGAGCGCCGGATGATTGGGGGTCACGGGGGGTGGAACCATCAGGAGCGGGCGGCGCGGCATCGTGGTCATCTTGTAGATCGGTCCGCGGTAAAGGTTGGTGATCCAGCCCCAACTTTTCGCAACGGAGCGGACCAGGCCAGCCATGCCGTAAAGCTGGTACATCACGCGGAAGCTCCACAACGGATCGTTCCAGTTCGCCACGGCGCGTACAAAGTTCAAAGGGTTGTAAAAACTGGCGTAGCCGAGGTAGAGGTTGATTTGCTTCCGCCAAGGATTCGGATCCTCCGTGGCGACACAGTGGTTGCCGTCGTAATGGAAATCCTCCACTTTTTCGTTGCCGGCGTTGGCGATGACCATCCCTCTTGCATAGGGCTCCTCGTAGCCCTTGCTGCCCACCGAAGGCGTGAGGATGGTGACCTGGACGGTAACGGAACCGGACTTGCGGAGGAAATTCACCTGATTGAGGAGGCCGTAAAGGTTGCCTCGGCTCACAAGTGGCTGGCCATCGTGGTGCATCATCATGGCCATCGGGGAAATGCCGTTCTGATTCAGGAGCTCGAAGAGCTTCTTGGTTTTTTCCGGGCTTTGGCCCTTCTTGACGAGTTCCGCAGTCATATCCTCGATACCGAACCAGATCGCACGCAGCCCTCCCTCGCGACACAAAGGGAGCAGGTCCTGGTTCTTGAAGACGTCAAACTCGGTCGCCTCGGTGCCGAGGATCACTGCGTCGCGGAAGGGTCGTCCGTGCACCTTGCCGCGCGCTAATTCGGTGAAGATTTCTTCAACGGTCTCGCGATTATTGAAGAAATTGTCGTCGGTCCCGAAGAAAGTCCGGATTCCAGTCCCTTCCGTAACCCTCTCCATTTCGTCGCGCAGCCGGGTGGGACTCTTGAAGCGGAAAGTAAACTGGTTGTAAGCGGGTATTGGACAGTATGGGCAGTGGAACTTGCAACCGTGGGTCGTCACGAGGGAAACGATCCCACCATAGCGGTGCAACTTGGGGAGCGGGATAGGCTGGGATGCCAACGTCCTGCGACGGTGCGGCGGCTCAATTAAGGCCAAGCCCACCATCGGATGCGGCAACTCGTCCAGATCTTGCACCATCCGCTGAATGCCTGTATCGATCAGCCGGTCGAGCGGCGCCTTCTCATCTCCTTCTCGAAATACGAGTCCGGGGATGTCGTCGAGTAACCCGGAGCGGCGCAGCCTGTGGAACGTTTTGCGCGGATGTTCGCCGCCGCACCGAGATTCCATGATGCGATCTAGCAACTCCAGGGCCACGTACTCCTCGCCGGTGACAACCACGTCCGCGCTGTACTTGCCGTCGGGGCCACAACCAAAGAAGTCCCAGGGCTCGTAGATAGCCTTGGCGCCGCCGGCCAGGATGAGCGGACGGCCCTCGCCAAGCCGATAAGCGTCCGCGATCAGCTCGTAGGCGTTGGCGCTATGAATCTGCATGCTCGAGACAAACAGCATCTGAGGCGGCACACCGTCGAAACGAACTTCGCTGGGCCGAACGTTGCGGTTCCACTGATGCTGCACGATGCGCAGCTGCGTGAAGCCTGCCTGGTATACGGCAGCTGCGATGGCGCGCGGGCCGGCGGTCAGCAAGCTCATGTCGGCAAACAGGAACGGCCCCAGACGCGTTCGGAAGTCAAAGGCATAGCAGACAAGCACCGGGATTTGCTCCGCGTCGGGGTTGGCGCGAAGGCGTCTTTCAAGTTCGTTGTATTGCCCCGGACGGGTATAACGGTCGTTCTTGGGACGACTCGGTAGTTCCATGGGGAGCCCTTTCTATGCGTTGTCTGTAATCGCCATGTTCTTCCAGACCTGCACGAAAACAGGAGTGCGGATCAAGATGCTGGCTGTCCACGCGTGGTTTTCATCTGTTCCGAGGTGGGCGACCAAGATGCTCAATACCGGTCCCAGGAGGTTCGGGAATCTGAACAAAATTAGAGCCACGGACTGTTAATTGCAAGAGCAGTCAACTTCTATTCGCGGTTTCTTCGCGCGAATTTGGCAATTCTTAATGGAAGGGGAAACCATCTCGCCCTCCCAGCCAGACTCCCGTAACCCGCGTTCACCCCTGGCATGCACGTTTGACAAGGGGTCGTATCTATACTACTAAGTTTGGCAGGAAGAAGGTGTGCGCAATCGTAAGAAATGGGCAGAAGCTACGCCGAAGGGTGGAGGGTGCTCTGGGCCCATAAGAGCGTGTTGAAAAAGGGGTCGGACCCCCTGGAGAATCGAGGCAATCCGCCCATTTCTGAGGCAACCAGGCTCCGCAGAGTCCAAGGGGTCTGACCCCTTTTTCAACACGCTCAAAAGGTGTGATTCGTGGAAGTCAATCTCGAATCTAGCATCGTCGGTCTCGGCATCCAGTGGGCTGGGATCTTCCTGGTAACGATTCTCTCGTTCCTCCTCACGCGGTCGGTCTGCCGCGACTTCCTCGATTACTGGACGATCGCATGGAGCTGCCTGGCCCTGGCGCTCTCAGCGCTCCTCGTTACCTTCTGCCTGCACGTCAACCCCAGGGTCTGTTACACATTCTATTGCCTGGGCGAATACGCGTTCGGCTACCTGTTTGTGGCCGGTTGCCGCAATCTCGCAACCGGAGTGCAACTGCGCCGGCGCGACCTGTGGGCGATTCCCCTGGGCGTTTTGGTAGCGATCGCCCTGCCACATTTGTGTGACAACTTCTCCAGCTTGCTTATACCGCATGCAGCTATTCTGGCGGGGTTCTGGATCGTCAGCTTTTGTGTGTTGCGGCCCGCGCGCCTGCAGAAGCACTGGGGCAGCGGCCTCAAGGTAATGTCCGTGGCGCTCCTGCTGTTGACGCTGGATTTTCTGCAATACATCCCGACCAACGCCTACACAACCATCACCGGACATCCGACATCGTTCACGTATCTGAAGTATTCCTCGCTTTATGACTTGATCCTCGAGATTCTGCTCGGCTTTGGCACGGTCATGGCGGTGATGGAGAGTATCCGTGGCGAACTGGAAGACGCCAATCTGGAACTGGCCGAGGCAGGTTCGCGTCTCAGGGTCCTGGCCGAGCAGGATCCTCTGACCGAAGCTCTCAACCGGCATGCGTTTTACGCCTTCCTGGAGAAGAACCCGAACCAGAACAGGACACGGGGCAGCCTTGCCATCGTGGATGTCGATGACTTCAAGTCGATCAACGACACTCTCGGCCACTCTGCCGGCGATGCCGCGATCAGGGCCGTGGCGAGCGCCATCCGATCGATTATCCGCGCCGATGATCTCCTGATCAGGTGGGGAGGCGATGAGTTCCTGATCGTCCTGGTAGGACTTGCCGAGAGCGAGGCTCGTGCCCGGCTCAGCAAGTTAAACGGCATTCTGGCCCGGACATCTTTGCCTGGATTGGACGAATGCGTGCTGCTGGCAGTTTCCTGCGGCATAGCTTCCTTCGGGGATGCCGCGGGACTCGAACGAGCTATCGATAGCGCCGATCGCGAAATGTATCTCTGCAAGCAGGCCCGGAAAAGCGCTGCTAACGAAGACTCAGGTTATCCACCTCAGCTCGTCGGCATCTCCTGAGCGCTTGTTGAAGAAGGGGTCAGACCCCTTGAGTTCTGCAGAGCCTGGTCCCTCAGAAATGGGCGGATTGCCTCGATTCTCCAGGGGGTCTGACCCCTTTTTCAACAAGCGCTGAGCGCGTGACCTCAACCCTCATCGTAGACTCTCAGTCGCACCGTGACGGGAAAATGGTCGCTGTATCCGCGCGCAGAGCGATCATGCTTATTCCCGAAGCGCCAGGGTCGACGTTTGGCGTCACCCGGCCGGACCAAGGTGTTGACCACCTGCGCCGACCCGGGTTCGCAAGCCCAGCCATGCTCATCAAGAAGGCCGGGCGAGACGACAACCTGGTCAAAAGTGAACCACTTGTTGCCGTAAAAATGCGTGCCGAGATTGGCGCCAGGGTCTTTGTTCGCGAATAGATCGAAGAGGTACGGTCCATCCACTGGATGGAGGACGCTCTCGAGATTGCCAACGGCATGCAAATGCTTGGTGACGCTAGGCGCCTCGGGCGGATCGTTGAAGTCTCCGCAAATCAGCATATCGACTTTGGGTTCGCTTTTGTGCATTCCCTTGAAGAGGCCGTAGATTTGGTCGCCATATTTGTCCCGGTGCTCGCCGTGCTCATCGGTAACGCGCGCGGTCCAGTGAGTGACCAAGACCACCAAATCGTGCCCGCGCACCCCGATGTGGCCTTCGAGAATGCGGAGCCTCGACCCATGCAGCCGTGTGCGGTCCCGCGCAACCGGCAGCCGAGTGATGATCGCCGGCGCAATGTGCCTGCCCGCGACCATTTCTTTCATGAGTAGTTTTTCGTAGCGAAGAGAGGGGTCGCTAACTTTTTGGTTAAGCGCTTCCTGCAACAATTCCGCCGCCCGGACGCTCTCGACCTCCGCTAAGGCGATGATATCCGGTCCCCTGCCATCGTTCAGCTTCATGAGGGCATCGCTTACATGATCCAGCTTGAGGCGAAGTGCCTCATGGTCCTGGGCAAACCATTCATCGTATTCTTGATCCGCCTTGTTCTCGCGATGATCCAGGCGGTCGCCGAAGAGATTCTCGACATTCCAAAAGCAGAGGAGATACCCGTCCGAGTCGGCGGGTGGAAGAGGTGCCGGCGCCTGGCAGCAGCCACTGAAGCCGATCACCAGGGCGGCGAGCGGGGTCGTGAGGCAAAGTGCCTGCAAAAGCCGCTTCAACATGAATGCCTCTCCTTTTCAATCCATTGAAAGAGCGGCCAAAACGTTCCGAACGATAAGTCTGTCCCAAGGCGAGCGGCAGCGAGTGTTCTCCCCTCTCCCCCGAAGCGGGGGAGAGGGGAGATTATTACGTGCCCGACGCCCGTCATCCACCGGGACTGTCAGATGACGCTCAAGGCGTCGGCACCCATTCAACACGCTTTCAGCGACGTTTTCGCGGGGTCCCGAAAACTTGCGTGTAGTAGACCTGTTTATTATCTCCTCGGACAATGCCAATGCCGATTTCGGTGTATTTCCCCTGGAGAATGTTGGCCCGATGCGGAGGAGATTGCATCCAGTTTTTCATGACCATCTCCAGGGACCAATTGAATGCAGTCGCGATGTTTTCCCCCGCGGAAGAGAGGCGATATCCCGCTGCTTCGACGCGTTGGGCGGGGTTCTTGCCATCAAGAACATGCTCCATTTTGCCCTTTTTTGCCATATTGGCCGAGTGTGCCCGGGCAACCTCGAAGAGCACCTTGTTGGCTTTGAGAGGAGGAAGGTTCTCCTTCTTGCGGGCAGCGTTCGTCAGATCGAGGAGAGACTGCTCATCGTCGGAGAGCTCTAGCTTCTTCGCTTTCGTTTCGCTTTTCTCATCATCCGCGACGATCCCCGTTGTGCAAACTGCAAGGACGAGAAAGACCCCTGAAAACTTGGCAAGCATAGAGACCTCCAGCGGCTGGTGGGCGGTCGTCCCCAATGGCACCATTCTACCCTTCCTGTCCGAGATTGGGATGCCTTCTTCAACTGCAGGATGACCCGCATTGACCGAGGATCAAGACTCTGGCATCATGCCGCAGCTTGACCTCGCTCATCGTGCGCACGGAGGCGCCATGCGACATATCGATGCGGACCCTGTTCGCGATCAGAATGAAATCTCTCGCGGACTCCCCCAGAACTTCTCCGCCTGGCCGCCGTTCCTTTGGTCACATGTGCTCTTTCCTGGAAGCGTCACCGCCGTGGGACCTTTCCGGTGGCGATCCCTGCTGTTACTGATTCTGTTGCCGGGCGTACTCCTTTACGGCTGCCTCTCGTTTCATCTTTTCGAGCCCGATGAGGGTCGCTATGCGGAAATCCCCCGAGAAATGCTGAATCGGGGAGATTGGATCGTGCCCTACCTGGAGGGCGAGCCGTACCTCGACAAACCTCCGATGCTTTACTGGCTGGTGGAGTTGAGCTATCGCCTGTTCGGGGTGCACGACTGGTCCGCACGCCTGGTTCCCGCGCTGGCAGTGCACGGCTGTATCCTTCTGACTTACCTCTTTGGTCGGCGAATCCTTGGGGAACGGGCCGCGTTCTGGGGAGGCCTCCTCTTGAGCCTGGCGCCTGGTCTCTCGAGCATTGGCCGGCTCCTCGTGATGGACGGCCTCTTGAGTTTTTGGACCACCCTTGCCCTCTTCGCGGGCTTTGAAAGCGTGCGGGGCGACAAGCTTCGCTGGACCTGGGGTCTCCTCGCCGCCGTCGCCTGCGGCCTTGGGATTCTTACGAAGGGCCCTGTAGCGATCCTGCTGCTTTTACCACCGCTCTGGATTTACCGCTGGCTGACCGGCAGATCGTGTCAGGTTGGCTGGCGAGCTCTGCTGGTGTTCGTGCTCGTCACCACTGGAATTGCCGCTCCGTGGTATATCGCCATCTGCGTCCGCTTGCCGGCGTTCGCCTATCATTTCCTGTGGCAACACAACGTCGTTCGTTTCCTGGCGCCGTTCGATCACCAGCGGCCGATTTGGTTCTATGCTCCCATTTTGTTGCTGGGACTCTTGCCAGGGACGCTCGCGGCTTTCCCCTTTCTCCGATTCCTTGCTTCGAGCAATGAGGAGACACGTCGGCGCCGCTGCCCAGCATTGGGCTTTGCGCTCCTGGGCGGCATTTGGTGCATCTTCTTTTTCTCCCTTTCGGGCTGCAAGCTGCCCACGTACATCCTGCCGGCGTTTCCGCCACTCGCCCTGGCACTTGGATACTACCTGGCCCAAAGTCATTGGGAACGCACAGCCTGGCCCAAGATTTTCGGCGGAACAGCCTTCCTCATCCTGTTCGTCGGCCACAACGTCGTACTCCCGTGGTATGCGCATTATCGCGCTCCGATGAGCCGGCTCGCCGAGATCAAGGATTACTGTTCAGACCTGCAAACAGCCCTGGTGTGCTACCCGCGCAACTGCGATTCGATGGCCTTCTATCTTGAGCGCGACAGTTTACTCAACTATCGAAGCAAGCAGACGAATGACCTCGTCCGCTTCATGCAAGAGCGCCCGCGTACCCTCCTCTTGCTCACGCACCGGCATTCCTTACAAAGCCTGCGCTATGCCCTTCCTCCCGACCTGCGCGTCGTGGAGCAGAAACACTTCGGGCTTACTCCCATCGCATGCCTGCCGGATGGACTCGCCGAAAAGTTGACCTGGCTGATGGGAGAAACGTCCCTGGGCCTTTGCGATTTTGCAGTCATCGAGCATTGTCAACCGGCGCCCGCCGCGTTGACCAAGCATGAAATGCAGGATGAAGAAAGAACGCAGACAAAACTCGACGCGGAATCGTCCTTCCTGCAACTGCCTCCCGAATAAGCGGAAGTCTCTCCCTTCGCCAATCCGGCTTCATTCTCTTGTGGCTCAAGCTGCCAGCTTGAGCTACTACCGAATAAGGTGGAGATTTCAATCTCGCGCCAGGTATACTGAGATTTCGTCTGCCGACCTTCCCGCCGCGCCCTGCCCGCATGCACGGAGATCCACGTCATCATGAAACATTGGCCATTCCTTGGCTCACTGGGCCTACTCGTTTGCTGTTTGATAGCCGGCCACACTCAGGTTCCCCCGGAGAAGGCGGTTTCCACATTCAAAGTTGCCGAGGGCCTGGAACTCTCGCTCTGGGCGTCGGAGCCGCTGTTCGTCAATCCAACCTGCATCGACATCGACCATAGGGGCCGCGTCTGGGTGTGCGAGTCGGTCAACTATCGGCACAAGCTGCACAACCAGCCGCCCCGGCGTCCGGAAGGTGATCGCATCGTCATCCTCGAGGATAGTCACGGCACGGGGAGAGCGGACAAGGCGACCACCTTCTATCAATCGAAAGAGACCCTGGCTCCGCTGGGCATCGCAGTTGCCAAGGATCCGGTCGGGCCAGGGTACAAGGTCTTCGTTTGCCAGTCTCCGGATATTCTCCTTTTCGAAGATAAGGATGGGGACGGGAAGGCCGACGGGCCGCCTCGAAAGCTTTTGAGCGGCTTTCGCGGTATCGACCACGACCATGGAGTGCATGGGATTTCGATCGGACCGGACGGCAGGCTCTATTTCAGTATCGGCGACCAGGGCGTAGCGGGACTCGTCGACAAGCATGGCAAAACCTGGACGACGAATCAGACGGATTGCCGGGCCGGCACCATCTGGCGGTGCGATCTTGACGGCAAGAACCTGGAGCTGATTGCCCACAATTTCCGGAACGAATACGAGCCGTGCGTGGACAGCTTCGGCACTGTGTTTGTCTCGGACAACGATGACGACGGCAATCAGCAGACGCGGATTTGCTACGTCATGCCCGGCGGGAACTACGGCTATTGGCCGCGGGGCCCCGGCCAGAGCCACTGGCACGAAGAGCATCCTGGAGTTGTGCCAAAGATTCTGCGGACTTACTTCGGCTCGCCGACCGGAATTTGCGTCTATGAAGGAGCGCTTTTGCCCAAGAAATACCAAGGACAATTGCTGCACACGGATGCCGGCCCACGTCAGCTACGTTGTTATCATCTGACGCCTGAAGGCGCCTCCTATGCCGTGGAACGCGAAGACATCGTGACGAGCACGGACAACTGGTTCAGGCCTTCGGACGTCTGTGTCGCTCCCGATGGCAGTGTACTCATTGCGGACTGGTACGATCCAGGCGTCGGTGGGCATGGCATGGGCGACACGACTCGTGGTCGAATCTTCCGCTTGGCACCCAAGGGAGCGGTCTTGAAGACTCCAGGCGTGGAGTTGGGAACCAGTGCTGGCATTCTGGCAGCTTTGGCATCGCCCGCGCTCTCGGTGCGTTCGATGGCAATGGCGAAACTCGAAAGCATGGCCAAGGAAAGCTCGGCGGAATCCAGCAAAGAGGTCGCCTCGGTCATCGAGGCCGCCCTCAATCAGAAGGAGAATCCCTGGCTGCGGGCGCGTGCCCTGTGGCAAGCGGCCCGACTCCACGTTGGCCTCGATCACGTTTACGCTGCCGTGCGCGATCCGGATCCCCGCTTTCGTGTTCAATCCCTACGGCTCCTCCAGGAGTATCTGCGCGAGCGCTGGAACGGAGCGCTGGAACTCGCCATCAATGATCCCTCTCCGGCTGTGCGCCGCGAAGCACTGCTGCTTCTCCGCAATGAGCCCGCAGACAAGGCCAAGCCTGCCATCTACCGACTCGCCAGAGGATACGACGGCCAGGACCGCTTCTACCTGGAGGCAATTGGCATCGCTGTCGGCCAGGACAAGGTCCGCCGGGAATCGATCCTTTCCAACTTCGAAGAGGAGTTCCCGCAATGGGACGAGAAGACAGCCAAGCTGATCTGGGAGTTTCGCCCACCCAAGGTTTTGCCGAGGTTGGTCGAGCGCGTTACCGACAAGAACTTGCCGATTTCGCAGCGAAGCCAGATCGTGGGCATCATCGCCAGCGCGGAGGGGCCGGAGGCCGGCGTCTCCCTGCTGAAGATTCTGCAGCAGGACGTATCCCAGGATGTGCGGGAACCAATCATCGAGAATCTCAAGCTTTTCCTTCCCTCCAAATGGCGTTCGCTGCGGCAGAGTCCGGAACTTGGCCGCGTCATCGAGCAGCTTCTCTCTCAACCACAGACGCGCACGCTCGCCCTGGCACTGATTGTTGCCGCAGAGAAGACGTCCGCCTGTAACGCAGTAACTCAGATCGCCATGGACGACAGGCAATTGACAACGGTCCGCCTCGCAGCGCTCAATGCACTAGGATCGCTGCCGGCCACGGAAGCAGTGCAGGGCCTTGGCGAACTCATCAAGAATTCCGGCCAGCCCTTCGCGCTTCGCAACGAAGCAGTGCAATCACTGGGATTGCTGGCCCAGAGGAAGCCGACTCAACCCGCTACGCGCGCGGCGCTGGTATCCCTCCAATTGATGGCCAGCGCCAATGATCAGGATCTCGCTGTGCGCCAAGCAGCGCTGACGGCGTTGGCCGGCAGCCGGAATGGTTCGATCTGGCTGCTGCAGTCCGGCAGTAAAGGCATTCTTGCCGGTACTTTGAAGGCCGACGCGGGGCGCTTGCTGCGCAACAGCCCGTACCAGGACCTGCGCAAGCAAGCGCTGGTCGCATTTCCAGCGCCCGGCAAGCTTGACCCAAAGAAGCTGCCAGCCTTGCCCAGGCTCGTCCAACGGACGGGAAATTCCCTGCGCGGCAAAGAACTGATGACTGCCAGCCTCAAGAATGATTTGCAATGCATGAAGTGCCATCGCATCCGCGGAGCGGGTGGCAGCGTTGGCCCAGATCTCTCCGTCGTCGGCAAGAAGGCCAGCCGTGAGAATCTGTTCGAATCGATTCTTTTCCCAAGTAAAGCCATCGCGGACCAATACGTAACCTGGGTTGTTGAAACCAAAAAAGGCATCCCTCTCACAGGCTTGATCGTCGAAGAAACCGGCGATCACATCATTCTCCGGGACGGCAATGCCAAGGACACACGTGTTGAAAAAAGCGAGATCGAAACGCGCGCCAAGAGCCCGAACTCACTCATGCCCAACGACCTGCTTGCATACATGACAGAAGACGACCTGGTGGACATCGTCGAGTACCTTTTCGGACTGAAGTCCTCGGCCTTAACGCTCGAGAATTGGCATATCGCCGGACCTTTTGACAACGGAGACAATGATGAGGGAATTGACCGAGTTTTCCCACCGGAGAAACAGATCGATTTGAAGGCCAGATACACCGGCAAATCTGGTCCTGTTGGCTGGCGCACCGTAGGCGCCGGGCCGCAAGGCTATGTCGACCTCCAGGAATTCCTGGCCGGGGATTCGAATAATGTGGTGTCCTATCTCTATCGCGAGATCGAATCGCCCGGCGACCAGGAGACGGCCATATCCCTGGGTACCGATGATTGCGCCAAACTCTGGATCAACGGCAAGCTTGTGTACACCAATCGCAGCCACCGCGCAGCGGCCCCCGAGCAAGACATGGTCAAGAGCAGATTGAAGAAGGGCAGGAACCAGATTTTGTTGAAAATCAATAATGGCGACGGGCCGCACGGCTTTTACATGACATTCGTCGCGGAACAGGACTTGAAAGGGCTAACGGAGAAGTAGCTCGAAGGGCTATTCGCCATTGTCTTCCTCAGGGCCGTCTTCTTCCTTGATCTGATTCTCCGCAGGTGATTGCAGTCCGAGGTAGCTGCGTGCCTTCAGGCACGCCTGCATCAAGTATTTGCGCGTGGCCCGATTGTCAGCCAACAGCTCGCGATTCAAGACCTGAGGGGCATCGACGCCAATGTCGATCGGCCGCCGCCAATCGATTCGCTTCCGAACCATTGGCGGGCTGCCGCAATGCGACGTGAAGCTGCCCCAGCCTCCTTCGATCCAACAGGCAACGACAGGCGTATCCGGTCTCTGGCTGAGGATGCGCCATATTCCCTGACCGAATGGGTGCAAAAGTTGTTCCGGGCGGCGCTTCACGAACCCTTCCGGAAAAATGACCAGGCAGCCTCCCTTGTCCAGGACCTCGATCCCCAGGTCCAGCTCGGGTGCCTCGCGCCGAAAACTCGATGCCTGAACTCGGATCGCATGGACGACTTTCTCCATGAGGAGCCTGAGAATGGGTAAGTCGTAAAACACACTGGTCATCATGGGAGTCACTTGACGGGGCGTGACCTTGGCCAACCAAAGGGGATCGAACCAGGCGGCGTGATTGGCAATGATGAGCACGGGACCTTGCCTCGGAAGGGCTTCAAAACCTGGCCCATGCACTTTCACCCGGTAGAAGGGCCAAAGAATGATCTCCGAAAGCTGTTCGAGTGCCTCGCGGAGAAAAGCGTACCACGCCCAGGCAGTGGCCGCCGCAACGAGGAGAAACAGACTCCAAAGAGCTGCCGTCGCTGTCACGACCTGTTGTCCAATCAAGGAGGCCAGCAGCCCGCTGAGTGCAAGCGTGACCGCAATGCCGACAGCATTCATCAGAGCCGCGCCATTGCCGCGTGCATCGGCGAGCAGACCCGAGAGATAATTCGCAGCCAGAGGCACGGATATGAGGCCAGCTGCCAGGCCAAGCAGCAAGCATGGCCAGCGCGCGTCGGCGCCCGTCGCCTCACCAACGACCCCAGCAACCAAGAGCGTTGCACCATAGGGGACCAGCCCGAGAGCGCGCAGGAGATGGCCTTGGGCCCCTGCCAGCAACGATCCTGCCATAGCGCCGCCGCACCCAAGGATCAATTCCCAGAACAGTGCACCACGGCGCTCCGAGGGTTCTGAATCAGGTATCCTCAGTACTGAAATCACAAACGCGGAAATCGCCACGGCAAGAAGGACTACAAGGGCCAAAAGATATTTTCGAGACTGACGATCCCTTGCAATCGCTACGGCATCGCTCAAGAAGAAGGAAACGGCCCTTGTCCACCCAACCCGCCGGCATGCATCCGACGCGAATTGGTTGAAGAGTGCGGCAAGCAAACTGGCAATATTCAAGCCAAGCACTACGGCAATGGCAGATGAAACATTCCAACCGAGAAGAACGCCCGCGGCCAGCCCAGCCCAGACAGCCGAACCGATCGCAGCTGTGACTCGGCCAGGCGGTAGTCGAGAATCGCGCGCGACGGCCGGGACGAGGCCAAAGACTGCCGCCCAGTATACGGCCGCTCCACTACCCGCCAGCGCCAACCCTAATCTCACGACGAAGTCATTGCCGGCCCCACTCATCCCGAGAATCACGAGTGCCGTCGCAGGCAGGCACCAGGCCGCCGCAACCACCAGCACCCTGCGCTTGGGAAAGCTATTGCTAATTGCCCCAATGAGGAGTGCCAGCAGGACGGCGGGCGCTATGAAGAAAGGAACAGCCTGGCCCCAGAAGCAGTCATCCGCGGATTGCCGAGTGGCCTGCCGCGCCACGAGGACACACAAGCACGCATCCGCTGCGATTCTGGTGAACAATGTAATCCACAACGCCAGCAAATGCCCGCAAGGGCCATTCATGCGAATGCCGACGCCTTTTTGCCCTGGACCCTCGAATCGCACGGTGAGACTCGCTAATCCTTGTTTCGACAATGCCTTGCAGTGCATGCGTGTCAAGAAAGCATCCCGCGAAAGAATTAGCAAGAGAGCCTGCTCTGATGGCGTGATGCAATTCGCGCATTTTGTGCCCTTTGTCCAGACGCTTGCCTCTGCGATGCTCAATGGGTAAGGTCAAGAAGACTTTGGAATCCATTTGTCGCTCGCGCCAAGGAACCAACCCATGTTTTGCTCCAATCGGTCAATCATCCCGGCCTTCACCGTGATCGCAAGCCTTCTCGTCGCGCCCTCGGTTCGAGCCGTAGCTCCCGAAATCAAGGACGATGGGAAGTTCTTTAGTGCCGAAGCCGTCAAGAAGGCAAACAAGGAGATTCGTGAGATCGAGCGCAAGTTCGGCATGGACCTGCTGATCGAAACCTTCGCGGGCGTGCCGGGCGACCAGGCTGCCAAAGTCAAAGCGATGTCTGCCGAGGAACGCGCCAAGTTCTTCCGCAACTGGTCGGTGGACAGGGCGGAAGCGGCGGTGGTCAACGGCGTCTACATCATGGTCGTCAAAGACCCCCCGCGTTTGGAAATCGAGATCACGCCGAAAGCACGGGCTGCCTTAAACAACGACGCCTTCGAGAAACTTCGCAGTGGGCTTCTGAAGAAGTTTCGCGACAAGCATTTCGATGAGGGTTTGGCCGAGGCGGTGAGCTTCGTGAAGGAGAGATTTGCAGCTGTTGAATCAAAATGAACAAAAAGGGGACGCATCTTATTATTGTTGGCCTGCGGGGAGGACAAATAGATGCGTCCCCTTTTGCACCTGGACTGCGGCGCTTTTCCGCCGCTTTTATTTTTCCCTTCCTCAACAATTGACTCCGCCAACCCTACAAAATCTGCGAAACTCGATTTGAGGAGTGCGAGTCATCAATTACTCGTCCAGACATTCACGCAAATAGCGGATTCCGTGAGCAGCGTCGCGCAGCCGTTCCTCCTGATTGCCTACCTCACGTTCGATGCAGAGTGCGCCGCGGTAGCCCACTTTCTGGAGTGCTTTGACAAACTGGCGAATGTTTGCCTGTCCCTGACCGAGCGGCACCTCTTCGCCCCACTGCCCAGGCGTCGTCGGCCGGTTGGCGTCCTTCACATGGACGCTGCGAATGTCCGGGCCGAGAATCTCGACAGCCCGAAGCGGATCGCCCTTGTCGTAGAGCAGCATGTTCGCCGGGTCAAAATTGACCTTCAGATTGGGACAGCGCAGTTCATCGAGCGTGAGACGTAAGAGATCGGCCGTCTCCTGCCCGGTCTCGAAGGCAATGGTAATTTTCTTTTCTTTTGCCAATGTGCTTACTTTGCCCAGCGTCTCCAGGAATGGCTTGCGATCGCCATTGCCCGGTTCGGGAATGAAGCCAGCGTGCAACATCAAGTCGCTAAGTCCAAGCGCCCGGGTCCGCTCCAGGGCCCATTGAAGCCGCTCCAGCCGTTCGGTGCGAGTCGCCGGGTTGCCGAACCCGCCCGTCTTCTGAATCGTCTGCGGTGTCGTGTAGTCTTCACCAGGAAAGCCAAGCATGGCTCCAGTCATTTGGAAAGCTGCGTTCCGCGCGGCCTCGGGCAGTCGTTCGCCTTCGTCCCACGCGGCGTGATGCGGATCGCCGCAAGCGATTTGCACCACATCGATGCCAAGGCGGCCAAGAAGCTTCGTCAGCTCTGGAATGCTTTTGACCTGGAGCGACCAACTACAGACGCCGAGCGCCAGGGGTTCAACTGCCATCAAGGATTCTCCACGCACGCTAAATAGATGTTACAAGCTCCGTAGCTCGCTTGAGAGTCGCGCCAGAGGGAAGTCATTCACCTGCCGCAGGTTCGATGAAACAGCCAAGAGGACCAAGTTTAGGCACGTCCCCTGAGCGCACCTCATGGAAGCTGCGAATCTGTTCGACTTTCAGTTCTGCAACTTCCTTGGGTCCCGTCCAGACGACTGCTCGGCCGCTGACATGGGCTTCCAAAGTCAACCGCACAGCCCTCTGCTGCGGGCACCGGAGTACTTTCCGCAGCACTTCGATGACGAATTCCATCGAATGATAGTCGTCGTTTTCGAGGATAACGTTAAACGGTGGCAGGCGGCGCACAGCCGTTTCGGATCGCTGCTTGGGTTTCGGATTCACCGTGACATCGGGCAATTGAACCGGATCACTCATGGCATGCACGGCCTCGACGCGCTGGTATTTTCCACACGGGTGTAGATTCATTTTACCGGCGCGCGTGGGCTGGGACCAAGCAAGAAAATGAACTCTTGAGTCAAGCGGCGGCTTTGGTCGCGAATGCATTTGCGGAAGTTATTTCACTCGTCTCATGCCGATGAGGTTGGCCAAGCCGCAGCAGCAAGATGCTGAGGAAGAGGAGGGCGCCAATAGGCTTACATCCATGTTCGTTGGCAAAATTACGTACTGTCTGCCCTACCACGTCCGTCCCGATCGGTCCCATTAACACCAGGCTAGCGATCAGCACGAGACGGGAAGCCCATGAGGCGCTTTCAACGAAAGAGTCCAGTATGAGCCAGGCCACGGCAGGCGCGATCACCACGTACGTGCAGGACTCAGTAGCGGGTCCGAATAGCGCTACCCAGGCAGTGAACAACAAGAAGGTCATGGCCAGCCGGTCCCTCTGATCGCGGACAAGGCGCATGTGAAGCGCGCACAATCCAAGCACGACGAGGCCCGCGGACAGCTGTAACAATAGGAAGGTCCTAGGGGTCAGCGGTTGACCGTAGAGCGCGAAAAGATGATCGATGGATCGCAAACGCTCGCGCATGATCGACGTGCTATCGCTTAAGTGCGTGAACCAACTTGCATAGTTTCCCGCTACTACCGCAGGCGACTGTGCGGCAAATGGCAGCAGGAGGCCAACCGCCAGCGCCGCTGCAAACCGCCAAGTAAACCGGCGTGGATAGAGCACAATCAATATCCCTGCAAGAGCGAGCGGGTAGCCCTTGATAAGCGTCGCCAACGCGAGCCAGCCCGCAGAACTGCTCCAGCGCTCATCCGCGGCCGCAGATAGAGCCAGCAAGACTGCGCCGAGCATGAGCAGATTTGCCTGGGCGTTCTGCAAGCTTTGCAGCGAGAGTGGCAGCACCAGCAGAAGCAGGGCCGCTATCTGCGTGGCCGTCTGTCGACCGGGAAGGGCCCGGCGCGCCCAGCATGCGATTCCCGCAACGTATATCAGGCAATTAAACACTCTCCAGAGCGCATTTCCCCAGCTATCCGGCAGCAAAGCGAATGGCGTGATGCCAACGGCAAACAGTGGGCTGTACCTGTAGTAGCCCTGGCTGCTATCGAGGTAAAGGTCTTCGCCAGCCCACCAGCGTCGGGAAGCCAGCTCATAGACATCGTAGACCGTGTGCGTCCGAGGATAGTGGTAGCCGTAAATGGCCAGCCCAAGCGTAATGGCTACCCAGGTGACCACGGCCGTGGCGACCCAGTGCGAGTGAGCGCGCGCGATCATACCCAATCCTCATCGAGGGATGTCTTGAAGTAGGTGGGTTGGTGGAGGGAATGCGTCAAGCCACGGCTTGCGGCTTGGACCTAGAGCGTGTTGAAAAACGGGTCAGACCGCTTGAGTTCTGCAGAGCCTGGTGCCTCAGAAATGGGCGGATTGCCTCGATTCTCCAGGGGGTCTGACCCGTTTTTCAACACGCTCTTAGACCGGAAGGACCTCGATCAGGGCTTGAGCCAGGGCGCTACTTCCTTGCCTACGAAGGCTGGCATGCTGGTGCCGGTGTGCCCGCCGACGTGGCCTTCCCAGATCATCCTTGGACTCCAGGGAAGCTGCACCACGCGGCCGTATAGTACTTCGTCTACCTTGCTGCAGCGCTTCGGTAAGACAAAGCCCGTCAATCCCGCACTGGGGCCATAGACGCGGTCGATGGTGCCGAACTGCCGGGTCCCCCAGCCCAGGATGAACTGATCGAGCGGCGAATAGAAAGACACCAGCTCGTGCTTCGTCGCTCGTAACGCAGGGCGCAGGTCGTAATTCGGCGCCAGTGCCGATGATAGCAGGACGATTCGCTCCAGGGTAGCAGGAGGCAATTCCTCCGCCGCGGCAAGCACTAACCCTGTGCCGCCGCTTTTGCCCAGGAGATAGATCGGTCGCTTAGGATCAGCAGCTTTAACCCGAAGGACGCAAATTGCCAGCTCATGGGCCTTTTGCACAACTCGCTTGGTATCCTGCAGGTCTTTCAGAATGTTGCCTTTGCCATGCTGCCACTCGAATTCTCTGATTTCATGCGCCACGCCCGCTTTCGGCAGGGCCCACTTGGCTGCTTTGCCCATCAAGTCGAGCCCGCCCACGCCGTCGACTACAAACACGATCCCTGGTCTCGCCGTCGCCGGCTCCACGGCAAAGACATGGTCGACGGGCTTGGCACAAAGCATGCTTCCCAGGATGATCACCCGGAATAAGGCGAGCGGCAGGAAATAATCTCCCCTCGCCCCCGCTTCGGGGGAGAGGGGTCGGAGGTGAGGGGGAGGAACAATCCCCGGCCAGGTCCCCTCACCCCCGACCCCTCTCCCCGGAGTACCGGGGCGAGAGGAGAACACTCGCTGCCGCTCGCCTAAGGCGTCCCGGCGCTGGAGAGGCATGCTTGTCTCCTTCTCGGAGCGTGTTGAAAACGGGATCTGACCCCTTCGAATCTGCAAAGCCTGGTGGCTTTGGAAAGGGCGGACCGCCTCGTTTCTCGAGGGCCTGACCTCTTTTTCAACACGCTCTCAGGCTGCTCTGGATGGCAAGGATTCGAACTCTCGTTCGTGGGTTTCCAGCGGCTTGATACTCCGCGGGAGGGCGGTTGCCAAGAGAAAGATCCAAAGAAAAAGCGCGGCCAAGGGCTGGGGCCCAAGCGTGTGAAAGTGGCGGCCCCCGGGGAACCAGGAAGACATGGCCGAGGCGGTAAACAGCGTGAAGCTCATGACTAGAGTCGAGCGAATCCAGAAGGGGTGGTGAGTCATCCAAGCGGAAATGAGCGCCCAGGAGATCGTCGGAGCCAGCAAGATGTAGGTGCAAGACTCGGCCGCCGAACCGAACAACGTCATCCAGCAACAGGCTAGGCCCAAGAGGGTGAGATGCAGTTCGCGCGAGTCCGAACCACGACGGCGTGCGCCAAGACAAACTGCTGCGCTCGCGGCCGCGGCCGCCAGTTGGATGGCCAGGTAGGCAGGCGGACTTACTGGAATGTGGCAGGCATTGCAGAGCAGGCGCAGGTCGCGATACCAGTACTCCGGAGATTCGACCTGTCGATCCTCCACTTGAAGTCTGTGAAACCAGCTTGCGTACTGCACTGAGACATATTCCGGCCGTTGCAACACAAAGGGAGCCAGTAGTCCCATTGCCAGTACCAGGGCAAATCGTCCGCCGAAGCGGCGCGGATGAATTACGGCAAGAAGCATTCCAATAGCGATGGGATAAACCTTGAACAGACATGCCAGTGCTACGCAGCCGCTCGCAATGTTCCAGCGCTCACCAAGCACACAAACGATTCCGGTCAACATTAGCCCCAGGATGAGGGGATTGCTCTGGCCATTGTTGATGCTACCCAGCGACAGGGGGATGACGAGCAGGAACAACAGCCCTAGCTGCCGCTTCGTCAGAGATCCGGGCAATGCAACCTGGCTCCAGCACCAAAGGGCGCCCAGATAGGCACCAGCGTTCAAGAGACGCCAAAGGACGCCACCCACGCGGTCGGGCAAGAGGCTCAGCGGGACGAACAAAACGGTGACAAGAGGGCTGTACCTATATGGGTCATGGAGATCTTCGTAGAGGTTGTTGCCATGCACCCAATTGCGTGCGGCCGTGGAGAAAATGGGATAGACACTATTGTGCCTGGGTGCCAGCAAACCGCGCACACTGATGGCTACGATCAGAATTGTCCACAGAATGATGGCCAAACGTTTCCATTGCTGGAAACGAGTCAGCCAGCTTCTTAGCCTTTGCATGGCGGACCACACAGGAAAAGGTGTCAGGACCCTTTTCAGTCATCTTCCACCACTGAGCGTTTTTCCAGCACGGAAAAGGGTCCTGACACCTTTATCTTGCCGTTACGCTGCCTGGGTGGAAGCCGTTCTTAGATGGGAAGCGATTTCCGATGGCGCGGCCAGCGTGAATCCGGCCCGCTGGAAGCACTCGACAAAACCAGGGTTTCGAAGAAGGTTGAACTCGTAAACACGTCTTTCCAACTGCGGATCGCCGGCCGCACAGTCACGGCCAATCAGCGTGCTGTCCAGGTACCCCGGATGGCAGGTCAATTCGACGCTGTACCCTGGAATCTCCTTCAACCAGCGAGCCAGAAAGTAAGGATCGGCGACGCACTCCGGATTCGTGATTCCCCCCAGGGAATCGTTGCCGGGAAATCCGGCCAGCGCCTGGCGCCTAGATTCTCGTCGACCCAGTGTGCCTAAGAACGCCCTCTTCAAGCGCGCGCCAGGCACGCGTAACAGCGTGCGCCCGCGCTCGCGCACCCGGCGGAGGTAGGGCAACGGCCTCTGCTGACTGAGAAGTTGCCGCAGGATGGCTCCGACAGGTTTGAAGATCTGCACATGGTGGTGCGAATTGATCACCGTGGGAGCGAAGCCAAGCAAGTCATGGAAGCGACGGTATTGCGTTTTGAGTTCGATTTCTATCTCGCGCGCGCGGACTTGTCCCAAGAACAATCGGCGGAGAAAGGAGCCCAGGGGCCAAAAGGTACCGTCGGCGCGGACGAGGGTGGGAACCTGACCGACTGGCGCCACGGGCCGATCCAACGTCAGGCAGGGATGCCAACCCAGTTCGAAAGGCTGTCCCGCGCGGCGCCAGGCAACGACAGCTGCCTCGGCATAAGGCGCGGTGACGAGTAGCACGGAGGAGGTCACCCGACCGGCGACAGCCAGATCCAGAATCCCTCTAGAAGTGGCGGGTCCTATCCCGTAGTCGTCTGCAGTAACTAACAAATAGCGTCGGCGGTTCACAGGTCCCCCGAGTCCCAAGGAGCCTGCTGAAAAAGGGGGTCTGACCCCTTCCACGAAGGGCGAAAGATCCCCAAGAAAGCAGGAAATCAGTGAAGCTTCGTAGGGGGTCAGACCCCTTTTTCAGCAGAGTCCCAGGCAGGGAGGTTATCCCTCCTTACCGTCCACTTGCCTTCCTCAGGCCGCCTTCCTGCGGCTGTCGGTAGTCGCAGAGACAGGCTCTGTTCCCGGTCGGTGACGCCATGCCCGGCGGATGCGCCAGAGTTCCCTCACCATTCGTGACATTGAGCCAATGCCTGTGGTACTGAGCCGGTCTTCATAGCGGACGCAGACCGGCACTTCCTCAATCGCGAGGTCGTAGCGCGTGCAGGCAGTCAATAGCTCGCAATCGAACCCAAAACCATTGCAGGAGAGGTGAGGCAGCACAAGCTTGGCGGCGTCGGCACTCAGCCCCTTCAGTCCAGCCTGAGTGTCGCGCTGGGTCAGCGGCAAAAGCAGGCGGACCAACCGGGAGAAAGCAAGGCTTTGTAAGTGCCGGCGATAGACATAACCCTGGAGGCGCGTCGGGAGCACTACCTGACTATCCCGATGCGTACGCGACGCCATGGCTACCGGTACACCTGCCCTTAGCACCTCGGCCACGCGAAGGACATCCTCAAACCGATAGGCCAGATCCACGTCCGTGAACAGTCGCCAATTTCCTTGGGCAGCCGCCAACCCTGTACGCACGGCGTAGCCCTTGCCTCGGTTGGGTGAGTAGCTTAGGACACGAATGCGCTCGGTCGTCCACCGGGCCCACTCGGTCAACCGGCCGGGCGTGCCGTCGGTACAACCGTCGCATACAAAAAGTACTTCCCATTTTCCGGGGGCACGCTCGAGGAAATGCGTGAGCTGGCGCCAGGTGCGCTCGATGATCTGGCCGGGGTTATAGGTCGGAAAAATCAGACTGGTCAGTTGCCCCTCTGGGCGGCACTCCAGATTGCGCGCGTCCATCCGGCGTCTCCGGTCTTGCACCCGGCGAGTGTGGTGAATCGCATCTACTGTCATTCGGCAGCGCAACCCAGACGACCCACATGGGGCCAGGGGCTTGCCTGTACCTCAAACGAGAAAGTACGTCAAGACTGCCTGGGCCGTTTTGCTAATCCGCTGCCAATGGCGAAGTTCACACAGCCTGGCGAAGTTCCCTGGCCCGCGGGCTAAAGGAGCCAACACCCGCTAAGGCGAGGAACAAGTAGTAATCTCCCCTCTTCCCCGCTTCGGGGGAGAGGGGAGATCAATCGCTGCCGCTGGCTCAAAAAGGTCTGGCGTTGCTCGTTTGACCTCGTCCTTTTGCTTTTCAATTGCCCTTGCCTAATTTGCGACCTAAAGTTGGATTGCGAACGGAGTTGTCAGCTTTGGTGGCGATTCCGGGGGCAAGTCTCCGTGGCAGGCTCGGATCACAACGCCTTTCATCCTCGAAAGGGCAAACCTGCCGAAAGGCGGGGACGCAAAGCTATGGGCCTTCAGCCGTTAGGCTGGTGGCTGCCAAGCCGCCGAAGGGATGGGGGGGCGAAGAGCCCGTCCGTCCCCGAGCATGCGGATTATGGAATGCACAATCCGTACGCTCGACACCGATCCGAGGGCCGGCCTTGCCGGCTCCGTGGAGGCTTGCCCTGCTTTTTCCAATCGCTTCGCGGCAGCGCGCTGGGCTTGCCGCTCCAACCTGAGTCTACTTTCACTTCGGCTTACTCTTTGTCGTCATCTTGACCAGCCTGATTGAATTATTTCTTTTGATGCAACCAGCCCTGCCGTCCGTGCTCTCTCGATCCGCTATGCCACTGCGTCACTAGAATTCTCTTGTGGCCTTCGCTGCGACCTGGTTGATTTGTAAAGAGAATCCGGATAGCCCTTCCCGGGAAACATCCGCCAATTACGGGCCAATTTCCGTAAGAAGAGGGAACGATCATGGGGACTCGGGTACAGTGGTTGGGCCATGCGTGCTTGCTTGTCGACACGGGCAGCCATCAAATCCTCATCGATCCGTTCCTTACGGGAAATCCGGCGGCGGCCACGTCCGCAGATGCTCTGCAGCCGGATTTCATTCTGGTGTCGCATGGTCACGGCGACCATCTTGGCGATACGGTGCCGCTCGCCAAGCGTACCGGCGCGACCGTCGTGGCCAATTATGAGATCAGCGAATGGCTACAAAAACAGGGACTGAAAAATGTGCACGGTCAACAGCATGGCGGGGGTCATGCGTTTCCTTTTGGCCGAGTAAAGCTGACCCTCGCATTTCACGGCTCGGTCCTTCCCGACGGCACCTATGGCGGCAATCCTTGCGGCTTCATCATCTATCTCAATGACGGAACCAAAATCTACGATGCTGCGGACACGGGATTGTTTGGCGACATGCGCCTCATTGGCGAAGAAGGGATCGATCTAGCAATCCTGCCCATCGGAGACAACTACACGATGGGGCCGGACGACGCTCTGCGAGCCGTGAAATTGCTGCAGCCGAAAAAGGTCTTGCCCATTCATTACAACACCTGGCCGCTCATCGCGCAGGATGCCGCGAACTGGGCAACTCGAATCCGCCGGGAAACAAAAGCCGAGCCAGTCATTTTGAAACCTGGCGAGTCGCTCAACTTGTGATCTCAGCAGCACGCCCCGGCAGCCACGAAATTGCATGACAATCTTCTCTACCATCCAAGAGCGTGGCGCAAGTGTTCCAATCCTCCGCGAACTGCCTCATCAAGAGAAGGGAAAGTTTCCGGGCCATCCAGGCGCCGGCCATTCACTGTCTGCACAATCTGGCAAGCAAGCCTTCCGCCCGCGGGCACGGGCCTTAGCTCATATTGGGGCTCGGAGTTGAGCAGCACTACCCAGGTGTTTCCGGCCGTGCTTCGACGTAGCGTGCCGCCACGCTTTGCCAACCAATCCGGTGTAGAAACGTCAGCCATCTCGTGCTCCTTGGAGATTTGATCCTGCGCGCAGGATTTCGAATCTGAAGTCAGCGTGACGCCTGCATCAAGCATTTTCGCTATTCCGGGAGGGGCCGGCCACGCGTTTCTGGGGCGAACGGGAGCGCCAGCAAGCCGATCAAGAAGCATGCGCACATAGTCATGCCGGCATAGCGCAGGCGCAAAACGTCCCCGTAATCGGCAAAGACGTTTTTCGCCAGCAGGCCTAAACCAAGCGGACCCAACGCCGCGACGAAGCGACCAACGTTGTAGCAAAATGACGTGCCCGTACTGCGCAATCGCGTGGGAAACAGCTCGGGGAAATAAATCGCGTAACCGCCGAACAGCGTCAGCTGAGAGAAGCCCATTAGCGGGATCAGCCAAAAAACCTGAGAAGGTTCCCGCAGCTGCCAGAACGTCAAGAAAGTGAAGATTGGCGCCACCACGAAAGATATCGCGAAAGCAGGCTTGCGGCCGATGCTGTGCGTCAGCTTGCTGAAGGCATAAACACCAAAGAAACCGCCCAGGTTCTGTGTCAGAGAAGCAATCCCCACCCAGAGAGTCAGTTTCCCGTCGATTTCGCTCGCAGGCACGCCGTGCTCGACAAAATACGGGCGGAAAACCGAACGGATTAGATCGAAACTGAAGAAGCCGATTCCCCAGAGCCCAACGACGCCGGCGAAGGCCAGGACCATGCCGACGATCGCGTGGCGGCGATAAACAGGATTGCCGAATAGCTCGACAATCGACCCCAACTTCTGATTCGCATTCGTCTGGGATGCCGCGGCCTTCCAACGTTCCGGCTCGCGAAGACGGCGGATGATCGGAATCGCCAGCAGAGCCGGCAAGACTCCAATCACGAACATGATGCGCCAGGGCGCCACGGCCATGCCAAGCGTCTGCAGTCTACCCAGCCCCATTCCAACGAGAGCAGCGGTCATGTTGCCGACGGCCGAGAACGCCTGAAGCCATCCCAGGGCGTGGGGCCGGGCTCGGTCAGGCATTACCTCCGCAACCAGTGCAACCCCCACTGCAAACTCTCCTCCCACTCCCAATCCGGTCAAAAATCGATACAGCGAAAAGTCCCACACCCCAGTGGCAAAGGCACTGAGTCCAGTGAAGACAGAATACGCCAGGATGGTCAGCAACATCGTGCGCACACGGCCGATGCGATCTCCCAGGATGCCGAATATCAGTCCTCCCAGCGCCCAACCGACAATGAATATGGACGTCGTATAAGCACCGTACTCATCGACACGCGGGTCGTTGGACTGCACGCCGAGCAAGGCAGTAATGGCAGGTTTTCGGGCCAGGTTGAAGAGCTGCTGGTCCATCGTATCGAAGAGCCAGCCAAGGGATGCCACGACGAAGACGAACCAGTGGTAGCGGCTCAATTCCCGATACCACGGCCTGGCCTTGGCTTCGTCTTCTGAAGAGAGGCGCTCCGCTGAATCGTGCATGACGCTCCGTCTTAGAAAAGCTCAAGGCGTGCTTCGTGGCGAGATTTCAAGGTATACCGTCCGCCGGACGGCGACGCCAGTAATTACTCATGGCTCGATGATTTTTGTATGATAAATAGCTCTCCAGCGGGCTGCCTAGCAGTACGCCCTTGTGGGAAATGAACCTCGGAGCGATCATGGCGGGCGAGCCATCGAGGCGCGTCGGTTTCTTGGGAGCAGGTAAAATGGCCACGGCGCTGGCGCGTGGCTGGCTGGACGCTGGCCTGGTCGCCGTTGATCGAATTCTCGCCAGTGACCCTTCGAGCGCGGCCCGCGAGCATTTTCACAGTAGCACGGGTGCACCTGTCACCGAAAACAATCGCCAGGTTATGGCCGCGAGCGATTTGCTTATCCTTGCCGTCAAACCCCAGTCAATGCACGACCTTTTGCAGGAAATTCGCCCGGCAATGGCCGGCCATCACCTGGTCGTCTCGATTGCCGCCGGGATAACGATTCGCCAGTTGACAGACGTATTGGGTAAAGACTGCCGCTTGGTCCGCGTGGTGCCCAATACGCCCTGTCTAGTGGGCGCGAGCGCTTCGGGCTATTCGCCCGGGACGTCGGCCACGCCGGTAGACATCGCCCTGGTGGATCAACTCTTGAATGCGGTCGGCCGGGCATTTCGGCTGCCCGAAGCGCTGCTCGATGCCGTGACCGGGCTCAGCGGCAGCGGCCCCGCATTTGTCTACATAATGATCGAAGCACTCAGCGACGGAGGTGTGCGCGTTGGCTTGCCCCGCGATGTCGCTACGGCGCTGGCAGCCCAGACCGTTTACGGCGCTGCGAAGATGGTTTTGGAAACCAACTTGCATCCTGGCACGCTTAAGGATGCAGTAGCAAGCCCTGGCGGCACGACCATTGCGGGATTGCATGCCATGGAGCAGGGAGGCGTGAGGGCCGCCCTTATGAACGCGGTCCAGGCGGCCGCGGACCGCTCGAGAGAACTAGGGAATTCGTGATTTTCTAGATTGCCCCAGGGCTTCAAGGAGATTTTGCAATTAAGGGAGTCGTAAACGAGAATGACGCTATTGCCCGAGAGTGAACGCATTCTGATCTTCGATTTCGGCGCACAATATGCCCAGCTCATCGCCCGGCGTGTCCGGGATCAAAACGTCTTCTGCCAAATTGTTCGTCACGATCTGCCGGCCGAGCGCGTCGCCGAGATGGCACCACAGGGCCTGATCCTGTCCGGAGGCCCTGCCAGCGTCTACGATCCGGGCGCCCCGCGCTGCGATCCGGCCATTTTCGAATTAGGCGTCCCTGTCCTGGGAATCTGCTACGGATTGCAACTGGCCTGTCAAATCCTGGGAGGCAAGGTTTTGCCGTCCTCCAAGAGGGAGTTCGGGCGGGCTCATTGCCACATACACAGTAAGGACCCGCTCTTCACGGGCGTTCCCGAAGACATGGTCGTTTGGATGAGCCATGGCGATCAAGTGCAGAGCGCGAACGGCGAGTTCCTCGCTCTCGCGACGACCGATACGTGCCCTGTGGCCGCGGTACGGCACGCCCGACTCCCCGTGTTTGGACTTCAATTCCACCCGGAAGTGAGCCACACGCCTTATGGCAATCGCATTCTCCGCAACTTCCTCTACGAGATCTGCGGCTGCCAGGGGTTGTGGAGGCTCCCCTCGTTTGCCGACCAGACGGTGGCTGAGCTACGTCAGCGCATTGGCTGCAATCGGGTGATTTGCGGTCTCTCGGGAGGGGTGGACTCGTCGGTCACGGCGGCCATGCTCTTGCGGGCTGTCGGAGGTCAGGTCGCCTGCATCTTTGTCGATAATGGCCTGCTGCGCAAAGGCGAAAACGAAGCCGTGCGGCGGACTTTTCGCGATCACTTCCATGCCGACCTGCACGTTGTCGATGCCCGCGAGCGATTCCTGAGCGCGCTAGCCGGGGTCGCCGACCCGCAGGAGAAACGACTCATCATCGGTCACGTCTTCATCGATGTCTTCAGAGACGAGGCACGGCGCATTGAAAATGTTCGTTTTCTCGCTCAGGGAACGCTCTATCCCGATGTCATCGAGAGCGGCGCCTCTCACAACGGGCCGGCGGCAACGATCAAGACACACCACAATGTCGGCGGACTTCCCAAGGAACTGGGCTTCGAGCTGATTGAACCACTCAAGGATCTCTTCAAGGACGAAACCCGCAGGCTGGGACTGGAGCTTGGCTTGCCCGAAGGGATCGTTTGGCGTCATCCCTTTCCCGGTCCAGGTCTGGCGGTGCGCTGTCTTGGGCCCGTCACGGCCGCCCGGCTCGACGTGTTACGAAATGCAGACGCAATTTTTCTCGAAGAATTGAAACTGGCAGGGCTCTACCGGCAGACGGCACAGGCGTTTGCGGTCCTCCTGCCGGTTCAGTCCGTCGGCGTGATGGGCGATGGCAGAACCTATGAAAACGTCATCGCCTTGCGAGCCGTGGAGACCGAAGACTTCATGACCGCAGACTGGGCCCGCCTTCCCTACGACCTCCTTGCCAAAATTTCCACACGCATCATCAACGAGGTCGCCGGAGTCAATCGCGTGGTGTACGACATCAGCAGCAAGCCGCCCGCGACGATTGAGTGGGAATAGCTGATGATGGCCTGTTTACTCGGTAGAATCGCCAGGCGCTTGGTTAACCGGGTGCAGGAGATGGTATGCAGAATTCAGGGAGCCAATTTCAATCAGGCGAATCCCTTTCGCGGTTCTAGCGGAGATTGAACAACCTACGCCCTTGCCAAGGCCGGCGCTGTCGTTGCCTCTTCTTGCCCTGCCGTCCTCAGGATCTGCCACATGAGCCAGGCGAAGCTCGCCAGGGCTGTGATCAGGGCCGGTAAGGGCAGGTCCTTTTTCAGGAGCGTGTCGTAGAGGCCGTGCAAGACCATGGCGACGGCAAGCACGCGGAGCACGCCGAGCGCGTACTCCGTCCGATGCCGGCTTTCATGCACGAGGCGTCGCGAATGATGAAGCGTAATGGCCACCGACCCGCACCAGATAGCGTGCAGGGCAACGCAGGAGATGAAGCGGACCAGGTACGATTCGAACGGCGCGATACCGTTGTACTGATCGCCCGCGTACATGATGCCTTCGGCAACGCCAAAGCCCGCGCCGGACGCCAGCCCCCAGACCAGCGCGCCGCCCCATGTGAGGGTGGGTCGACGCCGGAAATGCACCAGCAGCGGCAAAGCCTTGCACAGCTCTTCGCATAGGCCGACGCCGAACGTGAAGCCCACAAGGCTTATGAAAAAATTACTGTTGGGATCGAGCGCCGAGCGGTAGGAGAAACCAATAAACTTGGCGATATAGAAAATGATGACAATGATGCCCCGTCCGGTTATCCACACTCCTTGCGTCCAGTTCGCGAAGAACTGCACCATGAAGAGGAGCAAAATGCCGATGGTGGCCGTGAAGAGGCTCACCCCCAAGATGAGCCCGGGTGCCTCGTCGGGCCCTGCCAGCAGCAAGGTGAACGCGAGGAAAAGGACTGCGGCCGCCAGTGCGTAAAGCCAATGCATCCCGGAATTGCGGCCCAGGTCGGCGCCAACGATGCGCTCGTCGGGAAGAGCCGTCAATAAAGCTGTAAGCGTCGTATTCTTCGCCTGAAGCAAGTGTGCGACCTTCGTCTGCACTTCTGGAGGAGCGTTCTGCAGGGTTTCCACAAATCTACGCTTCGTCGATTCCTGGCTGCTTTCTTCCCGAGCCAAAGAGAATCCAAGCGGAATGAGAGCGAAAACGAGCAGCCAGCAAAGGTGGTGGTTCGATGAGGATGGAGGCACGGACCGGGCTGGCTGCTTTGCCGGTGGGGGAACCGCCTTTGGTGCGGACCACGCAGTCGGCTTCGCCGGTTCGGGCCGGGGCTTGGGCGGAGGGGCCGGCGCGTCAGTCATGCTGTATGCACCTTCTGACATGGCAAAGCCGGCCGGGGTCGGCGGAGCGGACCTCTCGGCAGTCTCTTTGAGCAATTCGTCCGCAGCCAGGTCTTCCGGATTGGGCACGCGCACTACCAGGCCGCAAGCGGGACACTTCGCGCGTTTGCCGCCGAAATCGTCGCGGGCCTTCAGTTGTTTGCCGCAGGAACAAGTCACATAGATGGGCATGAGGGTGCCGTGGGCTGGAACAACGAGCTAGTTAGTGGAAGGGTTGTGAAACCGGTCCCATGATAACCGATGCCGCGCGGCGCACAAGAGCCGCGCGAGGAATGAGGAGTTCGCACTCGCGAGCGCTGGCTTCAAGAGGTCGAGTTGTACGTGAGGCGGAAAGGTGACCCTTGGGTTGGGGACCAGCCAGTGAGATATTGATACCCGCCAGGATTCAGTTGACTAACTTTCCTTGCTCAACGGATACCCTCTATTTCGCCAGTCACGCATGCCGCCGTCCATTGAAGAAACGTTGGTGTAGCCCATCTTTTGCAAGTTGTCCGCCACAAGTGCCGAGCGAAACCCCCCTCCACAGTAGAGGATGATTTCGGTCCCCTTATCCGGCAGATGACTTTCGATGTCACGTTCGATAATGCCTTTGCCCAGATAAATGGCGCCGGCGACATGGTCCTTGGCCCACTCGCTTTCTTCGCGCACATCCACAAGGTGGAACTTGTCGCGGCGCTCGAGCTTGGCCTTGACTTGATCCACCGTCAGCTGACGGATCCGCGTCTTGGCATCTTCCACAAGCTTCAGGAAGCTTGGCGAATGCTGATGAGCCATAATTCCGCACCGAGTTTCAGAGTACGCCAAGAAGCAGCTCTGTGATCATCTGATCGAGGTGCTCGTACCGGAGCCGACGCCCCGCTAAGGTTGCCAAGTCGAAGGGCATATCCTTGAGCTTTTTCGCCTGATCCTTGCTGAACTTGGCCATGAAACCGCGTAGATGGGGATGCGACGAATGAATTTCCTTGAGTAGCTCCTGGATCTCGTGGTTCTCGTTGAACTGGCGAACTTTCTCTTGCATGATCTTATACGTCCGCATGTTCCGATCCACGAAGTCCCAAGGATCCGCCTCGGTGCGGTAGGGATGCGCGTCGAAGCCGATGGTGCCTTCATACCCGTGATCGATCAGCAGCTTGGTCGTGAAGAACGCTTCCTTGAGATCATCGCTGCCGAAGCTGAGGTCCTGGTCGAAGCGCAGGGGCTTCTGCCCGTTCAGGTGCACGTCGAGAAGCTTGCCCGACTCCAGGGCCTGGGCGAATTCGTGATATGGGTTCAGCCCTGCCATCTTGATGTGGGCCGTTTCGGGATTGATACCGCACATGTCCGGATGGTCCACCGTGCTGATGAAGGCGAGCACGCTCCCAACAGTGGGCAGGTACAGGTCGCCGCGCGGTTCATTCGGTTTCGGCTCGATGCTGAACTTGATGTCGTAATCGTTGGCGAGGACATATTCGCACAAGAAATTGAGCGCTTCCCGAAACCACTTCGCGGCATCGACAGGATCCTTGCTGGCATCGACTTCGACACCCTCGCGGCCGCCCCAGAACACGAACACCTGCGTACCAAGCTCCGCAGCAATGTCGAGCGCTCCCATCACCTTTTGCGTGGCAAAGGCGCGGATGGCGGGGTCGGTGCTGGTAAACGCGCCGTCCTTGAAAATGGGATGATAGAAGAGGTTCGTTGTGGCCATCGTGGCCTTGATGCCCCAATCCGTGAGAGCGCGTTTGACGTCCTTCAGGATCTGTTGACGCTGCGCGGCACTCGCATCGAAGGGAATGATGTCGTTGTCATGGAATTCGAACCCGTAACAATTCCGCTTTGCCAGGCCCTGGATGCATTCCAAGGCACTCAGCTCGGATCGGGTCTGATCGCCAAAAGGGTCGCGCCCACGGTTCTGCAAACACCAAAGGCCAAAGGCGAACTTATCTTGCTTGGTTGGTGCGAAAAAATGAGATGGCATTGTCAACCCCACCTGTGTGTCGAGTGCTTACGCAGCTTGATTCACCATGCGCGAACGCGCCCAAGCAGTTCTCCCAGGAATGAGTGCGTCCGCCCCAGATGACCCACGACGACTGCCATCGTCAACGAGCTGCTGCCGTTTCGGGCTTTGCCTCTTTCACCGCCTGGAGGATCGAATGCATGAACGCGGGCAAGTCGTCAGGCTTTCGGCTGGTGATAATATTGCCGTCGCGAACAACTTCGGCGTCCACATATTTGCCGCCGGCATTGATCACGTCGTCCTTGATGGAGAAGAAGCAAGTTGCCTTGCGGCCCTTCAGCGCCTGCGTCGAACATAATACCCAAGGTCCATGACAGATGGCGGCAACCACCTTGCCTTGCTCCGCCATCGTGCTTACCAGCCGGATCATGGGTTCCCAGCGCCGCATATGGTCTGGCGCGTAGCCGCCGGGAATGATAAGCAGATCGAAGTCATCCGCGCTGACGTCCCGTGCGGCCCGGTCGCTCTTCGCGGGATAACCGAGCTTGCTCTGATATGTCTGACCCGCTTCAGGTCCGACGAGCGTCACCTGAAATCCCGCCTCACGAAGACGGTAGACGGGATACCAGAGTTCCATTTCCTGAAACATCTGTTCGACCAGCACTGCGGCGCGCTTTGTTTTCGAGTCCATGGCTGCCTCCCTGAAGTAATCACTTTCCGTCCAGGATCGCCCGTGATTCTACGCTTTTTCTCGATACCATGCCATCGTCTGCTGCATCGCGGTGGCGAAGGGCACGCGCGGGACATAGCCCAGCTCTTTCTTGGCCTTTTCTATGCTGAAATCGAGATTTAATCCAAGGAATTTGACGCGGGCCTGGGTCAACCTGGGAGCCTGTGTATCACCTCTGCGCCTGGCCCTGCGCTCCATTAGCCTAGCAGCGAGCCGCGCGACCCAGAGCGGCACCGAACGCTTCGGCCGATCCAGCCCCATCCCATCTGCGATCGCGTCGATGAACATACGCTTCGAAACGAACTCGCCGTCCGTCAGATTGTAAACCTGGCCAACGGCCCCAGGTCGCTCGATCGCGAGGAAAATGGCGTCCACGAGGTTGCCGACAAAGATCGTGTTCAGGGCACGTTTACCGCCTCCAAGATAGGGTAGCTCGTGAGTCCTGAGCGATTCGATCAAACGCGGCAAAACCGTGCGATCGCGTGGACCATAGATGAAGCCAGGTCGCAGCACGACGACGGGAACGCCGCGGTCACGATGAAATTCGAGGGCGACCTGCTCGGCCTCGACTTTGGTCTGGGTGTAGCCATCCATGTGATGAAGGGGTAAGGGCTCGGTCTCGTCGGTCCCGTAATGGTGACGGGCGGGATAGACGCCTAGACTACTGAGGTGAACGAAGCGGCGCAGAGGCTTTGTCGCGCATGCCTCCAGCAAATCGCGCAATGCCTCCACATTGACTTTCCGATAATCGTCGACCGGGCCCCAATCACCCACCTTGGCCGCGCAGTGCACAACGACGTCCGCATCTGCTACAGCACGTCGAACCAGCGCGCTGTCCGTCAGATCGCCCCGGTTGATCACGACGCCCAGCCGATCGAGCAAGGAGGTATCGCTCCCCGACCGGGCAATGGTGCTGACGGACAAGCCACGGGAAGCACAGGCCTCGGCGAAGTGGCCGCCGACGAATCCTGTGGCGCCCGTAATGAAGATGCGTGAAGGCATGGCTTCAAAAAAGTAGGAGTGTCGGATCGCCAATCGAGGCAGCGCCATCAGGGCTGTTCGCCACCTCCCATCCTTTTCTTGCGGGGTCCCGCATCGTTTGGCAAGAGGCACAAGAAAATAGGAGGCCTGGACCCTCTTAGAGACTGTCCGAGAAGCCCCTCTCCACCGTACTCGGGGGAGAGGGGTTGGGGTGAGGGGGCTCAGCGAACCGTATTTTGTTAGCGCGTCCCCCTCTGTCCCAGGTTGGGTTTGCTTGCAACTGGCGCAGCTGAACGGCGTTGTCGTTGCTAGCATGAATGCATGGATGTTCTTGTCTGTCGCGGATGC